>Ga0247825_10003642_pt1 | contig 10152 bp, 9 predicted proteins | sample 13C_Vanillin_Day_FD_194413 | JGI IMG/M metagenome (GOLD analysis project Ga0247825, IMG submission 194413) | Soil microbial communities from agricultural site in Penn Yan, New York, United States - 13C_Vanillin_Day48 | ecosystem: Environmental > Terrestrial > Soil > Agricultural land | place...
TCGGGCGCTGGATGATGGGGCCGTGCCGCGAGCTCTGGGACGAGCGCCCGGCGCGCTGGTCGCGCAGCGCGCCGCTCGGCGTGGTCGCCGGCACCACCCCGTTCGGGCTCGGGCGCATGGTGAGCGGCCGCCTGCCCGGGCTCAACGACGGCGTGGTGCGCGTCGACGAAACCGAGGTGGAGGGCATGACGGCGCGCGCGCTGGTCGCGCAGGGGCACAGCATGCTGATCGTCTCCGGGCGCGTGAGCGAGCTGGTGCACCGTTTCTGCAGCTCCGGGAAGTTCGAATGAGCTGGCGCGCCGGCGTGGTCGCGGCAGCGCTGCTGATGGTGGCGGGTTGCCAGTCGCTTTCGTATTACACGCAAGCCATCGGCGGCCATCTGCGCGTGATGGCGCACGCCCGGCCGATCGCCGACTGGCTGGCCGACCCGAACCTCGACCCGCAGCTGCGCCAGCGGCTCGAGACCGCGCGCCGCATCCGCGCGTTCGCGACGAATGAGCTCGGCCTGCCGGACAACGGCAGCTATCTCGCGTATGCCGAGCTCGACCGTCCGGCGGTGGTGTGGAACGTGTTCGCCGCCGCGGAATTCTCGGTCGAGCCGAAGTCCGAATGCTTTCCCTTTACCGGCTGCGTCAGCTACCGCGGCTTCTACTCGGAGGCCGACGCGCGCGCCCACGCCGACAAGCTGCGCGCCAGTGGCTACGACGTGCACGTCGGCGGCGTGCCGGCGTACTCGACGCTCGGCTGGTTCGACGATCCGCTGCTCTCGACCTTCATCCGCTACCCCGACGCGCAGCTCGCGCGCCTCGTGTTCCACGAGCTGTCGCACCAGCTGGTGTACGCCAAGGGCGATACCACCTTCAACGAGTCATTCGCCGTGGCGGTGGAGGAGGAGGGCGTGCGGCGCTGGCTGGCGGCCGAGGGGCGCTCGGGCGAGCTCGCCGCGTTCCGCGCCAGTCAGGCGCGCCAGCGCGAGTTCGCCGAGCGCGTGTCGCAGGCGCGTGAGCGCCTTGCCGGCGTGTACAAGATGAACCTGCCGCGCGAGTCGATGCTCGAGCACAAGCGCGGCGAATGGCAGCGCCTGCGCATGTCGTATCCCGGCATTCCCGCCGAGCCGAACAACGCCTTCCTCGCATCGATCGCCGCCTACACCGAGCTGGTGCCGGCATTCGAGAGCCTGCTCGCGGAGAGCGGCGATCTGAAGAGCTTCTACCGGCGGGTGCAGGCGCTCGCGGCCAAGCCGGCCGAGCGCGAGGCGTTCGCTAGGAAAGCGGGATATCGACGGTCTTCCGGAACGCCGGGCGCTCGCACAGGCGCTTGAACCACGCTTCGAGCCCGGGCAGCTTCGGGCGCTCGATCGGCACGCGCATCCAGAGCTGCACGTGGCAGCCGAGCGGAATGTCGCCCATGGTGAGCGCGCTGCCCGCGAGGTAGGGCTTGCCCTCCAGCACCGCGCTCGGAATCGCCAGCAGCTCGCCGCACTTCTTCACCGCTTCGCCTACTGCCTTCAGGTCGCGCTGCTCTGGCGGCGTGCGCACCATGGCCCAGAAGATCGGGCGCTGGAACTCGCGCGCGAACGTGTGCGCCCAGTCCATCCAGCGGTCGGCGTCGGCGCGCGCCCTGGCATCCGCCGGCGCGAGCGTGCCGGCGCCGTACTTGGCCGCGAGGTAGCGCACGATGGCGTGCGACTCCCACAGCACGAAGCCGTCGTCGTCGATGGTCGGCACCAGCGAGTTCGGATTCATCTTGCGGTACTCAGGCGTCTTCACCACGCCGTGCTCCATGCCGGCGTTGATGCGCTCGTGCTTCACGCCGAGCTCTTCCACCGCCCACAGCACTTTCTTCACGTTGACCGAGTTGCCCCGGCCCCAGATCCTCAGCATCAGAAGCCGACAGCCTGCCCGTCGCGGCGCGGATCACTCGCCGCGCAATAACCCCCGTCCAGCTTCCAGATGAGCTGCGCGCTGCCGAACTGGTTGTAGTCGTCGACGTTGACGATGCGGTGGCCGCGGCGCTGCAGCTCCTCCAGCGTGGCGGCGGGGAAGCGGCCTTCCTCGACGCTCACGTCCATGTTCTGCACGAAGCGGAAGCGCGGCCCGTCGCACGCGGCCTGCGGGCTCTGGCCGTAGTCGGCGATGCGCACCATCACCTGCGCGTGTCCCTGCGGCTGCATGGTGCCGCCCATCACGCCGAAGCTCATCACCGGCTGGCCGTCGCGCGTGACGAAGCCGGGGATGATGGTCTGGTAGGGGCGCTTGCCCGGGCCCACCTGGTTCGGATGGCCGGGCTGCAGCACGAAGGTCGCGGCGCGGTTCTGCAGCGAGATGCCGTCGACCACCACGCCCGAGCCGAAGCCCATGTAGTTCGACTGGATGAACGACACCATCATGCCGGACGCGTCGGCCGAGGCGAGGTACACCGTGCCGCCCTGCGGCGGCTTGCCCGCGCCGAAGTTCTGCGCGCGCTTCGGGTCGATCAGCTTTGCTCTTTCCTTCAGGTAATTCCTGTCCAGCAGGGAGGCGGGACGAACGCCCTTCATGTAGTCGATATCGGCCACATAAGCCCAGGAATCGGCGAACGCGAGCTTCTGCGCCTCGATCTGCAGGTGCACGCTGTCGGGGCCATCGACCGCCAGCGAGCGCAGGTCGAAATGCTCGAGCATGCCGAGCGCCATGAGCGCGACGATGCCCTGGCCGTTGGGCGGGATCTCGTGCAGCGTGTAGCCGCGGTAGTCCATGGTCAGGGTGTCGACCCAGTCGGACTTGTGCGCCGCCATGTCGGACGCGCGCATCGCGCCACCGTGCTTCTTGGCATGCGCCTCGATCTTCTCCGCGAACTCGCCGCGATAGAACGCTTCACCCTTGGTCGCCGCTATTTTTTCGAGGACGTTGGCATGCTCGGGAAACTTGAAGCGCTCCCCCGCCTTGGGAGGGCGACCGTCCGGCAGGAAGAATTGGGCGAAGCCGGGTTGGTTGCGAAGCTCGGCGACTTGCTTGTCCCACTGGCCCGCAATCGTGGGGGAGACGAGGAAGCCTTTGCGGCCATACTCGATCGCGCGCTCGAACAGCTTCTCGAACGGCAGCTTGCCCCAGCGCTTGTGCATCTCGACCCAGGCCGAGACGCAGCCGGGCACGCTGACCGAGTTCCAGCCGCGCTGCGGCATGGCTTTCTGGCCGGCGAAGTAATCCGCCGTCCAGCCCGCGGGCGAGCGGCCGGAGGCGTTCAGGCCGTGCAGCTTGTTTCCGTCCCAGACGATGGCGTAGGCGTCGGAGCCGATGCCGTTGGAAACCGGCTCGACCAGGGTGAGGGTGATCGCGGTGGCGAGGATCGCATCGACCGCGCTGCCGCCGGCGGCCAGCATCTGCAGGCCGGCCTGGGCGGCGAGCGGCTGCGAAGTCGACACCACGTTGGCCGCGAGCAGCGGCTTGCGCGGCCAGGCGTAGGGGTTCGCCACGGCGAACGCGGGCGGGTATTCCATCTTCATGCTGCGAAACTCCTCTAAACGGTGCGGACCTGCGGAAGGTCGGTATGGCCTTCGATCGCCTTGTCGATCGCGGACTGCTTGAGTGTACGCAGCCCGTTGGCGGCCGCAAGCGTGGCGATTTCGCTCACCGGGGCGCGGGCCTGGACCAGGCGCTTGATCGCGGCGTCGGCGACCAGCAGCTCGTACACCGCCATGCGGCCGCGGTAGCCGGTGCGATCGCAGCGCGAGCAGCCCTTGGCGCGATAGAGCACCGGCTTCGCGCTGCGCGCGCGCCACAGCGACAGGATCGGGGACGGCTCGCCCCGGGTCTCCGCCGCATACTCGGCGGCGAGCTCTTCCAACTCGCCCTCGGCGGGCGTGTACGCCACCTTGCAGTCGGGGCAGAGCCTGCGCACCAGGCGCTGGGCCAGCACGCCGAGCAGGGCGTCGGCGAAGTTGAACGGGTCCATGCCGAGATCGAGCAGGCGCACCACGCTCTCTACCGCGCTGTTGGTGTGCAGGGTGGAGAACACCAGGTGGCCGGTGAGCGAGGCCTCGATACCGGTCTTCGCGGTCTCGGCGTCGCGCATCTCGCCCACCATGATGACGTCGGGGTCGGCGCGCATGAAGCTGCGCATCGCGGCGGCGAAGGTCCAGCCGATCTTGGCGTTGACCTGCACCTGGCGCAGGCCAGGCTGCACGATCTCGATCGGGTCCTCCGCGGTCCAGATCTTCAGATCCGGCGTGTTCAGGTGGCGCAGCAGCGAATGCAGGGTGGTGGTCTTGCCCGAGCCGGTCGGGCCGCAGACCAGGAACAGCCCGTGCGGCCGCGAGACCAGGCGCTCGAGCGCCTGCACCTGCGCCTTGTCGAAGCCCAGCGCGTCGAGCGCCACCGGCGACGCGGCGGCGAGCACGCGCATCACGATGTCCTCCAGCCCGCCGGTGGTCGGGATGGTGGCGATGCGCAGGTCCACGTCGAGCGGGCCGAAGCGGCGGAACTCGATCTTGCCGTCCTGCGGCTTGCGGCGCTCGGTGATGTCGAGCTGCGCCATGATCTTCAGGCGCGAAATCACCGAGCGGCGGAACTTGGCTGGCAGGTCGAGGTAGGTGACGAGCACGCCGTCCTTGCGGAAGCGCACGCGCATCTCCTTGCCGCCTGCGTTGGCCTCGATGTGAATGTCGGAGGCCTTCTGCTCCACCGCGTCGACGATCATCTTGTTCACCAGCTGCACCAGCGTGTTGTCCTGCTCGAGCGATTGCGTGTCGTCGATATCGGTGTCCGCGGTCTCCGCCGCCAGGCGGTGCGTAAGCTCGCCGATGCCGACGTTGATGCGCTTGCGCACTTCGGCGGCCGGCGTCGGGCGCGTCTCGCCGTAGGCCTTTGCCAGCGCCGCGCGGATGTCCTCGGCCGAAGCCATCACCGGCAGCAGCTTGCTGCCGACGATGAAGCGCAGCTCCTCGAGCTTCGCGCTGTCCATCGGGTTCTCGATCGCCACCACCAGCGCGTTGTCGGCTTCTCCCACCGGCAGCGCCTGGAAGCGCTGCGCCACCGCCGGCGGAATACGCTTCAGCAGCGCGGGCGGAATGCGGAAGGTCTTCAGGCTGACGTACGGGATACCGAGCTTGCGCGCGATCACCGCGTTCACCACTTCGGCTTCGACCACGCCCATGTCGGCCAGGATCTGGCCGAGCGGAATCGAGCGGTCGCGCGCCTCGATGGCGAGCGCCTCGTCCAGCTCGGCTTCGGTCAGGTAGCCCAGCTCGACCAGCGTCTCGCCCAGCTTCTGGATCGGCTGGCTGCGCTGCTGCTTGAGCGCGGCGGCAAGCTGCTCGGACGAAACGATGCGGTTCTCGGTCAGGTATTCGCCGATGCGGCGCGAGCGCAACGCGCGCTGGCGCGAGAGCGCCTCGTCCACATCCTCGGGCGAGGCGAGGTTCTCCTCGACCAGCATCTCGCCGATCGGCTTGCCGATGTTCGCCGCCCGCGTCGCGTCCGACGGCACGAACCAGCGCATCACGGTTCCGTCGCGCTCGGGCGGATAGAGGAACACGCCGCACACCGCGTGCACGCAGCCCACGGTCTCGCCCTTGAAGCTGTTGCCGTTCATCAGCTCCATGGCAAACGGCTGGCGCTCGGCCGCGGTGAAGAGCTCCGCGGTATCGTCCAGGCCGACCGACTGGCGGCGGATCTCGACCGGGCGGCGCAGCTGCACGCCGAACAGCGCCGAGAACGGGAACGTCACCGGGTCGGCCCGGTCCGCGGCGCGGAAGCGCAGCTGCAGCGCATCGGGCACGAAGGCGAGCAGCGTGCCCGCGAGCTTGCCGCCGTCGCGCAGGATGAGCAGGCAATCGGCGCCGTCGGCGGCCGCGGCGGGATTGCTGAACTCGAAATAAGGCGGCGCCGGCCACACGAAGTCCGCGGCGCGCGCCTTGACCTGCGCCTCGGCGACCTCCGAGCGCGACATGTTCGCGGTGATGTCGGCGGGGTTGCGTTTCACGCCGCGAGCTGCTCGAAGTCGAGCACCACCCGACCCACCACGCGGCCCGCCAGCAGGTCGTCGAGCGCGGCGTTCACTTCCTGCGCCGGGCGGGTTTCCACCGGCATCGGCTTGAGCTTTCCCTTCTTCGCCAGCGCCACCACTTCCTTCAGCTCCTGCAGGCTGCCGACATAGGAGCCGACGATGCCGATCGCGCGCTGCGCGATCGGCGGCAGCGGGTGCACCAGCTCGCCGCCATGCAGCCCGACCAGCACGTAACGTCCGCCTTTGCGCAGCGCGGCGATGCCGAGCGCGGCGGTGGCGGGATTGCCGACGAAGTCGATGGCGCCGGCGATACCCTGCAGCTGCTGCGCGGCATCGGCGGCCCGGGTGTTGAGCGTGAACTTGGCGCCGAGCTTGGTCGCGCTCGCGAGCTTGGCGTCGTCGATGTCGCAGGCAACGATGTTCTTCACGCCCTTGGCGCGCAGCACCGCGATGCCGGCCATGCCGACGCCGCCGCAGCCGATGACCGCGACGCGGTCGGAGGGCGCGAGCACCGGCAGCTTGGCGCTCGCGCTGTAGGCGGTGACGCCGGAGCAGGCGAGCGTCGCGGCGAACGCCTCGTCGATGCCGGCGGCGTCGATCAGGTACCTGGCATCGGGCACCAGGACGTGCGTCGAGTAGCCGCCGGCGCGATTCACGCCGAGGATGCGCGAGCCCGACACGCAGTAATTGTCCTGGCCGGCCTTGCAGACGGCGCATTTGCCGCAGCCGATCCACGGATGGATCAGTCTTTTCTTGCCAATCAAACTTTTGGGAGCTTTGGAACCGACGGCCTCGACGATGCCGAAGGGCTCGTGGCCGAGCGTGAACGGCGGCACGCAGCCGCGCTCCTTGACGTAGAAGCGCTTGCCGCCGCCGAGGTCGAAGAAGCCTTCCCAGATGTGCAGGTCGGAGTGGCACACGCCCGAGCGCGTGACCCGCATCAGCACTTCGCTGCCCTGCGGCCTGGGCGTCTGGCTGAGCACCTTCTGCAGCGGCTTGCCGTGCTCGATGATTTGATAGCTGATCATGCTTTTGCGGCCTCGTGCAGGGCTTGATCGAGATCCCACAGGATGTCGTCGAGCGTTTCGATTCCCACCGACATGCGGATCATGTCGGGCATCACGCCGGCCTTGATCTGGTCGGCTTCCTCCATCTGCCGGTGCGTGGTCGACGCCGGATGGATCACCAGCGTCTTCGCGTCGCCGATGTTCGCGAGATGGCTCATGAACTGCGCCGCGTCGATGAAACGCTCGCCTGCTTTCGCTCCCCCCTTGACTCCGAAGTTGAGCAGGCCGGAGGCGCCTTTCGGGAGGTATTTATTGGCGAGGCTGTGATATTTGTTGTCAGGAAGCCCGGGGTAGTTCACCCAGGCGACGCGCGGATGGTCCTTGAGGAAGCTGGCCACGGCGAGGGCATTGCTGCAATGACGCTCCATGCGCACATGCAGCGACTCGAGGCCCTGCAGCAGCAGCCAGGCGTTCATCGGCGAGAGCGCGGGGCCGAAGGTGCGCATGATCTCCATGCGCGCCTTCATGGTGTAGCCGAAGTCGCCGAAGGTCTCGTGGAAGATCACGCCGTGGTAGCCGGGCGAGGGCGTGGTGAACTCCGGGAACTTGCCGTTTCCCCAGTTGAACTTGCCCGACTCGACGATCACGCCGCCCATCGTGGTGCCGTGGCCGCCGATGTACTTGGTGGCGGAGTGCACCACGATGTCGGCGCCCCATTCCAGCGGCCGGCACAGGTAGGGCGAGGGCACGGTGTTGTCCAGCACGAGCGGGATCTGCGCCTCGTGCGCGATCTTCGCCAGCGCCTCGATGTCGACGATGTTGATGAGCGGGTTGCCGAGCGTCTCCGCATAGAGAAGCTTGGTATTCGGCTTCAACGCCTTCCTGAAGTTTTCCGGCTCATCGGGATGGACGAAGGTCGTCTCGATGCCCAGCTTCTTCAGATTGACGTGCAGCAGCGTGTGCGTGCCGCCATAGAGGGTGGAGGCCGAGACGATGTGGTCGCCGGCGCTGCACAGCGTGAGGATCGCGGTGGCTTCGGCCGCCTGCCCGGTGGCGCACGCCAGGGCCGAGCGGCCGTTCTCCACCGCCGCCATGCGCTCTTCGAACACCGCCACGGTCGGATTCGAGATGCGCGAGTAGACGTTGCCGAACGTCTGCAGGTTGAAGAGCGACGCCGCGTGCTCGGCGGAATCGAAGACGAACGAGGTGGTCTGGTAGATCGGCGCGGCCCGCGCGCCGGTGGCCGGATCGGGGATCTGGCCGGCGTGAAGGCAAAGCGTCTCGATCCCGAACTTGCGGTCCGCCATGCCCTGATTCTATCGAAGCGGGCTACTCGCCCGGCTTGGGTTCGGAGAGGTCTTCGGTGCCCGGACGAGAGGCGGCGCGCCGGTATTCCGACGGCGGCACGCCAACCTGGTTGAGGAAGAAGCGCGTGAAGTTGCTCTGCGCGGAGAAGCCGAGCTCGGCCGACACCTCGGCGATCTTGCCCTGGCCCGAGGACAGGCGCGAAATCGCGGTTTCGACGCACAGCATGTCGAGGTAGGCGCGCGGCGAGAAGCCGGTGCACAGCTGGAACAGGTCGTAGAAGCGCGAGCGCGACAGGCCGACCTGGCTCGCGAGCTCGTCCATGTTGAGTTCCTTGTTCGGCCGCGCACGCAGCAGCGCGATCGCGCGCCGGATGCGGCTGTCCTCGAAGCGCGAGCCGCGCCAGGCGGGCGAGGACATGCGGCGCCGCGCGAGGTAGGTCTCGACGATCGAGAGCAGCAGCTCCTGCAGCATGAAATCGAGGCGCTCGGCGGAGACGAAGCGGTCGTTCAGCACTTCCACCGCCAGCGTGTCGGCGAGGCGCCGGATGCGCGGGGTGATTTCTTCGCGCGCCTGGACGAAAGGCTGCTGCTCGGCCGCGCCGAAGACCGCCGGGAAGCTCGCCCGCAGCCAGTCGCTCGCGGCATGCAGCACGAGGATGCGAACCGCTTGCTGCGCGGTGTAGCTCTCGCCGGGATTGAGGAACAGCAGGTCGTCGCCGACCGACTGCATGAGGATGACGGGGTCGGCCTGCGCCGCGCAGCTTTCGCCGGCAGCCAGATCGATCAGCACCAGCCGACCGAACCTACCCTCGAGTATGCGCACCAATCCCCCCATGCCGGAAAGCATACCTTAGTAGGCCAGCCAGCGGGGGCGTTTGGCGGAAATGACCCCGGTATTGACCCCCACCCAGTTCAGGCCACCGAACAGCCGCCCGTGCTCGATCTTCACGCAACGGTCCATGACCGCTTCCAGCCCCGCCGCCCGGGCCCTGGCCGCCGCTTCCTCGTTGCGCACCCCCAGCTGCTGCCATAGCACCTTGGCGCCGATCTTGATCGCTTCCTGCGCGATCGGCATGACATCGGCAGTCTTGCGAAAGACGTCGACGATGTCGACCGCCTGGGGGATATCACGCAGCGACGGGTAGCACTTTTCCCCGAGGATTTTCGGGTACTTGGGGTTGACCGGGATCACCCGGTAGCCGTGCTCCTGCATGTACTTCGCGGCGAAGTAGCTCGGCCGGAACCAGTCCGCCGACAACCCGACCACGGCGATCACCTTGGCTTCGCGCAGGATGCGGCGCAGCGCGTTGATGTCGTCCATGGTCGCGAGTCTATAATCAAACGACCCCCCGAGGAGACCGAACGAATGTACGTGGAAGAGCGCGTTTATCGCCTGAAAATCGGTGCCGTCGCCGAATACTGCAAGAACTACGAAGAGCTGGGCATGAAGGTGCAGCTCAAGCACCTGCCGCACATGGTGGGCTACTACTTCACCGAAGTCGGCGGCCTCAACACCATGGTGCACCTGTGGGCGTACGACAGCCTCGACCAGCGCGAAAAATGCCGCGCCGCCATGCAGGCCGACCCGGAGTGGAAGAAATACCTGGAGAAATCGCGCCCGCTGATGGAGACGCAGGAGACGCGCATCATGAAAGCGGCGCCCTTCTTCCTCGAGCGCCTCAAGAAGATGCTGGCAGCAGTGAAGTGAAGCCGCATCCGCAGGTCGCCGCGCTGCTCGAGGCGGCGGCACGCTCGCCGCTGCCGACGCTCGACCAGGTGGCGCCATTCGTCGCGCGCCGCCTGTACGCCGAGCGCTGCAAGGTCGTGGCGCCGAAAAAGGCGCCGGAGGCGCG
>Ga0247825_10003643_pt1 | contig 10152 bp, 7 predicted proteins | sample 13C_Vanillin_Day_FD_194413 | JGI IMG/M metagenome (GOLD analysis project Ga0247825, IMG submission 194413) | Soil microbial communities from agricultural site in Penn Yan, New York, United States - 13C_Vanillin_Day48 | ecosystem: Environmental > Terrestrial > Soil > Agricultural land | place...
CCGCGTTAACTTAAAATTTGCTCCCGAACTTCGCTTCCGCGTTGACGAACGGTTCGACGAAGCGGAACGGATCGAGAAGCTTTTGCGAACACCGGCGGTACAGCGCGATCTCAAGCGCGACGAAAAAAAAACATGACGCACGACGAATCGTCCGCACCGCCGCCCGCGCCGTCAACCAGTCCGGCAAAACAGAGGCCGCAGCAGTTCCGGCGCGAGAAGCGCGACGTGCACGGCTGGATCGTGCTCGACAAGCCGGTCGGCATGACGTCGACGCAAGCGGTCGGCGCCATCAAGCGGCTGTTCTCGTGCAAGCGCGCGGGCCACGCCGGCACGCTCGACCCGCTCGCCTCGGGCTGCCTGCCGATTGCGCTCGGGGAGGCGACCAAAACCGTCCCCTTTGTCATGGACAGCCGCAAGATCTACCGCTTCACCGTCCGCTGGGGCGAGCAGCGCGACAGCGACGACGCCGACGGCGCGGTGACCGCCACCAGCGCCGCGCGGCCGACCCGCGAGGCCATCGAGGCGCTGCTGCCGGCCTACACCGGGACGATCTCGCAGGTGCCGCCGCGCTATTCGGCCATCAAGGTCGACGGCGAACGCGCCTATGACCTCGCCCGCGACGGCGAGGTGGTTGAGCTCGCCGCCCGGCCGGTCGAAATCCACCGCTTCGAACTGGTTAATATCCCCGACGCCGATCACGCCGAATTCCGCGCCGAATGCGGCAAAGGCACCTATGTCCGGTCGCTCGCCCGCGACATGGGCCAGGTTCTGGGATGTCTGGGTCATATCAAGGCGTTACGGCGCGAGGCGGTCGGCTCGCTCGGCGCCGATGCCATGATTTCGCTGGAACAGCTCACCGGGCTGTGCCATAGAGCAGCCGCTGGCGAGGGTAGCCTCGCCGACGCAATCCTCCCTGTTGAGACCGCGCTGGACGACATCCCGGCGCTGGCCGTCAGCCAGGGAGACGCGGCGAGGCTTCATCGAGGCCAAGCCGTTTTGTTGCGCGGACGGGATGCCCCCATCTTTCGCGGAACGGTTTATGTCACGGCGTCGGGCCAGTTGATTGCCCTTGCCGAAGTGGACCGCGGCGAGATCGTCCCCAAGCGCGTATTCAATCTGGCCGGGCTGGTGGGAAGCCGCGTGCCGCAGAAAGGTCACTAGCCGATGTCGATTTCTGCCAGCCGCAAGGCTGAAGTTATCCAAGCCAACGCCACCAAGTCCGGCGACACCGGGTCGCCCGAAGTGCAGGTCGCGATCCTGTCCGAACGGATCACCAACCTCACCGAGCATTTCAAGACGCACGTCAAGGACAACCACTCGCGCCGCGGGCTGCTCAAGCTCGTGTCGCAGCGTCGCCAGTTGCTCGACTATGTCCGGCGCACCGACGAGCAGCGCTACAAGAGCCTGATCGAAAAGCTCGGCATTCGCCGCTGACCGATACCGCGCGGGATTTTTCCCGCGCGTTTGTTGCGGGCCGGCTGGGCCGGTCCGCCGTTTCACCGGCAGCGAAACACGCTGCCGTCATTTGAACCCGGCGCATACGGCGCCGGTTCGCCTCACCGGAGGCACGAAGGCCATGGCAGGATCGCCGGATGCTTTTGCAGGCTGCGGCACGACCGCGCGCGAAAGCGTCTCGCCGTCTTGCTCATGGCCGTCGCCCCTTCGCGACAACCATGAAAGAAAAATACAATGTTCGATGTCCAACGTGTTGAACTCGACTGGGGTGGCCGCAAGCTAACCCTGGAAACCGGCAAAGTCGCGCGCCAGGCCGACGGCGCAGTCCTCGCCACCTACGGCGAAACCACCGTGCTGGCGACCGTCGTCGCCGCCAAGGCGCCGAAGCCCGGCATCGACTTCCTGCCGCTGACCGTCAACTACACCGAGAAGTACTACTCGGCCGGCCGGATTCCAGGCGGCTACTTCAAGCGCGAGCGCGGCCCGACCGAGAAGGACACGCTGACGTCGCGCCTGATCGACCGCCCGATCCGTCCGCTGTTCGCGGATGGCTGGCGCTGCGACACGCAGGTGATCATCACCGTGATGTCGCACGATCAGGAGAACGATCCCGACATCGTCGCGATGGTCGCAACATCGGCGGCGCTGACGCTCAGCGGAGCGCCGTTCATGGGCCCGATCGGCGGCGCCCGCGTCGGCTTCAGCAACAACGAATACGTGCTCAATCCGACGATCGACGAGATGAAGGACACCCAGCTCGATCTGGTCGTGGCCGGCACCCAGGACGCCGTGCTGATGGTCGAGTCGGAAGCGAAAGAGCTGTCCGAAGAGATCATGCTCGGCGCGGTGATGTTCGGACATCGGCATTTCCAGCCGGTGATCCAGGCTATCATCCAGCTCGCCGAAAAGGCCGCAAAAGAGCCGCGCGATTTCGATCAGCCCGACACCAAGGCGATCGAGAAGGACATGCTCGGCATCGTCGAGGCCGATCTTCGCAAGGCCTACGCGATCCCTCGCAAGGCCGAACGTCAGGACGCCGTCTCCGCGGTGAAGAAGAAGGCGATGGAGCATTTCTTCCCGGACGGCAAAGACAATCCGGACCGGCCGATGCAGCTGGTCGGCGGCGTGTTCAAGGAGCTCGAAGGCAAGATCGTGCGCTGGAACATTCTCGACACCAGCAAGCGAATCGACGGACGCGACCTCGTCACCGTGCGCCCGATCGTCGTCGAGGCGCCGTTCCTGCCGCGCACCCACGGCTCGGCGCTGTTCACCCGCGGCGAGACGCAGGCGATCGTGGTGGCCACGCTCGGCACCAGCGAGGACGAGCAGTGGATCGACGCGTTGCAGGGAACGTACAAGGAAGCGTTCATGCTGCACTACAACTTCCCGCCCTTCTCGGTCGGTGAGACAGGCCGCATCGGCGCTCCCGGCCGCCGCGAGATCGGCCACGGCAAGCTGGCCTGGCGCGCCATCCGCCCGATGCTGCCGCCGAAGGAAGAGTTCCCCTACACCATCCGCGTCGTCTCGGAGATCACCGAGTCGAACGGCTCGTCGTCGATGGCGACGGTGTGCGGCACCTCGCTTGCGCTGATGGATGCCGGCGTTCCGCTGAAGCGGCCGACCGCGGGCATCGCGATGGGTCTCATTCTCGAGGACAAGCGCTACGCCGTGCTGTCCGACATCCTCGGCGACGAGGACCATCTCGGCGACATGGACTTCAAGGTGGCCGGCACCGATCAGGGCGTCACTGCGCTGCAGATGGACATCAAGATCGCCGGCATCACCGAAGAGATCATGAAGGTCGCGCTCTCGCAGGCGAAGGGCGGCCGTCTGCACATCCTCGGCGAGATGGCGAAGGCGCTCGACAAGGCGCGCGCCGAGCTCGGCGAATACGCGCCGCGCATCGAGACCTTCAAGATCGCCACCGACAAGATCCGCGAAGTGATCGGCACCGGCGGCAAGGTGATCCGCGAGATCGTCGAAAAGACCGGCGCCAAGATCAACGTCGAGGACGACGGCACCGTGAAGGTGGCCTCGGCCGACGGCGAGTCGATCAAGGCCGCGGTCAACTGGATCAAGTCGATCGCCTCCGATCCGGAGATCGGCCAGATCTACGAGGGCACCGTTGTCAAGACGATGGACTTCGGCGCATTCGTGAACTTCTTCGGCGCCAAGGACGGCCTCGTCCACATCAGCCAGCTCGCGGCGAACCGCGTGCAGAAGACCACCGACGTCGTCAAGGAAGGCGACAAGGTGAAGGTGAAGCTTCTCGGCTTCGACGAGCGCGGCAAGGTGCGGCTGTCGATGAAGGTCGTCGATCAGCAGACCGGCGAGGATCTCGAAGCCAAGCAGAAATCCGAGCGCGATCAGCCGCGCGAGGCGGCGGGCGGCGCCGAATAATCCGGCTCTTTCATCGAAAAATCGTCAAAAGGGCGCCTTCGGGCGCCCTTTTTCTTTTCAAATCAGAGACTTAGGAAGCCGCCGGTAAATCCGCATTTATGTGATGGTTAACACATCGGCGCTCGACGGCCCGCCGTATCGTCCAAACCATCGAAGAGCGCAGATGCTCAAGTGACGAACCAGGAGGGCCCGTCATGACGTTCATCGCAGCGAATGCCCGCACCTCTTCCAACCGTTTCGACGCGATCTTTGCGGCCGTGATTGCAAGCTGCGCCGACTTCTGTGCCGGCGTCCGTCAGGGCCGTGACCTCGCCGACCGCTACCGCGATCTCGACCGCCGATCGGGACCCGATCTTGCCCGGCTCGGCCTGACCCGCTCCGAGATCGCGCAGGCCGCACTTCACGGCACGCGCCACTGAGTTTCCGTTTTGAGTTCCGTTCACCGTCTTCCTCCCCGCACCTTACTGCCCGTCCTTGGCTCCGCCGGGACGGGCCTTTTTTTGTGCGATAGGCCACGGCGATTTACGCTATCGTGGACCGGTGTCCCGGCCCGAAGTTCGCTTCTGAGCAAGCCCGGAATTCAAGCGAACTTCCGAACCGCGACACTGGCGAGTTGACCCCGCGCTTCACAACACCGATGGCCGCTGTAGCACCCGCAAACCTTTTTTCGGTTTTTCCCGAAAGTCTGGCGGTGAAGCTGTTCGCCAACGCCAAGACCGTCAAGCTTGCGGCGGACGAAGTGCTTTTCATCGCCGGCGACCCCGGTGACGGCTGCTACCGGGTGGAGCAGGGCCTGCTCAAGGTCAGCATGATCGCGCCGTCGGGCGCGGAACGCATTCTCGCGATCGTCGGTTCGGGCGGCATCGTCGGCGAGCTCTCGACCATCGACGGCCTGCCGCGCTCGGCCTCGGTTGCGGCGGTCCGCGACTCGGAACTGACATTCGTCAGCCGCGCAACGTTCCAGACCTTCGCCGAGACCAATCCGCAGGTGTACATCCATCTCGTCGCGCTGCTGGCCGCACGGCTGCGCGACACCGACGCGGTGGTCGCCGCCGGAAGCTTCCTGCCGCTCAAGGGCCGCGTGGCGCGCGCGCTGCTCGATCTCGCCGAGGCGTTCGGCCAGGACGTCGGCAAGGGCCGCATCCTGATCCGCCAGAAGGTCAGCCAGAGCGACGTCGCGGCAATGGCCGGCATCGCGCGCGAGAACGTCAGCCGCATCCTCAACGACTGGATCCGCGACAAGCTGGTGTCGCGGCTGTCCGGCTATTACTGCCTCGAGAACAAGACCCGGCTGGAGCGCGAAAGCGCCATCTAGACTCCTTCGCTTGCGCATGTCCTTTTCGGAAAGCCGGTGCCCACCTTTCCGGGACATGCGCCAGCCGGCCCTGCATTTCCGGCTGGACGAATCAGGCGACCCCCTATTACTAAATCCGGGGTCCCGGGCCGATATGCCTTCATTGCCGCTGCAGAAATCCGCACCGCTCAACGTGCCGCAGGCACTGGCGCAGGCGCTCGACCTGCACAAGCAGGGCAAGCTCGCCGAGGCGGAACGGATCTACGTCGCGGTGCTCGCGGCGCGGCCCGAGAATGTCGACGCCCTGCAATATCTGTCGCTCATTCGCTATGCCAACGGACAGTTCGCCGAAGCGCTGCAACTGACGGCGACGGTGATGCGCCTGCGGGCGCCCTCGCCCCAGCTTCTGGTGCACCACGGTCTGGTGCTGAACGCGCTCAACCGCTCCGACGAAGCGCTGGAGAGCTTCGACCGCGCGCTGAAGATGAAATCCAAGTTCCCGGACGCGCACAACAACCGCGCCGTCGTCCTGATGTCGCTCAACCGGAACGAGGAGGCGCTGGAAAGCCTGCGCAAGGCGCTGGCGATCGTGCCGGGCGACGTCAACGCAAACTTCAATCGCGGCAACGTGCTGATCCAGCTCAATCGTCTCGACGAGGCGCTGGCGAGCTACGACCGCGCGCTGTTGAGCAACCCGAAGCACGTCGAGTCGCACTTCAACCGCGGCAACGTGTTCAAGCTGATGCGCAGGCCCGAGGACGCGATCGCATGCTACGACCGCGCGCTGGCGCTGCGGCCCGAATTCCCGGAGGCGCTCTGCAACCGCTCCGCCATGCTGAGCGAGCTGCAACGCTACGCCGAGGGGCTGGTGAGCGCCGACCGCGCCATCGCGCTGCGGCCGGACTACGTGGAGGCGCATTACAACCGCGCCGGCCTGCTGTACGGCTTGAAGCGCTTCGAAGAGGCGCTTTCGAGCTACGACAACGCGGTCGCGATCTTTCCCGGCCTCGCCGAGGCCTGGTGCAACCGCGGCAATTCGCTGCGCGAGCTGAAGCGTTTCGACGAAGCGCTGGGGAGCTACGACAAGGCCGTGGAGCTGCGGCCGGAATTCGCCGATGCGCTGTCCAACCGCAGCATGATCCTGCACGACTACCGGCGCTACGACGAGGCGCTGGCGAGCTGCGACCGCGCGCTCGCGGCACGCCCCGACCACATCAATGCGCTCAACAACCGCTGCGAATCGCTGCGCGACCTGAAGCGCTTCGACGAGGCGATCGAAAGCTACCAGCGGCTTCTGACGCTGCAGCCTGGCCACCAGCACGCGTTCAGCGGGGCGGCAAGCTGCGCGATGAACCTCTGCGACTGGGAGCGGCGGGCGCAGTTCAAGCCCATCGTCGAGCAGCATATCGCCGGCAAGCTGTCGGTAATCTCGGCCTTCGCCCAGTTCGGCTACACCGGCGACCCGGCGCTGCAGCGCCAGTGCGCCGCGAATTACATCGCGCACCGGCTTCCGGAAATGCCCGCGCCGCTCTGGAAGGGCGAGGTCTGGCGGCACGACAAGCCGCGCATCGCCTATCTCTCGGCCGACTTCCGCGAGCACGCGACCTCGTTCCTGATGGCCGGGCTGTTCGAGCAGCACGACCGCTCGAAGTTCGAGATCTCCGCCTTCTCGTTCAGCGTCGACGACCGCAGTGCCATGCGCCGGCGGCTGGTCGCTTCGTTCGACCAGTTCCACGACGTCTACCAGAGCAGCGACATCGAGGTCGCGCGGATGCTGCGCGAGCGGGAGATCGATATCGCGGTCGATCTCAAGGGTCACACCCAGGAGTCGCGGATCGGCATTTTCGCGCATCGCCCGGCGCCGATCGCGGTGGGCTATCTCGGCTATCCGGCCACCGTCGGCACGTCATTGCTGGACTACTTCATCGGCGACCCGATCGCCTCGCCCTTCGAGCTGCAACCGCACTTCGACGAAAAACTGGTGCATCTGCCCGACAGCTATCAGGTCAACGACCGCAAGCGGGTGATCGCCGAACGCACGCCGACGCGCACCGAGGCGGGCCTGCCGGAACAGAGCTTCGTGTTCTGCTCGTTCAACAACAACTGGAAGATCACGCCTGAGGTCTACGACGTCTGGATGCGGCTGCTGCGCGAGGTCGAAGGCAGTGTGCTGTGGCTCCTGCGCGACAATCCCGGCGCCGAGCGGAACCTGCGGAGGGAAGCGCAGCAGCGCGGCGTCGATCCGGCGCGGCTGATTTTCGCAGATCGCGCCCAGCCGGCCGACCATCTGGGGCGCCAGCGGCTGGCCGATATTTTCCTCGACACGCTGCCTTGTAACGCCCACACCACGGCGAGCGATGCGCTCTGGGCCGGCCTGCCGGTGCTGACCTGCCTGGGCGACGCGTTCGCCGGCCGCGTGGCGGCGAGCCTGCTGCACGCCGCGGGCGTCCCGGAGCTGGTCACCGGCAACCTCGACGACTATCACGCGCTGGCGCTGAAGCTCGCGCGGGAGCCCGCGCTGCTCGCCGGCACAAAGGCGAAGATCATCGCCAGCCGCGGCACCTGTCCGCTGTTCGACACGGTGCGCCTCGCCCGTCATATCGAGGCGGCCTATATGACGATGTGGGAGCGATGGCAGCGCGGCGAGCCGCCGGCGAATTTCGCCGTCCCTGCCCTAAGCTGACTTCCGCGCACCCGACTTCGGCTCGCCGACGCCGAGCGTCTCGATGATGAGTTGTCGCAGCGCGACGAAATCCGCCTTGCGCGGCGACGTGCGCCGCCAGGCGAGCCCCACGGTGCGGCCGGGCGCAGGCTCCGCGAAACGCAGAAGCTTCACGCGCTCGTCGCGCAATTCGACGTCGACCGCGACGCGCGGCAGCAGCGTCACGCCGTAGCCGTTCGCCACCATCTGCATCACGGTGGCGAGGCTGGTCGCGCCGAGGCTCACGTCGCGCCGGGCACTGGAGCAGAACGTCAGCGCCTGGTCGCGCAGGCAGTGGCCTTCTTCCAGCAAAATCAGCCGCTGCATGTCAATGTCGTCGGCGCCGACACGGGCGCTTTCCGGCCGGTTGTCGGTGGACGGCACGGCCAGCAGGAACGGATCGTCGAACAGACGGGCGCTCTCGATCTCGGCATCGTCGACCGGCAGCGCCAGCATGATCACGTCGAGCGCGCCGCGATGCAGCTCGTCGACCAGCATCAGGGTCTGGGTTTCGCGCAGTTCGACGCGGAGGTCGGGATAGCGCCGCTGCAGCACCGGCAGGATCTTTGGCAGCACATAGGGTGCGATCGATGGAATGACGCCGAGCTGCAAGCGGCCGGTCAGCAGCCGCCCGCGATGGCGCGCGAAGTCGGCGAGATCGCGCGTTGCGGCGAGCACCCGCTCGGCCCGCCGCGCCACCTCGAGGCCGACATCGGTAAAAGCCACTTCGCCCGGCCGCCGCTCGACCAGCGGCACGCCGAGCTCGGCCTCCAGCTCCTGGATCTGCATGGACAGCGCCGGCTGCGTCACCGCGCAGGCTTTGGCGGCCTTGCCGAAATGCCCGTGCTGCTCCAGCGCCGCCAGATAGCGCAACTGCTTCAATGTGATCATCGGCCGATAAGGTATTCTTATCGTGACACGCAGGCAATCGAATTGGACTTATGCAGCCCGGGATTTTAGAGGGATACTAGAGACGGATGCGCGCTCCCAAAAACACGCGGAGAGAACCCATGGACGCAAAAACCGACGACAAGAGTGCGGGCAAATGCCCGTTCACGGGCGGGCGCGGACAGGTGAATCGCGACTGGTGGCCGAACGCGCTGGACGTTTCGGTGCTGCACCGGAACTCGACCTTGTCCGATCCGATGGGCGAGGCGTTCGACTACGCCAGGGAGTTCAAGACCCTCGACCTCAATGCGGTGATCAAGGACCTGCATGCCTTGATGACGGACTCGCAGCCGTGGTGGCCGGCCGACTTCGGCCACTATGGCGGCCTGTTCATCCGCTTGGCGTGGCACGCGGCGGGCACCTATCGCATCACCGACGGCCGCGGCGGCGCGGGCGCCGGCCAGCAGCGGTTCGCGCCGCTGAACAGCTGGCCGGACAACGCCAACCTCGACAAGGCACGCCGGCTGTTGTGGCCGATCAAGCAGAAGTACGGCCGCAAGCTGTCGTGGGCCGACCTGATGGTGCTGGTCGGCAACGTTGCACTCGACTCGATGGGCTTCAAGACGTTCGGCTTTGCCGGCGGCCGCGCCGACGTCTGGGAGCCGGAAGAACTGTTCTGGGGTCCTGAAGGCTCGTGGCTCGGCGACGAACGCTACAGCGGCGAGCGCCAGCTTTCGGAGCCGCTCGGCGCGGTGCAGATGGGCCTGATCTACGTCAACCCGGAAGGGCCGAACGGCAATCCGGACCCGCTCGCGGCGGCGAAAGACATCCGCGAAACGTTCTTCCGCATGGCGATGAACGACGAGGAGACGGTTGCGCTGATCGCCGGCGGCCATACCTTCGGCAAGACCCACGGCGCGGGCGATCCGTCGCTGGTCGGGCCTGAGCCGGAAGCGGGAGCGCTTGAAGACCAGGGCCTCGGCTGGAAGAGCAAGCACGGCACCGGGTTCGGCGCCGACGCCATCACCGGCGGTCCCGAGGTGACCTGGACGCAGACGCCGACGAGGTGGAGCAATCACTTCTTCAAGAACCTGTTCGAGAACGAATGGGAGCTGACCAAGAGCCCGGCCGGCGCCAAGCAGTGGAAGGCGAAGGGGGCGGCCGCCACCATCCCGGACGCCTTCGACAAGTCGAAGAAGCATGTGCCGACCATGCTGACGACCGACCTGTCGCTGCGGTTCGACCCGGCCTACGAGAAGATCTCGCGGCGCTTCCACGAGCACCCGGACCAGTTCGCCGACGCGTTTGCCCGTGCCTGGTTCAAGCTCACGCACCGCGACATGGGCCCGATCCAGCGCTACCTCGGCCCGCTGGTGCCGAAGGAGACGCTGATCTGGCAGGACCCGATCCCGGC
>Ga0247825_10003644_pt1 | contig 10152 bp, 14 predicted proteins | sample 13C_Vanillin_Day_FD_194413 | JGI IMG/M metagenome (GOLD analysis project Ga0247825, IMG submission 194413) | Soil microbial communities from agricultural site in Penn Yan, New York, United States - 13C_Vanillin_Day48 | ecosystem: Environmental > Terrestrial > Soil > Agricultural land | place...
GGCGGTTAGGGCGCGCTTCGAGGCGGTCGACGCGCGCGGGGAGCTTCCGTTCCCGGCCGGGCGGTTCGACGCCATCGTCTCGAACGACGCCATGTGCCACATCGCCGGCCGTCTCGCCGTGCTGCGCGACTGGTACCGGATGCTCAAGCCCGGAGGCCGGATCCTCTTCACCGATGCGCTGGTGGTGACCGGACCCGTCACCCACGAGGAGGTCGCAGCCCGGAGCTCGATCGGCTACTACCTGTTCGTTCCTCCGGGCGTCAACGAAGCCATGCTGCGCGAGGCCGGGTTCGAGATCCTCGCGGTGCAGGACGTCACGGCCAACGCCGAGGCGATCGCGTCGCGGTGGCACGATGCCCGGGCGCACCATCGGGAGGCCCTGGTGGCCCGGGAGGGCCAGCCCAACTTCGACGGCCTGCAGCGCTTCCTGAGCTGCGTTCACACGCTCTCGGCGGAGCGCCGGCTCTCCCGTTTCGCCTACCTGGCCGAACGGCCTCGCAGTTGAGCTCGCGAAACCACGCGTCGCCCGCGTGCGTCAGGAAGAATTCACCGCCGTCGCCGGCGCACCGTACCGAGGAGGATCGACGTGGGCTACCGCTATTACATCTGCGATGTGTTCACCGACACCCGCTTCGGCGGAAATCAGCTCGCGGTGCTGCCCGAGGCCCAGGGATTGTCGGACCGGCAGATGCAGCAGATCGCGCGCGAGTTCAACTTCTCCGAGAGCACCTTCGTGCTGCCGGCCGAGAAGGGTCACGATCGCCGGGTCCGGATCTTCACTCCCACCGCCGAGATCCCGTTCGCCGGGCATCCCAACGTGGGGACAGCCTTCACCCTGGCGGCCACCGGCGCGCTCGGGTCGGTCGACCAGCCGGTCACCGTCACGTTCGAGGAGAAGGCCGGCCTGGTGCCGATCACGATTACCCGCCGGAACGGCTCGATCTGGTGCGAGCTCACGGCGCCGGCGCCACTCTCACTCGGCCCGGTGGTGCCGCGCGAGCTCCTTGCTGCCGCGGTGTCCCTGATGCCCGACGACGTGATCACGACGACCAATCCACCCCAGGTCGCGTCCGTCGGCCTGCCCTTCGTCGTGGCGGAGCTTCGGGACCGCGGCGCGCTCGAGCGGGCGCGGGCGCACGGTCCGGGGCTCGATGCGATCATGGCGCTGGGCGTCGTGCCCGACATCCACCTCTACGTCCGGAGCGGTGACGAATTCGATCTCCGCACCCGCATGTTCGCGCCCTACGACGGGGTCCCCGAGGATCCCGCGACCGGCAGCGCCAACTGCGCGCTCGCGGCGCTCCTCACCCGGCAGCGGCCCGAGCCGGGCGGCGTCTTCACCTACCGTATCGCGCAGGGGGTGGAGATGGGGCGGCCCAGCGTGCTCGAGGCCCGGAGCGAGAAGCGCGACGGGGAAGTCGTGGGGACCCGGATCGGAGGCGCGAGCGTGCTGGTGAGCGAGGGGACGATCGAGGTCGGCGCCTAGCGGTAGACGTCTGTCGCCAGATACTTGAGGCCGGAATCGGCCAGGATCGTCACCACGGTGGCCCCGGGGCCGAGCGCCTGCCCGACGCGAATGGCGGCCAGGACGTTGGCCCCGGACGAGGTCCCGCCGAACAGCCCCTCCTCCCTCGCGAGCCGCCGGGTCATCGCCTTGGCGTCTTCGGTGGATACCGGAACGATCTCGTCCACCAGGCTCGGCTCCCAGAGGGGTGGGCGATACCCGATCCCGACGCCTTCGATCTTGTGCGGGCCGGGGGCGCCACCCAGCAACACCGACGACTCCGCCGGCTCGACGACCGCGACCCGGATCGCGGGGCGGTGCTGCTTGAGTACGGTGGCGACCCCACGGGAGGAGGCGGCCGTCCCCACGCTGTGCACGAACGCGTCCACCCTGCCGTTGGTTTCCCGCCAGATCTCCTCGCCCAGCGGGAAGTAGCCGGTGATGCTGTCCTGGTTGTTGAGCTGGTCGGTCCAGTAGGTGCCGGGCGCCTGGCTCAGGCGCCGGGCGGTCTCGATCATATCGAGGATCAGCTTCTTCGTGGTCCGTCCACCCTCGCTCGGCACCAGGGTCAGCTCCGCGCCGAATGCGGCCATCTGGTCGAGCTTGTCCCGGCTGAACGCGTCCGAGGTCACGATGTGGATCCGATAGCCTTTGGCAGCGCACACCAGCGCGAGGGACGCACCGGTACTCCCGCCGGTGTACTCCACGACGGTCCCTCCTGGGGGGAGGCGGCCGTCCCCTTCGGCCCGAGAGATGACCGCCAGCGCCATCCGGTCCTTCATGCTGCCGGTGGGATTCTCCCACTCCAGCTTGGCGTGGATCGCCGCGCAGTCCGCCGGCACCACCCGCTGCAGCCGGACCATCGAAGTGCTGCCGATGGCATCGAGAATGTGCATGCCGGAATTTAGATTGGAGCCCATGAATACTCTCGCCTCGATCCCGGCGGCGCTCCTCGTCGCGGTGCTCGCGCTGCCGCTCGCCCCATCCCACCTCGCGGCGCAGGCGTCCGGCCCCAGGTTCATCAACCCACCCGGCCTGTCGCGTCCGACCGGCTATACCCACGTCGTCGTCAGTCCCGACGGACGCACGGCCTACATCGCCGGCCAGGTCGCTTACGACAGCGCCGGGCAGGTGGCGGGTGGAGGGGATTTCCGGGTCCAGGCGGCGCAGGTGTTCGCCAATCTCTCGCTCGCCCTGGCCAGTGTGGGCGCCGGTTTCCGTGACGTCATGAAGACGACCACGTATCTGACCGACCTCAAGAACGTGCCCGCGCTTCGGGAGATTCGGGCCCGGCATTTCGACGCCGCGCATCCGCCCGCGAATACGCTCATCCCGGTCTCGGCGCTGGCCCGTCCCGAGCTGCTGCTCGAGATCGAGGCGGTGGTCGCGGTCCCGGGCTCCGCTCCGTGAGCGTCAGCCCCAGCTTCCGGACCTTCGCGCTCGATCAGCTCGGCCGGTGCGTCCCCTCCGTTCGCGCCCGCACCATGTTCGGCGGGGTGGGGATCTACGCCGGCGAGCTGTTCTTCGCGCTGATCGCCGACGACACCCTCTATCTCAAGGCCGACGGCCAGACCCGCTCGGAGTTCGAACGTCGCGGCCTGGAGCCGTTCCGGCCCTATGGTGAGAGTGGCGAGGTCATGCAGTACTACCGAGTGAGCGAGGACATCCTGGAGGACGCGGAGGCGCTCCGCGCCTGGGCCGGACAGGCGGTCGAGGTCGCCCGGCGGGCCCGGCGCCGGCCCTCAGGGCGACAGCGCTCCTGAGTCGCCCGCCGCGAAGAAGCGCCGCAGCGCGTCGGCGGTCGGCCCTGGCGCCTCCTCCGGAAAGAAGTGTCCTGCCTCGATCGCGTGACCTTCGACGCTCGACGCCCACTCCCGCCAGAGCCCAAGAGGCCCGCCCTCCGAGGCGTACCAGGTCGCCAGCGGGCCGGTCGCGCTCCACAGCACCAATATGGGGCATCCGATACGCCGGCCCGCTGCTCGATCGGATCGGTCGTGCGCGCGATCGATGCCCGCCGCTGCCCTATACTCCTCGCAGATCGCATGGGCATGCGACGGATCCCGGAGAGCGGCGGCGTAAGCCAGGCGGATAGCTGCAGGGAAGGTCGCCGGGTTGGAGCCCCACTGATCGAGCGCATCCGCCACCACGGCATCGGCGCAGGCGGTGAGGATCCGCTCGGGCAGCGGCTCGGGCTGCGCCAGCATGGACCAGGGCCAGTAGCCCAGGGCCAGCCGGTCGTCGGCCCGGGTCCACACCGTCTCGGTCGACAGGATGTCGAGCACCGCGAGGCGGTCTACCCGCTCGGGGTGATCCAGGGCCAGTCGGTATGCCACGCGGCCACCCCGGTCGTGGCCCGCGACCATGAAGTTCGCATGACCCAGCCGTTCCATGGCTCCGACGAGGTCGCGGGCCATGGCCCGCTTGCTGTAGGCGGCGTGCTCGGCGTCGGAGGCTGGGCAGCCACTGCGGCCGTACCCCCGGAGGTCGGGGCAGACGACGGTGTAGCGCTCGGCGAGCAACGGCGCCACGCCGGCCCACATCAGGTGGGTCTCGGGAAAGCCGTGGAGCAGCAGGAGCGGCGGCCCCGTCCCTCCCCAGCGCAGAAACACGGTGGTCTCGCCGGTGTGGATCTCGGCGTCGGTGAAGTCGTCCATGGCGGGGTCCCCGAAGGCCGCGGCTGGCGGCTCGGACAGAGTGATGATACGATCGATGCCTGCACCCCGTGGGAGCGTCGCGATGGACGACCGGCCCGTCGAATGGCACCGGGGCGAGTACGCCGTCTCGACCCATCGCGAGCGGCTGGACCCCGAGCGCATTCTCGCCCTTCTTCGCGAGGAGCACTGGGGCGGGAGTCTCAGCCGTCCGGTGGTGGAGCGGGCGGTGGCCCACTCGGTGTGCTTCGGCCTCTACCACGGCACCGACCTCGTCGGCTTCGGTCGCGTCGTCACCGATCTGGCGACCTATGGGTATCTGACCGACGTGGCCGTGGCGCCGGAGCACCGGGGGCAGGGGCTGGGTGCCTGGCTCGTGCAGTGCATGCTCGACCACCCCGAGCTGCAGGGTTTCCGCCGGCTTGCCCTGGTGACCCGCGACGCCGAGCAGCTGTATGCCCGCGCGGGATTCACGCCCGGATCGGGGCCGGTGGTTTACATGGAACGTCGCCCGGGGGAGGGGTCGGCGTGAAGGCCCGCGGAAGAACTATTGTTCGCCACCATCGAGAGTCAAAGGAGAGCCCCATGACCCGCGTTGCGCTCGCTCTGGCTGCCCTGCTCGCCGGAGCCGACCCGGCCGTCGGCCAGTCGCCGCCCCCGTCCACCTCGGCCGTCGCCACCAGCCACATGCTGTGGGAGCAGCTCAGCGGCTGGTTCACCGCCGCCGCATCGGAAGTGGCCGAATCCACCTACGCCTTCCGCCCCACGCCCGAGGTGCGGAGCTTCGGCCAGCTGGTGGGCCACGTGGCGGGCGCGCAGTACCTGATCTGCGGCGCCGCGATGGGCGAGTCACCGAGCCCGGAGCATGACATCGAGAAGACCAAGACCACCAAGGCCGACCTCGTGACGGCACTCAAGGCCTCCAACGAGTACTGCGCCAAGGCCTATGCCCAGACCGACAAGGCCGCGCAGGGCCAGACCAAGCTCTTCGGCGAGACCCAGACCCGCCTCTATGCCCTGATGCTCAATGCCACCCATGACGGGGAGCACTACGGCAACATGGTGGTCTACCTGCGGCTCAACGGGATCGTGCCACCGTCGAGTCGGAAGCAATAGCGGGTCGGGTGTCGCGGTGAGTGCGGTGGACTGGCACGCGCTGCTGGCTCCGCTGCCCGGGAGCGTCCGGGCCCGGCGGCGGCCGGTCGCGGCGGCGACGGGCCTCGATTCCGCGGCCGCCGCGGCCATCGCGGGCTGGTCGTCGCTGGTGCTCGATCTCTCGACTGCCGCCGGACTCCGGGTGGTGCAGGTGCTGCTCGACGCCGAGGGACGGCTCCTCAGCGCATCGGACCACGTGCTGTTCCGCTCGGCCGCCCGGGACGGCTCCGGCCGGCCCTGGATACGCCAGGAGAACATCGGCGGCCGCTTCGAGACGGACGGCGCGTTTAGCGGCACCTACTGGCAGGTCGAAGGCCCCGAGCCTGCGGACGACGAGCCGCCCCGGTGGACGCCCGTTCCCCGTGCTCCTACGCGCGAGGAGGTCGCCGGACTCGTGGCGCTGGTGGAGGAGGTTCGCCGCCGCGGCCCCGCTCCGGAGCCCGGGCCATGAGCCTGGTCTACGAGGTCACCGCGGTGGTCGAGCGCGAGCTCGCGGAGGGGTGGGAGCGCTACATGCGGGAGCGGCACATCCCCGACGTGCTCGCAACCGGGTGGTTTACCCGGGTCTCACTGGTGCGGGCCCCGGGCGGACGGTACCGGATCTGCTATCACGCGGAGTCCGCCGCGGACCTCGACCGGTACCTGACCGGGCCGGCCCCCGCACTTCGGGCCGAGTTCTCGACCCGCTACCCCGGCGGCGTCGCCCTCACCCGCGAGACCTGGGAGCTGGTTCAGGAGTGGGGGGCGCCGGGGCGCTCCTCCGGGTGACGCCGAAGCCAGATCTGCACGTAGGGGCACGTCGCCATCACGCGCATCCCGCGCCCGCGGGCGAACGCCAGCGCGGCGCGCACCAGGGCGTCACCTACACCCCGCCCCCGTCCGGACGGCGGGATCTCGGTGTGCTGCAGGTCGAGCACGTCCTCGCTGAACGCATTGTAGAACAGCTCCCCCTCACCGTCCGGCAGGCGCACGAAGAATCGGGAGCCTTCCGGATCGTGCTCGACCGTCACCGGCCGTCCAACCCGTACATCACGATTCCCTCGCGGGACGTGATGGCGACGCGAACGTGCCCGTCCAGACGGAAGACGATCGGCGGCCCGACGTCACCCTTGACGGCGCGGTCTTGCCAGAGCGTCGCCCCGGTCTTGGCATCGAGCGCGTAGAGATAGCCCTGGATGTCGCCGTAGAACAGCACCCCGCCGTCGGTCACCACCGCGCCACCATACATGAGGTGCCGATGTGCCCGCCGCTGCCAGCGGATCCTGCCGGTGGTCGCGTCTATCGCGGAGAGGGTGCCGAAGGTGAGGGTGTCCGGCTGCTTGTCGAAATAGCCGGACGAATAGCCGTCGCCCCCGTTGATCGCCGTGTCCACTACGAACCGCATCGGCACATAGCTGCCCAGCACGTAGAGCAAGCCGGTGCGGGGTGAGTACGCCGGCGGCGGCCAATTGGCCCCGCCACGCACGCCGGGGGAGGCGCGGACGCCCTCCCGGGTGGCCCGGGGGAAGATGTTCTCCAATGGCATGATGGGATCGCTCCGGCGGATCTGCCGCCCGGTGCGGCGGTCGAGCAGGTAGACCCACCCGGTCTTGCCGGCCTCGGCCACGACAGGGACGGTGCTGTCGCCAACCGTGAGGTCGAACAGGACTGGTGGACTCGCGTTGTCGTAATCCCAAATGTTGTGCGGCACCATCTGGTAGTACCACTTGAGCGCGCCGGTACCGATGTCGAGGGCCACGAGCGAGGTGCTGTAGAGGTTGTCTCCCGGCGGGAGGACGCCGGCCACGGAGGACGGATTCCCGGTGGCCACGAAGAGGAGACGGCGCTCCGGGTCGTACGCCGGGGTGGAGTACACCGACGCGCCTCCCTTCTTCCAGGCATCGGCATAGCGGGCGCTGTCGCGACGCTCGCGCGCGATGTCGCGGGGCAGGGGCTCGCCGTCGGGTGTGGTGCGGCTCCAGCGTCCGTACCAGCCGCCCTCCTGTGGGGAGGGAACGGTCCAGAACCGCCAGAGCCGCCGTCCGGTGACGGGATCGTACGCGTCCACGAATCCCCGGATCCCGAACTCGCCTCCGCTCGCTCCCACGATGATCTTCCCGTCGGCCGCGAGGGGGGCCATGGTGAACGAGTACCCTTCGGCCGGCGATGCGGCGGTGGTTTCCCAGGAGACCTTGCCGGTCTGGCGGTTGAGCGCAATGAGCCGGGCGTCCAGCGTGGCGAGGAAGACCCGGTCTCCGTACACGGCCACGCCCCGATTCACCACGCCGCAGCAGAGCGCGGTAGCCCTGAGATCGGGCTGGTAGCGCCACCGCTCCTTGCCGGTCCGGGCGTCCACCGCCATCACCAGATTCTTGAGATCGGTATAGAGCAGCAGTCCATCGACCACGATCGGCGTGCTCTCGTTCCGGACTCCGCGCCGGAAGAGGACGTCGAGCTCGTGCGCCCAGAGGCGATGCAGGCCGCGCACCGTCTGGCGGTTGATCTCGGTCAGTGGGACCGAGCGGCGATTGCTCCAGTCATAGCCGTAGCTGAGCCAGCCGTCGGCGGCCGTGTCGGCGGCGCGGAGCCGCTCCTCGGTAACCGGCCGAGCCGGCTCCGCGGGGGGCGCGGCGTCGCGGCGGCAGGCGGGCGTGAGGACGAGGAGGAGAGCGAGGACCAGCGGCGCGCGTGTCGGCATGGTGGGACGAGTCTACCGGATTCTCCGCGCCGAACGCAAGCCGCGGTCTCAGCGGCGCTTGCGGTAGCGGGCGTCGAATCCCGCGCGCCAGGTGGTCCCGCCATCGCGCGAGGTCTCGATGAGCTGGCGCACCTCGCCCGGTCGGATCGGCGTGAGCGTCGTGCGGTCGAGAACCAGGCGGCCGTCCGGCAGCGGAAGCTCACCCTGGAAACGGACGCCGCCGTCGGGCAGCCGCGCGACGAGGTGCTTTTCCTTGGTTCCCCCCACTTGTCCGGCATCGTCGGTCACCCACACCTGCTTCCACCGGTGGGTGCCCGGCTCCACGTAGAACAGGCTGCGTCCTTCGCCGCCCATGGCGTCGCGCCACTCCTCGAGCACGGCGCATCCCTTGAGCACCCGCGTGATCCGATTGGTTCCGACGATCTGGTCGCCTACGAGCACGTCCCACTCGCCCAGCCAGAAATCCAGCGCCGAGTAGGTGGAATCGGCCGCGCAGCCGCCGCCCTGCTGCGCCGCGGCCGACACCGGCAACCCCAGGGACAGCAGCAGCACCGGGATCCGCGTCCGGAGCGCGCGAATGAGGCTCATGCATCCGCTACGCGCGCGGCCCGAACGAGGTTTCGTCCCACGCCGCCTCGGCTACCTTTGGGCATGTCCGCTGACGATCTCGACGGCATTCTCGCGTTCCTCCGGGCGGCCGAGCGGCTCAAGACGGTCACCCGGAGCGGCTGGACTTCCACCGGCAAGCCCGAAAGCGTGGCCGAGCACACCTGGCGGCTCGGCCTGATGGCGATGCTGCTCTACGGGCGCGCGCCCGGGGTCGACCTCGCGCGGTTGCTGCGCATGTGCCTGATCCACGACCTGGGCGAGGCGATCCGGGGCGACGTGCCGGCGCCGGCCCAGGCCGCCCCCGGCGCCAAGTCGGCGGACGAGCGGGCCGACCTGCTGGAGCTGACCGCCCCCCTCCCCGCCGCGCTGCGCGAAGAGATCGTGGGCCTGTGGGACGAGTACGAGGCCGCCCAGTCGGCCGAGGCGCGGCTCGCCAAGGGGCTCGACAAGCTGGAGACGATCCTGCAGCACACCCAGGGCATGAATCCGGCCGATTTCGACTACGACTTCAATCTCGGCTACGGCCGCCGGTTCACCGAGAGCGACCCGGTCCTCGCGGCGCTGCGGGACCGGCTCGACGAGGCCACCCGCCGGCGCGCCGCCGACGCCCGCCGGGACCCATGACCGCGCACATCGCGCTCCTGCGGGCGGTGAATCTCGGCAGCCACAACAAGGTGGGCATGGCGGACCTGCGCGCCTGCCTGGAGCAGCAGGGGTTCGTGGGCGTGCGGACGCTGCTGCAGAGCGGAAACGTGGTCCTGGGCGGCGGTCGGCTGCGCGGCGCCGCCCTGGAGCGCCGTCTGGAAGAGACCGCGCGCGGGGCGCTCGGTCTGGACACGCCGTTCATCGTGAGAACACGGGAGGAGTGGGACGCGCTGGTCGCCGCGAATCCGTTCCCGCGGGAAGCCGCGGACGACCCCGGGCACCTGCTCCTGTTCTGCCTCAAGGACGCACCGCCGGCCGACGCTGAGAGCCATGTCCAGGCGGCGGTGAAGGGGCGCGAGCGGGTCCGGGTGGACGGCCGACAGGCGTACATCGTCTATCCGGACGGGGTCGGGGAGTCGAAGCTCACCGTCACGGTCCTCGAGCGGTGGCTGGGCAGCCGGGGAACCGGACGGAACTGGAACACCGTGCTCAAGCTCCAGGCGCTGGCCGCCGCCGGGTGACGCCGCCACCGGACCTGATCGAGGAGCTCCGCCGGTTGGAGCGCGCCGCGCGCCCGCTCGAGCCGGGTACGGGTCGTCGGCGCCGGCTCCGGAATGCCGCCGTGGCGTCCACCGAGCGGTTCCTTCGCCGGATCGCCAATCTCAAGGGCTACGTCGAGACCGAGGACAGAGGGGCGGGCCTGCTCGAGGCGCCGATCTCGGAGCAGGGAATTCCGCTCGAGCGCGCGATCGCCTTGCTGGAGCGGGACGTGGTCCATCCCGGCGGAGGGACGGCGACGGCCGCCCACCTGGCGTACATCCCGGGCGGCGGGCTCTACCACTCCGCGGTGGGTGATTTTCTCGCCGCGGTGAGCAACAAGTACGCCGGCGTCTTCTTCGCCGGCGTACTTG
>Ga0247825_10003645_pt1 | contig 10151 bp, 7 predicted proteins | sample 13C_Vanillin_Day_FD_194413 | JGI IMG/M metagenome (GOLD analysis project Ga0247825, IMG submission 194413) | Soil microbial communities from agricultural site in Penn Yan, New York, United States - 13C_Vanillin_Day48 | ecosystem: Environmental > Terrestrial > Soil > Agricultural land | place...
GTTGAGATCCGCTGCCCGGCCCTGGAAGTCGCCTGTCCACAGCGAACGCACCAGACGAACTGCGGCTCCGTCGTCGAAGCCGATCGCCTCGCCGCGGAATCCCCGACTCAAACCGCTGCCGCCCGTCGGCACGAGTGAACCCGACAGACGGACAATCGACGCTGCGCGAACGCCCTCAGTCGGGATCGTCTCCTGCTGTCCTATGGCGGACCAGCTTCCGGAGAATGTGCGCTCGCCTTCGGTGGGCTGAGCACCCGTTGGCAAAGCCGGCCCGAGCAGCATGCAAAGGGCGACGGCGGCACGGCTATACAAAGCGGCCCTGTCCCGTCATGGCTGCGGGGTCGAGCACCTGGGCGATCTGCTCCTCGGTGAGGAGCTTCTTCGCGCGGATCAACTCCAGGATTCCGCTCCCGGTCAGCATGGCCTCCTTCGCAAGCTCGGTCGATCGGTCGTAGCCGATGACGGGATTCAATGCGGTGACCGTCCCGATGCTGTAGTCGACATAGTGGCGACAGATCTCGGGGTTGGCGGTGATGCCGTCCACGCAGTGGACCCTCAGCGTGCGCGCCGCGTTGATGAACATCGTCTGCGCCTCGAAGATGCAGGCGGCGATGACCGGTTCGAAGACGTTCAATTGCAGCTGGCCGCCTTCGGCGGCCATCGATATCGTCAGGTCGCTGCCGATCACGCGGAAGCAGACCATGTTCACGACCTCCGGGATAACCGGATTGACCTTGCCCGGCATGATCGAAGAGCCCGGTTGCTTGGGAGGCAGATTGATCTCGCGCAGGCCGCAGCGCGGGCCCGACGACAGCAGCCGAAGATCGTTACAGACCTTCGAGAGCTTGATCGCCAGGCTCTTCATGCACGATGAGTAGAGGACGAAGGCCTGCGTGTCCTGTGTTGCCTCGATCAGATTCGTCGCGAGGTGAATCGGAAGGCCGGTGATCGCTGCGAGCTGTTGTGTACACTTTTCCGCGTAGCCGACCGGCGCGTTCAGTCCCGTGCCGATCGCCGTGGCTCCCATATTGACCTCGCAGAGTACCGCCTGCTGGACTCGTTCGAGGGCGAGGATTTCGCCCGATAACGTCTCAGCAAATGCTTCGAACTCCTGGCCGAGCGTCATTGGCACGGCGTCCTGCAGCTGGGTCCGTCCCATCTTCAGGATTGAAGCGAACTCCTTCCCCTTCGCACGGAAGGCGGCGATGAGCTCCTTCATCGCGGCGACGAGACGAATGTTGCCCAGTGCCATGCCGACGTGGAGCGCCGTTGGGTACGCGTCATTCGTGGACTGTGACGCGTTGACGTGATCGTGCGGGTCGCAGAACGCGTACTCGCCTTTCTGGTGACCCATCAGCTCGAGCGCGCGATTGGCGATGACCTCGTTGATGTTCATGTTCGTCGACGTGCCCGCGCCACCCTGGAAGACATCGAGCTGGAACTGATCGTGAAGTTTCCCCTCGATCACCTCCTGACAGGCGCCTTCGATGCCTCGAAGGATGGTGCCGTCGAACTGTCCGCACGCGTGGTTCGCGCGCGCGGCAGCGAACTTCACCATTGCGAGCGCTTTGATCAGATCGGGATAGAGGCGGAGCTGGACGCCAGAAATGTGGAAGTTCTCGAGGCCACGCGCGGTCTGCACGCCGTAGTAGGCGTCGGCTGGCACGTCCTTCTCTCCCAGTAGATCGTGTTCGCGACGTGTTGATTGACTGGCCATCGCAATAACTCCTCAAGTGAAACGCGTACTGGGTGGTGACGTGGAGGTGGGGTGCGATCCTCAGACCCGTCGCACCTCTTCAGCGTAGTCGAGGCCACGAGATCCCCCCGGAAGGGTGAACACCACGTCGGGATTTTCCGTGGCGTGCTCGATTAATTCCGCCAGAGCCGAGAAGCGATGCGATCGAACCTGGCGGCGCAGATCGGTTTCGTTCTTCCAGGTCTCGGCGTAGCGAATCACGACCAGCGCGCCCATCTCTGTAGACACAGAGCACCCTGCGCAGCCCGGTGCCGCACGCGTCTGGAGCATCAACGACTGTAGTGCTGCGGTGATTGACTGTGCCTCCCCTGCAGGCACACGCCAGCTCACCGTCATACCGACGGGTACGGATTCCATCCTCGCTTCTCTGGCATCGCGGCGAAATTCAGGAGTCCGGGGCGCTGCGACTGCAGAGCGCGTGCCATGAACTGAAAGATCAGCTGATCTCGACTCGACACGAGCCAGGAAACGGCCGGTCTGTGAAAGCGACCGTGGTCCGATGGCGCTTAGGCTCCGCCACGTTGGAGGGTCTCCATTATCTCGGAGTGGGCAGCCCACGACGTCGCGCAACGTCCCACGGGGACAGACGTGGCGAGGCCTCCGGTCGTCCCCGCCCAATGGCCTTCTGCCTGTGATTCTGAAGCAAACCTAACGTGGCATGACCCGTGCTGAAGCGCTCGCCATATGCCCGTGTCTATCCGCGCGTCGAGCGAAGGACCGCGTGTGTGGCTTCGCCGGCGAATGGGTCTTCTGTCTGTTGTCGGGCTCGCCGTCGTGATGACGGCGTCGGGCGTGGCACAACAGCGACCCGATCCGCAGACCGCGGTGAACGACGCGTTCAACCAGTTCAGGACACTGAAGGAAGGCAAGAACGCGGACTACATTCCGGCGCTCGCCAAGGTCGATCCGAACTTGTTCGGCATTGCGCTCGTCACTGTGGACGGCAAGGTATTCACGGCCGGCGACGTGAAGACAGAGGTCTCGATCCAGTCGATCTCCAAGGTCTTCACGATGGCGCAGGTCATTGAGGAGCAGGGGCTCGAGTCGATCGAGAAGCAGATCGGCGTGGATGCGACCGGCGCGCGGTTCAACTCGATCATCGCCGTTGAAGGTGTGCGTACGGTTGTCGGAACAGGCGCGCCGGAGATGAATCCGCTGGTGAACCCGGGCGCGATCTCGGCGACCAGCATGGTGACCGGCGCCAACGCCGATGCCGTATGGGCGAAGATCATCGGCTTCCACAACGACTCGGCCGGCCGCACGTTGAGCGTGCTGCAGGACGTCTACAAGTCGGAGTCCGATACCAACCAGCGCAATCAGGCCATCGGCGCGCTCATGCTCGCTTACGGCTACATCAAGACCAACTGGCAGCAGGCCGTCGATCTCTACACACGTCAGTGTTCGATCGGCGTGAACGCGAGAGACCTTGCGACGATGGCGGCGATGCTGGCAGCGGGTGGAAAAAATCCGGTGACTGGAAAGCAGGTGATGGACGCTGCGAAGGTCCCCGGAGTGCTCGCCGTCATGGCCACGGCTGGCCTCTATGACGATTCGGGCAAATGGCTGTATCACACGGGACTGCCCGCCAAGAGCGGCGTCGGCGGCGGCCTCATCGCGGTGTCACCCGGCAAGTTCGGCATCGCCGTCGTGTCTCCGCCGCTCGATGACGCGGGCAATAGCGTCCGCGCGCAGCGGGCAATCGCCGCTATTTCAAACGCCCTCGGGGGCAATCCTTTGGCACCAACGGCACGTTAGTGGAGGTCTCAATGTTGAAGAGAGTCATCGTCACAGCAGGGTTACTTGTCCTGGCCGGAGTCGTTCCGGCGTTTGCGCAGAGGGTGGAAGTCGGCGGGTTCGTGGGCTGGTCCATCACCGACGGCGTCGATAGCGACCCGGTACTCGCCGGCGACGGCAACATCTACGACACCGTTGAACCGGATGATGCCGCGATATACGGTTTCACTGTCGGCGCGCTCGTCGGCGAGGGCGCCGAAGTTGGCTTCAGGTGGGCACAGCAGCCAACGACTCTCATCATCAGTGGAACGTCGGAGCGGGAAATCGGCGACATGAGCATCACTTCGTATCACGGTTACTTCGCCTACAACTTTGGCGAAGTTGACGCTCCGATGCGACCCTTCGTGATGATTGGCCTCGGCGCGACGAACTACGGCTCCGTGGACGCGACCATCGCCGGAGTGAATCGAAGCCTCGGTGGCGAGACGCAGTTCTCGACGACGTGGGCCGCCGGTGTGAAGATGCAAGCTCGGGCCGTCGGTCTGCGCCTGGCTGCGGAATGGACGCCGACCTACATCAAGACGGATTCGGCCGGTTGGTGGTGCGATCCGTATTGGGGCTGCTACCTGGTGGGGAACTCCCAGTATTCCCATCAATTCCAGTTCAATGCCGGCGTGATGTTCCGCTTCTAGTTCTAGGCCTTGGTTCGACGCCGTGTACAACGGGCCCGGCGGCTGGAGGTTCATCCTTCCAGCCGCTCTCGTGATCGTTGTGGTACTCGATACAACGGCAAGCGCGCAGAAGACGGACATCGTCACACTCGCCAATGGCGACCACATAACGGGCGAAGTGTCGACGCTCAGTCGCGGCCGGCTCGAGTACAAGACCGACGACGAAGGGACCATTTATATCGAGTGGGACAAGATCGCGACCGTCACCTCGACCCGGCAGTTCGAGGTCGGGACGAGCGATGGCCGTCGCTTCGTCGGCAGTCTCCGCTCCGATCCGGGCCGCATGCTCGTCATCGTCGAGGCGACCGGTCCAGTGCCGCTGCCGATGGACGAGGTCACGGTCATTGCCTCGATCGGCCGGAGCTTCTGGAAGAAGCTGGATGGCTCGGTCGACATCGGCTTCAGTTTCACGAAATCGAGTGACATCGCTCAGCTGAATGTCAACGCGAGCACCGTGTACCGGAGTCCATCCCGCGAGGTGCGGCTGACCGGGTCAGGGACGGCGACGGAGACCAGCGACGAAGAGGGGCGCGACGACCGCGGTGCCGTGCAGATATCCTATCTGCGCTATCGCGGTTCGCGGCTGTTTGTCGGCGCCGCTGCCGGCTTCGAATCCAATGAGAGCCTCGGCCTCAGTCTGCGCTCCCAGGTCAGTGGTGCCCTCGGTCAGCGCCTCGCCAACACCAATCGCTCGCAGTTGGCGCTGTCGGCCGGGTTGTCGGTCAACGACGAGCAGGGCGTAGATACCGAGCCGACACAGAACATCGAAGCGATCATGACGTTCCGGACGTCGTACTATGCGTACGACTTCCCGCGAACGAACATCGACGTCGCGTTTCAGTATTTTCCCAGCCTGAGCGACTTCGGCCGTCAGCGCATCCAGTTCGATTCGAGTGTCAAGCGAGAGATTTGGAAAGACGTCTTTCTCGCGGTGAACGTCTTTGATACGTTTGATAGTGAACCGCCGAGCGCCGACGCCCACAGCAACGACGTTGGCGTCGTGCTTTCATTCGGCTTGACCTTCTAGCCTTCATTCGTGGTCTGGGAATCAAGGAAAGGGAATCAGATGGCAGCCAAGACCGGTTTCCACACAGCTCGGCAACTCATCGCCCTGGCGACTGCGGTCAGTCTGATGCTCCCGTCAGTTGAGATCGTTCTGGTTGCGCAGTCCTCGACGGCAAAGCCGCCGGCGACCACGCAGTCAACGGCGAAACCCCCGGCGCCCTCGACAGCGAAGCCTCCGGCCACGCCCTCGACGGCCAAGCCGCCAGCGACCCAGGCGTCAACGGCGAAGCCTGCGGCACCTGCGCCGAGCGATGCCGTCGTCGATGGTGGATGGCCGCGTGCGTATCTGACGGCCGCGGGTGGGCAGCTGTTGATCTACCAGCCGCAGGTCGCGACGTGGGAGAGGCAGAAAGACATGCTGGCCTACGCGGCAGTGTCGTACCTGATGAAAGGCGCGACCCGGCCGGAGCTGGGCACCGTCACGCTCGAGGCCGACACTGACGTGGCGCTCGATGAGCGCCTCGTCAAGTTTACGAACATCCGCGTGACAGAATCGAGCTTTCCGAAGCTGACGCGCGATCAGGTGCGCGACATCACGGACACGATCGTGGGCGGGATCCCCGACCCGGAACGCATTATCGCGCTCGACCGCGTGATGGCCAGTGTCGATAAGAGCCAGATCCGTCCGTCGAATGTCGAAGGCGTCAAGTCCGATCCCCCGCCCATCTTCTACAGCACGTCGCCGGCAGTGCTCGTCAACATCGACGGCGATGCGATCTGGAGTCCGATTCCGTCGAACGACCTCAAGTACGCCGTCAACACCAACTGGGATCTCTTCGAGCACGAGCCGACAAAGACGTATTTCCTGCGCCATGAGAAGGTGTGGCTGAAGGCGTCCACGTTGAAGGGACCGTGGACGGCTGCCGGCACCCTGCCCGGGAGCTTCTCGAAACTGCCGGCCGACGAGAACTGGAAAGAGGTGAAGTCCGCATTGCCTGGAGCGAAGACCTCCTCGGTCCCGACGGTGTTCACGAGCACAACTCCAGCGGAAATGATCCTGGTCCAGGGGGCGCCGATCTACACCACCGTGCCTGGTGCGAGCCCGCTGATGTGGCTGCAGAACACGGAGTCCGACGTGTTCCGCTTTGGCAGCACCGGCGACGTGTACTACCTCGTCGCAGGGCGATGGTTCTCCGCCTCGAGTCTGCTCGGGCCGTGGACGTTTGCGACAGAGAAGTTGCCCGACGTCTTCAAGCAGATCCCGCTCGAGCACCCGCGTTCGCGTGTGCTGGCGTCGGTGCCGGGTACGCCGGAGGCTGCGGACGCCATTCTGCTCGCGCAGGTACCGCAGACCGCCCGCGTGAACAGGAAGCAGACTCAGGCCCCTGAAGTCACCTATCAAGGCGAACCGCAATTCGAGCCGATCCCGACGACGACGGTGTCGCGTGCGACGAACACCGACAAGGACATCATCAAGGTCGGCGATCTCTACTATATGTGCTTCCAGGGAGTCTGGTTCATGGCGCGCAGCGCCAACGGGCCATGGGAGGTCGCGACTTCCGTACCCGAAGCCATTTACAAAATCCCTGCAAGTTCTCCGTCGCACAACGTGACCTACGTGACCGTCGTGGAAGACGACGATGACGATGAGTGGGTGACGTATGCGGCGGTTGCCGGCTACACCGGGATGATGGTCGCGTATGGGTGTGTGGTCTGGGGCAGCGGCTGGTATTACCCGCCCTACGTGGGATACCCTGGCTTCTATCCCGTCTACTATCCGTTCTATCCGACCTACGGGTTCTCGGCTTGGTACAACCCATGGACCGGTGCGTACGGGCGGAGTGCTGCAGTGTACGGCCCGTACGGCGGCATGGGAGCGAGCGCGCGCTACAACCCGCGAACCGGCACGTATTCACGCAGCGCAGTGGCGTGGGGTCCCTATGGCGCGCGTGGAGTTGGCCAAGCCTACAACCCGCGTACAGGGACGTACGCGCGCACGAGCCAGGGCAGTGGTGTCTATGGAAGCTGGGGCGCGACGTCGGTGCAGCGCGGGGACCAGTGGGCACAAACCGCGCGCGTGACCAACCGCGTGACGGGCAACACGACCCGCGTGACGCAGGGAAGCGGCGGCGGTGAAGCGATTACCAGGAGAGGACCGGGGGCCGACTCGGGGGTCGTTCGAACCGGAAGTGGCGACGTCTACGCCGGCCGGGATGGTAATGTGTATCGTCGGGACGAGGGCGGCGGCTGGTCCAAGTATGACAACGGGTCGTGGGGCTCGGCGGAGCGTCCGACGCCGTCAGGCGATCGTGCTGCCACAGCCGGGACGACCGATCGCGGCACGACCGCGGGATCGGGTGATACCGTCGGTCAATTGAACCGTGACTCCGCGGCGCGCTCGGAAGGCAGTACGCGGACGCGCGACTACGGGTCAGTGCGAAGCTCAGGCGGCAGCACGCCCCGGAGCGGAGGCACCTATCGTCCGAGCGGTGGAGGAGTTCGAGGTGGAGGGCGACGCCGGTAGATGAAGACGTTCTGGTCATGTGTGCTCGCATGCTTGTGTTTCTTGGCGTTTGTGAGGCCGGCGGCCGCACAGGATCAACCCGAACCAGCCACGCGTGCGGGTCAGATCGAGCAGGAGCAGAAGGCAAAGGTCGTTCGTCCGTACCAGCCCGGTACGGCGGAGAGGTTGCTCGACTACGCTGAGGGAACGCTCACGACCGGAAGCGGATTTCATCCGTTTTTCATAAGCGCATATGCCGGCGGCGGGTTCACCCTCGGCGCCGGCTACCTCAAGTACGTCAGCCCGTACAACACGCTCGATGTTCGCGGCAGCCTGACGTTCGACGGGTACAAACGCATCGAGGCGGAATTCATTGCCCCTGCTCTCTTCGGACGAACGACGAAGCTCTCGATTCTCGGCGGATGGCGTGACGCGACCGAGGTCGGCTTCTACGGCCTCGGTACGGATTCATCGAAGGACAACCGGACCAACTACAGCTTCGAGCAGCCGTACGCCTCCACGCTGTTGACGGTTCGACCGGTGCATCGTGTGTTGCTGGTGTCGGCTGGTGTCGAGGTGTCACAGTGGCAGTCGGGGCCCGCAGGTGGAGAATCTCCGTCGATCGACACGGTCTATACACCCGCCACGCTACCCGGACTCGGTGCGCAACCGACCTACATCCATTCGCAGGGGACGCTCGGAATCGACTCTCGGGTGGCAGAGGACTACGCGCGCCGTGGAGGGTTCTACACCGTCACGTTTCACGACTATGCCGACACCGAATCCGAGTTCGGGTTCAAGCGGATCCAGTACGAAGGGATTCAGCACATTCCGATCTTCCGCGACACGTGGGTGCTCTCGCTCAGGGGGCGCGTCGAAACGACGTCGATCAAGGAGGACGAGGAGATCCCGTATTTCATGCTGCCGTCACTTGGCAGCGGCTCGACGCTGCGTGCCTTTTCCAGCTGGCGCTTCCGCGATCGCAACAGCATGCTGCTGCAGGGTGAGTGGCGCGTGATGGTGAACCGCGTGCTGGATTTTGCCCTCTTCTACGACACAGGCAAGGTGACGGCGCACACGAGCGACCTGTCCTTCGACGGGCTCAAGAGCGACTTCGGTGTGGGCGTTCGATTTCACGGCCCCCTGTCCACACCGCTGCGAGTCGAGCTCGCTCACGGCAGCGAAGGACTGAACATCGTCTTTAGTTCGTCGTCCGCATTCTGAGGCAGCCAGGTCATGTCACTTTCCCGCATCCGTTCCGCGTCAATCGGCTGCCTCGCGCTGATTCTCGTTCTGGCGATTGCACCCGTGTTCACCGCCGGGCCGAAGTTCTATCCGGACGATCCGCTGCAGCGCGAGCCGGAGAGCCGCGACGCGTCGGGCGCGAAGTCCTCGGACATCGGTCTCATGTATGAGATAGCGATGAACCTGTTCGCCGTGCCGCAACGCAAGCCGTCGAACACGCGCGCGCTCAACGTCAACACCGTGGACGAAGTTCCTGACTCCAGCTGGTTCACCAATCGCATCGGCCGCATGCCCCTTCGGGCCGAGGATCTCGCGCGCGGTCCCAATGTCGATCGCCCGCCTGCACCCGAGCGATGGCTGATCGTGGCCGAGAAGCAGGGAGGCGCCAAACCTGGCTTTACTGCCCAGGATGCCAACGGCGACACGTGGTTCGTCCAGTTCGACGACAAGCACCGTCACGAAGCGTCCACGGGTGCTGTCGGAGTGGCGACCAAGATCTTCTGGGCGCTTGGTTACAACCAGATACAGACGTTCATCACCATTGTCGATCCCAGGCGAGTCCAGTTCGATCCGAAGGCCATGGTCAGGCGTCCCTCCGGTGAGCGAACGCCCTTCGTTCGGAAGGACCTCGAGGATCTACTCGATCGCGCGCAGCCAAATGCCGACGGCACCTATCGCGTCGTCGCTGGACGCCGTCTGACCGGTGAAGTCCTTGGAGGCTTTCGCTACTCCGGCACGCGCCCCGACGATCCGAACGATGTCGTTCCGCACGAGCATCGGCGCGAACTGCGGGCACTCCGCGTTTTTGGTGCGTGGACGAACCTCACTGACCTGAAGGCGGGCAACACGCTCGACACCATCGTCAAGGAGAACGGCCGTCAGGTGGTCAAGCACTACTTGCAGGACGTCGGATCGACGTTCGGCACGGCGAACGGCATCCACGACTGGGACATCGGCTGGGAGCACTTCTACGAAGGTGGCGCGACGGCGAAGCGCTTCTTCTCGCTCGGGTTTGCGTTGAGCCCATGGCAGACGGTTCCGTACACGGAGTACGAGTCTGTCGGCAAGTTCGAAGGCGACCGCTTCGATCCCAGAACCTGGAAGCCGCAAACGGCTACGCCCGCCTACATGGAGATGCGAGCGGACGACGCGTTCTGGGCGGCGCAGCGGGTGATGG
>Ga0247825_10003646_pt1 | contig 10149 bp, 12 predicted proteins | sample 13C_Vanillin_Day_FD_194413 | JGI IMG/M metagenome (GOLD analysis project Ga0247825, IMG submission 194413) | Soil microbial communities from agricultural site in Penn Yan, New York, United States - 13C_Vanillin_Day48 | ecosystem: Environmental > Terrestrial > Soil > Agricultural land | place...
ACCGCTAACGGTTAGGGTCAGGGTCGAAGGCAAACCAGATTCCGACCCTGACCCTAACCGTTAGCGGTTGTTGCTGTTGACCTTCATCGCGGTGTAGATGCTGTAGAGCGCCGCCAGGCCCACCAGCACGTAAACGATGCGCGCAAGGCCTGAGTCCTGTCCGCCGAAGATCGCGGCGACGAGGTCGAACTGCGCCAGGCCGACCAGGCCCCAGTTGATGCCGCCGACGATGAGCAGGATCATCGCGATCCAATCCACCGCGCTGAATTTGCGCACGCGCGTGTCAGGTGCGGTATCGGGGCGGTCATAAGCTTTTGCTACTGGCATTTGCTGTTTCTCCTGTGGGTGGTTGAAGAATGGGAGCAAGGGCAGGCGCAAGGATTGGGCCGTTAGTGGCGGCGTCCACAAGTGGTTCACCGTGAAAGTCGGGGTCAGGGTCGAAGGCAAACCAAAGTCGGGGTCAGGGTCGAAGGCAAACCAGATTCCGACCCTGACCCACTGACCCCATCGGGTACCATGGCCCCCGCCATGATGCTCATCAGCGGCGCGCGGGTATTGCGGCCGAAGACATTCGAGGCCGAGCCGCTCGACGTGCTCGTCGAGGGCGACAGCATCGCCGACGTGTTGCCGCGCGGTGCGGTGAAGGGCGAGGGCATGGAGCGCATCGATGCCGCGGGCCGGGCGCTCATCCCCGGCCTCGTGAACGGCCACAACCACGCGCAGACGCACCTCTCCAAGGGGCTTTTCGACCGCTACACGCTGGAGCTGTACCTCAACGCTGCGGGCGCGGCCACCGGGCGGCGCACGGTGCAAGACAAGTACCTGTCGGCGGCGATCGGCGCAGCCGAGATGGTGAGCAAGGGCTGCACCGCCGGCTACGACATGTTCGCCGAGTTTCCGCTGCCCTCTGCTGAGGGCGTCGAGGCCGTGGCGCGCGCCTATGCGGATGCCGGCATGCGCGGCGTCATCGCGCCGATGATGGCCGACCGCACGTTCTACGAGGCGATCCCGGGGCTTGCCGACGCGCTGCCCGAGCCTCTGCGCAGCCAGGCGCTGAAGGCGAAATACGCGCCGCACGAGCAATCGGTCGCCGCATGCCGCGAAATCCTCCGGTCCTGGAAGGCCGACCGCGCCTTCGTCAAACCGGCCCTCGGCCCCACCATTCCGCACCACTGCTCCGACGAGTTCCTCACCGCGTGCCGCGATCTGGCGCGCGAGCACGCCCTCGGCGTCCAGATGCATGTCGCCGAGTCGAAGCTGCAGCCGGTGGTGGCCCAAGCGGTGTACGGGTCGACGCTGGTTGCGCACCTGGATCGACTCGGATTGCTGGGCTCGAGCTTCTGCGTGGCACACGGCGTGTGGCTCACCGACGATGACCGCAAGCGCCTCGCGGACGCCGGCGCCTCGGTGTCGCACAACCCGGGAAGCAACCTCAAGCTCGGTTCCGGCATGGCCGACATGCGCCGCATGCTGGAGGCCGGCATCAACGTCGCCATCGGCACCGATGGCACCGCCTCGTCGGACAACCTCAACGTGTTCGAGGCAATGCGGCTTGCCTCGTACGTCTCGCGCGTCAAGGACCATCCGCCCGGGCGTTGGGTGAGCGCGCGCGAGGCGCTGCACGCGGCCACTGAAGGCGGCGCCAGGGCGCTCGGCTTCGACGGGATCGGCCGCATCGAGAAGGGCTGGAAGGCCGACCTGGTGCTGCTCGACCTCGGCGCGCTGCACTACGTGCCGCTCAACGACCTCGCGAGCCAGATCGTGTTCGGCGAGGACGGCACCGGCGTGGAAAGCGTCATGGTGGGCGGCAAGTGGGTGGTGCGCGAGCGCAGGCTGCTCACCGTGAATCTCGCGAAGCTGCGGGCCGATGCCGAAGAGGCGGTGGCGCGCCTTGGCGCGGCGAACACGGAGGCCCGCGCGCTCGCCGAGCGCTTGCATCCCTATGTGGGCCAGTTCTGCAAGGGGCTTTGCTGACGGCATAGTCCGGCCGGACCATGCGCGGGCCATAGACGCCGGGAGTCACCTGACGCATCATCCCTACCTGTGTAGGTTGCAGCCTACACAAGCGATCAGAAGGTGGCCGTCACGCTGTTAGAAGTCCCGGTTCCGAGAGACCGAGTTGGGTAGAGCCCGGTCCACGGCAGGGCCAAACAAAGTGTAGTCGCGGTTCGATCGCCGCCAGTACCCGGAGGGCCCGTCTAGCGGACGGGCCCTTCGTCATTTCTGCAATCGCAGTTCGTCGCCGCCACAGCCATTTTCCACTTTGTCCGCACCCGCGCTATCAACAGCTGCCGCTGCGTGCTGTCGCCGATCTGCGGATTTCGCAATACAGGGGAAGCGACGTCGCGGGGAGGCGTCGCGACAGGAAAGTCCTGTCAGGTTAATGACAACAAAACGAAATTCGGGGTCAGGGTCGAAGCAAACCAAAGTCGGGGTCAGGGTCGAAGGCAAACCAGATTCCGACCCTGACCCCAATCTAGGCCGCCTGCTGGAGCTTGCGCACGTTGCGGGCGATGAAGCCCTTCACCATTTCGTGCGCGCGGTCGGTATCCGGGCCGGGCGTGTCGATCCACAGGTGCTGGCAGCCGGCGAATACCTCGAGCTGGCATTCGCCGCGGGCAGCGCGGTAGGAAGCGGCGAACTTGTCCTGGAAGGCGGGCAGCACGTTGTCGTCGATGCCGCCCTGCATGATGAGCAGCGGCGGCAGGCTTACCTGCTCGCGCCGCTCGAGCATCTCCTGCGGGTTCGCCTCGTGGATCGTTTCCCAGGGCACGAACCAGTTCTTCGTCTTCTGCACCATGTGCTCGCGCTTCATCTTCTGCGCGTTCAGGTAACGCGCGTGCGGGTCGCTGATGGGCGAGCGCGTGGCGACGTAGGCGACGGTGGCGTCGATCGCCGAGCCGCCGGTGACCGCAATGGCGTTGTAGCGCGGATCGCGCGGGCGCATGCCGACGAGCAGCGCGATGTGGCCGCCGGTCGAGCTGCCGAGGAGGCCGACGGTCGCCGCGTCGCCGCCCCACGCGGGCGCGCGCGACTTGAGCCAGCGCACGCCATAGTTCGCGTCCTGCACGGAGGCGGGGTAGGGCGCCTCGCCGGCGAGCGTCATGTCGATCGCCACTACCAGCACGCCGCTCGCGGCGACAGCGCGGTCCATCGTCTCGTTGGCGAGGCGGTCCTTGTCGTTCCAGGCGCCGCCGTGCAGGTCGAGCAGCACCGGTACCGGCGCCGAGGCCCTCGGCCGGTAGATGCGCGCCTTGAGGGCGCGACCGCGTGCGGTGCGGCGGAAATCCTGCTCGGTGACGTCGAGGTCGAATTTCGCGGACGGGTCGTAGGCGGTCTTCATGGCGCAATTCTAAGTAATTCTTCCTATCCAGGGATGCCTTCGCGCTGCCATCTTGATGCGGTATCGCTCTTACAAGGGAGGCTTATATGAAGAAGCTAGGGGTAGTTCTGCTTGCGACGATGGCGCTCGGCCTCGCCGGCTGCGCAAGCCCCGGAGGCACCTCGTACTTCGACGACGCGGGCACCACCGTGCGGGTGAAGCGCGCGATCTACGACGATCCCTCGCTCAAGGTGATGGACATCAGCGTCACCACCGTGGACGGCGTGGTGGAGCTCTCCGGCAAGGTGAAGAGCCGCGGCCAGGGTGTCAAGGCGGTGCAGGTCGCGCGCAAGGTGGAAGGCGTCAAACGGGTGAACAACCAGCTCGCCGTCGAGAAGTAAGCAATTCGGGGTCAGGGTCGTAATTCAGGTGTCAGGGTCGGAGAACGTGGGTCGAAAGCAACAGAAAGTCGGGGTCAGGGTCGAAGGCAAAGCAAAGTCCGACCCTGACCCCCATTGACCTACATCGGCTCCAGGTCTTCCAGCACCGTAGGCAACAGCTCGCTTACGTTCGGATGGATCCGGACGTGGCGCCGGAACTCGGCGGCGGGCAGCCTGGCGTACAGCGCATCGATGAGCGAATGCACCGCCTCGTCGGCGCTGGTGCCGAGCAATGATGCGCCGAGGATGCGCTGGCTCGATTGCTCGACATGGATTTTCAGGAAGCCGCGCGTCTCGCCTTTCTCCACGGCGCGCGACACGCGCGTCATGGGCCGTTTGCCCACCAGCGCCTTGATGCCCGCCTTGCGGATCTCCGCTTCGCCCATGCCGAGGCGCCCGAGCGGCGGGTCGGTGTAGAGGGCGTAGACGGGAACGCGGTCGGTGTACTTGCGGCCGGCGTTCGATAGCAGGTTGTCGGCGACGATCTCGTAGTCGTTGTAGGCGGTGTGGGTGAAGGCGCCTTTGCCGTTGCAGTCGCCCAGCGCCCATACGCTCGGGTTGGAGGTGCGCAGCGCCTCGTCCACCTCGATGTAGCCGCGCTTGTCGGTCTCGATGCCGGCGGCCTGCAGGCCGAGATCCTCGGTGTTGGGCGCGCGCCCCACCGCCAGCAGCAGGTGCGTGCCGCGCTCGCGCGGCGCGCCTTCCTTGCAGTCGAGGCCCACGGACACGCCGCCGGCCTCCTTCTGCACGCTCAGGCACTCGGCATGCACGCGCACCGCGATGCCTTCGTCTTCCAGGAAGCTCCTGATCTCCGCGGACACATCCTCGTCCTCGCGGCCGACCAGGCGCGGGCCCATCTCCACCACCGTGACGCGCGCGCCGAAGCGGCGGAACATCTGCGCGAACTCCAGGCCGACGTAGCTGCCGCCGACCACGATGAGGTGCTCGGGCACGAAGTCGACGTCCATCATCGTGACGTTGGTGAGATAGGGCACCGTTTCGATTCCCGGCATCTTCGGCACGCTCGGCCGCCCACCGACGTCGAGGAAGATTTTCTCCGCCGTCAGCTGTTCACCGTTCACCTCCACGCTGTTCTTGGCGGTAAAACGCGCGTGACCTCGGTACACCTTTCCGCCCTTCAGCCCCTCCATCCACTTCTGCACGTTCTGGCTGGACTTGCCGACGATCTCGTCCTTTCGCGCCTTCACGCGCTTCATGTCGACGCGCGGGGTGCCGTCCACCAGCACGCCGTAGTCGGCCGCGCGCCGCGCCACGTGCGCCGCGTAGGCGCTCGCCACCATCGCCTTGGTGGGCGTGCAGCCGTCGTTCACGCAGGTGCCGCCGAACTTGTGCCGCTCCACCACGGCGACTTTCATGCCGGCACCGGAGAGGCGCGCAGCGAGGGCCGGCCCGGCCTGGCCGGTGCCGATGATGAGGGCGTCGAAGCAAGTGGCCATGACGCAATATTAGAAGCATTGCTTAGGCTGCGGCGCAACGCACGGCCTCGACACGGGTTGACGCGAATTTCGGATGGCGAATCGGGCTGCCCCGGAGGTACGCCCCTTGCGGAATCCCCGGCATGCCCGCGCAAGCGGGTGCCACCAACCGGAGGAAACAAATGAGAGTCGTACTTACCGCCCTTGCGGGCGCGATGACTGTCGCCTTTGCCCAACTCGCTGCCGCGCAGCCCGGATCGATCAGCGTGGAAACGCCGCGCTCCGGCGACATCAGCGTCGAGCAGCGGGGCGTCCAGAACAGCAACCAGATCGGCAGCGACAACCAGAGCACGCAGGTCTACGGCAACGACAACCAGGCGACCACGCAGAGCGGGCGGCAGAACCAGTCGAGCACGCAGTCGGGCTCGGGCAATACCGCGGGCAACACGGTGCAAAGCGGCGAGCAGAACCAAAGCGCCGTAGGCAGCGGCAACCAGCAGAACCAGCAATATGGTGAAGGCAACGTTTCCTCGCAGGCGGGCGCGGGCAGCAGCGCGTCGAACGAGCAGAACCGCCAGCGTAACCAGGGCTGGCACAAGGGCTGGGAGAACAACAAGCACCGCGACGAGCGCAGCGGCAAGCACGACGGCCGCTGAAGAATCGGGGTCGGAGCCCGCGCTCTGGCCCCGGCTTCGCTACACCGACGGGATTGGCGATTCGCGCGGGCCGAGGATCTCCAGCAGCTCGATCTCGAAATGCAGCGTGGCGCCGGGCGGGATGACGCCGGCGAGGCCGTGGTCGCCGTAGGCAAGGCGCGCCGGGATGCGCAGCTTGCGCTTGCCGCCCACTTTCATGCCGGCAATCCCGTCGTCCCAGCCCTTGATCACGTCGCCCGCGCCGAGCGCGAAGTCGAGCGGGTCGCGCCGCGCGCGGCTGGAATCGAACTGCTGCCCGTCGTCGAGCCAGCCGACGTAATGCACCAATACCTCGTCGCCCGCGTGCGCCGCGGGGCCGGCGCCGACGGTAAGGTCCTCCTTCACCAGGCCGCTCGGGATGTAGTCGTAGGGACGGATCTGCATGGTGCGACCTTTCTCTTCGAGGCCGCACAGTCTACACGCGCGCCCGGGCTTCCAGCGCCTCCCAGCGCTCGAGCTTCTCCATCAGCAGCGCCTCGATCTCGGCGGTGCGCTGCTGGTCGGCGCGCAGCACCCCGGGGGGCTGGCGGTAGTAGTCGGCGGCGTGCATGCGCGCGAAGAGCGCCTGCTGCTCGGCTTCCAGGGCCTCGATCTCGCCGGGCAGGGCTTCGAGCTCGCGCGTCTCCTTGTACGAGAGCTTCGTGCGCACCTTTTCCCGTGCCACGGCTTTCTTTTCGGCAGCGGGCGCTTTCGCCCCCTCGGTCCTTTGCACCAGGTAGTCGCTGTAGCCCCCGGCGTACTCCTTCCACACGCCGTCGCCTTCCGCCACGAGCGTCTGCGTGACGACGTTGTCGAGGAAGGCGCGGTCGTGCGAGACGAGGAGCAGCGTGCCCGCGTAGTCCTGCAGCGCCGCCTCGAGCAGCTCGAGCGACTCGATGTCCAGGTCGTTGGTGGGCTCGTCGAGCACCAGCACGTTGGCCGGGCGCGCGAAGAGCCGCGCGAGCAGGAGCCGGTTGCGCTCGCCGCCCGAGAGCATGCGCACCGGCGAGCTGGCGCGCCGCGGCGGAAAGAGGAAGTCCGAAAGGTAGCTGATGACGTGCTTTTCGGTGCCTTCGACCGATTCAGCCACGGTCTTGTCGGGATCCAGGCCCTCGCGCATCTGGTCGAAGTACACCGCGTTCACGTTGGCGCCGAGACGCACCTCGCCGGAGTCCGCGGGCAGCGTGCCCAGGATGAGCCTGAGGAGCGTGGTCTTGCCGGCGCCGTTCGGACCGATGAGGCCCAGGCGGTCGCCCCGGCTCAGTATGAGGTTGACATCCCTCGCTATGACCTTGTGGCCGAAGGTCTTGGTGACGTTGATCAGCTCGCACACGAGCTTCCCGGAACGCTGGCCTTCGCCGATGGCAAGCTTCAATGCGCCGGCCTGCTCGCGGCGCGCGGCGCGCTGCGCACGCAGGCGCTCGAGCCGCCGCACGCGGCCTTCATTGCGCGTGCGCCGCGCCTCGATGCCCTTGCGGATCCAGGCCTCTTCCTGCGCCCAGAACCGGTCGAACTTGCGCTGCACCACGGCCTCGACCGCCATCTGGGCGCTTTTCAGCTTCTCGTAATCGGAGAAGTTCCCCGGGTAGGAGCGCAGCGCGCCCCGGTCGAGCTCGAGGATCCTCGTCGCGACGCGGTCGAGGAACGCGCGGTCGTGCGTGATGACGATGACGCTCGGCTGCTTGAGGAGCAGGTTCTCGAGCTGCACGATGCCTTCGATGTCCAGGTGGTTGGTGGGCTCGTCGAGCAGCAGCAGCTCGGGCTCGAGCGCGAAGGCGAGCGCGAGCGCCGCGCGCTTGCGCTCGCCGCCGGAAGCCGCGGCGGGCGAGGTGCCCGGGTCGATGCCGAAGAGGTCCAGATACTTGTCGAGCTTGTGCTCCTGCGGCACGGCGGCGCGCGCGAGCAGGCTCTGCTTCAGGGTCGGGGCGCCGGGCAGGGCGGGCTCCTGCTCGACCAGCGCGATGGACAGTCCCTCGCGCCTTCGCAGCTCGCCGTCGTCGAGCGGGATGCGGCCGGCGATCACTCCGAGCAGCGAGGACTTGCCCGTGCCGTTGCGCCCGATGAGCCCGAGGCGCTCGCCGGCTTCGAGCGAAAGGGACGCGCGGTCGAGGAGCGGGAAGTCGCCGTAGGCGAGCTCGGCGTCCTGCAGCGTCAGCAGCGGCATTTCAGTGACATAGTCGATATCAAGCGGCGCGCAGCATAGACGATCATCACGCTCGGAGCGCCTGGAGAGGGATATTTTCATGCCGTGGTGGAACAAGCTGTTCGGCGGCGCGCCGCGCGGGGCCGCGGCGCTCGTCAAAGACCTGCGCTGGCCCGAGTTCGCCCTGCTGGTGGGCGAAGCATTCCGCTTGCAGGGGTATCTCGTCATCGAGACGGGCGGCACCGGCCTGGTGCTGCAGAAGGGGCCGGAGAAGTCGCTGGTCGAATGCAGGCATTGGCGCGCGACAAAGGTCGACGTGGGCCCGGTGCGCGAGTTCCAGGGGCTGGCCGCGCAGGCCGCCGCCGGCGGGTTCGTCGTCACCTCCGGAGAATTCACTGCCGCTGCCACGGAGCTCGGGCGCGCGAGCGGCATCCGGCTGATCAACGGCGCGAAGCTCACGCTGATGCTGGAGAAGGCGCGCCAGACCGTGACCATGCCGTTTCGCATCGAGCCTCACCTGGCGGCGAGTCCCGCCTGTCCGGCCTGCAGCCGGATGATGATCAGGACGACCGCCCGGAAGGGCGCCAATGCCGGCAAGCCGTTCTGGGTCTGTCCCACTTTCCCCGATTGCCGAGGAACGCTGCCGGCCTAAAATTCGGCCGGCATGCTCAAGCTCAACGAGAATTCGCTGTTCGCGGTCCTGCTGCGCTCGCACTGGTGGATAAGCTTCGCCATCGCCACCGGGGTGTTCCTGCTGGCAAGGCTGTTCGTGCCGCCGATCTATGCGGCAATCGTGCCGCTGCCTTTCCTCGCCATCGGCTGCGTCGTGCTGTGGCGGCAGCTGCGCAAGCCGAGCGCGGGCAAGGTCGCCAAGCGCATGGAAGCGCTGCGCGCCCTGCCGCGCGAGGAGTTCGCCAGCGCGCTGGAGCAGGGATTCCGCCGCCAGGGATACGGCGTAACCCGCCTCGGCGCCGACCTGCAGGTGACGAAGTCCGGACGCGTCTCGATCGTGGATTGCCGGCGCTGGAAAGCCACGCGAACCGGCGTCGAGCCGCTGCGCGAAGCGCAGGCGCTCGCCGAGAAGCGCGACGCGCAAGGCGTCATCTACATCGTGGGCGGCGAGCTGACCGACAAGGCGCGCGCTTTCGCCGGCGCGAACAACATCCGGGTCATCAAGGACGCCGAGCTCACGGAGCTGGTCGGATGAGCGGCCACAACTACCGCGAGCAGGCGCTGAAGATCCTGCCGTGGATCTGCGCCCGGTGCGCCCGCGAGTTCGACGGCAAGCGCCTGCGCGAGCTCACGGTGCATCACAAGGACGGCGACCATCACAACAACCCGCCCGACGGCAGCAATTGGGAGCTGCTGTGCATCTACTGCCACGAGAACGAGCACGCGCGCGTCGAGGATTTCAAGGCGGGAACGGAGCCCGACAAGCGCGACAGCGTCGCCACGCACCGGCCGCTCGAAGGCCTGGCGAACTTGCTGAAGAAGAAGCGCTAAGCGCGTGTCCGCACAGACTCGCCGCTTGCGCCGGCGCATGCTGCGATCCTAGGTTCGACATCGAGGCAGCCGACCCGCTGCCACCAAGCAAAGGATTCGAATGAACTGGGATCGCATCGAAGGCATCTCCCAGGATGAAGCCGAGAAGCAGGTGAACGCGTGGCAGATGTGCAGCAGGAAGCACAGCGCAAGTAAGCCGCGCGGCCGGCATGGATTCTCCGTGCCGCAACGAAAGGACAACACCATGGATAAAGAAACATTCCGCGATCTCAGCACCCGGCTAACCCTCGCGTACGCGCGCTGCTTCGAGAACCTGAGCGCGGCGTTCTTCCGCACCGCACCGCGCGGCGAGCGCACGCGGGCCGGCAAGCCCGAGCAGCGCTGGGAGAACGAAGGCGGCAAGCCGCACTGATCGACGCTCCCAGCCTTTTGCAACATCGACTTCACGTTATTGAGGAACATCATGAAACGCCTTATCGCTACCCTGTCCTTCGCCGTAGTCGCCATTCCTGCCATGGCTGCCGGCCCGCCCTACGATCAGAACCTGGTGGACCGCACGCTGCCGGAGCTGCGCGTGGAATCCTTGCCGGTCGCCTCCCTAGAGGTCGCCTCCGCGGGCAACACCCGCTCC
>Ga0247825_10003647_pt1 | contig 10148 bp, 10 predicted proteins | sample 13C_Vanillin_Day_FD_194413 | JGI IMG/M metagenome (GOLD analysis project Ga0247825, IMG submission 194413) | Soil microbial communities from agricultural site in Penn Yan, New York, United States - 13C_Vanillin_Day48 | ecosystem: Environmental > Terrestrial > Soil > Agricultural land | place...
CGTCGCATCGATCTCTATGGATTCCGCGACCTGTACCGGACGTACGGACCGCGCTCGTTTCTCTACTCGGAGATGGTGTTCGGCAACATGGCGACGATCACCGAGCTGATGGCGTCCACGACGCAGATGCCGATTTACGCGATGCGCACCTCGCGCACGTACAAACTCTCCGAAGTCGCGAAGGAAGCCGGACTCTCGCAGGACGAGGTCCGTCGTTACAATCCGGCGCTCGTGAAGCGCGTCCCGGCGCACGCGGATATCTATCTGCCGCGGTACGTGAAACGGTTCGGGCCGGACGTCACTTTCTGGCACCGGCCGGCGAATGCGGCATTCAGTGCTGCGCTCAACGACTTCCTCGCCCTCGACGCCTCGCCGGAGCAGTGGGACGACGGGACGCTCGTCCCGGCGCTGCGCCGGTTCGAGAAGCGGTTCCGTGACTCGAAGTCGGAAGAGGGCAGCGTCATGGCAACGGTGCTGGCGTTCGCCATTGACGATGCGCTCACGAGCGGCCGGCGCGAGATCCTGGCGGCGTTCCGGTCCGACGAGGACGTGCGCCAGCTGTTCGATCGCGGCCTGCTGCAGCGGGTGAGCGCGAACCTGACGCTGCTTGCCTGCACCCCCGAGACGGCGGCCAAGGATCCCGACCGTTCTTCCTGCTGATTCGTCCAAGAACCACAACGAGCAGGAATCCCTTTTAACCACGAAGAGCACGAAGAACACGAAGAACGAAAGATCAAATCTTTGTGATCTTCGTGAACTTCGTGGTTTAACTTGAGGTGAATGTCTGTCCCTGTTGATCTCGAGCGCCGGACGCTGATTGAGCGTCTCCGGGACGCGACCGAGCTGCTCGAATCGATAGCCGCCGATCGCACGGTGCTCGCGGGCGTTCCCGACGAGCAGCGGGCCCGGCTGCTGCAGGCCGTCGCGCTCGTCTACCATCCCGACCGCGTTGAACGCCGGCGGATGGCGAAGATCACTGCCAAGCAGCGCAGGGCCGCGCGTGTCAGGGACACCGAGCAGACACGGTTCGACACCGGCATCCGGCAGCTGCGGCGCAGGCCGGTCTACCACAGCCCGAACGTCTTCCCGCCGGAGTCCTTCGAGCCACGCGATGTGCACGAGCCGTTGGACTCGGATCGCGGTGGGGCGGGTCCCGCCGCAGCCGAAGCCCAACACTGCTACGTCTGCAAGCAGCACTACACGGTCATCCATCACTTCTACGATCAGCTTTGTCCCGACTGCGCGGCGTTCAACTTCAACAAGCGCACCGAGCTGGCGGACCTGCGCGGCCGTGTCGCCCTGGTCACCGGCGGACGCGTCAAGATCGGCTACCAGGCGGTGCTCAAGCTGCTCCGCGCCGGCGCGCACGTCATCGTCACGACGCGCTTTCCGCGCGACTCCGCGCAGCGCTACGCGCGCGAGGCCGACTTCGAGGCGTGGGCGGACCGGCTCGAGATCTTCGGGCTCGATCTGCGGCACACGCCGAGCGTCGAGGCGTTCTGCCGCGAGCTGCTGTCCACACGCACGCGTCTCGACTTCATCGTGAACAACGCGTGCCAGACCGTGCGACGGCCGCCGGACTTCTATCGGCACATGATGGACGGGGAGACGGCGGCGCTGCGGTCGATGCCCGATCATGTGCGAAAGCTGGTCGGCGCCTACGAAGGCCTGCGCGGGTACTCACTCCTTCCCGAGGCACCCCATGAAGGGGCGCCCTACGAGGAGGCGCCCGGCGACAGCCGGCTGCGGGACCGCAGGGCGTCTCTTCATGAAGCGCCGAACGTTGCGGGATTGACGCACGCGGCGCAGCTCTCGCAGATTCCGCTGCTGCCGGAGGAGCTGCTCGCGCAGAAGGATCTCTTCCCGGAGGGCAGGCTCGATCAGGATCTGCAGCAGATCGACCTGCGGGAGCGCAACTCGTGGCGCCTGCTGCTCGCCGAGGTGCCGTCAGTGGAGCTTCTCGAGGTGCACCTGGTGAACGCCATCGCGCCCTTCGTTATCAACGCCCGCCTCAAGCCGCTGATGCTGAAGACCCCCGAGCGCGACAAGCACATCGTCAACGTCTCGGCCGTGGAGGGGCAGTTCTACCGCAACTTCAAGACGACCCGGCATCCGCACACGAACATGGCGAAGGCCGCGCTGAACATGATGACGCGCACGGCGGCGGCGGATTACCACCAGGGCGGCATCCACATGAACAGTGTGGACACGGGCTGGGTGACCGACGAAGATCCCGTCGAGATCGCCGTACGAAAGACGGCAGAGCAGCGCTTCCATCCGCCGCTCGACATCGTGGACGGCGCGGCGCGGATCGTGGACCCGATCATCAGCGGGTTCAACACCGGTACGCACGTGTGGGGACAGTTTCTCAAGGACTACAAGTCCACAGATTGGTGAGCGTTATGAGCTGCAGATCAATTCTCAACTCCCGACTTCCAACTCCCAATGGAACGCTCAGGGCACTCCGTGTTTTGGGAGTTGGGCGTTGGAGGTTGGGAGTGTGTACCCTCCTCGTCGTCTGCGCCGTCGTGAGCTTGCCGGCGCAGCGACGTGTCCAGTCAACGCAGGAAATTCTCGAACAGCTCGAGCACGACTGGAATGAAGCGCTCCAGCGCAACGACGTCGCCTTCGTGGACAGCGTGCTCGCGCCCGAATTCGTCTCTACCTACGACAATGGCAGCCGTGGTGACCGCGCGCGCGAGCTGCAGCTGGTCAAGGAATTCAATGCGCAGGTCGACTCCTGGACGATCGGGGAGTTCACCGTGAAGGTCTTCGGCCAGACCGCCATTGTCTGGTTCACGCAGCGGATGGTTGGTCCCGTGCAGGGGAAGCCCGTTGAGATCGTTACCCGCTACATGGACGTCTTCGTGAACCGCGACGGCAAATGGCTCTGCGTCGGAAGCCAGAGCACGCGGGTCGCCGGGAAATGATCGAACGACTATCTCGGGTTATCGTGGCTCGATAGATCCTGCATGTGCGCCAGGCTGCGATCCTCGCAGCGCGCCGATTCCTCAAGTTCCTGATCGGTCAGCTTCATCGTTCGCGCCGGCACCGCCCACGGCTCCGCGAGCACGGCTGGATCGTGCGCCGTCGCCGTCCACTCAATCGTGTCGCCCACGCGGCGCAGCCGCTCGATCACCTTCAGATCCTTCGTGTGGAAGGCGCCGTCATCAGTGAGCCACGTGTCTTCATTGAAGTTGACGGTTTCGACGACGAGCGTGTCACCGTCCCAGCGGCCGATTGAATCACCAAAATAGCTCGGCGGCAGGTCCTTGCGATGCGCGCGGCCGTCAATCGGGATGATGCGAAAGAACGCGCCGTTCACGTCGTCGTAAAGGAACAGGATCTCGCGTCGTGTCTGGACGATCTTTCCGGGCGGCCCGATGCGCGGCACCCCTGGAGGCTGGCAGCGGAGGATCGAGTCCTCCTTCACCTGGTTCGCGTCGAGCGTCTTCACCTTCGCCTGGAACTCGGGCTTGTACCGTGGGCGGGCCGGCGTGGCTGCCGGCGCTCCGCCAGCGCGGCCCGCTCCCGCTCCCGCACCTCTCGCCGCGCCGCCTGCCGGCGGACAGCCGGAGACGCAGAGCGAGCCTCCCCCAAGCTGCTGCGGCTGGACGAATCCGATGGCGATGTCGTTGTAACCGGTGTCCCACGTGCCGTTGAGATCTGGACGGCCATCGAGGCGTGGTGCTCCCTTCGCCGCCGAAGACGCGTTCTGCGCCTGCATCGTGGTCAACGACCCCGCAAGCGCAACGGCGAGCGCCGCCGCGAGTAGGTATCTGCTCACGTGGACCTCCATCGACCGCTAGTTTCTGTCTGCGGACAGTTGGACGAACCGGCCGTCCGCATAGGTGATGCGGAGGACCCAGGCGGACTTCCTGGCATCACGCGCCGGGTGACCGGTGACCGTGACGGTCTCACCCTGCTTGCCTGCCAGCAGCTCTTTCGTCAGCTTGGCCTTGCGCGCCATCGCCGTCGGCACCGTTTCGAGCGCCCATTGGCCCGAGGCGCCGGATTCGTCCTTGCCGTCCACGATGACGTAGATGTGTGGATTGACCCAGTCGATCCGGCTGATGACGCCGGTGATCGTCACCTTCTTCGTAGTGTCGAACTGGCCGGAGACGGAATGATGGGTGAACGCCACCGTGCCGGCCGCGAGCAGTGCCGTGGTGAGCACCAGGGTTCGAACCGCCTGTCTCATTGCTTTCTCCTCGACCTGGCGGGAACTATAGCACCGCGTGTTCCTGGCTCGCGAGGAGCAGCTCGCCGCTAGGGCCTGGCGAAGGACGTCTCGTCGATATCGACGTTGTGCTTCACGTCGGTGACGACGGCGGAGACCGTCTGCAGGCTGTTGATGGATTTCACGGAGAAGGGAACCTTCACGCCGTCCACCGTGCGGAAGTCGCCGTACTCTGTCACCTGTTCGAGGGGTCCGGCTGGCGGGGCATCGATCGTCGTGGACGTCTTGACCAGCATGAACGTCTCGGCGTCCACCCATGCGCGGACGTGCGGGCCGGTCTGCGGCGTCAGCTCCAGCATGTACGCGGGCCGGCCTGCCACCGAGTCCTTGCCGGTGAGAGCGATGGTGATGCCTCGTGCCTTGTAGTCGAGCCAGACGGTCGGGAATCCGTTGTTCTTGAGCACGTCCAGCTGCGAGCCGGTAATGTCCCGGTTGCCGTTCATCGTGTCGATGACGTAGCCGGTCGTCCCGTCGAAGCGCTGGTCGCTGATGATCTTTCCGGCGCCGAGCGAGGTGAGATCGAGCGTGATGAGCGTGCGGCTCTTGTTCGGCGCCTTGGCGAAAGCCTCGACCGTACCAGAGACCGGTCCGACAGCTGTCGTCAACGTCACAGTGCCGGTCGAGACGCGCGTGCGGATCCGGCCGAGCGCGTCGCGGCCGCCCATTGCCGCCAGGTGCTTTTCCACAATCTCATCGGCTGTCTGTGCGGTCGCAACGTTCACCGAGGCAACGAGCAGGGCGGCGATCAGTCCGGTGAGTTTCATCACGTCCCCTTTCGACTCTGATCCAGCCGTTTTGGTTCCCTTGTGGTACAACTTCGCCGCATGAGGTCACGATTCCCCGTGCTGGCGGTGGCGGTCTGCCTGATGGCGGCGTTCCACGTTGCGCCGCCGGCCGCTCAGGACCACGGCGAGGGCTCGCCAGAAGCCGGCGCACGAGTGTACTTCGCTCAGTGCGCTGGATGTCACGGTACGAATGGCGACACGATTTCGGGGATCGACCTCCGCCGTCAGCAATTCCGACGCGTCTCGTCTAACGAGGAGCTGGCCCGGGCGATCACGAACGGCGTGCCCGGCACTGGCATGCCACCGACGCCGCTGCAGGCGGCAGAGGTGGCCAACGTAATTGCCTTCATCCGCGCGGGATTCGATCCCAGTGCGCGACCGGTCAAGATCGGCAACCCGGTGCCAGGCAAAGCTATCGTCGAGGGTACGGGCGCGTGCCTGACATGCCATCGCATCAACGGCAAGGGCTCGCGGGTCGCGCCAGATCTGTCCGACGTTGGAGCGGCACGCACGGCCGACGGCCTGTACCGCTCGATCACGGACCCGACGTCCGGCATGATGCCGATCAACAGGCCTGTGCTGATCACCATGAAGGATGGCCGGACCATCGCCGGCCGGCGTCTCAACGAAGACACCTACACCGTGCAGTTGATCGACGACAAGGAACGGCTGCACTCGCTCGCCAAGAGCGACATGAAGGCGTATGTCGTCGAAACAAAATCGCCGATGCCGTCCTACAGCGGGAAGTTGACGGACGATGAGATCGCCAACGTGATCGCCTACCTGATTACGCTGAGAGGACAGTAACGTGCGACACCTGATCGCCTTTGCCTCCTTCGTCGTCGTGTTCGGCTCACTCGTCAACGGGCAGGTGACGCCCGATCGGCTCGTGCGTGCCGCGGCCGAGCCGCAGAACTGGCTGACCTACTCCGGCGGCTACTTCTCGCAGCGGCACAGCGCACTCAACCAGATTCAGCGATCGAACGCGAAGAACCTCGAGCTGAAGTGGATTCTGCCCAACCAGGTGTTCGGCGCCTGGCAGTCCACGCCGCTTGTCGTCGACGGCGTCATGTACGTGACGCAGCGTCCGAACGACGTACTCGCGCTCGACGCGAAGACGGGCCGCGTCTTCTGGCTCTTCCGGCACACGCCGTCGCCCGACGCGCGTGTCTGCTGCGGGTCGAACAATCGAGGCGTCGCGATTCTCGGCGACACGCTGTACCTCGGCACGCTCGACGCCCGGCTCATCGCGATCGATGCGAAGACGGGTAAGGCGATCTGGAACGTGCCGGTTGGCGATCCGAAGCTCGGCTACTCGATCACCATGGCGCCGCTCGTGGTGAAGGACAAGGTGCTCGTCGGCAGCGGCGGAGGTGAGTACGGGATCCGGGGCTTCGTGGCGGCCTACGACGCGGCCACCGGCAAAGAGGTCTGGCGCTTCCACACGATCCCCGCGCCGGGTGAGCCGGGGAGCGAGACCTGGAAGAACGATGGGTGGAAGAACGGCGGCGGATCGATCTGGCTGACACCGTCATACGATCCGGACCTGAACCTCACCTACTGGGGTGTCGGCAATCCCGGGCCCGACTGGAATCCCGATCAGCGTCCCGGCGACAACCTCTACACCGAGTCGGTGATTGCCGTTGACGCCGACACGGGCAAGCTGCGCTGGCACTACCAGTTCACGCCGAACGACGGTTACGACTACGACTCGGTGCAGATTGCCGTGCTCGCCGACATCAACTGGCGGGGTGCGCCGACGAAGACGATGTTGTGGGCCAATCGCAACGGGAACTTCTACGTCCTCGATCGAACAAATGGAAAGTTCCTGGCGGCGACGCCGTTCGTGAAGGTCAACTGGATGAGCCTGTTCGAGTCCGGCGGCCGTCCCATTCAGACGCCGCAACCCGTGGGCGAGCCGACATGGCCAGGCAACCAGGGCGGCACCAATTGGTACTCGCCGTCGTTCAGCCCGCGGACGGGGCTGTTCTACGTGACGGCGTGGGAAGGCTACGCGACGATCTATCGCAAGGAGCAGGTCGAGTACGTGCCGGGCCGCGTGTTCGGCGGCGGCGGTGGACGTCAGCTTCTGCCGGTGCCCGGCGCGCCTGGTGTGCGCATCGGCCGCACGACGCCCATCAACAACTGGACCGACGCCGCGGGCCATTCGTCGGTCATCGCCATCGATCCCAGGACCGGCGCGCACATGTGGAAGTTCGAGCAGTTCGACATGAGCGACAGCGGCATCCTGACGACCGCTGGTGATGTGCTGTTTACCGGAGGGCGCGAGGGATACTTCTATGCGCTCGATGCCGTCACCGGCGCAGTGCTGTGGAAGGCGAGCCTTGGCGGCCAGATCGCCAACGGGCCGATCACCTACATGGTGGACAAGCAGCAGTACGTGACGACGATCTCCGGCAACTCACTCGTGACGTTTGGTTTGAGAGATTGATAACTCCCAACTACCAATCACCCTTTCACCAGGTAGCCCTTCTTCTTCAGGTAGTCGCGCACGCGATCGCGCAGGTCGCCCTGCAGCTCGACGCTGTCCTCGGCGGCTGACCCGCCGGTGCCGCACACGCGCTTGAGCTCCTGCGCGAGATCCTTGAGGAAGGCCGCATTGCGCGGCAGCCCGTAGACGACGGTCACCGTCTTGCCGCCGCGGCCGGATTTTTCCATCCGCAGTTTGGCCGTCAGCTTTGCGGGAACCGGTTCCTCGCGCGCAAACTGGCTGCTGCACTTGCAATCGTCGGCTGGCCACCCGCAGGTCGGGCAGATTCGTCCTGCACCGCTTGAATACACGGTGCGCGCGTTCCTGTCGTTCATCCTCCCCAGCTTAACGTGTCCCTCACTCGCCAGGCCGTGGCGACGAGGTCACCGGGATGCGGACCTCGATCGGCCGATGCGCCTCGATCGGGACCGGCTGTGCGGCGCGAATGTCGATTGGCCGGAACCGCGCCTCGCTGCTCACCGCCTGGCCGAGTACGGCCACCGGCACGAACGCGTCGCGATCGCGCAGGTCGACGTTCCGGAGCGCGACTGGCAACGCATAGTCGCGTGGAAGTTCCACCCCGGTGACAATGACCGGCATCGCCTTTTGCTGTGCCGACACCGGCACTCCAGAATGATTCATGGCGATCCAGCCAAGTTCGATCGCGATAATCGTCAGCACTGCGTGCAGATACCGGTTCATCAGCTCCTCCTGTATGCTTCGTGTCGTTCGAGCACGTCCAGATAGGCTTATGACCATGCGCACCCTGATTCTGGTTCTTGCGTTGGCGGCCGCGGTGGACGCATCCGCGGCGACCCCTCCCGTACCGACCGTCACCGGACCGATTACGGGGCCTGGCCGCATGTACCCGGACCCGGCGGTCAGCATCACGCCTGCCGCGGTGAAGGTCGAGGACTTCCCGTACGTGACGGAGGAGTACTACGTCTCAGGCACGATCGCGGACGCACCATATATGACGCGGATCATCGTCCGCCGGCCGAGTAATGCGGCCGCGTTCAGCGGAACGGTCGTCTCGGAGGCGCTGCACGCCGGGGGACGGTCGTTGATCTTCGAGTGGTCGCGTCAGTCGATCCTCACGCGCAACCACATGTTCGTGGAGATCGTGCACAGCGGCGCGAACATCAACCTGCTGAAGACGTTCAACGCCGAGCGCTATGCGTCGCTCAACATTGGAATGGGCCAGACCAACGAGGTCATCGCGCAGGTCGGCCGGCTGATCAAGAGCAAGACCGGCCCGTTCGCGGCCTACGATGTACGGCGCGCCACGCTGATGGGGACGTCGGCCTCGAGCGGGACGGTGCGCAACTATCTGACCGCGCACGCGAACCTCCGTATGCCGGACGGCAAGCCGATCTTCGACGGATTCCTGCTGACCAGCACCAACGGCAACACGCCGCTGCCGATCGTCGACGTGCCGATGATCCAGATGCCGACGCAGACCGAGGTCGTGACGTGGGCGGAGCAGGGGATTGCGTACCGCCGGCCCGACAGCGATGACCCGGCCAACCGCTTCCGGCTCTACGAAGTGGCCGGCATGCCGCACAACAATTCGCGGGACAACCCGGGATTCCAGAACGACCCGTGCACCCTGCCCGTGACCGATTTTCCGGCCGGGGCGTTCACCGCTCTCGGCCTCAATCACTTGATCGAGTGGATCGCGAATGGCAAGACGCCGCCGCACGCACCGCCGATCGCGGTCGATCAGGATTCGAAGAACGACGGCTCGCACCTCGCCCTCGACGAGCATGGCAACGCGAAGGGTGGCATCCGCAACGTCTGGGTGGATGTGCCGATGGCCACCTACGGCGTGTTTGGCAAGGGGAAGACGCAGCAGCAGGATCGTCTGTGCCAGCTTGCGGGCACCAAAGTCCCGCTTGGAGACGACGCCATGCGCAAGATGTACAAGAGCAACGGCGACTACGTGGGACGGGTTGAGCAGCGGCTCAAGCAGTTGATCGCCGACGGCTGGTTCCTCCCCGAATACGCCGAGGCGGTCCGCGCAGACGCACGAGCCGTCCGCGTTCAGTAAGACAAGCCCATCAGCACTCGGTAAACGGCGACTACTCCATCACCGTATCTGGTCGAAACGCGGGAGTCGGGGGCTGAGGAGCAGGTGATGCGTCTATTCGCTCGTGGCTGGATATCTACCGTGGTCGTGGTGGCAGGAGCATTCGTCGCCCTCGAGGGGACGGCTCGAAGCCAGGCGTCGCCAGCAACGCGTCTCGAAGTCGGCAAAGGCTCCCGGGCTGAATACCGCGTGCGCGAGCAGCTCGCGCGCCTCAACTTTCCCAACGACGCCGTCGGCACCACCGAGTCGGTCAGCGGCGCACTCGTCATCAACGCTGACGGCAGTTTTGCCTCCGGCTCGAAGCTGACCGTCGATCTGCGCTCGCTCCGGACCGACGAGCCGAAACGGGACGGCTTCGTTCGTGAGAACACGCTCGAGACGAATCGCTATCCGTCAGCCGAGTTCGTGCCTCGCCGTCAGAAGGGCCTGCCGCTGCCGCTTCCGGCAACAGGCACCGCGAACCTCCAGCTCGTCGGCGACATGACGCTCCACGGTGTGACGGCCGAACACGCGTGGGACGTCGCCGCGACCTTTGCCGCCGAG
>Ga0247825_10003648_pt1 | contig 10146 bp, 10 predicted proteins | sample 13C_Vanillin_Day_FD_194413 | JGI IMG/M metagenome (GOLD analysis project Ga0247825, IMG submission 194413) | Soil microbial communities from agricultural site in Penn Yan, New York, United States - 13C_Vanillin_Day48 | ecosystem: Environmental > Terrestrial > Soil > Agricultural land | place...
GCTTCTCCGGGCAGAAGTGCTCGGCCTGCTCGCGGGTGTACGTGGAGCGGTCGGTGGCCGGGGAGTTCACCGGCCGCCTGGCCGACCGGGCGGCCCAGCTGCGGGTCGGCGACCCCCTGGACCGCGAGACCTATATGGGCCCGGTGATCGACGGCGAGGCCGTCGACCGGTTCAAGGAGGCGGTCAAGGAGGCTCGCAAGGAGGGCCGGGTCCTGGCCGGCGGCGAGGTGCTGAAGGACGGCCTGCCCAAGGGCAACTACGTCGCCCCCACGGTGGTCGGCGACCTGCCCGCCGGCCACCGGCTGTTCAAGGACGAGCTGTTCGTGCCGTTCGTGGCCGTGGCCCCCGTCGACTCCCTTGACGAGGCGCTCGAGCTGGCCAACGACACCGAGTACGGCCTGACCGCCGGGTTCTACTCGGCCGACCAGGCCGAGGTCGACCAGTTCCTTGACCGGATCGAGGCCGGGGTCGTCTACGTCAACCGCAAGGCCGGGGCCACCACCGGCGCCTGGCCGGGCGTGCAGCCGTTCGGCGGCTGGAAGGGGTCGGGCAGCTCGGGCAAGGCCGGCGGCGGCCTCTACTACGTCCAGCAGTTCATGCGGGAGCAGTCCCAGACGGTGATCTCTTGACCCAGACGACGGCCGGCCGGAGGGGTCCGGGGAACCCCAAGGGGGTGCCCTGGTGAATCAATGGCTCGACCCGGGCCGGCCGGTGCCGGACGTCAGGACCGAGCTGCCGGGGCCGGAGGGCCGCAAGGTGCTGGAGCGGGACGCGGCCGTGACCAGCCCGTCGCTGCCCCGCGCCTACGCCCTGGTGCCCAGGCGGGGGACCGGAGCGCTGATCGAGGACGTCGACGGCAACCTGTTCCTCGACTTCAACGCCGGCATCGCCGTCTGCTCGACCGGCCACGCCCACCCCCGGGTGGTCGAGGCGGTCGGCCGCCAGGCCGCCGACCTGCTCCACTACTCGGCCAGCGACTTCTACCTGCCCGTCTACTCCGAGTACGCCGAGGCCCTGGCCGCGACCGCCCCCATGGCCGGCCCGGTGCGGGCCTTCCTGACCAACTCCGGGACCGAGGCCGTCGAGGGGGCGCTGAAGCTGGCCCGGGCGGCCACCGGCCGCCAGTACGTGATCAGCTTCTACGGCGCCTTCCACGGCCGCAGCTACGGCTCGGTCAGCCTGACCGCCTCCAAGGCCAAGTACCACGCCGGGTTCGGGCCGTTGCTGCCCGGGGTGCTGCACGCCCCCTACGGCTACTGCCATCGCTGCCCGCTCAACCTGACCTTCCCCGAGTGCGGCCACGCCACCGTCGACTGGCTCACCGACACCCTGTTCCGCTACGAGGTCGACCCGGGCGAGGTCGCGGCCGTGTTCGTCGAGCCGATCCAGGGCGAGGGCGGCTACATCACCCCGCCCCCGGGCTGGCTGGCCAAGCTCAAGGCGGTCTGCGAGCGCCACGGCATCCTGTTCGTGGCCGACGAGGTCCAGTCGGGCATGGGCAGAACCGGGCGGATGTGGGCGATCGAGCACACCGGGGTCGAGCCGGACGTGCTGATCGCGGCCAAGGGGATCGCCTCGGGCCTGCCCCTCGGCGCCTTCATGGCCCGCGACGAGCTGTGGCGCTGGCCCAAGGGCGCCCACGGCTCCACCTACGGGGGCAGCCCCGTGCCCTGCGCCGCCGGCCTGGCCACCCTTGAGGTCCTGCGCACCGAGCAGCTGCTGGCAAACGCCACCGCCCAGGGGGAGCTGCTGCTCGAAGGGCTGGCGCGGCTGCGGCGCCGCTTCGCCTGGCTGGTCGAGGACGTCCGCGGGGTCGGGCTGATGCTCGGGGTCGAGTTCCCCAGCGGCCAGCTGGCCGAGGAGGTCCAGCTGGCCTGCTTCCGCCGCGGCCTGCTGGTCCTGGAGGCGGGTGAGAGCGCCGTGCGGCTGTCGCCGCCCCTGGTCGTGACCGCCGACCAGTGCCGCACCGCCCTGCGCCTGTTCACCGAGGCCGTCGAGGAGGTCGCTGGCTCCCTCCCGTCCCCCGACCCGGCCGCCCCGGCCGACGAGGTCGTCGGTGCCCGGAGGGGTTCGGGGAACCGCAGAGGGGTGCCCTGATGAGTCGGGAGGACAAGGTCGCCACCATGCGCGACGCCGTCGCCGAACTCGTCCGCGACGGCGACACCCTGGCCATCGAGGGGTTCACCCACCTCATCTCGTTCGCGGCCGGGCACGAGGTGATCCGCCAGCGCCGCCGCGACCTGACCCTGTGCCGGCTCACCCCCGACGTCGTCTACGACCAGATGATCGGGGCCGGGGTCGCGGCCAAGCTGGTCTTCTCCTGGATGGGCAACCCGGGCGTTGGGTCGCTGCACGCCATCCGGCGGCGGGTCGAGCACCACGACCCGGCCCCCCTGGAGCTGGAGGAGTACAGCCACTTCGGGATGGTCGGGCGGTACGCCGCCGGCGCCGCCAAGCTGCCGTTCTGGCCCCTGCGGTCGTACTTCGAGACCGACCTGCCCAAGGTCAACCCCAACATCCGCCCGGTCACCTCCCCGTTCGGGGGCGAGCCGGTGTACGCCGTGCCGCCGCTCAACCCCGACGTGGCCGTCGTCCACGCCCAGCGGGCCGACGCCGCCGGCAACACCCAGATCTGGGGGCTGACCGGCTGCCAGAAGGAGGCGGCGTTCGCGGCCAGGCGGGTCATCGTGGTCGTCGAGGAGCTGGTCGACGCCGAGGTGGTGCGGGCCGACCCCAACCGGACCCTGATCCCGGGGATCAAGGTGGACGCGGTGGTCGTCTGCCCGCGCGGCGCCCACCCCTCCTACGCCCAGGGCTACTACGACCGTGACAACCGCTTCTACCTGGAGTGGGACCGGATCAGCCGCGACCCCCAGGTCCTGTCGGCGTGGCTGGACGAGTGGGTCCACGGCACCGCCACCCACGAGGAGTACGTGGACAAGCTGGGGGCCGAGCGCTGGGCCGAGCTCACCCCGGCCCCGGCGATGTCCGGCGCCGTCGACTACGGGGACTACCGGTGATGGGCGGCTGGTCCAAGAGCGAGATGCTGGTGGTGGCCGGGGCGCGGGCCCTGGCTGGCCGGCGGGTCTGCTTTGTCGGCATCGGCCTGCCCAACATCGCCGTCGCCCTGGCCCAGCGGACCGTCGCGCCCGACATCGAGCTGATCTACGAGTCGGGGGTGTACGGGGCCCGGCCGGCCCGGCTGCCCCTGTCGATCGGCGACCCCTGCCTGGTCACCGGGGCGACCGCCGCCATGAGCATGCTCGAGCTGTTCAGCTACTACCTGCAGGGCGGGCTGGTCGACGTCGGCTTCCTCGGCGCCGCCCAGCTGGACCGGTTCGGCAACATCAACACCACCGTGATCGGCGACTACCAGCAGCCCAAGGTGCGGCTGCCCGGGTCCGGCGGGGCCTGCGAGATCGCCATCAACGCCCGCGAGGTGTTCGTCCTCATGCGTCAGTCGGCCCGCTCGTTCGTGGAGCGGATCGACTTCCGGACCAGCCCGGGCAACCTCGGCGGGGCCGCCCTGCGGGCCGCCCAGGGCTGGCAGGGGCTGGGCCCGTCGGTGGTCGTCACCGACCTCGGCCGCTACGGCTTCGACCCCGACACCGGCGAGATGGTCCTGCTCGCCATCCACCCCGGGGTGACCGTCACCGACGCCCGGGCCGCCACCGGCTGGGACCTCCGCGTCGCCGACGACCTCCAGGTCACCCCCGACCCGACCGACACCGAGCTGCGGCTGATCCGCGACGAGCTCGACCCGGAAGGGGTGTACGTCAAGGGATGAGCCACGTGTTCGCCCGCGGGAGCGGGCTGCCCACGGTGGCCCGGGCCGAGGGCTGCCAGCTGTGGGACACCGAGGGGCGGCGGTACCTGGACGGGGCCGGCGGGGCGATCGTGGTCGGGATCGGCCACGGCGACGCCTCGGTGGCGGCGGCCATCGCCGAGCAGCTGGGGCGGGTCGCCTACGCCCACGGCACGATGTTCGCCTCCGAGCAGCTGGAGGCCTACGCCGACGAGCTGGCCCCGCTACTGCCCGTGGACGACCCGCGAATCTACCCGGTGTCGGGCGGCAGCGAGGCCGTCGAGACGGCCCTGAAGATGGCCCGCGCCTACCACCTGGCCCGGGGCGAGGACCGCTGGCGGCTGATCGGCCGCCAGGGCAGCTACCACGGCAACACCCGGGGGGCCCTGGACGTCGGCGGCCGCGAGCCGCTGCGCCGCCCGTACCTGCCCTGGCTCGGCCTGGCCGGCCACACCCTCGCCCCCTACGAGTACCGCTGCCGGTTCGGCGACACCCACCCGGCCGGCTGCGGGGCCCGCTACGCCGACGCCCTGGAGCAGGAGATCCTGGCCTCGCCGGCGGGCACGGTGGCCGCGTTCGTGGCCGAGCCGGTCGCCGGGGCCGGCCTCGGGGCGGCCGTCCCGCCCGACGACTACTGGCCGGCGGTCACCGAGGTCTGCCGCCGGCACGGGGTGCTGGTGATCGCCGACGAGGTCATGACCGGGTTCGGGCGCACCGGCCGCTGGTTCGCCTGCGACCACTGGGCGGTCCGGCCCGACATCCTGGTCCTGGCCAAGGGGGCCGCCTCCGGCTACTGGCCACTCGGGCTGGCCGTGGCCTCCGGGGCGGTCCACACCACCATCGGCGAGGGCGGCTTCACCCACGGCCTCACCTACTCCCACCACGTGGTCGGGGCCGCCGCCGGCCGAGCCGTCCTCCGCGTCCTGCGCGAACGCCACCTGGTCGAGGCGGCCGAGACCCAGGGCAAACGCCTCCGCGCCGGCCTCGAGGACCGCCTCGGCGACCACAGGTCGACCGGTGACATCCGCGGCCTCGGGCTGATGGTCGCCGTCGAGCTGGTCGCCGACCGGGCCACCAGGGCCCCGTTCCCGCGCCGGCGCCGGGTCGCCGAACGGGCCGTGGCCGCCGCCCGCGACCTCGGGCTGCTGCTGTACTCGTCCACCGGCTGCGCCGACGGCAGCGAAGGCGACCTGGTGATGCTCGGCCCACCCCTGGTCATCACCGACCCCGAGGTCGACGAGCTGGTCGAGCTCACCGCCCAGTCGGTGGAGGCCGCCACGAGAGCTTGAGGGGGCGGAGGATCCCGGAGTTGTGGGACGATGACCGGTGCCGGGGGTGGGACCAGCGGCGAGGGAGCAGGTGGCGCAGGACAGGCAGCCGGAGCGGCGGGAGCCGCCCGGGCACGGCTCGGCCAACCGGGGACGGGGACGGTGGGGACTGCTGCCGGCCTGGGTCGCGGTTGTCCTGGTGGGCCTGGTCGCGGTGGGGAGCCTGCGTGGGCCGCTCGGCACCGGGCGGGGGCGGCCCAGCTACCCGGCCGACCTGATCGACAGCCTGCTGCTGCTGCTGTTCCTGGCCATCGTGGCCGGGGCGGTGCTGGCGGTGGTCTCGCTGTGGCCAGGCCGGAACCTGGCCAGAGCCCGGCGGCGGGCCGGTGGCAACTGGAACCTGATCCTGCCCATGGCCGCGATCCTGCTCCTGTGGCTGTTCCGGGACCTGCTGGGCCTGGGCGCTGGCGACCGCGACCTGGACCCGACGACCACCATCCCCGGGGCCAGCACCCTGGAGGTGCCGGACCCGCCGCCCGATTCGGGGGTGGTGCCGCTGATCGTGGCCGGGGTGGCGCTCCTGGCCATGATCGGGATCGTGGTCGCCCAGCTGGTCGCCGACCGGCGCCGGCGGCGGCCGCCCCGGACCCCGGCCGAGCGGCTGGTCGAGCTGCTCGACGACACCCTGGAGGACCTGGAGCGCGAGCCCGACCCGCGCCGGGCGGTGATCGGCGCCTGGGCCCGCATGGAGACCGGCCTGGCCGCCGCCGGCCTGCCCCGCCACCCGTCCGAGGCCCCCTTCGAGTACGCCGCCCGCGTCCTCGAGACCGCGTTGGCGCGGCCTGCGTCCGTCCACCGGCTCACCGGGCTGTTCGAGCGGGCGAAATTCAGCCACCATGCCATCGGGCAGGCCGACCGCGACCAGGCAATCGCCGCCCTGCGGGCGGTCCGCCAGGAGCTGGCCGAGGCGGTCGAGCAGGCCGAGGCCGAGGCGCGGGCCGAGGGCGAGCCGGTGGCCGGTGGGGGGGAGGGCCGATGATCGGGGCGATCGTCAGGGCGGTCCTGGTGGCGGTCATCGCCACCCTCATCCTGGCCGGCGTGCTCCAGCTGGCCCCGACCCAACGCCCCCTCGCCCTGGCCATCTACCTGCTGGCCATGGGCGGGGTGGCCGTGCACCTGCTGGTCACCTGGCTGCGGCTGCTCTACCCGCGCCCGCCGGCCTCGCCGTTCGACACCGCCCTGGCGGCCCGGCCGGCCCCGCCGAGGCCGCCGGCCGAGCTGGACCGCCTGGCCCGGCTGCTCGCCCTGGCCAGCGCCAGCGCCCTCCACGCCCACACCCGGCTCCGGTCGGAGCTGCGGCCGGTCGCCGCCGACCTGCTGCGCTGGTCGCTGGCCGTCGACCTGGACCGCGACCCCGACGCCGCCCGGGCCGCCATCGGCGAGCCCGGGTGGGCGCTGCTCGCCCGCGACCAGCGCGACCTGCCCGCCCGGGAGGCGGCCGGCCTGCCCCCGGGCGACCTGGCCGGGCTGATCGCCAACCTGGAGCGGATCGGCGGCCTCGAGCCGGAGCGGCCCGGGGAACCCCGACGGGGTGCCCCGGGCGGTTGGGAGGGACGGCCATGACCGAGTCCCTGGACGAGCTGCGCCAGCTCGCCGGCCGGGTCCTGGACGAGGTCGAGCGGGCCGTGGTCGGCAAGCGCGGCGCGCTCGAGCTGGTCCTGCTCGGGCTGCTGGCCGACGGGCACGTGCTCCTGGACGACTACCCGGGGCTGGCCAAGACCCTGATCGCCCGGTCCTTCGCCCAGGCCACCTCGCTCAGCTTCGCCAGGGTCCAGTTCACCCCCGACCTGATGCCCTCGGACGTCACCGGCTCCTCCATCTACAGCCAGCGCCTCGGCGACTTCGAGTTCCGGCCCGGCCCGGTGTTCACCAACCTGCTGCTGGGCGACGAGATCAACCGCTCACCGCCCAAGACCCAGGCCGCCCTGCTGGAGGCGATGCAGGAGCGGCAGGTGACGACCGACGGCGTGACCCGGCCCCTGGAGCGGCCGTTCCTGGTCGTGGCCACCCAGAACCCGATCGAGTTCGAGGGCACCTACCCGCTGCCCGAGGCCCAGCTCGACCGGTTCCTGCTGCGGCTGTCGGTCGGCTACCCGTCGGCCGAGGCCGAGTGGCGGATGCTGGAGCGCCGCCTGGAGCGGGCCGCCGACGAGGTCGAGCTGGTCCCGGTGGCCACCCCGGCCGACGTGCTGGCCATGCAGCGGGCGATCGAGCAGGTGCACGTGGCCTCCAGCATCGGCCGCTACATCGTCGAGCTGGTCTCGGCGACCCGGACCAGCCCCCGGGTCCAGGTCGGCTCCAGCCCCCGGGGCAGCCTGGCCCTGCTCAAGGTGGCCAGGGCCAAGGCCGCCCTGGCCGGCCGCGACTTCGTCACCCCCGAGGACGTCAAGGCGGTCGCCGTGCCCACCCTGGCCCACCGGCTGATCCTGCGGCCGGAGCTGTGGGTGCGCCGGGTCCGGACCGAGGACGTGGTCGCCGAGCTGCTCGAGCAGGTCCCGACCCCGCCTCCAGAGGCCGAGCCGGCCCCCCTCCGGTCCGGCCAGAGCTGAGCTCCCGGCGATGACCCGGCGGCCGAGCGCCAAGATCGCCGCCTACGTGGGGGTGGCGGCCCTGGCCCTGCTCGCCGGGCTGGCCCTGGGCCGGCCCGAGCTGGTGGCCGTCGCCGCCCCCCTGGCCGTGCTGGTGGTGGCCGGCCTGGCCGGGGCCCGCGACCCCGAGCTGGCCGCCGAGGTCGCCGTCGACCGGGAACGGGCCCTGGTCGGCGACCAGGTCACCGTGACCGTGACCCTGCAGGCCGGCAGCCGGGTCGAGCGGCTGGAGGTGCTGCTGGTCGTGCCCCCGGGCATGGAGGGCCCCGACGGCGCCCCCCGGACCTGGGCCACGGCCGTCACCCTGGCCGCCGGGGAGGAGCGGGCCCTGCCGATCGCCGTCACCTGCCGCCGCTGGGGCGCCTACTGGCTCGGCGACGTCCACCTGCGGGCCCATGACCGGTTCCGGCTGTTCAGCTGGGAACGCCACCTGGACCGGCACGCCCCCCTCAAGGTCTTCCCCGTCCCCGACGCCCTCTGGGCCCTGGTCGCCCCCAGAGAGACCCAGCTGCCCACCGGCAGCCACGTCGCCCCCCAGCGCGGCGACGGCATCGAGTTCGCCGACCTGCGACCGTTCCTGCCCGGGGACCGGCCCCGCTCGATCAACTGGCGGGCCACCGCCCGCCGCGGCGGCCTGATGGTCAACCAGCGCCACCCCGAGCGGGCCACCGACGTGGTCCTGTTCCTGGACAGCTTCCTGGACGTCCGCGGGCCCACCGGCAGCACCCTGGACCAGGCCGTCGGGGCGGCGGCCTCGCTGGCCGCGGCCTACCTGCGCCAGCGCGACCGGGTCGGCCTGGTCAGCTTCGGCGGGTTCGTGCAGTGGCTCCAGCCCGGCAGCGGCCAGGCCGCCCTGTACCGGCTGCTCGACACGCTGATGGAGACCCAGGTGTTCGCCACCGTGGCCTGGAAGGGGATCCGGCACCTGCCGCCGCGGACCCTGCCGGCCAAGGCCCTGATCGTCGCCCTGACCCCGCTGGTCGACGAGCGCGGGGTCGCGGCCCTGTTCGACCTGCTGGCCAGGGGCTACGACCTGGCCGTTGTCGACATCTCCCCGCTGGCCCACGCCGGGGCGGCCGGCGGCGAGTGGGCCGAGCTGGCCGGGCGGCTGTGGGCCCTGGAGCGGGAGACGCTGCGCCACCGCTACCAGCGCCTGGGCGCGGCCGTGGTCGAGTGGCCCGACGCGCTGCACCTGCAGCAGGTGCTCCTGGAGGTGGAGGCATGCCGGCGCCGCGCCGGGCTCGCACCCCGCTAGCCTTCGGCCTGGCCGCCACCGCGGTCGCGGCCGCGGTCGCCGTCGCCCCCCTGGCCGAGGTCACCGGGCCATTGCGGGAGGCCCTGGCCTGGGTGGCCGGCCTTGGCCTGGTCCTGGCCGCCGCGGCCGCCCTGCGGGTCGGGTCGCTGCTCGGCCCCGCCCTCGTCGTGCTCCTGGCCGAGTACACGGTCGTCCTGGTCCGCCGGGGCGACCGCATCGACGCCGCCGCCCCCCTGGTCGGGGCCGGCCTGCTGCTCTACGCCGAGCTGGCCAGCTGGGCCAGGGAGGCCCGCCCGCGGGTCGCCGACGAGCGCCCGGTCCTGGTCGCCAGGGCGGTGGTGGTCGCGGCCAGCGCCCTGGCCGCCCTCGGCCTCGGGGTGCTGGTCCTGCTGGCCGCGGCCCTGCCGGCCGGTGGCGGGCTGGCCCGGCTGGCCATCGGCGTGGTGGCCGCCATCGGCACCCTGGCCCTGGTGGCGGTGGTGGCCCGGCCGACCTCGACCCGGGCCCCGCGCGGCTGACGCCGGGCCTAGGCGGCCCGGTCGGGACGGTCGCGGGTCGGGGGACCGCTGGGGGGCCGGCGCCTGGAGCCGGGCATGCGGGCCTGGGCCTGGTCCTTGAGGTACCGGCCGCGATGGCGGGCCCAGGCGAGGACCCGCTGGGCCCACTGGAACTCGGCCGAGAGCACGACCAGGCCGAGGAGCATGACGGCGATCCCGGGGCCGGGCAGCACCAGCATGGCCGCACCCACGACCAGCAGGGCCGAGCCGACCAGGAAGACCCCGCCGCGCCGGACCGCTCGGCCGAGCGCCTGCAGCATCGGTTCCACCAGGGCCACACCCCCTTCCCCCGTGCCGTCAAGGGTACCAGGGGGTGCCGTCGACGATCGGGTTCCCGGTATGCTCCGAAGCGTCCAGGCTCGACCTCGCGACGCAGCGAAGGAGGCCGGAACATGGGTGCCGGGGAGTACTGGAACCCCAAGACCGAGACCCTGGGGCGCGAGGAGCTGACCGCCCTCCAACTGGCCAAGCTGCGCCGCCTGACCGAGTGGGCGGCCGCCCGGAGCCCCTTCTACCAGCGGTCCTTCAAGGAGGCCGGGTTCGTCCCGGCCCAGCTCCGGTCGCTGGACGACCTGCGCCGGCTGCCCATGCTGACCCGCGACCAGTGGATGGC
>Ga0247825_10003649_pt1 | contig 10143 bp, 9 predicted proteins | sample 13C_Vanillin_Day_FD_194413 | JGI IMG/M metagenome (GOLD analysis project Ga0247825, IMG submission 194413) | Soil microbial communities from agricultural site in Penn Yan, New York, United States - 13C_Vanillin_Day48 | ecosystem: Environmental > Terrestrial > Soil > Agricultural land | place...
GGGCGGGTGGGTGTACCGCTGGACAGAGGCCACCCTGCCGAATGGCGACAAGTACCCCGTTTGTATTGAAAACTCCCATGGGAAAGGCACCTGTCCGGATGGCAGAAACAACGAGGCGTGCGCGGTGCACTTCGGAGGCGCCGTCAAGCGGTGGGACGATGAGATAATCCCTTGAAACCACGAGCCCACGGCGCCTCTTTGTAAAGAAAGCATACAGCCCGCAACCGCACGGCGCGCACGTTTGAGCAGCATCCATCCAACCTGTGAGGTTCTTCACCCAGCCATGCCCCAGCAGGTAGGCTGCTTTCACTCTCAGCGGCCATGGCGGCCCGGGAGAAAGGAGCCTGACCATGGCAACAACAGACAAGGGTTCGGGGCCCGTCATCCTCTTCACCCATGAAGGGATTGCGTATGAGTACCTTGACAGCCTGGGCGTGGGGCCGCATGGCGAGGCGCTCATGCGGGCCCGCCAGCGCACCCATGACAGCGCCCTCGAGGAGGTCATCGTCAAGCACCTGGCCCTGCCGCCGGGCAAGCTCCCAGCTCAGACGCTGAGGATCCGGGCCCGGCTGGAAGAGGAGGCGCAGCTCGCGGGGTACCTGAGGCACCGCGCCCTGGTGCGCGTGCTCCTCAAGCACGAGACAGCGGACGGGCTCTACACCGTGCGCGAGCTTGTGAGGGGGCCCACCCTGGATGAACTGGTGACGCTGGCCTTGGAGCGGGAGGAGAACTTCTCGGAGGCCTTCATCCTCCATGTGGGGGCGGAGCTGGCCTCGGCGCTGGCGCACGTGCACACGCGGGAGGATGAGCACGGCAAGCCCCTGGGGATCGTCCACCGCAACATCACCCTCTCCTCCATCGTGTTCACCTGGCGCGGCGGGGTGAAGCTGGCGGACTTCAGCCTGGCCTACTCAAACCTGAGCGGGCGGCGCACGTCGACGAAGCGAGAGCCCCGCGGCCCGCTCTTCTTCACCGCGCCGGAGACGCTCTTCGACGGCGAGGCCGAGGCCCGCTCGGATCTGTTCGCGCTGGGGCTGGTGCTGCTGGAGCTGGCCACCGGCAGGCACCTGTATGATCCGCCGCACAAGAACCCCAGGGACGTGGAGGAGACCCTCTCCGCGCGCGAGCGGCGGCGCGTGCAGGGCGCAGTGCAGGCCGCGACAGAGGCCGGGTACGACGCCAGCACGCGGCAAGCCCTCTGGGGGGCGGCGGCCTTCACCCGGGAGGAGGTGGCCCGAGCGGCGGATGGCCTCTCCGCGCCGTTGAAGGCGCTGCTGGACAGGCTGTTGCGCAGGGCCCCCGAGGAGCGTTTCCAGACGGCCGCGGAGCTGGAAGAGGCGCTCAGGGCACGGCTGGCGGTGGTGGGCCCGTATGATGGCGCGGCGGCCATCGCGGAGCTCCGGAAGGCTGTCGCTGACGCGGGTGAGGCGCTGGTGGCATACGAGGTGACGCCCGGTTTGCTCTCACCCACCCCTGAACATGTCTCACGTGACGCCAGTACGCGGTAGGTACACGCACAAGTGGCTACTCTTGACGAGTCAGGAGTGGGATTCAATCCTTTCAGGGACTTAGAAGGTGGCGCCAGTCAGAAACAAGTGGTCATGCCTGACTGGTCAGGCATCAAAGGCGGGGACGGAGCTTGATGACTGACCAGTCAGGCATCAGCGGAGGGCTCTCCTACTGGCTCGTTCCCTCCATGGCCGCGGGAGCACCAGCGCCTCGCAGCTTGGACCGCAGCGAGCGCCACTTCTTGAGCGCCTCCAGGTGCAGCGGATCCACCCGCAGCGCGGCCTCGTAGGAGTCCCTCGCCTCCTGGAGCTTGCCCTGCGCGGCGAACGCATCGCCCGTGGCCAGGTGAAGCATGGCGTGCCCCTCTGGCACACGGTGCCTCGCCAGGAACCGGCGGCGGCACTGCTCCAGCGCCGTCACCGTGAGGCCCGCGGACAGACAGCGCAGCAGGCCCGCCAGGTTGCGCAGGCCCGCATCATACTCCGCGCGCCGCTCCGGGTGCCCCAGCACGTGCGAGGCCTCCTCGACACGCTCCAGCGCCCGCTCGACCTGGGCCCGCTGGCCCGGAGACAGAGGGAGCTTCAGCAGCGGCCCCAGCATCAGTCGCGCCTCACGAGCACCCACCCGCACCGTGTCGAAGTCCGCATCCCACGGAGCGCCCAGCAGTAGGTAGTAGTCTCCCAGCAGCCGGCTCCGGAAGCGTTGGAGCACTCCCTCCGCCCGCAGATCCTCCTGCGCGTTGCTCAGGGGCGGTGTCTGCGGCGCCACCCGCTCGCCAGCGAGCAGCCGCTCGAAGGCCTCCAGGAAGCCCGGCGCCGTGTCGCGCAGCTGCACCCCGAAGCCGGGTGCCATGCTCCACTGGCGCGCCTGCTCGGCGGACACGTGCCGCACCACCTGGCCCGTGCACGCCAGCTCGCCCCCCGGCAGCTTCAGCAGCAGCCCCACCTCCTCCAGGAGCGGTGGAGGCGGCGCCGCCGAGTGCAGGAACAAGCCCGCCCGGCCCACGCGCTCACAGCGCAGCTCCACGGTCCCCGACGAGCCATTCACCCGCATCCGGGCGCTCATCGGGGGCGGCTTGGCGCGCTCCGGAGCCAGTACCGCCTGCAGCGCCTGACGCAGCTCCGCGGCGGAGGCGTACCGATCCTCGGGCCGCTTGGCCATCGCACGCACCAGGACGCTCGAGAGCGCCTGCGGCACCTCGGGCCGCACCTCGTGGGCCATGCGCGGCGCCTTGATCATGTGCGCCAGCAGCACCTCCGCCGGGTGGCTCCCCATGAAGGGCAGCGTCCCCGTGGTGAGCAGGTACCCCACCACGCCCACCGCATAGATGTCCGCGCGCGCGTCCACCTTCCCGCCGCCACACTGCTCGGGCGCCATGAACTCCGGCGTCCCTATCAGCATCCCGTCCTGGGTGGGCGTGATGCCCGTGGGGTAGCTCAGGAGCTTGGCGATGCCGAAGTCCAGCAGCTTCACCCGCTGGCGCCCGCCGCTCATGGGCACCAGGAAGATGTTGGCGGGCTTGAGATCGCGGTGGACCACGCCGTGCGCGTGCGCCGCCGTCAACGCGTCACACACCTGCGAGAGCAGCTCCACCACCAGCGCCGGCTCCAGCGGCGCTCGCGCGAAGAAGGCGAGGTTCTGCCCCTCCAGGTACTCCATCACCAGGTAGGGCCGCCCCTCCCGCATGTCGAGATCGTAGAGAGCGACGACGTTCTCGTGTTGGACCATCGTCAGCGTGCGCGCCTCGGAGAGGAAGCGGGCCACGAGCCGCCGATCACGCGCCAGGTGCGCGTGGAGCACCTTCACCGCCACACGCTTGTGGATGAGCGCGTGCTCGGCCAACCACACCGTCCCCATGCCTCCCCGGCCCAGCTCGCGCACCACCTCGAAGCTGCCGAACTTCTGCCCGAGGAAGTCGTCCCGATCCGGCGCTTCCGAGGGCTCGGCCGTGTCCCGCCGGCCCACCGCCACCGCCCCTTCACGGGCGCGGATCAGCGTCGGACAGTCCGGCAGCTCCGGGTGCGGACTCTCGCAATGGCAGGCTGGCTGAGGCGCTTGCACAGGACTCTGGCTCAGGGGAAGAGGGTGCCATCCGGGCCCCTGCACCGGACTCGAAGCTGGAATGCTACAAGCGTGCCGCGCTCGGCTCACACTGCCTGTGCAACAGAGCTCCCTTCAAACGTTTGATTGCATTCAGATCTCGGACAATGTCCGGTATCGATCTCCGACCGTGGGGCGAGCCTCCCAAACGGAGGCCTGTAAGAATGACAGCCCCACCGGCAGAAGAATTTTCAGCCTGGAGCCCTCTTCAATGGGCCGCCTGACGCATCAGCGTCGCCACCATCGTGAAGAGATCCTCGGCCGCACCTGTCTGGCGAGACCCGTCCGTGCGGCCTGAGAACCCAAGGCCCCCCGGCTCGGAGGCACGCTCCGGCTGCGAGGAGCGCAGCGGCAGCTGCACCGTGAAGGTGGCGCCCGTGCCAACACCTTCGCTGGCCACGCTCACCGAGCCGCCATGCAGCTCCACCAGGTGCCGCACGATGGCCAGCCCCAGCCCCAGGCCTCCCTGCTCGCGGCCGGTGTCTCCCTGGCGGAAGCGCTCGAAGATGTGGGGCAGCAGCTCGCGAGGAATGCCCCTGCCTGTGTCGCGCACCGTCAGCCTCACTGACTGCCCGTCCTGGCGCAGCGCCAGACACACGCTCCCTCCACGATCGGTGAACTTGATGGCGTTGGTGAGCAGGTTCCACAGCACCTGCTGCAGCCGCGTGACGTCCGCCAGCACGCTCTGGCTGACGTCCTCCAGCTCCGCCTGGAGCAGCACGCCGCTCGCCTCCGCCGCCGGGCGCACGCTCTCCAGCGCCGCCTCCACCACCTCGCGCAGCTGCACCTCCTCCAGGTTCAGCTTCAGCTTGCCGCTGGTGATGCGGGCGACGTCGAGCAGATCCTCCACGAGCTGGCGCTGCACGCGGGCATTGCGCTCAATGGCCGTCAGGCCGCGCCGCAGGCCGGCCTCGTCCAGGCAGTCCCGCTTGAGGAGCATCTGCGTCCACCCGAGGATGGACGTCAGCGGCGTGCGCAGCTCGTGAGAGAGCGTGGCGAGGAACTCGTCCTTGAGGCGATTGGCCTCCTGAGCCACCTCCTGGCTGCGGCGCTCGTCGTCGATGTCCGTCGCCGTGCACAGGAAGCTCCGGCTGTGCTTGCCGGGGAGCGCCAGCGGCGTCACGCGCAGGCGGTGCCAGCGCCAGGCCTCCGGATGTCCCATGCGGTGCTGGGCCTCCCAGGGGCGCCCGGTGCGCAGCGCCTCGCGCCACGCCTCCTCCAACTCCTCACGCTCCTCGGGGTGGACGGCCTCCAGGAAGGCCTCGCTCGAGCCCTCTGGCGGCGGCCCTCCCATCAGCCTTGCCCAGGCAGGGTTGCACCAGGCCTTGGACTCATTCGGCCCCGAGCTCCACACCGCCTGCGGCATCGCCTCCAGCAAGGCGCGCGAGTGCGCCTCTGTCTGACGCACCAGCAGCTCCCGCTCCTGCTCCCGCAGCCGGGCCTCGCGCCGGCGCAGCTGCTCCTGCTGCTGGTACACATCCACGAAGACGGCCACCTTGGCGCGCAGCACGTCCGGATCCAGGGGCTTGAGCAGGTAGTCCACCGCGCCCTGCAGGTAGCCCCGCAGCATCTGCCGCTCGTCACGCTGGCTCGCGGTGAGGAAGAGCAACGGCACATGACGGTTGCGCTCCTGGGACTTGATCAGGCGTGCCGTCTGGTAGCCGTCCAGCTCCGGCATCTGCACATCCAGAAGGATCGCTGCGAAGTCTTCCTCCGCCACCCGCTTGAGCGCCTCTGGACCCGAGTCGGCCCTCACCAGCCGCTGTCCCAGTGGCGCCAACGCCGCCTCCAACACCACGAGGTTCGGCAGGTGGTCGTCCACCAGCAGGATGCTCGCGACTGGAAGTTCTTCCCTCATGTCGGATGGCTCCCACCCGTGGAGCACGGCCTCCACGACATGAGGATTGATCTGACGATCGGCAAGTGGATCGCCCCAGGGAAATCCCCCATGCCCGGCCTCTGCCCTCGTCGGAGGACAGGCGGGCAGGTGGTCACCGCTGGGGAACAGGGCGCGCGGAGTGTTGGCTCCGTCTCACTTGGGCCTCAGGGGCTGCTGCCGCGCCCGGCCCGGTTCTTGTCCCAGATGGCGTAGAGGATGACGAGGAAGGACACCAGCCGGATGATGTAGAGGAAGTGGCGCCGCTCGTCGTCCACCTGCAACAGGGTGAGGGCCATCCAGTTCAGGGACATCACCGCGAAGGCGAGCGCGAAGAAGGCGAAGATCCGGTCCCGCGAGGCCCTCCAGAAGCGCAGGAAGAAGAGCGCGCACGCCAGGCAGGCCATCACCAGGGCGCCATGGATCATCGGCTTGAGCATCGCGGTGGTTTCCATCATTGAGCGTCCCAGATGAGGCCGTAGAGCAGGATGGCCACCCCCACCAGCCCGAGGCTGCTGCGGATAAGGGACAGGTCAACGTCCTCTGGGACGACCACCAGATCCACGAAGAGCACCACGTTGCTGATGGCGAGCGTCACGAAGCACAGCCCGCTCCACAGCAGCAGGCGCATACCACTACGGCGGTAGCCACGCAGCAACAGCACCGCGCAGGCCACGCTCGTCAGCGCACAGAGGATGTAGACCGCCTCAGCCATGGCCTTCGTCCTTGTCCCGCTTCAGCCGGAACGCATCCGCGAACCCTCGCACCTTATCGAGGGGCTTGGAGAAGATGAATGAGATGACGCTCACCCGCCGCGTACTGTAGGTCTCCTGCAGGGCGCTGACGTCCTGGGCGTCCTCCGAGCTCGCGGGGCTGAAGCGATAGCTGGGAGGAGTGCCCTCCCTCACCGCCAGCAACCGGCGCGCGGTGAGGTCCTCCAGGCGCGCGGCGGCGGAGGCTTCGGTGATGCGAAGCTCCTGGCTGACGTCGCGGGCGCCCCACTCGCGCTCCGCACGCGCCCGCAGCAGTAGCAGGACCTCCAGCTTCTCGATGGAGTCGATGTGCGTCGAGATGAACCGCTGAACCCGCGGGGGGATGACCGCGTCACTCACACCCCCACCATGCCCACGATCTTTTGCAAATCAACTATTTCTTGAGACCGTGGGGCAGGGATGTTCACGCCTGAGCGGCTTTCCGGTACTCGGACGCTTGCGGCTCGCGGGTCCAGGGAAGCTGCACCCGGAAGATGGCTCCCTTGCCTGGGGTGCTCTCCACCGTCACAGAGCCTCCCAGCCCGGTGACGATCTCGTGAACGATCCAGAGCCCCAGCCCGAAGCCGCTGTAGTTCTCATGGGGCACGGCCCGCTCGAACCGCTCGAAGATGCGGCGGCGGTCCTCGTCACGGATGCCGATGCCCTGATCACACACCTCGAGGGTGGCGTGGGAGGACTCCTCGCGCACGGTGATCTCCACCGGCGCGCCGGGGCCATACTTGAGGGCGTTGGTGAGCAGGTTCGTCACCACCTGATCCAGCCGGCCCCGGTCCCACTGGCCTACCACGCGCTCATCCGTGCGCACCACGAGCGTGCAGCCTGCCCTCGCCGCCTCCTCCACGAAGCGGGCGGCCACCTCGCGAACGACCACCGTCAGATCGACCTGCGCCAGCTCGAAGTCCAGCCGGCCCGCGTTGATGCGCGAGATGTCCAGCAGGCTGTCCACCAGATGGGCGAGCCGGCCCACGTTGTGGTCCAGCGTCTCCAGCTTTGCCACGTACTGCGCCACGGGCACGGCCTCATCGTTGCGCCGGGCCGCCGCGCGCAGGGCACCCTGGATGTGCACCTTGAGCGACGTGAGCGGGGTGCGCAGCTCGTGGCTGGCCATGGAGAGGAAGTCGTCGCGCACGTGCACGGCGCGCTGGAGGTTGCGCTCGGTGACCTGGAGCGCCGTCACGTCCAGCAGGGCCAACAGCACCGTCTCCCCGCGGCCATGCATCGGGGGCAGCCGCGTGGAGAAGGCCAGCGCGGCCCCATGCTGCCCGCCATGCCGCCACTCCACGGGCATGCCGGACAGCAGCTCGCCCCGGGCGGCGCGCGCCGCGGGCAGGGCCTCGTCCGGAAGCGTGCTGCCCTCCGTGTCCGTGAAGACCACGTCCGGGTGCAGCAGCCGCGCCTCACGGTAGATCAGACACCCGCTCGCCAGCTCCTGCGCGGCGCGATTGGAGAAGAGCGTGTGCCCGGTGTCCGGCTCCAGCAGCGCCAGGGGCGTGGGCAGCGCGGCCAGCACCGCCTCCAGCCACCGCTGCTGGTTGCGGCCCGCCTCCATCTCCCGGCGCAGCAACTCCTCACGCCACCGGGCGCGCTCGACCTCCAGCTTGTGGTGGGCCGCGGCCAGCTCCCGCTCGTGCTCGCGCCGCTGCGCCTCGCGCAGGGCCTCGGACTGGCGGCGCAGCAGCTCCGTCTTGCGGAACAGATCCACGAAGACGCTCACCTTGGAGCGCAGGATGTCCGGCTCGTAGGGCTTGAGCATGTAGTCCACCGCGCCCACCGCATAGGCGCGGAACTCGGGCACCTCGCCGCGCGAGAGGGCGGTGAGGAAGAGGATGGGCGTGTTGCGGCTCTTCTCGCGCTCGCGGATGAGCTGCGCCGTCTCGAAGCCGTCCATCTCCGGCATCACCACGTCCAGCAGCACCACGGCGAAGTCCTGGTGCAGCAGGTGGCGCAGCGCCTCTCGGCCGCTGCGGGCAGTGACGAGCTGCTGTCCCAGCGGTGCGAGCGTCGCTTCCAGCGCCATCAGCCCCTCGGGCTGATCATCCACGAGCAGGATGGGGACCTTGTCCTTCAGTGGCGGATTCACGCTTGCACCTTCATTCGCGGCGCATACGACAGCCGCGCCAGCCATGGCTTTACCTCGCTCAACGGGACCCGCTCCACGCCCTCGACGGCACCGCCCTCGCAGATGACAGCGGCGCGCCCGCCGCGCGCGCTGAGCGCCGCCACCCCCGCCCACCCATCCTCGTGTCCGCTGAAGAGCAGCCCCACGGCGGAGGGGCCGTAGGCATCCGCGGCGGACTCGAAGAGCGGATCAATGGCGGGCCGCTGGCCATGCTCGGCTGGCTCGCGGGAGAGGCAGACGCTGTCGCGATCCACCAGCAGGTGGTAGCCGGCGGGGGCCAGGTATACGCGGCCCGCCACGAGCTCCTCCTTGTCGTCCGGCTCGGCGATGGGCAGGGGGCAGCGACGCCCCAGCGAGCCCGCCAGCGCCTCCTGAACGCCGCGGTGGAAGACGAGGACGACAGGCACGGGCAGACTCGAGGGCAGCGAGGCCAGCAGCGCCTCCAGCTCCTCCGAGGCGCCCCGCGGCGCGCCCACCACCAGCAGCCCAAGGAGACTCATGCCGTCCTCCGGTACACGCGGCCGGTGTTCTCCAGCTCCTCGTACGCCGCCGCGTAGGGCGTGCGAGCCACGGTCTCCTTGCGCCCCAGACACAGAAAGCCGAACCGCGCGAGGCTCTCGTAGAGGCGCTCATGCGCGCGGCTGGCCAGGGAACGATTGTAGGCCAGCAGCGTGTCCCGGCAGACGACGACCTGGAACTCATTGAAGGAGGCGTCCGTCGCCAGGTTGTGCTGGGTGAAGAAGATGCCCTCTCGCAGCACGGGGTGCATCACCGCCCAGTTCCCGTCGCGCGTGTAGTAGTCCGTCAGCGCGCGTCGGCCACCGGCCTCCTGATAGTTGCGCGCGTCCTCCTCGCCGGGCAGGGCCAGCACCCCGCTGCGCGCGTCCGACAGCAGCCCCTCGCTGGCATCCGAGGCATACAAGCGGCAGCGCGGCCACAGCCCCTCCTCCATCAGCAGGATGGCCAGGGCGTAGGTGTTCTCGCCCGAGCCGCAGCCCACGTGCCACACACGGATGGAGGGGTACGTGCGCAGCAGCGGCACCACCCGCGCCCGGAAGGCCTGGAAGAAGGCCGGGTCGGAGAAGAGCGCGTCCGGCGGACAGGCCAGCGCGCGCAGCAGCCCATCCATGGCCTCGGGATCGTGCAGCACACGTCCCTGGAGCGCGGAGAAGGTGTCCAGCCGTTCCTCGCGCAGGTGCCTGCGCAGCCGCCGCACCAGCAGCGGCCGGGAGTGATTGCGCAGATCAAACCCGTACTGGCGCCGCACCCCCTCGAGGAGCAGCTCCAGCTCCAGGCTCTCCAGCTCCGCGCTGTTCGTCGCTACACTCACTCAGCGGCCTCCGTGCGCTGCGGCTTCGGCGCCCCTCCGCGCGGCGCGTGCAACCAGACGCGCAGCAGGCTGAGCAGCTTATCGATATCCACCGGCTTGGTGATGTAGTCCGACGCGCCGGCCTCCAGGCACTTCTCGCGGTCGCCCTTCATCGCCTTGGCGGTGAGCGCGAGGATGGGCATGAGGGCGAAGCGCTCCATGCCGCGGATGGCCCGCATGGCCTGGTAGCCGTCCATCTCCGGCATCATCACGTCCATCAGGACGAGCTCCACGCCCGGCTCATGCTCCAGCAGGTGGATGCCGTCCTGAGCGCTCTCGGCGAAGACCACCTTCATGCCATGGCGCTCCAGCACGGTGTTGAGGGCGAAGATGTTGCGCACATCGTCGTCCACCACCAGCACCTTGCGGCCCACGAGGAGCGGATCCATGTGGCGCG
>Ga0247825_10003650_pt1 | contig 10142 bp, 10 predicted proteins | sample 13C_Vanillin_Day_FD_194413 | JGI IMG/M metagenome (GOLD analysis project Ga0247825, IMG submission 194413) | Soil microbial communities from agricultural site in Penn Yan, New York, United States - 13C_Vanillin_Day48 | ecosystem: Environmental > Terrestrial > Soil > Agricultural land | place...
GCCGAGGCGCCTGACGGCGTCAATGTGATGCGGGCCGACGAAGCCGGCGCCCACCAGGCCCATTCCGATACGTTTCACGCACCCTCCATCCGACGCGCTCTTGAGTGACAACCAGTGAGGTCTTTAACAGGAGGAACGGAGCAACGGAGACGCACGGAGGACTCGCCGTTCGATTGGCCGCCGTAGGCGGCCTGCCGCAACGCCAGGGAACGCGAATACAAACCGCACGAACATTGGCCAGCGGCTTGTATTGGCGTTCCCTGACGTTGCGTCTGTCGGCGTGCCACGCACGCCGACCAATCGACGGCGGATTCTCAATACCGCCTTAGTCATCAACTCTCCGTTCCTTCGTTCCTCCTGTGAGAACCGTTCCCTTCGCAGTCTCCGTTCCCTCATTGACCCGCCAGCGCGACCCGATAATACTCGTCCGGCATGCGGTCGCGGAATTCAGGTCCGGCTAAAGCCGGACACTACGTTCTCCTTGTTGCGCTGTTTCTGTATGCGGGGGCGATTGCGGACGCGCAGCGTGGCCGCGGAGCCGGGGCCGCGCCAGCTGCGCCGCAGGGGCGCGGGCAGGCGAGCCCTGCATCGCAGCGCCCACCGCAGACGGCGACGCCGCAACAGTACCCTGCTGAACAGATCGAGGCTGGGCGCACGCGGTTTGCGGCGCAGTGCGGCTTCTGCCACGGGCGCGACGCCGGTGGGGGAGAAGGCGGGCCGGACCTGACGCGCTCCGACGTCGTCGCCACGGACGTCCGCGGCGATCGCATCCTGCCGCTCGTGCGTTCAGGCCGGGGCAACATGCCGCCGTTCAACCTGCCGGACACCGATCTCATGGCGATGGTCGCGTTCATTCACGATCAGAAGACGCAGGCGGAATCCGCAGTCGGTGGGCGCAGAAGTGTTGACGTGTCCGACCTGCAGACAGGAAACGCGACAGCGGGTAAGAAATATTTCGACACGGCCTGCACGCGGTGTCATTCCGCAGCGGGTGACCTGGCGGGCCTGGCCGCTCGCGTTCAGGGGCTTCAACTGCTGCAGCGCATGCTCTATCCGGGCGGCCCTCCGCGTGATCCGAAGCGCGCGGCGCAGGTGACGGTCACGCTTGCGAACGGTCAGACGGTGGCCGGTCGCTTGACCTACCGCGACGAGTTCACGATTGGCCTGACCGATGCCTCCGGCTGGTATCGTTCGTTTCCGACGAAGCAGGTTCGATTCACCGTTGACGAGCCGCTGCAGGCGCACGTCGAGCAGCTGGGGAAGTACACCGATGCGGACATGCATGATGTGCTGGCGTACTTGCAGACGCTTCGTTAACACGAAGATCACGAAGGGGTCGATGCTCACGAAGAGAACAGTTCTATTCGTGTTCTTCGATGTCTTCGTGGCCTTCGTGTTGATCGTGGGGGCTCAGGGCGTCGACCCCGGTCTCCTGCTGAAGCCCACCGCCGACAGCTGGCCGACCTATCACGGCGACTACACGGGACAGCACCACAGCCGCCTCACGCAGATCACGCCGGCCAACGTGAACCAGATGACGCTGGCCTGGGCCTTCCAGACCAACCAGGGACAGGCCGTCAAAGCGACGCCCATCCTCGTCAACGGCGTCATCTACGTCAGCACCGTCGACAACCTGTGGGCGATCGATGCGCGCTCGGGCCGCCAGATCTGGCGATACACGTATCCGCAGAGCCAGGCGTTCAACATCGGCCATCGCGGAGTCGCGGTGCGCGGCGATCTCGTCTACCTCACCACGCGCGACGCGCGGCTCCTGGCCCTCGACGCGCGCAACGGCACGGTGCGATGGAACGTCGAGATTGCCGACTGGCGGCGCGGCTACTGGTGCACCAACGCCCCGATGATCATCCGCAACCACGTCATCGTCGGCGTCTCGGGCGACTTCGACAACCTGCCGGGCATCCTGAGGTCATTCGACGCGGACACGGGCAAGCCGCAGTGGACGTTCAACAGCACGCCACCGCCCGGCACTCCCGGATCGATCAGCGGAGGCGCGACCGGCGGACAGATGTGGATGACCGGGACCTACGATCCGGATCTGAACCTCTACTACGTCGGCACCGGTAATCCCACTCCGGTGCTGAACGGGCCTGTCCGTCCGGGCGACAACAAATGGACCGGCAGCATCGTCGCGCTCAACCCTGATACCGGCGAGATGAAGTGGGGCTTCCAGGCCGTGCCGCACGACACGCACGACTGGGACGCAGCTGAAGTGCCGGTGCTCGTCGACGCCGACTTCCGCGGCACGCGGCGACAGCTGCTGCTGCAGGCGTCGCGCAACGGCTACTACTTCGTGCTCGACCGCACGACGGGCCAGAGCCTGGTGACGGTCCCGTTTGCGACAACGAACTGGGCGACAGGTGTGGATGCGGACGGGCGGCCGATTCCCAACCCCGAGAAGGAGCCCAAGCGTGATGGACGCCTGGTGGCGCCCGATGAATCGGGCGGTACGAACTATCGGTCGCCGTCCTTCGACCCGTCCAACGGTTTGCTCATCGTCAGCGCCCACGATGCGTACGGGATCTATTTCTTCAAGCCCGAGCATGGCGCGCACGGCTGGGCGGGCGCCGACTACACCGTGCATGGCCGCGGCGTGCTGCGGGCCATCGAATATCAGACCGGCAGGATCCGCTGGAGCCACGATCTGCACGGCGGCGCCGGCACCGCCGGTGTCCTCACCACGGCGACGGGGTTGACGTTCACCGGTGACTCGGCGAACAACGCGCTCGCACTTCGCAGCAGCGACGGCTCGACGTTGTGGCACTCGGGAATCGGTCGCGTCGGGAACGCGCCCATCACCTACGAGCTCGATGGGCGGCAGTTCGTGCTGTTTGGTGGCGGGACGGCCCTCTACGCCTGGGCGCTGCCTCAGTAACCCCTTCAGGGGTGCCACGTAGATGCGCTCACGCATCGCGTATACGGCACTGACTGCCGCGATCGGGGTCGCGATGGTCGGTCTGGCGACGCCAGGCCCGCGGCGCGTGAACATCCGCTGGGCCGAATCGGTGACGCTCTCTCAACGCATCGCCGCCGAGCGGGCTCTGGGTGTCCGTCGGCCCCTTCCCGAAGCTGAACGCACCTGGAGCTACGAGGTTCCCGCCCCCGCGATCATTCGCGGAATCGTTGCGAGTTCGCTGATCCAGGACACGCATCACATCGATCGCGACCGTTCCGCCTTCTCTCCCGAGGTTCCCGCGTCCCGCGCCCGTGCACGGCGCGTCTACCAGAGCGCGCCGTTTCGTGCGGCCACGAACTACTGGCCTCTCATCAGCGGCGTGCTGATGCTGAGCGCGATCGCCGCCGCATGGCCGGGGCTCCGGACGACCAGCGCCCATGCGCCCGATCGTGTGCTGATCCCACTGATCGTCGGCGCAGCCCTGATCTCACGGTTGGCGATCATTACGACGGGCGGACAGTTCTACTGGCCCGACGAGGAACGGTACAAGCAGTCGAGAGACCTGGTGGAGGACCTGGCTGCCGGCAATCTGCGCACGGCGTGGGATCGCACGATGGAATCGGCGCACCCGCTTTTCAAAGTGATCGGCCTGCTGCCGGCAGTGGTGGAGTGGAACTACATCCAGGATTCTCGGATACCGGCCGTCTTCTTTGCACTGTTCTCGGTGGTCAACGTCTGGTTGCTCGCGGCCGTCGCGCGGCGCCTTGGCGCCGATGCCGCCGAATCGGTGCTGGTTGCGTTGCTGTTTGCGGCGGCCACGTCGAATCTGTATTTCGCGCGGCATCTCTTTCCGTACGACGTGTCGATGACCTTCGGGCTCCTGGCGCTTCGCGCGGGCGCCACCGGGGTCCGCCTGATTGCGGACACCACCTCGGTCCGCGTGAAGACGGACACTACGCGGGATGCTGGCTCATGGCGATCGTCGGTGGCGTGCGGAGCGTGGGCCGCGCTCGCTTTTCTCGCGTACTTTGGCTACTGGACTCTCGGCGGCGCTGCCTGCGTGATCCATGTCCTGGGCGGTCGCTCGATCCGGATGCTGTTCCGGCGCGGTCTGCTGACGGCCGCCGGGCTCGCAGCACCGTTACTGCTACTTGTTGGAACGTCCATGCTCCTGGGCGGCAACGTCGTCGGGAACACGCGGACGTTCAGTAGCGACGTGAATCAGGGCACCTTTGCCGAAGGCTGGCGGGTGCCTCTCGAGTATCTGTGGCACGCGGAGCACGCGCTGTTCGTACTCTGGATCGTGGCGGTCTTCGTGTGTCTCGTGGGCTGGAGACGATGGCTCGCTGTGTCGCGAGTGCGTGCAGGGCTCATCGGGCTGCTCGTCGTCTACGGCACGCTCGCCGTCTTCTCGACGGGTTTCGGCGCGTTCGTCGTCTATGGCCGCCTGGCGCGGCAGCTCGTTCCGTTCTTCTGTCTCGTGACGGCGGCGGTGCTGGCGGGACTCACTGTGCGCGCGCCAAAGCGTCAGGCAATTCTGTGGGCTGCTGGAGTGGCGATTGTGATTCAGGCGGCCTTCAATGCCCGGCCAGTGTTCGTGCAGCAGTTCCCGCCGGAGTTCATCACGCGCGGTGAACGGGTCGCGGGCGAGAGAGGCGCATCACACGCGGTCGCGTTGTACGCGATGCACTTGTACCCGCCAAAGAAGCTCGATATGCCGGCAGGGTATGTCGACGCGTTCGTCGCACCCCATCCGTTGCAATACCTGCCGTATCAGTACGAGGGGTATACGCCCCGGGAACGGCAGTTCCTGCGCTCGACGGACATCCGCATGCGCATGCTGATGCCGGCCGCCTTTTTCAAGGAGTAAGGTAGCGATGCAGCCTCGCGACGTCTACACCGCCCCCGTCACGGACGACCGCCGCCTGTGGGATCTGTGGCTGTCTGGCCTTCAGCAGCCGTCGATCGTTGCCGCCGAGGAGGCCGGGATCTTTTCCTCGCTCGCTGCCGCGCCCGCGACGGCACCGGAACTGGCGGCGCGCCTGAATTTCGACGAGCGGGCGACGACGGTCCTCGTCCGGCTGCTCGCGGCGCTGCGGCTGCTCGTCGTGCGGGATGGCCGGTATCAGCTCACCGAGGAGGCGCGCATCTACCTGGTGAAGGGAAGTCCCTGGTACTGGGCGCCGATGGCCAGCGTTGCAGTGAGTCAATGGCATCGGGATCGACTGCTCGAGAAGCTGAAACAGCACGGCTCGGATCAGGCGTCTGGCCCGGAAGGAACGCCCCTGGTGTCAGCGGAAGGGCGGGCGGCTGACGACTGGGCTGCGGGCAACGTCTCGGCGTCGCGCGCGCGCGAAGTGGCCGCGCGGATGCACGCGCACTCGGTGCCGGCCGCTGTCGGCGTCGCGAGGAACTATGGCTTCACCGGGGTTGCGCGCCTGCTGGACGTCGGCGGCGGTTCAGGCTGTTTCATGGTCGCCGCCGCTCAGATGCATCCGCATCTTCGTTGTACGGTGATGGAGCTGCCGGCGATGTGCGAGGCGGCGAGCAGCTATATCGAGGCTGGAGGCGTCGCCGATCGCGTCGATACCTGCGCGGTGGACATGTTCCGCCAGCCGTGGCCACGCGGCTATGACGCGCTGTTCTTCTCGAACATCTGGCACGACTGGAACGTGCGTACCTGCCGGTGGCTGGCCGCTCGCGCGTTCGACGCGCTGCCATCAGGCGGCCGCATCCTGCTGCACGAGATGCTGCTCGACGAGGATGGCGCCGGACCAGTCGCCGCAGCATCGTTCTCGATGCTGATGCTGCTGGCGACGCAGGGCCAGCAGTTCACGCTGGGCGAACTCCGGGACATCCTGACCGGCGCGGGTTTCACTCGTGTCGATGTGACCGCCACGCACCACTACTACTCAGTCGTCACTGGCTACAAAGCCTGAGCCACGCCAAGCGCCTCGAGCTCTGGACAACGGCCCCGGTGGGCCCGATAGTAGATCGAACAGGAGGACGCTTGTGTCGACGCTCCGCCTCGTCAGTTTGATGTGTGCACTCGCTTTGCTCTCGACGCCTGCGGCATCGATGGCGCAAACCATCACGGATGGCGCGCCGGCGCTGGATCTGGAGCAGGCGCTACAGCAGCAGGCGCAACAGCCGCAAGCGCAGCCCACCCAGCCGCGTCCGACCGTTGCAGCCGAGTACAGCGATGCGTACGTGACACGTCGAAAAATTCATCTGTACGCGAGCCTGGCAACCGCGCCGCTGTTTGTCACCCAGTACATCCTTGGCGAAAAGCTCGATGACGCGTCAGGCACCGGCGGCTCGCGCGGCGCGCACTCGGCAGTTGGGGTTGGCATCGGCGCCTTGTTCGGTGTCAACACCGTCACCGGCGTGTGGAATCTCTGGGAGGCCCGACACGATCCCAAAGGCCGCCGCCGCCGGCTCATTCACGGGCTGTCGATGCTCGGCGCCGACGCCGGCTTCGTCGCCACCGGCCTGCTTGCGCCCGAGAACGGAGGGAGCAGCACCACGCATCGCACTGTGGCGCTCACGTCGATGGGTGTCGCTGCCGGCAGCTATGTCTACATGCTTCTGACACGGTAATTCGAATGGCAACACAGCTGGCATCGCTCTGTTCGGCATGGAGCAGTTACTACGGGGACCATCAGGCCCTTTCGGTCACCATCCGGTCACTCCACCTCCTTGCTCTCGTCGTTGGCGGCGGGACCGCCGTGGCAGCCGACAGACGCGTTCTGACGTCGAGGCGCGGCGCGATGCTGGCTGACGCAGTGGCCTACCTGCAGCGATCACATCGCATCGTCATCTCTGCGTTCGTCGTGATCGTGATCACGGGACTGCTGATGGCGCTGGCCGACGTCGAGACCTACAGCGTGTCGACGTTGTTCTGGACCAAGATGGGCCTGGTTGCGCTCCTGATGGCGAACGGCGGCTTCCTGACGATGGCCGGGAGGCGGGCAGGCCAGCTGGAATCTCGGTGGCCGCGCCGGGTGATTGCCGCATCGGCGATCAGTCTCATTCTGTGGCTCGCGATCGTGTATGCGAGCAGCTGGCTGATGGTGGCCGCGTGAGCCACGACACGCGCGAGTGCGGCGGCTGCCCGACCCGGCGTCAGTTCGTCGGCTGCGTGTCGGCGTCGCTGACCGGCGCGTTCGTGTTGCCCGTGGTCGCCGACGTCATCGATCTGCTGCCGGTAGTGGAAGCCGCTGGCGTTCAGGCCGGTTCGGAACGCGCGTACCCGATCCCGGCGCAGGACAGCGTCACCATCGACAAGAAAGCGCAGATCATCCTGGTGCGGCACTCGCAGAAGGTGATCGCGTTCAACCTCGCCTGTCCGCATGAAAACACGGCGTTGAAGTGGCGGGAGAACGACAAGCGCTTCCAATGCCCCAAGCACGATTCCAAATACACGCCGGACGGCGTGTTCAAGGATGGGCGCGCGACGCGCAACATGGATCGCCTCGCGATTCGGCGTCAGGGCGACCAGGTGCTGGTCAGCACCGACCGGCTGTATCAGTCGGACAGGCAGCCGAAGGAATGGGCTGACGCCGTGGTTCCGCTGTCGCCGCTCTAGACCGTCCCCTCGACGATCGACACGCCGGCGCCGGTATTCACCACCTTCGTGAATCTGAACCCCGCGCCGGCGAGCAGCGCCGCGTATTCCTCCAGCGTGCGCTGCTTGCCGCTGATGGTCAGCATCCAGAGATCGAGCGTGAGCGGCCAGTTCGGGCCGGAGGTTTCCGGTATCAGCGCTTCGATGAGCAGGACACGGGCGCCGAGAGCCGCCGACGCACGGATTCTGTTCAGAATCTGCAGTGCACGCTGATCGTCCCAGTCGTGGATGACTTCCATCAACAGGTAGATGTCGCACGCCGGCATCGTGTCCGCGAAGAAGTCGCCGCCCTGCTTCTTCATGCGACCCGACGCTTCGACGTGATCAACGACGTGGGGCTGGTCGAAGAGTACGCCGGTCGCCGAGGGCGTTTTGTCCAGGATGGCGCGCAAGAGGTGGCCGCGGCCTCCACCGATGTCCCCGATCGTCGCCACGCCGGAAAAATCGTAGGACTCCACGACGCCGGCGACCTGCGCGTGCGCCTTCGCCGTCATGGAGTCGTCGAAGACCCGACTGGCCTCCGCATCGCTGGAGAGATAGCCCCACACGCCACCCTCGAGCACGTGATTGCCCGCTGGCTGGCCGGTTCGAATCGAGTACTCGATGTCGCCGATCATCGTCCAGAACGCGGGCAGCCCGAACATGCGCACGAGCGGCCGCATCGACTGTGGATGATCCGCACGCAGCAGCCGCGAGAGCGGTGAATGCGAGAACAAGCCGTCCCGGTACGCGAAGACGCCATTCGCGGCCAAAAGGCGAAGGGCGCGAGCAAGCGCGTCGGAATTGGTGCCCGTGGCGTCAGCCAGCATGTCGGCGCTCTGCGGCGTGTCGCCGAGCGCGTCCGCGATGCCGAGGTTGGCGACTGCATGCAGGCAGCGGTTCAGAACAGCGCCGCCGGCAAACTGCAAGACTGCGGCAATGGAGGATTGATCGGCCAGGACGCTGGACATGGTTGGTATGGCGTGCATAGTACTCGGAAATCGACAATCATCAATCGTCATCGATTCGCGATTCATGAATCAGAAATCATCAATAGAGGTCCTCATCCAGCGCGATCGGCTGTGGATCACCCTGGCGCTCGTCGCCTCGATCTCGCTGGCGTGGGCATGGCTGGTGCGCGAGTCGTCAGCGATGGACATGCTGACGCTCGAGGCGCAGCGGCACGCGTCGATGGGCATGGTTGTCATCAACATGCGAGCCTGGGGCCTCTCGGACTGGCCCGCGCTGTTCGTGATGTGGACCGCGATGATGGCCGGCATGATGCTGCCGTCCGCCGCACCGGTCATCCTGCTCGTTCTCGGCGCCTACCGGCTGCGGAAGGACGACCAGGCGCGCCTTGCCGCCGTGATGTTCATGGGCGGGTATGTCCTGGTCTGGACGGCGTTCAGCGCCTTCGCCGCGGGCGGACAGATTGCGCTTCATCGTGCCGCGGTCCTGAACGACGACATGCGGCTGCATTCGACCGTGCTCGCCGGAGTGATCCTCCTGGCGGCAGGCATCTATCAGTGGCTGCCGGTCAAGACGCATTGTCTCGTTCGCTGTCAGGCGCCTCTCGCGTTCCTGACGCAGCACTGGCGTCCAGGTATTCGCGGCGGCCTGCTCATGGGCCTGCGGCACGGCGCGTCGTGCGTCGGCTGCTGCTGGCTGCTGATGGTGCTGCTGTTCGTGCTCGGCGTGATGGATCTCGCCTGGGTCGCTGCGCTCGCAGTGCTCGTGCTGCTCGAGAAGCTGGCGCCAGGTGGAGCGGTTATCGGACGAGTCGCGGGTGTGGCGGCCGCCGGCTGGGGAATCTATCTGCTCGGCTGGGCCTAGAGCTTGTCGTTCATCACGCCGCTGAGCACGAGGAGCCACGGTGTGATGGCCACACCGATGTAGAGCCCGGCCATGACTGCCAAAGGTTTGTGAGACGCGGTTCGATAGAGGATGTAGCCGCAGACACAGGCCAGCAGCTTTGCCGAGATGAGCGCCTGCATCGGACCGAACATGTGCATCGCGGTCGCAAGCAGGTTGTTACCCTCGACGTGAATCCCGAGAGTGGTGACCCCCCAGTACGTCAGGATGCCGTCAGCGACCTGAGCCAGCGTGAAGATGGCGAGCACAATCGTCGCCTCACGCCAGGCGACCGTCGCCGCCTTATCTCGTCCCGGAAAAACGTGTCGCAGGGCCTGGGTTCGCATCGTCATTACAGGCGGTGGATGATTGCACATTCCTTCCATCTGAAAGGATCCGCTCTATGAGGCTTGTTCAACGCAAGTCCAGGGCCACTGTTTGCCCTCTTTGGCGGGCATAGTTCCGTTTGTCCAGCCCAGTAATCCCGGGCGCGTCAACCGTTAGTCTTCTTCGTCAGTGATTTTGCGGATCGGCTGAAGTCAGCACTGCCGAGGCAGTTTTCCTGTTCAGGTCACAAAGCCTGGCAGGTCGGCCGCAGGCGCGCATGTCCGTGTCGCGCGGCCCTTCTGTCTTCCGACCCCCGTTTATGATTCCCGCGCATGGCCCATCCCCGAGCCGCGGCGCCTCGGCCCGGAACCCTAACCGCCTCCGGGTCCCCTTCGTCTAAGCAGCCAATGGAAGCAGGCGTCATCACCCCCGCTCGCCCTGGCC
>Ga0247825_10003652_pt1 | contig 10141 bp, 7 predicted proteins | sample 13C_Vanillin_Day_FD_194413 | JGI IMG/M metagenome (GOLD analysis project Ga0247825, IMG submission 194413) | Soil microbial communities from agricultural site in Penn Yan, New York, United States - 13C_Vanillin_Day48 | ecosystem: Environmental > Terrestrial > Soil > Agricultural land | place...
GACCCAGCAGCTCGTCGCCGGCGCGTCAATCCATTCGCGCTCCGCCAGCACGTCGAGCATCGCCAGCGTCTCGCGGCCGCGCAGCTCCGGATGGCGGCCGCCGGCGACGAGCTGCTGGGTCTGCACGAAGAACTCGATCTCGCGAATGCCGCCGCGTCCGAGCTTGACGTTGTGGCCCTCCACCGCGATCTCGCCGTGGCCGCGATAGGCGTGGATCTGGCGCTTCATGCTGTGGATGTCGGCGACGGCGGCGAAGTCGAGATATTTACGCCAAATGAACGGCGACAGGTCGCGCAGGAACTTGTCGCCGGCCGAAATATCGCCGGCGCAGGCGCGCGCCTTGATCATCGCGGCGCGCTCCCAGTTGCGCCCAATGCTCTCGTAGTAGTCGAGCGCGGCCGCCGTCGAGACCGCGATCTGGGTCGAGCCCGGATCGGGCCGCAGCCGCAGGTCGGTGCGGAACACATAGCCGTCGGCGGTGCGTTCCTGAAGAAGCTTCACCAGCCCGCGCGTGATCCGAACGTAGAACGGCCCGGGCTCGGTGCCGGCCACGAAGGCTGGTGCGCCGGCGTCATAGAAGACGATGAGATCGATGTCGCTCGAATAATTGAGCTCGCCCGCCCCCATCTTGCCCATCGCCAGCACGATGTAGCCGCTGCCCGCCTCCGGCTCCGCTCCCGTGGGGCGAAGCTTGCCCTCGCGCGCCGCCCGATCGAGCAGATGCCGCACCGCTGCGCCGACCGCGGCGTCGGCGAGTTCGGTCAGTGCGGCGGTGACGCGCATCACCGGCCAGACGCCGCCGATGTCGGCCAGCGCGATCAACAGCGACGCTTCCGCCTTCATGCGGCGCAGGAGCCGCATCACCTCGGCTTCATCGCTCGTCGCCGCGATCGTGGTCACCGCTTCGGCGACGATCGTGTCGAAGCGCATATCGGGGTCGGCTTCGAGCAGCGCGGCGAGCCGCAGCGGATCGGCCGACGCCAGCTCCCAGAGATGCGGCGAACCGTCAGCCAGACCAAGAACGAGCGCGTGCACCTGCGGACGCGCGGCGAACAGGCGCCGCAAAGTCGCACCGGCGGGATCGCCGTCAAGCTCGCCGAGCCAGCCGTCGAGGCGTTTCCGCGCGGCTTCGGGCGCGCAAAGCTGCGGGGCCGTCACGATGCGCGGCGCCAGCATGCGCTCGCCCGTATCGCCCGCCGTCGTCGCCAATGCCGCCATCCGAAGCCCGCATTCCGCGGCGCGCACGCGGAATCCCTTGTCGACCGTCCCACGACTTAGTCACCGCGGGGCCGAAATCGCAAGGTTCATGCCTAGGGAATTGGAACCCCTTCGCGGGGCGCCGATTGACTGGCGGCAACGGCGCTCTCGCCGCGTGGCAGCGCAAGGACCGACCGCAGGCCCGGCTGATTATCCTCCAGCCGCAATTCGCCGCCGTGCAGGCGAGCGACCGCATTGGCAAGGCTCAGCCCCAATCCGGAGCCGGGCTGGGAACGGCTCTGTTCCAGCCGCACGAAGCGCTCGACCGCGCGCGAGCGGTCGTCCGTAGGAATGCCGGGCCCGGTATCGGCGACGGTCAACAGGATGCGGTCGCCCTCACCGACCGCCTTGACCACGATTTCGGGCTGCGCGCCGTTGACCGGCGGCGATTGGTCCGGCGCCAGCGTCGTGCTTTCCGGCGCTGCATATTTGATGGCGTTGTCGACCAGATTAGCGAGCGCCTGGCTGATCAGCTCGCGGTTGCCGCGCATCGGCGCGGCGTCGGGGGCCTCGACCCGCAGCGTGATGCCCTTGTCGTCGGCCAACGGCTCGTAAAGCTCGCCGATGCCGTGCGCGATCTCGGCCGCGTCGAAGGTCGTCATGCCGTCGCGCGCCTGGCCCGACTCCGCGCGTGCGATCATCAACAGCGCGTTGAAGGTCCGGATCAGCCCGTCCGACTCCTCGATGGTCCCTTCCAGCGCGGCGCGGTATTGCGATTCGTCCTCCGCCATGCGCAGCGCTTCCTCGGCGCGATTGCGCAGCCGCGTGAGCGGCGTCTTGAGGTCGTGCGCGATATTGTCGGTGACTTCCTTGAGGCCGTGCATGAGCGCCTCGATGCGTTCGAGCATGACGTTGAGATTGCCGGCCAGCCGGTCGAGCTCGTCATTGGTGCCCGCGATCGGCAGCCGCCCGGACAAGTCGCCCCTCATGATCCGCTGCGTGGTGCCGGTCATTGCGTCGACGCGCTTGAGCACGCGGCGTGTGACGAAGAATCCGCCGGCGATGCCGAGCACGACCACGATCGCGATCGACCAGCGCCCGGCGCTGATGATGATGTCGTGCAGCCGCTCGCGTTCCTGGAGATCGCGGCCGACCAAGAGGCGAAAGCCGCCTGGAAGCTGGACGACCCGCACCAGCGCCTGGTGTTCGGCCGCAGTGTCGCTCTCGTCGATCCGGCGATAGGCGGTCTCGGTCCAGCCGGACTTGTCGAGGATGCCCGTGGTCAGCGAGCCGATATTGCCGGTGACGCCTTCGCCCGCCGCCGTGGTGAGGAGATAGAGGCTCGACCCGGGCCGGCTGCCGCGGTCGTCGATCGAGAAGATCAGCCGGCGGATGCCGCCCTGTTGGTAGAGGTCGGAGAGGCCCGAGATCTCGGCATCGACCGTCGCGACGATCTGCTGGGTGACGAGGCGGCGCGTATTCCAGGCGAAATAAGCGAGCAGGAACGCCGCAAACAGCGCGAACACCGTCAAGTAGACCAGGGTCAACTTGAAGGTGGTCGTCCGGAAGAGCTTACCGAGCGCCGTCATGCGTCAGCCTTCAGCCACGGGCGGACAACATGCCAGAGATTCGCGGGGGCGTCCGCGCCCGGCGTTACCGGCCGTCGCGGATCATATAGCCCGCGCCGCGCACCGTGTGCAGCAATTGCTGAGAAAAGCCTTTATCGATCTTTGATCGCAGCCGCGAGATATGCACGTCGATGACGTTGGTCTGCGGATCGAAGTGGTAGTCCCACACGTTCTCGAGCAACATCGTGCGCGTCACCACCTGGCCCGCATGCTTCATCAGGTATTCGAGCAGGCGGAACTCGCGCGGCTGCAGGATGATCTCGTCGGCCGCACGCTTGACCTGATGCGAGAGGCGGTCGAGCTCGAGGTCGGCCACGCGGTAGACCATTTCCTCGCGGCCGCCGCGGCGGCGCGCCAGCACTTCGATGCGCGCGAGCAGTTCTGCAAACGAATAGGGCTTGGGCAGATAGTCGTCGCCGCCGGCGCGCAGACCCTTGACCCGGTCGTCGACCTGGGCGAGCGCCGAGAGGATCAGCGCCGGCGTCTCGTTGCCCTTGCTGCGCAAGGTGCCGATGACGCTCAGGCCGTCGAGCTTCGGCAACATGCGGTCGACGATGAGCACGTCATATTGCCCGTCGAGCGCGTGGGCGAGGCCCTCCTCGCCGTCCGTCGCAAGCTCGGCGACATGGCCGACCTCACGGAAGGCCTTGACCAGATAGTCGGCCGCGTCGCGGTCGTCTTCGATGATCAGGAGGCGCATGGCAACCTCACTGTCCTGGTCCTTCTTGTGCGTCCGCGGTGTGGGAACGCCTTGCGTTGCAATTGTCATGGCGACCGTACCTAAAAAGTACCTCGTTGCAAGTTCCTGCGTCCGGCCAGTGCATCCGGCCGCACGTTATGTACGAGGGGCGGCGGGATGAACCGCCGCCCCTCGACCAATTCCGGCCCGGTGGGGGCGACGGAAACCGGACCCGAATTGGCAAGAGCTGGGGACGGGCAACTGATGCGCCCGTCCCCCTGGTTCGCGCCACCGGCGGGGGCGACGGATGCCGGCGGAACGCCCCATTGGGTTCAGGCGCGGCCGAGACGCACGGCGACATATCGAATGCTGTCGCCCGTCTTCACCCGCACCAAGATGTTACGCGCGCCGCCTTTCTGCGCATCGGCAATCATGTCGCGCACTTCCGCCGGACTGGTCACCGGCTTGTTGGCAATGGTCAGGATCACGTCACCGGTCCGGAACCCATGTTCGGCCGCGACGCTGCCCTCCTCGACATTGGTGATGACGACGCCTTCCTTGCCGCTGCCTGCGACTTCAGCCGCGGGCGAGAGCGTGAGGCCGAGACGCGGGACTTCGGTTCCCTTGCTCTGCTCGGGCCGTTCCGGCGTGGCACGGGCTTCGCGCTGATTCGGCAGTTCGCCGAGCGTGAGCGTGATCTGCTGCTCCGCACCGTTGCGCAGCACCGTCAGCCGCACGCTGGTGTTCGGCGGCATGGAGCCGATGGTGCGGGCAAGCTCGCGCGCATCCCGGACCGGATTGCCGTTAACCTGCGTGATGATGTCGCCGGCGCGAATGCCTGCTTTCACCGCCGGGCTACCGGCTTGCGGCTCGGCGACCAGTGCGCCCTGCGTAGACTTCAGGTTGAGGCTTTCGGCGATCTCGGCCGTGACCGGCTGGATCTGTACGCCGATCCATCCGCGGGTAACCGAGCCGCGATCGCGCAGCTGCGCGACGACGGAGCGGACCGTGCTCGCCGGAATGGCGAAGGCGATGCCGACATTGCCGCCGGACGGCGAGAAGATCGCGGTGTTCACGCCGATGACGTTACCGTTGACGTCGAAGGTCGGACCGCCGGAATTGCCGCGGTTGACCGGCGCGTCGATCTGGATGAAGTCGTCATAGGGGCCCGCGCCGATGTCGCGGCCGGTCGACGACACGATGCCGGCCGTCACCGTTCCGCCGAGGCCGAACGGATTGCCGACCGCCAGCACCCAGTCGCCGATGCGCGGCGGCGATTCGGCGAGCGAGACGAAGGGGAAATCGCTGCGGCCGTCGACCTTGATGAGCGCGAGATCGGTGCGCGGATCGGTGCCGATCACGCGTGCCGAATAGGTCCTGCCGTCGTCGGCGGTGACCTGGACGTTGTTCGCCCGATCGACGACGTGGTTGTTGGTAACGGCGTAGCCGTCAGCCGAGATGAAGAATCCGGAACCCTGACCGGTGACGTTGCGACCACCGGGAGGCGTCGGCGCGGGGCGCTGGGCGCGCGGGCCGTCCTGCTGCGGCTGCTGACCGCGCTGGCCGTCCGGCGCCGCTCTCGGTCCGAACTCTTCGCCCTCAGGCACGCCCCAACGGCGGAAGAAACGGTCCATCGGCGAGCCCTGTGGGAACGGCGCGCTCTGCATGCTCACGCGCGGAGCATCGACGCGCACGCGCACGGAAATCACCGCGGGCTTCACCCGCTCCACAATGTCCGCGAAGCCGACCGGGCGCTGCGCGGTCTGGGCCTGCTGCGACACGTTTTGTGCGTGAGCGGTCGGGAAACTCGAGCGCACCGAGACATCGGGCGCAAAGAAAACGGCGGTCGTGCCGAGCCCGGCGACCGCGGTTGCGAGAAGGGCCAGCCGGCGGGCGGAAAGCACGCCGCGGGGCTTTGAGGTCGGGCTGATGCTGTCGGTCATGAAGTCGCTCTCCATCTTGTTCGGATGCTCGTCCCGCCCGGGCCGAGCTCGTGTTGTTGTGTCGTTCCGAATGCGAAGATGGGGGCCGCCGCCTTACAAGGTCCTGTCGGCGGGATTAAAACTTGGTAAGGTCGCGCTTTTATTGATTGATGTTATAAATCAACGACTTGCAGAAAAACGCTGCAAATATTCAGCGGTCGTCGGACTTCATCAGGCTCGCCAGCCGCCGCTCCTCATCTGCCGTGAGCGCGCCGCCCTGGGGCAAAGCCGGATCGGGGGAACCGCCCGCGCTGCGGCGCCGGGCCAGCAAAAACAGGGCGAGACCGCCGCCGATCAGCAGCACCAGCGGCGCAAGCCAAAGCAACGCGGTGCGCCAATGCAAGCGCGGGCGCAGCAGCACGAACTCTCCGTAGCGCTGGACCAGGAAATCGAGCACCTGCGGGTTGCTGTCGCCGGCCTGCAAGCGTTCCCGCACCAGGATTCGCAAATCGCGCGCAAGCGGCGCATCCGAATCGTCAATCGACTGGTTCTGACACACCATGCAGCGCAACTGCTTGGACAGTTCGCGCGCACGCGCCTCTTGTGCCGGATCTTTCAGGATCTCGTCGGGCTGCACCGCGAAGGCGTGCGGCGATGCGACGAGCGCCGCAAAAATCATGAGAAGCCGCAACCAGCGCATGCTCCTACTCCGCCGGCTGCATCGCGGGCTTGCCTCTCGCCGGTTTTGGCGCACCGACGCGCAGCCGCCGGTCGGTGAGCGACAGCGTTCCGCCGATCACCATGACAATGGTGCCGAGCCAGATCAACAACACCAGCGGCTTGTGATAGACGCGCACCGCAATCGTCCCGGCCGGCGAAAGATCGCCGAGCGAGAGATAGAGCTGGGTGAAGCCGCGCCCCATCAGCGCCGCCTCGGTCCGTGTGGTCGAGCGTGAGGGGAATGTCCGCTTCGATGGCTCCATCACGCCGACGACGTCGTTGCCGCGGCGAACCGTGAAGCGCGTGACCTGGTCGCTATAGTTCGGGCCCTGCTGCGTGGTCATGCCGTCGAAATGGAAATCGTAGCCGCTGATCGAGATCGTCTGCCCCGGTTTCATCTCGGCGATGCGCTCGGTGCCGAACTGGGTCTCGCCGACAATGCCGATCAACGTGAGCCCGAGCCCGAGATGGGCCAGCATCGAGCCCCACGCCGAGCGCGGCAGCCCGGCAGCGCGCCGGAACGAGGTCTTGAGCGGGACCCTAGCAATGGCCGCGCGCTCGGCAAGATCCGTGAACGCGCCCGCGATCACGAAGACCGCGATCCCGATCGCCAGCGGCGCGAGCACGGGGCCGCCCCACAGGATTGCAAAGGTGCCCGCCATCACGACCAGCGCGATGCCGGCGGCCGCCATCAGCCGCTGCGCCACGCCCGGAAGATCGCCGCGCTTCCAGGCCAGCAGCGGCCCGAACGGCACCGCCAGCAGCAAGATGAGGAAGAGCGGGCCGAAGGTCGCGTTGAAGAACGGCGCACCGACCGAGATCTTCTCGCCGGTGAGTGCTTCGAGCGCCAGCGGATACAGCGTGCCGACAAACACCGTCATGCAGGCGGTGATGAGGAACAGATTGTTGAGCACCAGCGCGCCTTCACGCGACACCGGAGCGAACAACCCGCCCTGCTTGAGCATCGGCGCCCGCCAGGCGAACAGCGCGAGCGCGCCGCCGATGAACAGCACCAGCAAGGCCAGGATGAAAACGCCGCGCGTCGGGTCGGTCGCGAACGCATGCACCGACGTGAGCACGCCGGAGCGCACCAGGAAGGTGCCGATCAGCGACAGCGAGAAGGCGAGGATCGCCAGCAGGATGGTCCAGATCTTCAGCGCGTTGCGCTTTTCCATCACGACCGCGGAATGCAGCAGCGCGGTCGCGATCAGCCACGGCATGAACGAGGCGTTCTCGACCGGGTCCCAGAACCACCAGCCGCCCCAGCCGAGCGTGTAGTAGGCCCAATACGAGCCCATCGAGATGCCGAGCGTGAGGAATATCCAGGCGAGCAGCGTCCATGGCCGCACCCAGCGCGCCCAGGCGGCGTCGATGCGGCCTTCGATCAGCGCCGCGATCGCGAACGAGAACGAGATCGAGAGCCCGACATAGCCGACATACAGAAGCGGCGGATGGATCGCGAGACCGGGGTCCTGCAACAGCGGATTGAGGTCGCGGCCTTCCCCCGGCGCCGGCACCAGCCGCAGGAAGGGGTTCGAGGTCACCAGGATGAACAGGATGAAGGCAACCGCGATCCACGACTGCACCGAAAGCACATTGGCCTTGAGCGTGAGCGGCAGGTTGCCGCCGAACAGCGCGACCAGCGCGCCGAACAGCGCGAGGATCAGCACCCACAACAGCATCGACCCTTCGTGGTTCCCCCACACGCCGCTGATCTTGTAGAGGAGCGGCTTCAGCGAATGCGAGTTCTCGAACACGTTGACGACGGAGAAATCCGAGCCGACATAGGCGGCCGTGAGCGCCGCAAACGAAATGCCGATGAAGGCGAATTGCGCCACCGCCGTCGGCACCGCCATGCCCATCAGCACCGGATCGTTGCGCTGCGCGCCGTAGAACGGGACGCAGCCCTGCACGATGCCGAGCGCGAGGGCGAGCACCAGCGCGTAGTGGCCGATTTCGGGTATCATGATTGCGCCACGGGCTCGGTCTTACCCTCTCCCCTTGAGGGAGAGGGTGGCGCGCGCAGCGCGCCGTCAGGATAATCAATTCTCGATTTCACGGCGTGATGCCCTTCCCTGCGGTGCCGGTCTTCTTGCCGGCGTCGTCCTTCCAGTGCCCCTGTTGCTTGAGGCGGTCGGCGACCTCGCGCGGCATATAGTTCTCGTCGTGCTTGGCGAGCACGTTGTCGGCCTTGAAGGTGCCGGTCTGATCGAGCGCGCCTTCGGTGACCACGCCCTGCCCTTCGCGGAACAGATCCGGCAGCACACCCTGATACGCGACCGGGATCGTGTTGCGGCCGTCCGTCACCGCAAAGCGGACCTGGAGATTGTCGCCGCGCGCAACGCTACCCTCCTGCACGAGACCGCCCAGGCGGATGCGGGCGCCGGGCGCGACCTGTTTCTCGACCACGTCGGTCGGCGAATTGAAGAAGACGATCGAATCCTTGAGCGCCGTGAGCACCAGACCGACCGCGAGCACCAGCACGGCAAGTGCGGAGCCGATCAGGACGAGGCGTCGTTGCTTACGGGTCATCGCGTTATGTTTCTCTTGGCGGGCCTTCGTTGCGCATTGCGATCAGCCGTCGAGGCCGAGGCCTTTGACCAGTTCGTCGATCCGCTTAAGCTTATCAGGCTCGGCGGCAAGCGCACGGCGCGCCTCGCCGGCGGCCGCGCGCGCCCGCTCACGCTCGCCCAACACCATATAGGAGCGCACCAGCCGGAGCCATCCGTCGATATCGGAACCGTCCTTGCCGAGACGCTCGGCCAATCGCTCGACCATGGCCTTAATCATGGCGTTCCGCTGGTCCGGCGGCAGGTCCGCCGCGGCGGCGACCTGGTCCTCGCTCGGAGTTCCGCTCGAACCGCCACTGGGACCGCCCGTGAGGCGCATCAGCTCAGTGCGGACGAATTCCGCCCACGGCGCACCGGGCGGCGCACCGTCGAGCAGCGCGCGCCAGGTCGTGACGGCTTCGCTCACGCGTCCGTCCTGCTCCGCCGCGAGCCCGAGGAAGAAGCGAGCCTTGACGTGCTCAGCGTCGAGCGCGATCGCTGCCTTGAGCTGCGCGAGCGCCTCCGCCGTCACGACGCCGTTGGCGGCCGCCGTCAGCGCCTCGCCGAGACCCGAGTGGCGCTCGGCCGTTGCGCCGTTGAGTTCCAGCGCCAACCGCCTCGCCTTCACCGCATCGTCGAAGCGGCCCATACGCAGATAGATCGGCGCGACGACTTCCCAGCCGCGGCCCTCGTTCGGATTCTTCGCAAGATGCGCCTCGACCTGCGCCACCATATGCGCGATCGTTTGCCGCTCCTCCGGGCCCCGCGACGTCAGCGGCTGGCCGGGCAGCGTCGGGGAACCGACCGCGAGATAGAGCGCGATCGCACCGGCCGGCAGCAGAACCAGCGCCAAAACGGCAACGGCCCGCCGTCGCCGAGTCATTGTCGCGGCGGGCGCCGCTTTCGGAACGGCCGCCGCGGCGTCGGCGGCCGCGATGAGCCGGCGCGACACCTCGACCTGCGCCGCCGCGGCCTCGCTGTCGCCGATCAGCCCGGCCGCCTGATCGCGCCGGATCTCGTCCAACTGATCGCGATAGACGGCGACGTCGCTGCCCGAGCGCAGCGCTTCTTCGCGCCGCGAGAGCGGCCACAGCACGGCGAAGATCGCCGCCGCCGTCATCAGCGCGAGCACGAACCAGAGCGTCATGGCGTCATTTCATCAGGCCGAATGGGGCATTCCGGAGGCGGCTCTCTTCCGTGTACCGCCCGTACCGCCGCGGGAGTTACATCATGACCACCACAGCGCCGCAACCGGGTTACGGCCAATGCCGAACGCGCACGGGGCGAGCGCCCTGCCCCTCGGATGTCAGGCCTTGGCCCGCAGATTGCGCTCGGCGCCGTCGGCCTTCTCGGCCGCCTTCACCAGCAGCGAGGCATAGTCCTGGCCGAACGCCTTCCCGCAGAACTTGATCGCGGCATCCATCTGCGACTTCCGGAACGAATGGT
>Ga0247825_10003653_pt1 | contig 10139 bp, 9 predicted proteins | sample 13C_Vanillin_Day_FD_194413 | JGI IMG/M metagenome (GOLD analysis project Ga0247825, IMG submission 194413) | Soil microbial communities from agricultural site in Penn Yan, New York, United States - 13C_Vanillin_Day48 | ecosystem: Environmental > Terrestrial > Soil > Agricultural land | place...
GCCGCCAGGAGCTTTTCCAGCGCGTGACTGTGGAGCCGCGCGCCAGCCGGGCGACGCTGGAGACGGTGCTGATCATGATCAGCTTTGTGCCGACGCAACTGACGACGCCATGAGCTATTACGTCGGGATTACGCTGCTCTTCTTCACGGCATTGATCGAAGTCTCGGTGCTGCCCCTGTTCCGGGTCTACGGTCTTCAGCCCAACCTGACTCTGGTGCTCCTGATTGCATGGCTGATCATCCGTGGCGAGGAAGAGGCGTACGTGCTGATCCCGATCGGCGGCGTCCTGCTGGGACTGGTTGAGAGCGCGCCGATGGGTACGGCGATCATCGCGCTGGCGCCCGTCGCCGTGTTGCAGGAGATTCGCGGTTCGAAGCTGGGTCAGGGGGGCGTCGCGATGGCGATTGCGTTCGCGGCGGTGATGTCGGTTGTTTACAACTTCACGTACCTCTTCGTGTTTACATTGACCGGTGAATCCGGCAACTGGCTCGTCGCGACGACGGATGTCATCCTGCCTGTTACCCTGCTCAACATCGTGGTCCTCGTGCCGCTGTACTTCGTTTTCTCCGTGGTTAACCCTCGATACCGCAGGTCGCTCTATGCATAGGCGAGGGCATATCGCATGAGCCGGCTGCATAACCGAAAGCCGTGGAGCTCGGAGCCGTTCAGTGAGGTGGACGACAGCGAGCGCAAGGGCAAGGAGAAGATTTTCTACTTCGCCCTGCTCGTCGTGCTCATGTTCGGCATCCTGTCGCTTCAGCTCGCGCGCATGCAGTTGGTGAACGGCGAGAAGTATGAACGGCGGGCGCAGACCAACCGGTTGCGTCTCGAGACGCTGCTGCCCTCTCGCGGGCTGGTCTATGACAGCGCCGGGCGTCCCCTGGTTGAGAACGTGCCGAGCTATGCCGCGGCGGTGGTTGCGGCCGACATCCCTGAGGGCCAGGAAACTACGATCAGCATTCACCTGCAGGAGCTGACGGGCGTGCCTGCCGGCCAGATCGTGGACAAGATCACGGAGCGTCAGGAGTCCAACGATCCTTTCACGCCGACGATCATCAAGGACAACCTCAACCAGGAAACGGCCTTCCGATTGCGAGAGAAGCTCGCCGAGCTGCCCGGCGTCCGTGTAGTGGTGGAGCCGAAGCGGCGCTACCTCGAGGGCGAGATGTTCTCTCACATCCTGGGCTTTGTCGGGCCGGTGTACGAGGAGGACTACGCAGCCCTCGCGCCGGCGGGCTATCAGCTGAACGACCGAGTGGGCAAGGCGGGTATCGAGTACACGTACGAATCCCTGCTGCGTGGCGCCACCGGCTCGCAGGCTGTCGAGACCGATGCTTCGGGCCGTGAGATCAACGTTCTTGAGTCAGTGCCTGCGACGCCCGGCCTCAACGTCGTGCTATCGATCGACGCGGAGCTGCAGCGCAACGTGGAGCGCATCCTCCGGGAGAGCATGGGTGCGTCTCTGAACGCCGCCGCCTGCATCATCGACGTGAACACGGGTGACATCCTGGCGATGGTGTCGCTGCCCAACTACGACAGCAACCTGTTCTCGGGCGAGGTAAACCAGGCGGCACTGGACAAGATCGCCAGGGACCCCGGCAAGCCGATGCTCAACCACGTGATTTCGGAGATGTACCCGCCGGGCTCGACATTCAAGCAGATCACCGGCCTTGCCGCCCTGCAGGAAGGCGTCGCGACGGCGAGCACCCAGATCACGAGCTTCGGTTCGATCCAGGTACGCAACGAGTTCGACCCGAACATCGTTTATACCTTCCGCGACTGGCGTTCCGACCTGGGCACGATGAACTTCTATCGTGGCCTGGCGATGTCTTCGGACGTGTATTACTACTACCTTGCGGGCGGATACGCGGAGAACGGCCGTCAGCTGTTCAAGGGCCTCGGCGCCACGAAGCTGGCAGAGTGGTCGCGCCGTTTCGGGCTGGGCGAGTACACCGGCATCGACCTCCCGGGCGAGTCGGAAGGCCTGGTACCAGACCCGACCTGGAAGGAAGAGACTCTCGGCGAGGGTTGGCTCCTCGGCGACTCGTACAACTTCGGCATCGGCCAGGGGTACGTCGGCGCGACGCCGCTGCAGATGCTGCTCGTGACCGCGGCCGTTGCCAACGGTGGCGAGGTACTGGTGCCGCACGTGGTGAAGGAACTGCGCGACGGCGAAGGAAACGTCATCGAGATTTCCCGCCAGGACACCAAGCGCAACCTCAACGTCGACCAGCGCAACGTCGATATCATGCGCGAGGCGATGCGTCAGGCGGTTGCCGACGGCAGCGCCTTTACTGCGCAGGTGCGCAACGTCCAGATCGCCGGCAAGACGGGCACGGCCGAGTTCGGCGAGCAGCGACCCAACGGCTCCTACAAGGAGCACGGCTGGTTCACCGGCTTCGCTCCCTACAACAACCCTGAAATCGCGGTCGTCGTCTTCCACGAGCAGGGCAACGGCGCCGGCACTGCCGCTCCGACGGCGGCAAAGATCCTCGACTACTACTTCAACCAGCACAACGTCGCGCAGGAGGGCCCGCGATGATCAGCTGGCGCGAAACGCGGCCTTTCGATTACGTGCTGCTGGGCGCAGCCGTGGCGCTGAGCGCCTTCGGTCTCGTGCTGATCTACAGCGCCAGTCTCACGCCGGAAGGCAGCGTGCGTGCGGCCCTCGCAGGTCCGGTCGGCCGTCAGCTCTTCTTCGCGGTTATGGCTGTCGGCGTCTGCCTCTTTGTGTCGCGACTCGACTACCGGTGGATGTCGCGCGGCTCGACCCTGATGTACGGCGTGCTCATCTTGTCGCTGATTTACGTGCTCTTCGTCGGTGAGTCGGAGTATGGGTCGAGGCGATGGATCGAGGTTGCGGGCCAGCGCATCCAGCCGTCGGAGTTCGGCAAGCTCATCGTCATTCTCACGTTGGGTAAGTACCTGGCGGACAACCAGGAGCGGATCAACACACTGCCGGTGTTCGGCACGTCGCTGGCGATCGCAGCGCTGCCGTCGCTGCTGGTGTTCGCGGAGCCAGACCTGGGGTCGGCTTCGATCTTCCTCTTCGTGTGGCTGGGGATGGTGGTGATGGCCGGCGCCGACATGAAGCACGTGCTGGGCAGTATCGGTATGGTGATTGCCGCGCTGCCCTTCGCGATCATCGCCGTGATTACAGAGTACCAGCGCGAGCGCATCAGCCTCTTCCTCGACCCGACGAAGGATGCCCTTGGCTCCGGCTTCAACATCCTCCAGGCCGAGATCAGCGTCGGCTCCGGCGGACTGTTCGGCAAAGGGCTGACGGAGGGCAGTCAGACGCAACTCAACTACCTGCGAACGCAGACCACGGACTACGTGTTCAGCGTGCTGGGCGAGGAGTTGGGCTTCGTTGGCGCCCTTGTCCTGTTCTCGCTGTTCATCCTGCTGCTCTTCCGGGGATTGCGGGCGGCATCGATCTCGCAGGACGTGTTCGGACGGATGATCGCGGTGGGGATTGTGATCTTCATCCTGTTCCAGGCGTTCATCAACATCGGGGTGAACATCCGCCTGATCCCGGTGACGGGCATCCCGCTGCCGTTCATCAGCGCCGGGGGGAGCTCGCTTGTGACGGTGTTTATTGCGATCGGGCTGCTGGAGAGCGTTGTACTGCGCCATAGACAGGTGACCCTGTAGGGCAAAGACATGCTCAGGTGAGGCTGCATAGTCGCGATGCGCTTATCGGACTCGTGGCGGGATTCGTAACATTTCTCCTCATGTTCGCTGCAGCGAACGACGGCTTGTTTTGGCTCCTGCCGACGATCGTCATTCTCTCCTTGGCCCTGACATACTGGCTCACGACCCAGAATCGTCGAAGTCTACTGATTCCAGTGACAAGTGTGCTGACTGTCGCCGGGCTGGCGGCCTCTTCCTGTTGGCGATTTCGAACACGATGTGATGTGATAGGCCCGAGAACCCAATACGAAAGGGAGAGATCGATGGCATCAGGCAGCGGCACGCGCGAAGAATCCTGGGTGCTAACGACGCCCAGCGGCGGCTCCGAGTACACCATGTTCCGCGACGAGTCCCTGGACCCACCGGCGCTCGTCTGCCGCGTGGGCAAGACGGAGCTGCGATACCATTTGCGTGCCATCGAGGACCTGCACACGATGCTGAAGGCGCACGGCGACTGGATGCTCCTGGGCAGCGCCGACGAGCAGAAGTCAGCGGCCGATGGCACAGTGGAAGCGTGGGCGCGCTCGGATTCAAACCCGGTAGGCGGTTGGTACGGTCTGAAGAAGGGGCTGCGCGGCCGCTTCGCGATGTACATGCCGCCCGTACTGGAGGCGTTGAGCCTCGCCGAAGTGGAGCGCCAGCCGCGCAACTACCGCATGCGGGCGATTGAGTAACCCGCAGCTGAACCTATGCGGGACATAACAATTTCGGCTAATATATTGCAATGCCGTTCGGGAGACGGCGGGTCTGATTCAGACCAGGTTGCGCCTCAAAGGGATTGGGAGCGGCATCGGCGAAAGGTGTAGCTCCGGGCGCCATTCATAGCGGGTCGTACGGGCGGGCCGGCGATTCTTTGGAGGTGCAAATGCTCACTAGCTCTCGGTACTACGTGGCGCTGTTCGCGGTGTTGCTCGCGGTAGGCGCCGTCCTCGTTGGCGGCAGCCTGACGCCGCGCACGGTAAGCGCGGACCATGACGACTACGACTTCTGCGACCCGTACTACGACCAGTTCGACGACGACTGCCACGACGACGATCACGACTTCTGCGATGACTATTACGACCATGACGATGATGACTACGACTACTACGACTGCGACGACATCTTCGGCGGTCACAACGACGACTACGCAGGCTTTCTGAGCATGGTGGCTTCGCCGAGCGCAATTAACTGCGGCTCGACGACACACATCACGGTCGACATCGGCAGCTACTACGGCAACCACCATTACGACGATGACGACTACAACCACGGCCACGGATACCACTACTACGGTGGGGTGACCGTCGGGCTCGCGGCCAACGTGCCCGGGACTATCGCCCCGGCAACGCTGCAGACGACGGTGAACGGCAGAGCCGTGTTCTCGTACACCGCGCCGGTGACTTATCGCGGTCCGGTTTACCTGTCTGCCAGCACGGAGTTCCTGACGAGCTCGCTCATCCTCCAGGTGAACTGCAACATTGCACAGCCTTCGGCGCCGCCCATTAGCGTCGCCGGACCCGGCACCATCCAGCCTCCGAGGACTGGAGACGGCGGCCTCGTCGAGTCCAACTCCAGCGGCCTGCCTCTTGCATTCGCGGCGGCGGCGCTCGCGGGCCTCGGCTTCCTCTTCGCGAGCCGAAGGATGAGCCGCGAGGGTTAGGTCGACCTGTATACGAGAAGAAGGGGGCTGCGTCGATGCGCAGCCCCCTTCTTCTTGCCTGCCGCCGGACGAGGAAGTCGGCTACACTCGCCCAATGGCGGAGCTGATCCTCGTCCGGCTGACTCTGTTCTTCGTCGCCTTCTTCGCCCTGCGCAGACTGCTTCCCGTCGCGATCGAGCGGCCGCAAAGGTGGCACGGCTTGATAGCGATGGCGGCCGCGACACTGCTCGCGTTTGTGGTTGCGGCGCTGCTGCTTGACGACTCGATGGGCCAGTCGCTTGCGGCGTGGGCGCTGATCACGCTGGTGATCGCGATCATCTGGTTCGTGCGCTGGAAGACGATGGACTACGAGCGGGTATTGCGCCGTCCGCGCGAAGCGCCTGACGCGCCAAACGAGCCCCAGTAAAAGAGGCTCGTTCAGTACTCAGCTCCCGGTGCTATTTCGCTCGCAGGTCCGTGATGCGATAAGCGACTCCATGGTAGGTCATCGTCGAAAGCTCATCCTGGAGGTGTTGATCGTCTTCGGCGCTGCCAATGACCCGCACGGTGGGCAGAGCTACGGACCCTGAGGCCTCGGTCTGCAGGTAGTAGGCCTCTGCCAACAACTGGTTGGCTTCGTCCTGGGAATCGGCAAGGACGAAGTAGATCGGCCCTGCGAGGACCTTCGATACAGCGATGCCACGCGTGGCCTGGCGGGCATCCTGCGGGCGGGCCGGCGAAGCGCCGGACTCGAAGGCTCCGAGGCTAACCGCGGCGGTGACCGCCACAGTGAGGCCCAAAACGAAGGATAGGTGGCCGATTCGAAGACGTCGCGTCTGTTCGACGAGCGTTGACGCCGCCGTCGAAAGGACGGTTTGTGCCATGCGACGCGGGTTGAAACTCTTGCGGGTGGTGTGGGTGGTTAAAGTGGTGTTCAGGAACACGTGGTTGCCTCCGTATCAGTGATGAACCGAAGTTAGGCTCATCAGCGGAGGCAACCATCACGGCGATCATGTATCGCCGCATGTATTCGCGACCATGTAGGCCGCTACGTACGCGCTGTGCGCTCAGTCATCCAGACAGCGATCTGTGACCGAGAAGAGAGGGCGAGCTTGCCCAGGATGTTGCTGACGTGGCGCTCGACCGTGTGGACCGAGATCACAAGTTGATCGGCGATCTGCCGGTTGGAGAGCCCTTGTGCGATCAACGTCGCGAGCTCGATTTCGCGCGTCGATAGGGGATCGAAGTTTGCAGAGTGAGTGCTCGCTTCGGACGCATCTTCCGAGAGCGCCAATGCTAGTGCCTCGTCGAGGGGCATCGAGCGCCCTCGGGCACGCGCGAAGGTCGCCCGGGACTCTCCCAACTGGGCCAGCGTCGAGGGGAGGAAGTCTTGCGCGTCGTAGCGTTCTCCGAGCGTGGAACCAGAGCGTTCGCTCACACGGTCGGCGACGCCTACGAGGAACGCCGCTAGCTCGAAGTTCTCTTCCGCGTCGGCGAGTCGGCCCATGTTTTTCACGGCGCCCCCAAGTCCCGCCAGACTGGGCAGGTCCTGGGCGATCACGATGGCTTCCCGGAGCCGCCCGCGTGCGAGTTCGAAGTAGCCGGAGTGAATCTCTGCCCTGCCGAGGACACCCAGAGTCGATATGAGGAAGTTTGTATCGCCAGCCTCGCGATGAAGCTCGACGGCCTTGCTGCTTTCCTCGATGGCCCGCTGAAAGTCGCCCGCCATTTCCGAGACTACGCCCAGGGAGTGATAGGTCCACCGTAAGCACGACTCATCGTCAGCGGACAGGGCAGCGACGAGGCTTTCCTGCAGCAGTTCCCTGGCCGTACCTGGATCGGCCATGGCATAAGCGCGCGCTTTAAGGTGAAGCGCCCAGCATCTATGGGCGTCGTCTCCAAGTTCGTCCGCAAGGCGGTGGCACTCCTCTGCATATGCCTGACGCCGCTCAGACCGCCCAAGGACATGGGCGAGCCATCCGGCGTTCATGAAGGCACGCATCAAGGTCTGAGGCTGAGCTTGGGTGGTGCCTTCTACGGCGCTGAAGAACGCTTCGTACCAGTCGATGCCTTCGGCCAAATGGCTGCGAACATTCCAGAACCAGCCCAGAGAGGCAGCGAGGCGCAGTCCCTCTTCCAGGCGCCCGGTCCGGAGGCACCAACCCAACGCTGACCGAAAGTTGGCATGGTCGGCTTCGAGGCGGTCCATCCAGGCTTTCTGCTCGTGACGGCGGAGATGCGGTTCGGCAGCCTCAGCCAACGCCAGGAACCACTGCAAGTGACGCAACCTTGTCTCTTCTTCGAGGCCAGCGTCGCTGAGACGCCCGAGCGCGAATTCGCGGATCATGTCCAGGAGGCGATAGCGGCCGGTCCCTGCTTCGAAGCGGACCAGGTTCTTGCGAACGAGGCTATCGAGCGTTTGGGTCACCGTACCGCCCTCGCTCTGGCAGACGGCAGCAGCGGCATCGGCAGAGAAGGTACCGGAGGAGGTCGCCAGCCGCACGAACATCTCGCGCTCGGGTTTGTCGAGGAGGCGTTCGCTCCACTCGATGGCGGACCGGAGCGTCTGGTGCCTCTCGGGCAGGTCACGGGCTCCGCTTACGAGGACCTCCAGGCCGGACTCGCGCAGGCCCCAGAGGATGTCGTCCAGCGACCGCGTGTCGACGTGGGCTGCCGCGAGCTCCAGGGCGAGTGGCAGCCCATCGAGGCGGACGCAGATTTCGGCAACGGTCCGATAGTTGTCGCTGGTCAATCTGAAGTCGGGCGCGATCGCGCCGGCGCGCTGCGTAAAGAGTGCCGGGGCAGACGATTCCCGCATCTCTTCGATGCCGGGGTCCAGTGACAGATCGGGCACGCCGAGCGACGATACGGGGAACCGTCTCTCCCAACTCACCTGCAGGGGCACCCTACTGGTCACGAGCGCCTTTAATCCTGGCGCGGTTGAGAGCAGTTGGGCCACGGCGGGTCCGGCGGCCTCTATCTGCTCAAAGTTGTCCAGGACCAGGAGTATCGTGCGTTGCGAGAAGAAGCGCTTGAGCAAGTCGTCCAATGGCTCGCCGCCACCTTCTTCGACACCGACCGCGACTGCGATGGCTTTCGGAAGCCGCCCCGGATCATCGACCGGCGCCAGGTCGATGAAGAAGATGCCATCGTTGAACGCGTTCGTCAGCTGGAAGGCAACTTCGAGCGCCAGTCGGGTCTTGCCCACGCCTGCGGGCCCCAGCAAGGTGACAAGCCGGACCTGCGGGTCACGCAAGAGTTCTGTGACGGCCGCGATTTCACTCTCGCGACCGACGATGAGGGTTGGCGTCGCTGGTATCCCAACCATGGCGTGAACGATACTGCAAGAGCGGCGGCTTTGCTTGCTATTTAGCCTCGTTCGCCGCGGTAAGGGCGGTCGATGCGCGGTGCGTCCGGGAGCTGGTCGTCCATCGATTGGCGGTAGCGGATACAGCCTTCCATGAACCGCGGCCATGCCGGTATAGCGGGCTGAGGGTCGGTCTGGTCCGGCAGCAGGCCCCACATCTGGGGATGGTGCCAGCAAAGCTCGTGCAACGAGTTGTCGCGGTGGGTGCGGATGGCGTTGCGGAGCTTCGTGACTTCGTCGATGAGGGCTTCGCGGGAGAGGGCGTTCAGGTCTTCGTCCATAGGTGACTCCGGTGTGTCTTCATTGGACTTCGAGCGCGACCGGGAAGACCAACAGTTGCTTTGTCGCTCGTCCGCGCACTGACAGTTTAGGGCGGTACCCAGGTGAATAACGTGGGTAAGCACGACGTGGATGGATTTGGTGAACAAAAGAGAAGGCCCTCGACAAGTCGAGGGCCTTCTGCATCACCTGTTGTGCCAGCTAGCTACGTGCTCGTCTCCGCCAGCTCTGGGACTTCCTGGACTGTGATGACTACTTCGCCGCCTTCGGTCACGTCGATGATGACGGTGTCCGCGGGGGCGAAGCGGCCTTCCAGCAAGGCCTCGCTGAGGCGGTCTTCCAGCTCGTTCTGGATGACGCGCCGCAGAGGGCGGGCGCCGAAGACCGGGTCGTAGCCCTTTTCGCCGAGCCAGTCGCGGGCCGCGTCGGTCACTTCCATGCTGATGCCCTTGAGCATCAGGTTGGTCGAGACCTCCTGAAGCCGCAGGTCGACGATGGAGCGGATGTGCTCCTTGGCCAGCGTGTGGAACACGATCTGGGAGTCGATGCGGTTGAGGAACTCGGGCCGGAAGACTCGCTTGAGCTCCTCCGTTACCTTGTCCTTCATACGCCGGTACTGCTGCTCCGCCGTCTTCACCTCGTCCTTGACGGTGGTGAAGCCGAGGGCACTCTCGCGCCGGATCAGGTCAGACCCGACGTTCGAGGTCATGATGATAATCGTGTTGCGGAAGTCGACCTTGCGGCCCTTGGCGTCGGTCAGGCTGCCGTCGTCGAAGACCTGCAGCAGCATGTTGAAGACGTCCGGGTGGGCCTTTTCGATCTCGTCCAGCAGGATCAGGCAGTAGCCTCGGCGACGCACCGTGTCCGTCAACTGGCCGCCGTCGTCGTAGCCGACGTACCCGGGAGGGGCGCCGACGAGACGCGAGACGTTGTGCTTCTCCATGAACTCCGACATGTCGAGCCGGATCATCGAGTCTTCAGAGCCGAACATGAACTCCGCCAGCACCTTCGGCAGGTAGGTTTTGCCGACACCAGTGGGCCCGAGGAAGAGAAAGACGCCGATGGGGCGCTTCGGGTCCTTGAGGCCGGCGCGGGAGCGGCGGACTGCCTTGCTGATGGCGACGATGGACTCTTCCTGGCCGACGACCTTGGCCCGCAGCGCGTCCTCCATGTGGACGA
>Ga0247825_10003654_pt1 | contig 10138 bp, 7 predicted proteins | sample 13C_Vanillin_Day_FD_194413 | JGI IMG/M metagenome (GOLD analysis project Ga0247825, IMG submission 194413) | Soil microbial communities from agricultural site in Penn Yan, New York, United States - 13C_Vanillin_Day48 | ecosystem: Environmental > Terrestrial > Soil > Agricultural land | place...
GTGCTGCAGCGTGAGCAGCCTGTCGCTGCTCGTCGCCTGCGAGGTCCATCCGCTGAACAACCTGCGCACGCTGCAGCACCTCAGGCGCTCGCTGGGGCAGAACGAGGAGCAGATCAGCGCCTGGTACCGCCACTGGATCGCCGACGGACTGGCGAAGCTCGAGGCCGATCTAAATCGGGGTGACAGCGGCGGCGGCGCCGGCAGGTTCTGCCACGGGGATGCGCCGACCATGGCCGATTGCTGCCTCGTGCCGCAGATCTTCAACGCCAAGCGCTACGACGGCGACCTCGCCCCCTATCCGACGGTGATGCGCATCTTCGAGGCCTGCATGCGGCTCGAGGCGTTCGATCGCGCGCAGCCTTCGAAGCAACCGGACGCGGAGTAGCTTACTTCGCGCGAAACCGCTGCTTGAGCTCTTCGGGGATCATCTCCCCCCGCATGGGCGTCCCCGGGCCCTCCGCATGGCGTCCCCACACCCGCGTTTCCCTGCCCCTTGCGAGCGCAGTGCCGTCGCTTCTCACGACCTCGTGCGCCACGACGAACGATTTGCCGCCGAAACGCGCGATGCGCGAGCGGACCTCGCAGCGATCCCCGTGCTCCGCGGGAAACAGGAACTCGCATTGCGCCGAAACGAGCGGCATCGCGAGGTGCTCGGCGCGCATGCGCTTCGCGCCGTACCCGACCGAGGCGAACAATGCCCAGCATGCGGCGTCGATCCAGCGGAAGTACGTGGGGTAGAAGATGATCCCGGCCGGATCGCAATCACCCCACTGCACCTGGCAGGGAAATACGTTGACGACGGACTGGAATTCGTCGGTGGGCATGTTTCTCCGAGAAACCATTATAGGGGCGCGCATTGACGCCGCCTCCCGGTATTGGGCAGAATCCCATTTCGGCAGCACGCGCCGATTTGATGTTCAGCTTGCGGGCGCGCTACAAATTCCGCTAAAGAGACGCGCCGTCGAAGCCCGTTTCTGCGCAAGCTGAACGGGCTTTTTCGTTTCGAGGCCGCATGCTGCTCGACGAACTTCTCGCCACGCGAATACTGCTGCTCGACGGCGCCATGGGCACCATGATCCAGCGCGCGCGTCTTGCCGAGGAGGACTACCGCGGCGGCCGCTTCCGGGACTGGCCGCGAGAGCTGCGCGGCAACAACGACCTCCTCTCGATCACGCAGCCGCGGCTGGTGCGCGACATCCACTGGCAGTACCTCGAGGCGGGCGCCGACATCCTCGAGACCAATACCTTCAATTCGACCTCGATCGCGCTCGGCGACTACGGCATGGAGGGCCTCGCGCGAGAATTCAACCACGCCGCCGCACGGCTTGCGAAGGACACCGTGCGCGACTGGCAGGCGCGCAACCCGGAAACGCCGCGTTTCGTCGCCGGCGTTCTCGGCCCGACCAACAAGACCGCATCGCTCTCGCCGGACGTCAACGATCCGGGCTACCGCGCGGTGAGCTTCGACCAGCTGGTCGCCGCCTATGGCGAGGCGCTCGAAGGCCTGCTCGAGGGCGGGGTCGACCTGCTGCTGGTCGAGACGATCTTCGATACGCTCAACGCCAAGGCTGCCCTGGTGGCGATCGAGAACACGTTCGACACGCGGCGCCGGCGCCTGCCGGTGCTGATTTCCGGCACGATCACCGATGCCTCGGGTCGCACCCTGTCGGGGCAGACCACCGAGGCTTTCTACAACTCGGTGCGCCATGCGCGGCCGCTCGCCGTGGGGCTGAACTGCGCGCTTGGCGCGCGCGAGCTGAGGCCCTATGTGGAGGAGCTCGCGCGGCTCGCCGAAATGCTCGTCTGCTGCCATCCCAACGCCGGGCTGCCGAACGCCTTCGGCGAATACGAGGACACGCCCGAATCGATGTCGCGCCAGATCGGCGAATGGGCGCGCGCAGGCTGGCTCAACATGGCCGGCGGCTGCTGCGGCACCACCCCGGAGCACATCCGGGCGCTCGCCGATACGCTGCGCGGCGTCGCGCCGCGCATCCCGCCGGAGCCTTCGCGCGCGCTGCGGCTCGCCGGCATGGAGCCTTTCAACGTCGACGAGCGTTCGCTCTTCGTGAACGTAGGCGAGCGTACCAACGTGACCGGGTCGAAGGCTTTCGCGCGCCTGGTGCTCGCGGGCGACTACGCAGCCGCGCTCGCGGTGGCCCGCCAGCAGGTGGAAAACGGCGCGCAGGTGATCGACGTGAACATGGACGAGGCGATGCTCGATTCAGAGAAGGCGATGAGCACCTTCCTGAACCTGGTCGCCGCCGAGCCCGATATCGCCCGCGTGCCCGTCATGATCGACAGCTCCAGGTGGAGCGTGATCGAGGCGGGCCTGAAATGCGTGCAGGGCAAGCCCATCGTCAACTCGATCTCGATGAAGGAGGGCGAAGCCGAATTCCTGCGCCAGGCGCGCCTCGCGCGCAAGTACGGCGCGGCGGTCGTGGTGATGGCGTTCGACGAGAAAGGGCAGGCCGATAGCCTCGAGCGGCGCACCGAGGTCTGCGCCCGCGCCTACAAGCTGCTCACCGAGGCGGTGGGCATGCCCCCCGAGGACATCGTGTTCGATCCGAACATCTTCGCGGTGGCCACGGGGCTGGAGGAGCACGCGACCTACGGCATCGATTACATCGAGGCCGTGCGCTGGATCCGCCGCAACCTGCCGCATGCCAAGGTCTCCGGCGGCGTCTCGAACCTGTCGTTCTCGTTCCGCGGCAACGACCCCGTGCGCGAGGCGATGCACACCGCCTTCCTGTACCACGCGATCGGCGCCGGCATGACGATGGGCATCGTCAACGCCGGCCAGCTCGGCGTCTACGAGAAGCTCGATCCCGCGCTGCGCGAGCTCGTCGAGGACGTGATCTTCAACCGCCGGCCCGACGCCACCGAGCGCCTGGTCGAGCGCGCGGCGAGCTTCAAGGCCGGCGCGAAGCAAGCGACCGAGGGCGAGGCCTGGCGATCCGGGAGCGTGGAAGAGCGCCTTTCGCATGCGCTCGTCAACGGCATCTCGGCCCACATCGTCGCCGACGCCGAGGAGGCGCGGCTCAAGTATCCACGCCCGATCCAGGTGATCGAAGGTCCGCTCATGGACGGCATGAACGTGGTCGGCGACCTCTTCGGCGCCGGCAAGATGTTCCTGCCGCAGGTGGTGAAGTCCGCGCGCGTCATGAAGCAGGCGGTGGCGCACCTCGTGCCTTTCATCGAGGCCGAAAAGGCGAAAAGCGGCGAGGCCGGTCGCAGCAAGGGCCGGATCGTCATCGCCACGGTGAAAGGCGATGTCCACGACATAGGCAAGAACATCGTCGCGGTGGTGCTCCAGTGCAACAACTACGAGGTCGTGAATCTCGGGGTGATGGTGCCGGCCCAGACGATCCTCGAGACGGCAGTGCGCGAGCGTGCGGACGTGATCGGCCTCTCGGGCCTGATCACGCCGTCGCTGGAGGAGATGACGCATGTCGCCCGCGAGATGGAGCGCGCGGGCCTGAAGCTGCCGCTCCTCATCGGCGGCGCCACCACCTCGCGGGCGCACACCGCGGTCAAGATCGCGCCCAACTATTCGGGCGCCGTGGTCTACGTCCCCGACGCCTCGCGCGGCGTGCCGGTGATGCAGTCGCTTCTCTCGGAGACGGGCGCGCGTTTCATAGCCGAAGTGCGCGCCGACTACGAGCGCATCCGGGATCAGCACCGCGACAAGAAAGGCCCCGGCCCGCTGCATTCCATCGCCGATGCGCGCCGCCTGGGCCACCCGGCCGACTGGACGAGCTACCGGCCTCCGCAACCGCGGACCACGGGCGTTACGGTACTGCGTAACTACCCCCTCGCCGAGCTGGTCGACTACATCGACTGGTCGCCGTTCTTCCAGGCCTGGGAGCTTTCGGGGCCTTATCCGAAGATCCTGCAGGATCCCGTGGTGGGCGAAGCGGCCCGCAAGCTCTTCGCGGAGGCGCAGGACATGCTGGGCCGCATCGTGCGCGAGGACTGGGTGGTGGCGAACGGCGTGTTTGCGCTCTATCCCGCGGCGCGGGTCAACGGCGACGACATCGAGATCTACCGCGACGAGGCGCGCAAGGAGCGCCTCATGACCTGGCACAACCTCAGGCAGCAGAACCACAAGCCGACCGGACGCGCCAATCTGTGCCTCGCCGACTTTGTCGCGCCCAGGGAGGCCGGAATCCCCGACTGGATCGGCGCTTTCGCGGTCTGCGCCGGCGGCATCGAGAAGCGCGTGGCGGCTTTCGAAGCGGCCAACGACGACTACAGCGCCATCATGCTCAAGGTGCTCGCCGACCGCCTCGCCGAGGCCTTCGCGGAGCGGCTGCACGAGCGCGTGCGGCGCGAATACTGGGGCTACGCCCCGGACGAGCACCTCTCCAGCGCCGAGCTCGTCGCCGAAACCTACCGCGGTATCCGGCCTGCCCCCGGCTATCCGGCGTGCCCCGACCACACGGCCAAGGGACCCCTCTTTCGCCTGCTCGACGCCGAGCGCAACGCAGATATGCGGCTTACCGAGTCTTACGCGATGTGGCCGGCTGCAGCCGTGTCCGGGTTCTACCTGTCGCATCCGGAGTCGACCTATTTCGCGGTGGGCAAGGTGGGCCGCGACCAGCTCGAGGACTACGCGCGCCGCAGCGGCCTGAGCGTCGCCGAAGCCGAAAAGTGGCTCGCGCCCTACCTCGCCTACGACGTGGAGACCATCCCGCTATAATCCGCCCATGGGTAAAGGCGACAAACGCACGCGGCGCGGCAAGATCTACAAGGGCAGCTACGGCAGGAAGCGCCCGCATCGCGCCAAGAAGAACACCAAGAAACCGGCCTGAAGGTTTTCCTCGTCCTCGGCGCGCTCGCTGCCGCCGTGGCGGTCGGGCTCGGCGCGTTCGGCGCGCACGGCCTCAAGGCGCGGCTTTCACCGGACATGCTCGCCGTGTGGCACACGGCCGTGCAGTACCACGCCTGGCATGCGCTGGGGCTGCTGGCCGTCGGGCTTTCCGCGGAAACCATCTGCATGAAAGCGGCCGGCTGGCTGCTCGCGGCCGGAATCGTGCTTTTCTCGGGCAGCCTCTACCTGCTCGCCCTGGGCGCTCCGAAGGGATTGGGGATGCTGACCCCGCTCGGCGGAGCCGCCTTCATCCTTGGCTGGATCGCGTTCGCGATCGGCGTCATTTGCGCCAGAACGCCGGCGTAAAGACGACGAGGAGCGTAAAGAGCTCCAGGCGCCCGAGCAGCATGGCGAAGCTGCAGATCCAGGTCTGCGTATCGGTCAGACTCGCGTAGGTGGTGGCCGGGCCGACATCGCCCAGCCCCGGACCGGTGTTATTGAGCGAGGCGACTGCGGCCGAAAATCCCGAGATCACGTCGAGGCCCGACGCGGTGAGCAGCAGCGTCAGGGCGATTATGCTGGAGGTGTACATGAAGAGATACGCGAGCACCGCGAACACCGTGGCGTTGGAGAGCGGGATCTCGGAAAGCTTCACCGGGTTGTAGATGCGCGGGTGGATGGTGCGCAGCAGCTCGCGGAAAATCTGCTTGAAGAGAATCTGCGCGCGAATCATCTTCATGCCGCTGCCGGTGGAGCCCGAGCAGCTGACGAAGCTCGAAAGGAAGAGCATGACGAGCGGCGCGAAGATGGGCCACTGCCCGTAGTCGGTGTTCGCATAGCCCGTGGTGGTGGCGAGGGACACGACGTTAAAGGCGGCATAGCGCAGCGCCGTGTCGAACTCGTCGTAGACGCCGCTGAGGAAGAGGTAGCCCGCGACGAGCAGCACCGAAAGGAGCAGCACGAGCAGCATGGCCTTCGCCTCAGGATCCCTGCGGTACGGACGAGGGCTCACCCGGCGCCAGGCGAGAAAGTGGGTGGCGAAATTGATCGCCGCGATCAGCATGAAGACGATGGCCACCGCCTCGATGGCCGGCGAGTCCCAGTGCGCGTAGCTGGCGTCGTGCGTGGAGAAGCCCCCCAGGCCCATGGTGGTGAAGCCGTGCATCAGCGCGTCGATCGGCGTCATCCCGGCGACCCAATACGCGAGGATGCACGCCACCGTAAAGCCGACATAGACCAGCCAGAGGCCTTTCGCCGTCTCGGCGATGCGCGGCGTGAGCTTGGTGTCCTTCATGGGGGTCGGGGTTTCGGCCTTGAACAGCTGGCTGCCGCCCACGCCTAGCAGCGGCAGGATCGCCACCGCGAGCACGATCACGCCCATGCCCCCGAGCCAGATCATGAGCCCGCGCCATATGTTGATCGAGGCAGGCAGCCGATCGAGGCCGGCGAGCACCGTCGCGCCACTCGCGGTCAGCCCGGAGACGGCCTCGAAGTAGGCGTCGGTGAACGACAGGGGCTCGATGCTCAGGAGGAGCGGCAGGGTCGCGAACGCGGGAAGCACCGTCCATACGAGCGCCACCAGCAGAAACCCGTCGCGCACCTGAAGCTCGCGGCGTTCGCGCAGGGTGGCGAGCCACAGGAGGATCGCGGCACCGAGCGTCGTCGCGAGCGACCAGGCGAAGGCCTGCTGGGCGCCGTCGCCGAGCAGCAACGAGATCCCCCAGGGCAGAGTCATGCTGGCCGCGAAGAGCGCGAGCACACGCGAGAGCACGCTGACGACCGCGACGAACCGCATCGCGCGCTCTACACGAAGCGCACGCCGACCTGGAACATGCGCTCCACGCGCGGCAGGTTCTTCTTGTCGGCGACGAAGACGATCACGTGGTCCTCGGCGCGGATCACGCTGTCGTGGTGCGCCATGATGACCTGGTCGCCGCGGACCACCGCGCCGATGGTGGTTCCCGGCGGCAGGTCGATCTCGTCGACGCGCCGGTCGGTGAGCTTGCAGGACTCGCGGTCGCCGTGCACCACGGCTTCGAGCGCCTCGGCGGCGCCGCGCCGCAGGCTGTGGACCGCGACCACGTCTCCGCGGCGCACGTGCGCAAGCAGCGTGCCGATGGTCGCCTGCGCCGGCGAGATCGCGATGTCGATCTGGCCGGACTGGAGGAGATCGACGTAGGACCTGCGGTTGATGAGCGCCACCACGCGGCGCGCGCCCATGCGCTTGGCGAGGAGCGAGCTCATGATGTTGTTCTCGTCGTCGTTGGTCACCGCGACGAACAGATCCATTTCGGCGATGTTCTCGTCCTCGAGCAGCTCCTCGTCGGTGGTGTCGCCGTTGAGCACCAGGGCCTCGCCCAGGCGCGCCGCCAGGACCTCGCAGCGGCGCTTGTTGTGCTCGATCACGCGCACCGAATAGCGGTCCTCGAGCGCCATGGCGAGGCGCAGGCCGATGTTGCCGCCGCCCGCGATCATCACGCGCCGCACCGGCCGGTCCATCCGGCGCAGCTCGCGCATGACCTCGCGGATGTGCCCGGAGGCGGCGAGGCAGAACACTTCGTCGCCCGCCTCGATGACCGTGTCGCCGTCGGGCACGATCGAGCGGTCGCCGCGGAAGATCGCCACGATGCGCGTGTCGATGCGCGGCATGTGGCGGCGCAGGTCCTTGAGCGGGTGGCCGACGAGCGGCCCGCCGCTGTACGCGCGCACCGCCACCAGGCTTACCTTGCCGCCGGCGAAATCGAGCACCTGGAGCGCCTCGGGAAACTCCACCAGCTTCGCGATGTATTCGGTGAGGACCTGCTCGGGGCAGATGGAGACATCGACGTCGAAGCCCTCCTCGCCCAGGACGCGCTCGTTCGCGAGGTAGTCGGTCGCCCGCACCCGCGCGATGCGCCGCGGCACGTTGAACATGCGCGCTGCGATGCGGCAGGCGACGAGGTTGGTCTCGTCCGATTGCGTGACCGCCACCAGCAGGTCGGCATCCTCGATGCCGGCCTCGGCGAGCACCGAGGGATGCGCGCCGCTGCCGAGCACCGTGCGCAGGTCGAGCCGCTCCTGCAGCGCGCGCAGCCGCTGCGGCTCGAGATCCACGACCGTGATGTCGTTTTGCTCCGAAACCAGGCTTTCGGCGACCGAGCCTCCGACCTGGCCGGCGCCGAGGATCACGATCTTCATTCCTCGCGCCTTCCCACCGGCAGGCCGAGCGCCTTCAACTTGCGGTACAGGTGCGTGCGCTCGAGGCCCGAGCGCTCGGCGACCCGCGACATGCTGCCGTGCTCGCGGGTCAGCAGATGCTCGAAGTAGACGCGCTCGAACGCCTCGCGCGCCTCACGGTAGGGCCGGTCGAGCAGGACCTCGGGCAGCGCGCCGGGCGCGGCACGCCCGGCGAGCACCCGCTCCACGTCCTCGAGCTGGATTTCCTCTTCGAGCGAGCTCAGCGCGAGGTCCTTGATCACGCCTTCCAGCTCGGTGAGGTTGCCGGGCCACACATGGTGGCGCAGCGCGTTGAGGGCGGCGATCGCGAGCCGCCGCGGCGGGCAGGCGCGCGCCTCGACCATCTGCGCGAGCATGAGCGAGGCGAGGTCGGGCACGTCCTCGGCGAACTCGCGCAGCGCCGGCAGGCGCAGCGTGAGCTCCGCGAGCCGCGACCCGAGCTCGGCGTCGAAGTCGTGCTTCTCGGCGAGGCTGCGCACGTCGAGCGGCGAGAACGAGACCAGGCGGACCTTGTGCTTCTCGGCGCGCGTCAGCAGGAACTCCAGGCTGCGCTGCTCGCCGCGGCCGAGGCGCGTGAGGTCGGGGAAGAAGAGGATGCCGCCGGTCGCCTTGGCGAGGAGCTCCGAAGGCGGCTCGGCGAGCAGCTCCGCGCCGGACAGAAACGGCGCGCTCGGCGCGGCGAGCAGGCGCGCGAAGAGCTCAGCGCGCATGCCGCGCTCGCCGCGCAAGAGCAGCGGCGCCGCGGCCTGCGCCAGCTGCGCGAGGCGCTTCTTCGCGTCCGCGAGCGCCTGGGAGCGGCCGAGCGCCGAGAGCGCGAGCTGCGGCGCCGCCGCGGCCTCGGGGCTGCGCAGCGCGCGCTTCACCGTCGCGAGCAGCCGCTGCAGCGCCACCGGCTTTTCCAGGAAGTCGAGGGCGCCGATGCGCGTCGCTTCGACCGCGGTTTCGATGGTGGCATGGCCGGACATCATGACGACCGGCATCGTGAGCTGGCCGCTCGCCGCCCATTCCTTCAGCAGCGTGATGCCGTCGGTGTCGGGCATCCAGATGTCGAGCAGGACGAGGTCGGGACGGCCGCGCTCGCGCAGCCGGCGCGCGTCGCCCGCGCTTTCGGCGAGCAGCACCTGGTGGCCCTCGTCGGCGAGGATCTCCGACAGCAGCTCGCGGATGCCAACCTCGTCGTCCACTACCAGTATCTGTGCCATGATCCTATGCAGCCTTCGCCAGCGGCAGCAGCACGCTCACCGACGCGCCGCGGCTCGGGCGGTTCTCGATGGCCACGCTGCCGTGATGCTCGTCGACGATCTTCTTCACGATGGCGAGCCCCAGGCCCGTGCCGCGCGGCTTGGTCGTGACGTACGGCTCGAAAATCCGCGCCATCAGCTCCTCGGGAAACCCGCCGCCGTTGTCCGTGACCACCAGCCGCACGCCGTCGCCCGCCAGCTCGGTGCGCACCTCGATCGAGGCGGCGGCCCCGTTCGTACCCGTATTCTCCAACGAGTCCTGGGCGTTCTGGACCAGGTTGTGGATCACCTGGCGGATCTGCGCGCCGTCCGCCCATACCGGCGGCAGCGCCTCCGCGAGCCGCTTCAGGATCGGCACCGGCGAATTCTCGTACAGCGCGAGCACGTCGGCCACCAGGTTGTTGAGATCCAGGCGCGAAGGCGCCGGCGCCGGCAGTCTCGCATAGTCGCGGAAGTCGTCCACCATCGCCTTGAGCGCCGCGACCTGGCTCACGATGGTGCCGGTCGCGCGCCGCAGCGTCTCGGCGTCCTCGCGCGCCAGGCGCTCGCCGAGCTTCATTTCGAGCCTCTCTGCCGAGAGCTGGATCGGCGTGAGCGGGTTCTTGATCTCGTGCGCGAGGCGGCGCGCGACCTCGGCCCAGGCGGTCGCGCGCTGCGCCTGGATGAGCTGGGTGATGTCGTCGAACACCGCCACGTACCCGCCGCCGGTGGACAGCGGCAGCCGCGCGCCTCGCGCGTGCACGGTCTTGCCGTCCCTCAGGGCAAGGTCGAGCTGCCAGTCCTTCGCGCCGTGCTCGAGAAAACGCTCGCGCATCCGCGCGGCGAAGGCGTCGAGCTCCCCTCCGGCGATGGCGCGCGCGCCGTGGTTGGA
>Ga0247825_10003655_pt1 | contig 10132 bp, 9 predicted proteins | sample 13C_Vanillin_Day_FD_194413 | JGI IMG/M metagenome (GOLD analysis project Ga0247825, IMG submission 194413) | Soil microbial communities from agricultural site in Penn Yan, New York, United States - 13C_Vanillin_Day48 | ecosystem: Environmental > Terrestrial > Soil > Agricultural land | place...
GACGTGTCATCGCGACGAAGGCGATCTCGACGCTGCCCGGGTCCATTGCGCTCGCGCCGTCGCCATCCGAGATCGCATCGCCGCAACGCTCGGCCCGGACGTGAGAGACGCGTTCCTTTCGAAGCCAGAGATCCTCGCGCTGGCACGCCTCCAGCGGTCGCTCGGAAGCGATGAATCGAAGACGAACGGCAGCAGCGCCGCGCTCCCCGAGACGAACCTGGAAAGATCGCGCGACGTCCGGAGGTCACACGACAGCGAGCTCGTCGGAACCGATCCGCAGATGCGCAGCCTCGATCTCGCGGTGCGGAAGGCGGCGCTCTCGGATAGCACGATCCTCATTTTCGGCGAGAGCGGCACCGGAAAGGAGCTCGTCGCTCGGGCGCTTCACGCAGCAAGCGCTCGCTCTGGTGGACCGCTCGTGGTCGTCAACTGCGCCGCGCTCGTCGAGACGCTGCTTCTCTCCGAGCTCTTCGGCCACGAGAAAGGCTCGTTCACCGGCGCGACGGCGAGACGGCGAGGTCGCTTCGAGATCGCCGACGGAGGCACCCTCTTTCTCGACGAGATCGGCGACATCTCGCCACGAACGCAGGTCGCCCTGCTCCGCGTGCTCCAGGAGAAGACGTTCGAGCGCATCGGCGGCACCACGACGATTCGCAGCAACGCCCGCGTCGTCTGCGCCACCCACCGCGACTTGCGCGCGATGGTCGACCGCGGCGAATTCCGCGAAGACCTCTACTATCGCATCCGAGGCATCACGCTCGAGGTGCCACCGCTCCGTGCACGCGTCGCCGACATTCCGCTTCTCGCGAACCATCTGCTTGTGCGCATCGCATCCGAGCAACAGCGTAAGGCGAAGCGGCTCGCGCCCGATGCCATGGAGCTGCTTTTCCGCCATCGCTGGCCAGGCAACGTCCGCGAGCTCGAGAACGTGCTCCGAGCGACGATGGTCTTCGCCGAGGGCGATACGATCACGCCCTCCGATCTGCTCGACGCCGGAGGGGACCTGAAGAAGGCGTCCGACTCCGTGCCTCCCGCATCCCGCATCCCGAGCGCTCCCCCGCCGTCACTCCCCCTGGATGACGCGAGTGTGCTCGCGAACAATGGCGACGCTTCGTCTCCCGAGACGCGCCGCGAGACCCCGTTGCCCGCCGCCGCTTATGCGCACGTGCGCGAGCACCGTGTCTCGCTTCACGACATGAAGCGCCAGATCGAGCGCGAGTGCGTGACGCGCGCGCTCGAGGAGTCGAACGGCAACATCACGCGCGCAGCCGAGCTGCTCGGGATGAAGCGCCCTCGGGTCTCCCAGCTCGCGAAGCAATACGGGCTCTCGGCGAGCCCGTCGGACGACGAAGGGTAAGTCAGCGCCCCTGGCGTAGCGCGTCCCGGTAGTCGCGAATCGCAGCGCTCGTCGTCGGCCGATCGAGGTAGCGCCCCAGATCGACGAGGTCGATCCCCGGAAGCACTTCGCTCGATCCGAGCTCGACGTAGGACTCGCCGCGAAGCACGAACGGGGCGATCCTTCCGCGCCGCCAGGACCAGACCTCGCGAACACCGAGCTTGCGATAGACCTCGAGCTTGTTCAGCCCGCCGGACGTCCACACCACCTCGATGGCGAGATCCGGCCGTTTCGGGTCGACCACGTTGCCGAAGACGTAACACTCGTCGGGCTCGGCGCCGCGGTCCACGTCCTCGTCCTCGATCGTCCAAGATCCGAACGAGCTGAACTCGATGTCCAGTTCGAGACAGAAGACCTCGACGAGACGCCCGAGGACCGACTTGATGGACTCATGCTCACGGGACGGGCTCATGATCTCGACGCATCCTTCGAGGTACGTGATCCGAGGCGCGGAGCGTTCTCCCCTCACCTCCAGGAGTCGCTGGTAGTCCGCCCAGTTGACGCCACGGAGGATCACGAAATGGTCTTCGTGCGGTCGGTCGTCCCGCTCAGGCGCAAGCACGAAGGCATTCATGGCTCGATGCAGTATAGCGCTCTCGGCTCCCTCGGCACGAGGCAGAGCTCGAGAGGACGCCGTGATCCTGCGCTGACGACGGAGCACGGCGAGCACGAGAGCAATCATGTCAGCATCCCGATCCCGAAAGCAGCCGCTCGCAAGCGGCGACGAGACCCGGCGCATCGACATTCTTCTCGAACCCGATGACGCGCTCGTCCCGAGCAAGCTCGCCGTGCGCGTGCCGCTCGTCGATGCACATGATCATCGGCACGCGAGCGGCCCGAAGCAACGCCGCCTTGCTCGCGACATAGTCGGGTGTCCAGAAGCCGGCGATCTCCACCAGCACCCGCCCCTTGTCCGAGACGAGCGCGAAGTCCGGGAAGAACAGGCGCCCGTCGGCGCGCACGACAGCCACCTCGCGCTCGAACCGCCACGGCGACGTCAGCCGCCGGAGGTCGGACTCGAGCTGCGCTTCGAGCTTGCTGTCGTGCGCCCGCGGCAGGGCATGCGTGCGCGGTAGCGGTGCGCCTGCGTCGAGGTCGAGGCGCAACGTCTCCCCTTCGATGACGACCCGTGCGGTGAGTGACCACCCGGGCGTAGTGATGAGGGCCGGCAACCACCGCGCGAGCGCGTTCCCGTATTTCACCGTCTCGTGAAAGAGCGCGAGAGGTCCCGAGAGCGCCATCGTCGTTGCCCCGTCGGCAGCCTCGCCGAAGGTCGCCATGAGTCCGAGGAGCTTCGAGTAGCCGACCACACGTCGAAGATTGGCGCGAATCGTCGCCGTCACCTCCGTCGCGCGCGCGACGAGCGCTTGCACGAGCGAGAGGTTGTACTCCTCGACGAGCTCGGCGGCCGTCGCCGAGGTGACGGGCGGAGACAACACCCGCACGTGCGCCCTGTCCGCGAAGAGGAGAGACTCGATCCGTGCCGAATCGAGGTTGAACGTCGCGGCGGCGGTCGCGAGCGCCTCTTCGCGCGATCGCTCGGCAGCTAGCTCGAAGAGCGCCCGGCGCAGCGCCGGCGGCGGAACGGGTGACGCGATTCGCGTGGACCACCGACGTCGCTCGAGCGTCCACACGGCTTCGACCGTCCGCCTTGATCTACCGTGCCGGTACGCGATCGGCGCGACGATCTCGGCGATACGCTCGTTCGCTTCGCCCACTGTTCGCCCCGCCGACGCGGCGACCTCGGCGACGAGCTCGCGAAGCCACGACTCGTCCTGCGTCCCAAGCCATCGTGCGACGACGCGACCGTCGTCCGTTCGTCTCCAGTCAAGTAGACCGACGGGGAGCATACCTTGCCCTTTGCTGCGCTCGTCGCGCGTCCGACGTGTTCGTCGTCACCAGCTCGTAGACGAGCGCCTCTTTGTCGGGCGCGGGACGGAGCACCCGACCGATGCGCTGAACGTGCTCCCGCGGTCCGAGGGCGCCGGCTACGATGATCGCAACCCGAGCTTCCGGCACGTCGATCCCCTCGTTGAGGACACGGGCGGAAGCGATCGCCCTTACCCTGCCGTCTCGGAACGCCGCGAGGATCTCCTGCCGCTCACGGGCACCGGTCTCGCCGGTGATGACGGGGACGAGATTGTCTCGCGCCGCATCGTAGGCATTCTCGGCAAACGCGGTGAAGACGATCGCGCGGTCATTCCGGTGGCGATCGAGGAGCGTACGCAGGAGCGACCGCTTCGCCCGGGGAAAGCTCGCGAGCTCGAGGGCGCGCGCGCGATCCCGCAAGGCGCGCCGGCCGTCGGGGGTGCGGCCGAGGCCCCGGAGGAGAGTCACCACGTCGGCCTCGGGGTGGAGGCGCATGAATGTGCGCCTCATCTCGAGGAAAACGCGCATCCGCGCGTCGTATTCGGCGCGCTCGTCGACCTCCAAACGCACCGGGACACGTACCATCGCCACGTTCGCGAGATGGGTCCCGACGAGATCCGCATATCCCATTTCGAAGACGGTAGGACCGATCAGACCGCCTAGGCGAGCAGCGGCCTCCGACCCCGGCTCGGGCATCGTCGCCGTGAGTCCGAGCCGGGCAACGGCAGCCGATGCCTCGAGCGCCTCGACACGTGCGCCGCCTCCGAAGTGATGGACCTCGTCGACGACGAGGAGACCGAATCGATCACCCAGCGCGTCCATGTGGCGGTACGCGCTCTCGAACGTCAACACCGTTACCCGTTCGATCGATCGCTGACCGTCACCGACGAGGCCGACGGCTTCCCCGAGATGACGGCGCAGCTCGTCGACCCACGCGGTGGCGAGCACCTTCGTCGGGCAGAGGTCCGCCGCCGGGAGCCCTGTCTCGAACAGCGCGGCGATCGCCACACGCGTCTTGCCTGCACCTGTCGGAAGCGCAACGACGCCGCGACGCGAGAAGGCTGCCCACGATGCCAAGGCCTGTGCCTGATAGGACCGGAGCTCGAGAGCCGCGGCGTTCAGCGGGCGAACGGACCAGTTGCGACGGAGGTCGCCGTGCAGCTCCATTCCGATGGCATCCGCCGCCGTGGCGATGTCGTGAAATCGGAAAGCAGCGGCGCGCCGCGTCTCCGTTCGTGGATCCCACAACGCGTGATCCACGCTGGGCACGTCGGCGCCGAGCTCCAGCGTGCCACGATCGAAGCGAACCGACTTGGGAAGCATCCGCGGGCGGGAAAAGCGAAGCGTGTGCCAGCAACGCCTCCTCGTAATCACCGCGTTTTTCCGTGTGCCGACTGGCCCGGGCCAGCTTGGGCCTGGCCCGGACCACAACGAAGCGCGTCGTCTCCACGGATCCGCACCGATTCTTCGCGACGAATCTCTGGGCCCCCGGTCTTAGACGGTATGCCCATGAGAACGACGACGATGTTCCGTCTTGGCCTGACGTGCCTTTTCCTTTCGGCTTGTTCGATGGCTTCCGGTGACGACACCGAGACCCTTGACCAGGAGGCGCGCGTAAAGCCGAAGGGAAACGAGACCTTCACGACAGGCACCTTGGTCGTCAGCGTGCCCAAGAACGCGCCCGAGCTCGCGCCCACGGAGCTTCGGCTCGCGCCCACGGGCCTGGTTCCGGGCGCCAACAGTCCGCGTGGTCGTCTCGACGAGGAGATCACGCTTCCGATCGGAACGTACGACCTCTTCGTGGGTCGACCCGCGCCGTTTAGCATTGGAAAACCGTACGGCACAAAACCGTACGGCACCGTGGTCATCAAGGGCGGAGAGCAAGTGACGATGACGCTGCCCGTCCTCGCCCCAGTTACCGTGACGGGGCAGCCGCGCCCGGCAGACCTGCAGACCGTCTACGTCGACTACGGCCCGGCGATCGTGCCGATGAACGCATCGCCCCGCGATCTGACCCCCAGCCTCGTGGCGGAAGACGTCCTATATTGGGACCCGCTGGCCGGTCCGAAGGTCGGGATCGTCCTGGCTCCTGGAGAGACGTATCGCGTCGAGCGCCCGAAGCCAGATGACGGAACCGAGGTACTCGCGACGCTAACCGTGCCGAAGAGCTCGAAATCCATTCACAAGTTGCCGTCGCTCTCCAATGCCTGGGACGTCCCGACGATGAACGTTCCAAGCGCTACCCTCGAGGTGATCTCCTCGGGGTCCGACTTCCCTGCCCGCGACGTCTTGGTGCGGTGGGCGTGCGAACCGATTTGCGACGACAACCTGGCCGCTCCCCGTCCGAACGTGGGCTTCACCTGCGGACTGATGGGGAGCCGGGGAGCAGCAGTCGTGATCAACGCCGGCGTCGCGCCGAAGACGGCGAGCGGGGGCACCTTTCTCGCTCACCCCAAATGCCACTACGAGATCACCGGACTGGCCTCCGGCGACATCCCGATCGACAGCAGCCAACCGAAGACGTCGATCCACGTCGGGTACATCGATGTGGAAGACGTGGTGATCAGCCATACAAACGGAGGTAAACGCACGGTGAAAGGTCAATTCTCCCTTTCGCGAGCTCCAGGCCCCGGGCAAAAGGCCGTTGACCTTGGTGGATCTTGGGAGACCGGCAACGCCGTGCCGGTCGCTCCTGGGACGTACGTCGTCCTAGTCCGCTACGCCGACAACACCGGGCCGAAGAGCTACACGGAAACCGTGACGGTCAAGTGAGGCGTTCTCCCGGCCCCGACGCGACCGAGCGCGAGGTGAGATCGACGCCGAAGATCTTGCCCCGGTTTTCGGGACGCCTGACGTAGCTGGACCTCGTCGACGACGAGGAGACCGAAGCGACCACCCAGCGCGTCCGTGTTGGCGGTACGCGCTCTCGAACGTCAGTACCGTTACCCGTTCGACCGATCGCTGACCGTCACCGACGAGGCCGACGGCTTCACCGAGATGACGGCGAAGCTCGTCGACCCACGCGGTAGCGAGCTGCGCCTGATAGGGACGAAGCTCGAGAGCCGCGGGACTCATCGGGCGAAAGGACCATTTGCGACGCCGGTCGCCGTGCAGGTCCATGCCGATGGCGTCCGCCGCCGTGGCGACGTCGTGAAATCGGAGCGGAGGCGAGCACGCGCGACGTTACAGGAGCTCGATCTCGGGACGAGCGGACCAGGCTGACAGCCGAACGCGCGCGCGCATTGCGCACTCGACTCTACACGACGGAAGGGCTGCCGCTACACCGCGCGCGCGCGCGCACTCGGCGCCCGCGCGCGTCCGATCCAGCGGTGAACTCGATGCTTCGTCGAACGGCACGGTCGGCACGACCAGTGCAGCTCTCCTTCCAAAGGCGGCCCTCGATGGAGCGGCCAAGAGGAGAGACGCATGACCAAGTACGTACGGTTTGTGGCGCCGTTGGCGATCGTGTTGGGCGGATGCGCCGCCGAGGAACGGGAGTCGGAGCCATCCGTCGAGGGCGTCGCCTCCGTCGCCTCCGAGGCGGAGCCGCCGCGTGTCGACGACGGTTCACTCGAACCGAGCGCACGGCCCTTCTCCTTGTGCATGGATGTTCCAGGCACGAGATCCTTCGTCTGTTGCGTCGACTTCTCCGAGGTCGGAGGAACACAGAGGTGCGGTTGGGGCACCTACCCGTGATGTGCTCGCTCCACATGACCATGCGATGCCGCGGATGATGGAACCAGACGAGCCTTGAAGCCTTGTGTCGCCCATCCTGGGCGGAAAGGCCTGCTCGCCATGAACCATCTCTCCCGCCTGTCGGTCGTCTCGGTTGCCCTCGTCGGCGTGCTCGTATCGGGCTGCGCAGCCATGCTCACCGGAGGTCCGCTGATCGAGGACCCGAACGGTCCTATCGGCACGATGACCTTCGTGAATCACAGCAGTCGCGATATCCACAACGTCTACCTCACGCGTTGCTCGAACTCGACGTACGGCGGCAATCGCCTCGATGGTCCGGACATCGAGGGTGGCGGGAAGCACACCTTCAAGATGTCGCCCGGTTGCTGGAGCATCCGCATCGACGGCAAAGGGACGAGGGGCACGAAGTCGTTCGAGGTCGTGGCCAACCAGGACGTCGTGGTCACGTACGACGGCAGGATCAAGGAGTGATCGGAGAAGGGGAGGCGATTCGTAGAAGTCAGCTCCCGTCATTTCAGGTCAGGGCAACGCCGTTCTACGTCGTGGCATGCCCAAACGGATCTTCCTTCTTGGCCTTCTCGTCACGACGCCGGCGGCGGCGGACTCGGAGTCGAATCGCGCCATCCAACACGGCGCGATTGACGTCAATCCGGTCGCCATCGTCGTCGATCAGTATGGGGGGCAGGCCCAGGTCGCAATCGGCGGACCGATGACCGTCGTGCTCGGCGCGAGCTACATGACCCTCGACTCGACGCGGACGGCGCATCCAGACCACGGGACTTCCGGAGGTCCCGGCGTCCGCGGAGGTTTGTTCGAGCTCGGAGTTCGATTCCACTTTCCTTTGAGCAACGACAAACCGCTGGTGTTTGCCTATGTTCAGCCGTCGCTCGCGCTCGACGTGCTCGCCGTCGACGGCCTCTCGCGCCCCGTCCCGCGCATCGGAGGCATCCTCGATTTCGGACTGCATTTTGGGCGCGGGCCGGGCCTTTTCGCGACGGTCGGCCTTGGCGTGATCAGCCGATCGGAGATCGACGCGATCAAGAGCACCGGCTTCCTCCCTTCGGTTGGTCAGCGCGGCTGGGTCTCTCCCCGGTTCCTGTGCTCGATCGGTTGGGCGTTCTGACCGCGGTGAACGTTGCGATGAGCGTCGCGCCGCTCCCAGGAATCGCCCCGCAGTTTGGATCGACATTGTCACTGATCTCGCGAGTTGCGGCGAGGCTCGAGTAACCGTATTTGTTGCGGCCGCGCAAGTCGTGTGCCATCGAACACGGCCATCCTCCGAGAGTGCGCGATGATTCATTGGCTCGAGCTAAAAAGACCGCCGAAGCTCGGGCTCGACGTCGGGATCCAAAGGCGGCGCTGGCTCGGCGAGTTCCTCAAAGCCTTCGTCGTCGTCTTCGTGGGGTACCTGACGATGTACCTCATCCGAAACAACTTCAAGGCGGCGTCGGGAAGCCTGAAGTCGGAGATGGGGTGGACGACCACGCAGCTCGCGGCCGTTGGTGTCGCCTTCTCGATCGCTTATGGGCTGGGCAAGACCGTCCTCGGGTATCTCGTGGATGGCAAGAACACGAAGTGCGTCGTCTCGGTATTGCTGACACTCTCCGGAGTCGTCGTGGTCTTCATGGGGCTCGGCCTTGCAGCGCGAGGTGTGCCGATTGCCGTCTTCATGATCTTATGGGGCGTCAACGGGGTATTTCAATCGGTCGGGGGTCCTGCGGCCTACTCGACCATCACCCGGTGGACGCCGCGCACGGTTCGCGGTCGATGGCTCGGCTTGTGGAACGTCTCGCACAACATCGGGGGTGGGCTCGCAGGCGGCGTCGCGCTCTTCGGCGCCCAGGCCCTTTTCGACGGACATGTCTACGGGATGTTCCTGTTCCCCGCGGCGATCGCCGTGGCCGTTGGCGTCCTCGGTCTGTTCGGCGGCCGCGATGATCCGGAGGAGCTCGGTTGGGACCGCGCCGAGGTGATCTTTGGTGAGCCCGTAGAGACCGACAACACGGCCGCCGAAGGAATGAGCAAATGGCTCATATTTCGCCAATACGTTCTAGGCAATCGATGGATTTGGCTACTATCCATCTCGAATGTATTCGTCTACGTCGTTCGCATCGGCGTCGACAATTGGTCGGTGCTGTATTCGCAGGAACACCTGGGGTTCTCGAAAGCCGATGCCGTCCACACACTATTCTATTTCGAGCTGGGCGCGCTGGTCGCGTCCGCCTGCTGGGGCTACGTCTCGGACCTCGTCGGCGGACGGAGAGCGGCGGTCGCGGCGGCGTGCCTCGTCGCGACTCTCCTTGCGATCTCGGCATATCGGCGTGCCACGTCGGTCGCCGAGATCAACGTCGCGCTGTTCTCGCTCGGCGCGCTGATCTTCGGGCCGCAGCTGCTGATTGGCGTTTCACTCGTTGGCTTCGTCCCAAAGCGATCGGTGTCGGTCGCGAACGGGATGACGGGCACCTTCGGGTACTTGTTCGGCGACGCCGCGGCGAAGGTTGGGTTGGCAGCGATCGCCGATCCGTCGCAAGGAGGCCTTCACCTGCTCGGGGTGACGCTGCGCGGCTGGGGTGACACGTTCGTCGTGCTCTACGCCGCGGCGATCGCCGGCGTCGCGCTGCTCGTCGTGGTTGCGTTCGGCGAGGAGCGACGGCTCCGAGCGCTGAGGAGGGAGGCATTGGACGTAGCTCCCTTGGCGGACGACAAACGACCTCCGGCGTGACGAAACCTCCGACGGGGCTACAAGAGCGGGACATCCCCGTGATCATTCGCCCTCTCTGCGTTCTCGCTCTTTCCCTCGTCGCCGTCGCCTGCACCAGTGAAGAAGACCTGGGGAACCGGCCGGATCCTTCGGAGTCGGCGACGGAGTCATGGTCGGGTTCCGCAAGGGGGACGATCGGCGGTAGGCCGTTCATCCCGACGAGCGCGCTTGCGCATGCCGGGCCCGGCTACGTCCACGGAGAGTTGAACGTGCCGGCGGTCGACCTGATCTTCAGCAGCGCCCCGGACGCCTGCGCAACGACCAAGCACGACAAGTACCGAGCGGGCGAGACGTACGTGCAGATCCACGATGTTCGAGCGGCAGTGGGGACGGACACCGCTAGCGACGCCGAGGTCTTCATCGTCAACGCGAGCTGCGCGAGCGGTGCGTCCCTCGAGGGTAAGGAGACG
>Ga0247825_10003656_pt1 | contig 10131 bp, 4 predicted proteins | sample 13C_Vanillin_Day_FD_194413 | JGI IMG/M metagenome (GOLD analysis project Ga0247825, IMG submission 194413) | Soil microbial communities from agricultural site in Penn Yan, New York, United States - 13C_Vanillin_Day48 | ecosystem: Environmental > Terrestrial > Soil > Agricultural land | place...
GTTGTAGAAGTGGCCCGGGCGACGGTGGCAACGGGGGACCGGGAGGCACTGGGGGACGTGGAGGGAACGGCGGAGCCGGAGGCAATGGGGGAAATATTGTCATTGTGTTCTTCAACAAAGATCCCAGTGAGACAAACCTGCCGGTTTACTCGAACGATGGTGGGCGCCCAGGGGCTGCGGGCCAAGGTGGCGCCGGTGGCGCGGGAGGCCCTGGAGGAGACAAAGGCAATCGTGGCCCGTGTTGCCGCCGCAATGCCGCGCATAATGGCGCACAAGGCCCGAATGGCTCAGCTGGGCCTTCTGGCAATCATGGTACACACGGAGCAAAGGGTAGATTCGTCTCGCGGCGCCAGGATATTCCGGTTTAGTACTGCCCGGTCACATGAATCGTAGGCGCCCGGAGCGTGTTTCCCCAAGAGGCGCCAGGGGAACCCAAGAGCTTGTCAAGCTGGACCCGGACCCCATCGACGGGCTGCGCACGGGCCTCGAGCGCTGGGGCGAGGTGGGCGACGAGGGCGTCCTCTGCCTCCTCTCGGACTCCACCAACTCCGAGCTCACCTACGAGACGGGCAGCGAGAGCGTGGTGGCCGAGACGCTGGAGCGGCTCTTCCACGGGGTGAAGGGCCGCATCGTCGTGGCCCTCGTCGCCTCCAACCTGCACCGCGTGCACACGCTGCTCAAGCTCCCGCAATCAGGGGCGGAGCTGGGGCTGGAGGAGGAGTGCTACATGAGACGAGGAGGATGATAAGGCTCGTCGCTATGAGCCTCTGAAGCGTCCATGTGGCACGCGCGGAAGAGGGAGGGCGTCCGAGCATCGCCTGACGCTGTCACGGTGCCGACTCCCTCAGCAAGCGTCCATGCGCTGGCTACGCCACCTGGGAGCGCAGCCTGGGCAGGAGTGTACCCCAAGGGGGCTGCGTGGCTTGTCCACAGGCCGGGAACTTCACTCTCCCTCTCCACTGGGCCCCCCATCCCTCTGCCCAAGGGTGGACAGGAAAGAACGGTGGATCTGCCCGCGCCGGCTGTGGAGGCACTCAAGGCACACCGCCACTTGTGCGGCCCTTACGTGTTCTGCCAGCCGGACGGCCAGCCGCTCACCGCTGGGATGACCAAGCACCCGCTCCTGCGGGCGCTGCGTAGGGCAGGAATCAGCCGTGCAGAGGGCTTCATCGGCTAGCACGATCTACGGCACACGTATGGCAGCCATCTCGCGATGCGGGGCGTTGCGCTCAAGGTCATTCAGGAGTTGATGGGTCACGCCGAACCCACGCCCCACTCCTTGGACTGCGGCGAGTCGCGCCTGGAATAATGGTGGGACAGGTGGGTGACGCGACAAGCGAGCGCGACATGGATTGACGGCGCCCTGTACCTGTGTTCAGGCTGAGGGTGCGCCATGGCCCCGCAGATCTCGATCGATTTCTACGCTGCTCACGCGGCACATCCCTCGCTCATGCCCTTCCACCCGGTGGTGAGGCGGTGGTTCGCGGAGCGGCTGGGCGAGCCCTCGTGTCCCCAGGTGGAGGGCTGGCCGCTGATCCAGGGCGGTCACGACGTCCTCATCGCCGCGCCCACCGGCAGTGGCAAGACGCTGACGGCCTTCCTGGCCGCGCTGGACGGGCTCTTCCGGCAGGCGCTGGAGGGCACGCTCGCGGACAAGACGCAGGTGCTCTATGTGTCGCCGCTCAAGGCACTGGGCAACGACGTGCAGAAGAACCTGCTGCAGCCGCTCGAGGAGCTGCTGACGCGGGCGCGCGCGGAGGGCTACTCCCCACAGGAGCTGCGCGTGCAGGTGCGCACCGGGGACACCTCGGCCTCCGAGCGCGCGCAGATGATCAAGCGCCCGCCGCACATCCTCATCACCACGCCGGAGTCGCTCTACCTCTACCTCACCGCGGACCGGGCCCGGGCCACGCTGCGCGCGGTGCACACCGTCATCGTGGACGAGATCCACGCGCTGGCGCGGGACAAGCGGGGCAGCCACTTCACGCTCTCCATGGAGCGCCTCAAGATGCTCACGGAGGTGCGCCCGCAGCTCATTGGCCTGTCGGCCACGCAGAAGCCGCTGGATCGGATCGCCGGCTTCCTCACGGGCGCGTCGCACACCGAGTGCAAGCGGGTGGAGGTGGGGCACCTGCGGCCGTGGGACCTGACCGTCGAGATTCCAGACGCGGAGCTGAGCTCCATCGCCTCGCACGAGATGTGGGGCCAGGTGTATGACCGGCTGGTGCAGCTCACCTCGGAGCACCGCACCACGCTCATCTTCGTGAACACCCGGAAGATGGCCGAGCGGGTGGCGCACGATCTGGGAGAGCGGATCGGCAAGGACAAGGTAGCGGCGCACCACGGCAGCATGTCGCGGGAGATCCGGCTGAACGCGGAGGAGCGGCTGAAGAACGGTCAGCTCGCGGCGATGGTGGCCACCGCATCGCTGGAGCTGGGCATCGACGTGGGCAACGTGGACCTGGTGGTGCAGCTGGGCACCACCAAGGCCATCTCCGTGCTGTTGCAGCGGGTGGGCCGCGCTGGCCACTATAAAGGAGGCATCTCCAAGGGCATCCTGTTCGCCATGACGCGCGACGAGCTGATGGAGTGCGTCGCGCTGCTCAACGCCGTGCGCGAGGGCGAGCTGGACATGGTGCGCATCCCGGAGAAGCCGCTGGATGTGCTGGCGCAGCAGATCGTCGCCGCGTGCGCGTGCGAGGAGTGGGATGAGCGGGCGCTCTTCGCTGTCGTCCAGCGGGCGTACCCGTACCGCGAGCTCACGTGGGAGGAGTACCAGCAGGTGGTGGAGACGCTCTCGGAGGGTATCTCCCTGCGCCGGGGCCGCAGCGGCGTGCACCTGCACCGCGACCGGGTGAACCACAAGCTCAAGGGGCGGCGCGGGGTGCGCATCACGGCGCTGACCAATGGCGGTGCCATCCCGGACACCTTCTCCTTCTCTGTCGTCGCGGAGCCGGAGGGCAAGGTAGTGGGGCAGCTGGACGAGGACTTCGCGGTGGATTCCTCGCCGGGAGACATCTTCCTGCTGGGCTCCACGGCGTGGCGCATCCAGCGCGTGGCGGGCAGCACGGTGCAGGTGGAGGACGCGAAGGGCGCGCCGCCCACGGTGCCCTTCTGGCGAGGCGAGGCTCCTGGGCGCACGGATGAGCTGTCCCTGCAGGTGGGGCGGCTGCGCGAGGAGCTGCTGCAGCACGAGGACCCCATGGCCTTCCTGCGGAAGGAGCTGCGGGTGCCTGCGCCGGCCGCGGACGCGCTGCTGGGCTACCTGCGGCTGGGACAGAAGATGCTGGGGGCGGTGCCCAGCCATACCACGGTGGTGGCCGAGCGCTTCTTCGACGAGGCGGGCGGCATGCAGCTCGTCATCCACGCGCCCTTCGGCAGCCGCATCAACCGAGCCTGGGGCCTGGCGCTGCGCAAGCGCTTCTGCCGCACCTTCGACTTCGAGCTGCAGGCGGCGGCCACCGAGGATGGCCTCCTGCTGTCCCTGGGCGAGCAGCACTCCTTCCCGCTGGCGGACATCTTCGACTTCCTCAACGCGGAGAACGTGCAGGAGGTGCTGGTGCAGGCGGTGCTCCAGGCGCCGCTGTTTGGCACGCGCTTCCGGTGGAACGCCACCCGCTCGCTGGCGCTCAACCGCTTCTCCGGGGGCAAGCGCGTGGCGCCCAACCTCCAGCGCGCCCGGAGCGAGGATCTGCTGTCGGCCGTCTTCCCCGCGCAGGTGGGCTGCCAGGACAACCACGGCGGGGGAGACATCGAGCTGCCGGATCACCCGCTGGTGAAGCAGACGATGGAGGACTGCCTGCGCGAGGCCATGGACGTGGACGGCCTGCGCGAGGTGCTCCGCCGCATCAAGGACGGGCGCATCCGCCTGGAGGCGCGGGACGTGCCGGAGCCCAGCGTCTTCGCGCATCAGATGATCCACAGCATGCCGTACACCTTCCTGGATGACGCGCCAGCCGAGGAGCGGCGGGTGCGCAACGTGTCGCTGCGGCGGGCCATGCCGGCCGAGGACGCGGCGGCCTTCGGGGCGCTGGATGCGGGGGCCATCGCCCAGGTGGTGGAGGACGCGGCGCCGCCGATGCGGGACGCGGACGAGCTGCACGATGCGCTGCTGCAGCTGGTGCTGCTGCGCGTCTCGGAGGTGCCGCCGGGCCTGGAGGTGCCGCTCTTCCAGCAGGGGCGGGTGGCGTGGCTGGAGCTGCCGGGCGGGCGCTTCCTGGTGCCGGCCGAGCGGGGCAACGCGGTGCGAGCGCTCTTCCCGGACGTGGTGACGCAGCCGGTGCTCCCAGTGCTGGAGGGAGATCGGCCCGTGGAGCGGGATGCGGCGGTGCTCCAGGTGGTGCGCGGGTATATGGAGATGCTGGGGCCCGCCACAGCCAGCGAGCTGGCGAGGCTGACGCTGCTGGACGAGTCCGAGGTGAACCTCGCCCTGCACCAGCTCGAGAGCACGGGCGGCATCTTGCGAGGCCAGTTCCGCCCGCGGCCCGCGCACCTCGCGCCGGACGCGCCCCTGCCCGTGGAGTGGTGTGACCGGCGCCTGCTCCAGCGCATCCACCGGCTCACGGTGGGGCGGCTGCGCAGGGAGATCGAGCCGCTGAGCGCGCAGGACTTCATGCGCTTCCTCTTCCGGTGGCACCACCTGGAGGAGGTGGACGCGCTGCGCGGCTCCACGGGGCTGCTCAAGGCCGTCTCGCTCCTGCAGGGCTACGAGGCGCCCGCCTCGGCCTGGGAGCGCTTCCTGCTGCCCTCGCGCATGAAGGGCTACTCGGGCGAGCTGTTGGAGCGCGCCTGCTACGGCGGCGAGGTGGCTTGGGGCCGGCTGACGGTGAAGGATGCCCGGCCACCGGGGCCTCGCCGGGGCGCGTCCGTGGATCCTCCGGAGGTGGAGGCACCCCGCTCTCGCGCGCCCCAGCCCACGCGCAACGCGAGCCTCACCTTCGCTCGCCGGGAGAACCTGGACTGGATGCTGGCCTCCGCGCGGCCGGACGCGCTGTTCTCGGATGGGGGCGTGTGGCTGCCTCCGGATCTGTCCGCCGCGGCGCGTGATGTCGTCTCCGTGCTGGAGCAGCGGGGGGCGTGCTTCTTCAATGATCTGACGTCCCGCGCGCGCCGGCTGCCTGCGGAGGTGGAGGATGCGCTGTGGGAGCTGGTGGCCCGGGGGCTCGTCACCGCGGACGCGGTGCAGAACCTGCGCGTGCTGCAGAGCCCGGCACAGCGCCGCCGCCAGAAGCTGTTGCAGCGGGGAGGCCCGGGCCGCTGGAGCCTGCTGGCGCCCTCCGAGCCGAAGCCGGCCGACGAGGTGCTGGAGCAGCTCGCGCGGCTGTTCCTCCAGCGCTACGGCATCGTCTGGAGAGACCTGGCGATGCGGGAGGCGCTGGCGCCCACCTGGCGTGAGCTGCTGTTCGTGTACCGGCGCATGGAGGCGCGTGGGGAGGTGCGCGGCGGGCGCTTCGTGTCGGGCTTCGTGGGCGAGCAGTTCGCGCTACCAGAGGCCGTGGACCTGGCGCGGGCGGTGCGGCGGCAGGCGCCCTCGGGGGTGAGGGTGCAGCTCTCGGCGGTGGATCCGCTCAACCTCACGGGGGTGGTCACCCCCGGTCCGCGTGTGCCCGCCACGGTGGGCAACGTCGTCACCTGGGTGGACGGCATCCCCCAGGGAGTGGACGCGCTGGCCGACAGCGAGGACGAGGGCGGAGGCTCGGAGGCGCCCGACGGCGAGGCGGCCGCGAGCTGAGGAAGGAGCCGGAAGGGGGGGCGCGTTCCTCCTCCGAGGCTGCTAGGGTGTCCCCGTCACAACGAGGGGAATGCCGATGCGCCGTCTGCTCATCCTGGGGCTGTTACTACTCACCGCCTGCCCGGACGAGACCGATCCGGATCCAACGCCCACCAACAAGGGGCGTGTTCAGGGCAAGCTGAGCCCGTTCATGGGCTCGAGCTCCGTGAAGCCGGCGGCACGCCCGGCCATCCTCCAGGGCCAGGCCGGGGCCGCGATCACGCAGGCGCTTCAGCGCGCCGCTTCGCAGCAGCGGCTCCAGCAGCGCAAGTCCTCGCTGGAGGTGTCGGACCCGGACCTCCCCATCCTCCCGGTGCCTCCGGGGCCTCCGCCGCTCAAGCGGGTGCCGCAGACGGATCCCACCATCATCGGTGACGTCATCGTCCGCTTCGAGGAGGCCGCGCTGAGCGCTCCGGTGGCGCTGCAGCAGCTGCAGGTGCCCGGCTACCGTGTGGTGCACAAGGGCTTCGCCAGCGAGTACCTGCACCTGGTGGGCTTCGAGGCGCTCGACGGCCACGCGCTGACGGTGGAGGAGACGGGCCAGCTGGTGGCGCGGCTGGCGCAGGTGCCCGGCGTGCGCTTCACGGAGAAGAACCTGCGCATGTACCCCACGCGCACGCCGAACGACAGGGCCTACTCCCTGCAGTGGCACTACCCGGCGCTCAACCTGCCGTCCGCCTGGGATGTGAGCACGGGCGCGAGCACCGTGACGGTGGCCGTGCTCGACACGGGCATCGTGAACCACCCGGACCTCAACCCGCGCGTCGTCCCCGGCTACGACATGATCTCGGATCCCAGCAACGCGGGGGATGGCAATGGCCGTGACGCCGATCCCACCGACAGGGGCGGTGACGAGCCAGGCGGTGGCTCCTCCTGGCACGGCGCTCACGTGGCGGGCACCGTCGGCGCGGTGACGGACAACGCCAGCGGTGTGGCCGGAGTGACGTGGGCCACGCGCATCTTGCCGGTGCGCGTGCTCGGCAGGCTGGGCGGCACCACGTTCGATATCACCGCGGGGATGAACTGGGCGGCCGGCGGCACGGTGTCGGGGCTGCCCGCCAACCCCACGCCCGCCAAGGTCATCAACATGAGCCTGGGCGGCTCGGCTCCGCCCCAGCAGACGTACCAGGACGTGATCAACCCGCGCGTGGCCGCGGGAGCCATCTTCGTGATCGCCGCGGGCAACGAGAACTCGAACGCAGCCGAGACCACGCCGTGCAACCAGCAGAACGTCATCTGCGTGGGCTCGACGAACTTCGCCGGCCGGCGCAGCAGCTTCTCCAACTTCGGCACGCCGGTGGACGTGATGGCCGCGGGCGGGGAGATGCGCGAGGACCTCAACGGCGACGGCTACCCGGACGGCGTGCTCTCCACGGCGCTGGATGACACCAACGCGCCGGCCTATGTCTTCAACCAGGGCACGAGCATGGCCACGCCGCACGTGTCGGGCGTGGTGGCGCTGATGGCGGCGCTGAGCCCGAACATCACCCTGTCCCAGGCCGAGAGCATCCTCAAGAACACCGCCAGCGCGAGCAGCAAGTGCAACGAGGGCTGCGGCGCGGGCCTGGTGAACGCTCAGGCGGCGCTCAAGGCGTTGACCGGCGGCAGCACCGAGCCGCCGAAGCTGGGCGTCACCACCACGCTGCTGTCCTTCCAGGGCAACGGCACGCAGCAGGTCCTCGTCTCGAACCTGGGCTCGGGCACCCTGCGGGTGACGGCGGCGAAGTCTGGCCCGCAGGCCTCCGCGGTGTCCCTGCCGGCCACCACGGTGACGGTCCCGGCCTTTGGCACCGCGACAATGGAAGTGTCGGTGAACACCGGCGGGCTGGCCAATGGGGATTACTCGGCGACCCTCACCTTCACGGGGGCGAACGCGAGCTCGGGCACACCCGCGGGCGAGGCGACGGTGTCGGTGAAGATCCGCGTGGGCGTGACGGCGGACAAGGACGCCTTCATCGCCTTCGCATACCAGGACGCCAGGGGCGAGTGGCAGGTGGACCCGGAGGCGGTGGGCGTCGTCCCGGCCAGGGGCGGATACAGCTACTCCATCGAGCTGGCGCCGAAGACGTACTACACGCTCGCCACCATCGACGACGACAACGACGGCAACTTCTTCGAGGAGGGCGAGCGCTCGGGCTTCTGGCGCAACGTGGATGACTTCGAGCCCATTGTCCTGGTGGCGCAGCAGACGCTGACGAACATCAACTACGATCTGGTGCCGCTGGCGCCCATCGACGACACGCCGGCCCTGGTGGTGGGCAGCGCGTGCACCAGCAACGCGGACTGCCCGGACGGAGGCCGATGCGTGACGAGCTACCCCGGCGGATATTGCACGCGCGACTGCAACACGGTGGCCTGCCCCGCGGGCTCAAAGTGCTACACGGTGGATTCGAACTCCGGGGCCAAGGTCTGCATCCAGAGCTGCTCTGGGCCGAACCAGGGGCAGAGCAACTGCCGCGCGAGCTACGTCTGCTACGACGACCTGGCGGGCGGGGGAGAGTGCCTGCCAAATTGCACGATCCTGAATATCTGCGCGGGCACCAGCTTCACCTGCGGAGGCAGCGGCTACTGCCAGTAGCTCAGTCCGGAGTGCTGGCCGTGGGCAGGGTGATGTGGAAGGTGGTCCCCTGGTTGACCTGGCTCTCCACCGTGATGGTGCCTCCCACCGCGGTGATGATGCTGTGGACCAGCGAGAGCCCCAGCCCCGTGCCCTCGCCCACGGGCTTCGTCGTGAAGAACGGATCGAAGATCTTGTCCAGGTTCTCCGGGGGGATTCCGCACCCCGTGTCGCGGATCTCCACGATGACGCGCTCGGCGGTGTCGGGCCGGGCGGCGATGTGGATCTCGTTCTCCTCGACGTGCCCCTCGGGGATGGCCTGCGCCGCGTTGATGAGCAGGTTGAGGAACACCTGACCCAGCCGTGACGCGCTGCCCGATACGGGCGGCACATTGTCCAGCTCCTCCACCAGCCGGGCGCGGCGGCGGACCTCGTGCGCGGCGATCTTCACCGCGGCGCTCACCACGGACTTCAGATCCGCCCGCCCCGTGGCGTCGTCTCGCGACAGCGTCTTGAGGCCCTGAACGATGACGCGCACCCGCTCGGCGCCCTCCTTGGCGTCCGACACGACGGTGAGCAGCTCCTGGCGCTCCTCCTCGGAGGGAGTGCCCCCGGTGCGGTGGAGCTCCTTGTGGAGGAAGTTGAGGTTGCTGAGCACGAAGGCCAGCGGGTTGTTGATCTCATGCCCCACGCCAGCGGCCAGCTTGCCCATGGAGGCCAGGCGGTCATTCAGGATGAGCTGGGCCTGCACATCCTGCAGCTTCCGCATGCTGGAGGCGAGCTGGGCATTGGCGCCCTCGAGCTCCGCGGTCCGAGCGCGCACCATCTGCTCCAGCGCGGCGTTGTAGCGCTGGAGATCCCTGGCGGAGGTCTCCGCGCTGCGGCGGCGCTCGTACTCGACCGCCTCGGCCTTCGCCTGGCGCATGCGCTCCTTCTCGCGCTGGCTGTCTCGCAGCTCCTGCCCCAGCCGGCTGACGGCGTTCGCGAGCGAGCCCAGCTCATCCTCGCGCAGGGTGGGGAGCTCGGCCGCGAAGTCGCCCTGGCGGATGCGCTCGGTGCTCGCCTGGAGCTCGCGCAGCTCACGCAGCGGCGGCAGCAGCATCCCGGCTGTCAGCAGCCCCAGGAACAGCAGCGCGGCCAGCGGCACGGCGGCGCCCAGCAGCCTGGCGAGCTGGAGCTGGTGCTCCAGCATGGCCTGAACCTTCTGCTGCTTCGAGCGTTCGGTCTCGATGGCCTTGGTGAGGAGGGGCCTCACCTCTTGCTCATAGGTGGAGAACAGCTCCCACCAGGAGCCGTCCACTGGGGAGGAGGCGAGGGCTGCGGGCCGCAGCACCACCTCGACGCCTTCTGCCCACTGCCGCTGGGCCTCGATGACGGTCTCCATGAGCTGGGCCTGGCCCAGGTCTTCTGGGATGTCCTTGCCCTGTTGCTCTGACTGGTAGCCCTCTTGGAGGGTCAGGAGATCGTCACGGAGTTGCTGCTCGTATTCGCGATAGTACTCCCGGGCGTCTCTCCCCAGCTGCCCGGCTTGGAGCATGTGCGTGAGGTAGTTCCACGCCTCCTGGGGCATGCTGGCATAGACGCCCAGTTGGCGGTCGACGATCACCAACTCGCGGCGAAGCTCCTGGGCTCGTGAGGCGCTCAGGTAGAGCACGGCCCCGGCGGCGGCGGCGAGGCCAAGCGCCACCCCCGCGAACAGCAGGACCTTGGTGCGAATCGACATGGGCGGAAGTGATTAGGAGAGAAAGGGGCGCCAAACACAAGCGACGACAAGCGTGGACCCCCGTCTCCCACCGTGGACCCC
>Ga0247825_10003657_pt1 | contig 10131 bp, 5 predicted proteins | sample 13C_Vanillin_Day_FD_194413 | JGI IMG/M metagenome (GOLD analysis project Ga0247825, IMG submission 194413) | Soil microbial communities from agricultural site in Penn Yan, New York, United States - 13C_Vanillin_Day48 | ecosystem: Environmental > Terrestrial > Soil > Agricultural land | place...
ACGAGAATTGCCGTGAGAGAACCGGGAGCACACACTTCAGTTCGTCGGCACCAGCCGCTTCAGCTCCTCGTCGAAGTGCTGGACGACGACGAGGCTCGTCGGGACGGAGGACGTCGTCGACGACTCGGATCCGCCGCCCTCCTTGATCATCAGGAACCGACCATCGCGGGCGATGCCGTACATGCGAGCGACTTGCGCGGTCGTGCCGGTATAGTAGCGTGCTTCGAGCAGCTTCGCGGGCATCGTGGCGGCCCATGCGGCCCCGCGCCCCACGACCCGTACACCCATCAATGCACCGCTGGGGGCAAAGTAAAAGAGCTCTTCGCTGCCTGGCGCCCACAGCGCTTGCGCGCCACCAGCCGTCGAAACCTGCGAGCGGCCACGGTTCACGTCAGGAAACGGGCGCACGTAGATTTCGTACTGGCCCGAGTCGTCCGCCTCGTACGCCAGCCATCGGCCGTCGGGCGAGATTTCCGGGTTCCGCTCCGCCTTCGGTGTCTGGACGAGCGGCGTGATCTCGTGCGTCCCGTCCAGCCGGAGCTGCATCACGTCCCACCCCGTCGTGGGGTTGTTCTCATAGAACACCAACCGGGTGCCGTCGGGCGAGACGGAGGTCGGGCGCTGCGTGTTGGGACTCTGAGTCAACTGCGTCGCCGCACCGGTCCCATCCGCCGCTTGAGTGAACAGATTCTGCGCGCCGGTCTGCGACGAGGCGAAGAGAAGCCGGCGGCTATCTATCCAGACCGGGTAGATGTCGCTTGGATCGGATGTCGGCCTTGTGAGCCCCCCACGAGCGAGGTTCCACAGCCAGACGCCGCCTTCGTCCACGCTGTGAAGCGCCACCTGGGTCCCGTCGGGCGCGATCCGCGGTTGGTCCCACGTCCGCGGCGGCGTGGCAATGATCATTTCCTTTCCCAGCCGGTCGACAAAGACGAGCGTCCGAGGCTCTCTCGTCCCGACACCCGGTACGTAGACGAGCGTCCCGTCACCAGCTGCCGCCACATTGACCGCGCCGTTGGTAGTCGTCACCACCTGCGTCACGACCGGCACGGACGTGCCAACTGTAGCGAGCCGAGAGAGGTCGAAGGCGATGGCCCGTAGGGACCCGGCGGCACCGTACACCAAATGCCCGCTCGGGGTCCCTGCACGGGGGCCTCCGCTCGGAACATAGTGCGCGTCGCTGGCGCCCGGGATCAGCGTGGTGTGCTCGCCAGTCCGGAGATCGAGAACCGCGACCTGCGCCTGGTCCAGTCCACCCGTCGTCGCGGTGATCGTGAACAGGATCGCCTGCCCGCCCGGCAGGAATTCCGGCCAGAAGTGATCGGCTTCTCCACGCGGACGATCGGGTCGCGTCAATACGGACGGCTCGCCATCGTTCGCCGGCATCTGCTGCAGGCCGGTCGCCGCGTTCGCGGTCGCGAACACGATCGTCCCGTCCGGAGCCCAGGTCGCGCCGCGGAACTCAGCGTCGAGGCGGGCCAGCGTCTCGGCCGGGCCGCCAGTGATCGCGACCCTCTTGAGATCCCGCCCGTCGGCAAAGCCGATCCACTGGCCGTCTGGCGAGACAAACGGATTGTTGGGTAAGCCGAGGCCAGTCAGCGGCGTCGCGTCAAGCTGGTCGAGGGCTCTCACGAACAGCGTCGTGCCGTTGGCGCCCCGATAGACGACCCGCGTGCCGTCGGGCGTGATAGCGATGTCACGGGTCGCCCCGAGGGCACCTAGCGCCGAGACGGTCAGCGCCGCGGCGGTCGGCGGGGTGATGAGCAGGCGCGAGACGCGAGACGGCGCGACGGTGGTATGCGTCGCGAGCCAGACGGCGGCACCTGCCACCGCTGCGGCGGCCAGCGCTGCACCCGCGGGTATCGCTATGCGTCGCCAGCCGGCCGACCGGGGCACGACTGTCACTGTCGAGGTGCTCCCGCTCGTGGGGGCGTGAATCGTCGGCTCGCTCAGCACGAACAACAAGACGGACACCTCGGCGATCCGTCGCTGACGGTCTTTCTCCAGACACCGGCGGATCAGCGTCCGTACCGCCGGCGGCACGCCGGCCGGCAGTGCGGTCCACTCCGGCTCTGCGCGCATAACGGCCGCGATCGTGTCGGTCAGATCTTCCCCGTCAAAAGCGCGCTGTCCGGTCAGCATCTCGTAAAGCACGCAACCAAAGGCCCACACGTCGCTGCGTCTGTCCGCAGCGAGACCTTTGGCCTGCTCCGGACTCATGTACGCCCCCGTCCCCAAGATCGCTCCGGCCAGCGTCATCGCTGGCGTCGTGATGGTCGGCGATTGGGACACATGTGGCGAGCTGGCGTTCGGCCCTATCGCCTTCGCCAATCCGAAGTCGAGCACCTTCACCACGCCATCTTCGCGGACTTTGATGTTGGCCGGTTTGAGATCGCGGTGAATGACCCCGTGCTCGTGGGCCGCTTCGAGCGCTTCGGCAATCTGCTTCGCGATCGGCAGTGCCTCGTCGATCGGAATCGGTCCGCGCGCGATCCGCTGGGAAAGGTCCTCCCCCTCGACCAGTTCCATGACGAGGGCCCGCACACCGCCGGATTCTTCAAGACCGTAGATCGCCGCGATGTGGGGATGGTTCAGCAACGCCAGGGTTTGCGCTTCACGTGTGAGACGCGCGAGGCGTTCGGCGTCCGACGCGAAGGATTCGGGCAGCACCTTCAAGGCGACGTCACGATTGAGCTTCGTGTCGCGCGCTCGAAACACCTGTCCCATGCCCCCTTCGCCGATCTGGGCGGTGATTTCGTAGACGCCAAGACGCATGCCAGGATTCAGAACAACTCCTTAGGTAGCGAAGGTTCGCACCGAAAGCCGGAGTGTTGCCCGCCAGAACCTCCTTGGTCCAGACCCAGTGTCTCTCCAGATGCACGCAGGAATGTCACGGCGTCCGCGATCCGGCCTTCGCGCACGGCGATGCGACCGAGGACCAGATTTCCTTTGTGAATCGCGTTCCCATAGTTCCAGTTAGCTCGATAGCCACGCGCCTCGTCGAGAAGCTACTTTGCATACACGCCTGCCTTGGACAAGTCGCCTGCGTCGAACGCGGTTTCAGGCAGGTCCGCGGGCAACGTGCGTTTGTCTGCCGGCGCCATCGCGTATGCCCGTTCCGCTTCCTTCAGCGCGAGGAGCGCCTCGCCGACGTCGCCCTGCACTGCGACATTCATTCTGTGTAAGTGGACCAGCTTCGAGACCCACGCCGGGTTATTCGGCTCGAGTGCGCGCGCCCGCTCGAGCAGGTCTTCGGCCAGCGGCCGATCGAAAATCATGAAGAAACCGGCTGCCGCCCCTAGGACCTCCACGTCTTGAGGAAGTGCCTCAACACGGGCGAGCCACTCAGCCTTCGTTCGCGCGTACAAGGCGGGATCGGAATACGCGCGTCCGTCAGTGGGTCCGCCGAACGGAGTCGACTGCGCGAACACGCTGGCAGCCGTCGTCAGCAAAGCGGCAAGGATGCAGCACTGCAGCCGTCTCACGGAACCTCCTGGGCATCGCGCCTGCGGGAGGCCCGATGTCTGTTCGGACTAACGCGCCAACGTCTTTCTATCACCCGAACGCGCAACGAGGACTATCGCCCCAGAGCCAGGCCGGTCTTCCAATTGACCACGACGACGATCGGCAGTGTTTCCCCAGGCACCAACTGCACGAGGAAGCGCCGGCCTGCGTCCGCAACATCGAAATTGTGCGTGCTGCCGCCCAGCAGTCCCGCAAACAGTGTCCTCTGGGCGCCGTGTCTGAACTCGCGTCCGCCCGAGACTGTCACGGTGACAGCCGCCATCGTTCCAATGGTGTCAAAGAACAGTTCCTTGCCGTCCGTTCCCCAGCGTGGGTGTGCACCGACCCCTCCGCTTGACGCTTGCCACGTCCCGTCCGCGGTCGGAAACTTCTGCACGAGCACCTTCCGGCTGTTGCCCTCGCCTGATGTGTAGGCGATCCAGCGGCCGTCCGGCGAAAACGTCGCCTCGCTCTCGCTCTCGCTAATCGAGGGGTTGTTGAGGAGCCGAGACGCCTTGCGATCCGCGAGCGACAGCACCCAGACGTGGGGCTTCTTCGTCTGTGGATCCGCTTCCTGGTAGAGGAGATACTGACCGTTGGGTGACCAATCGTTGAGCAGCTTGTCGTTCGGCGTCTTGTGCAGCAGCTGTTCCGGCCCCGTCCCCCCGGCGTTCTTCTGGTAGATATTGAGGGCCCCATCGCGATCGGAGACAAACGCTATCCGGGTGCCGTCCGGCGACCACACCGGCACGTTGTCGGACGCTGGATCCAAGGTGAGCTTCGTGCCATTGCCGGATTCCAACTCGATCACCCAGATGTCGCCGCCGTCCTCAGGCTTGAACACCGCCAGCTTTTGGCTGTCTGGCGACAGCCGGGGATTCTGGTAAAGAGCCGGGGGGCCGACGCGGCCCTCCCGCTTTCCGCTTCGGTCCACCCAGGCCAACTCTCGTGCGCCGTCGACAAGCCCTGTCCGGTACACCAGCACGCCGTTGTCCGACACAGAGAACGCCGCAGCACCCCTGGTCACATCTGAGAGTACCGGCTCGACCACCCGGAACGGCGTTCCGATGATCTGGGAGCTGTTGGTATCGAGCTGCTGAGCCATGAGGGTGCGGTCGCGCAGGAACAGCAGCAGGTCGGGCGGAGCAAACTCCGGCTTGTTCGGCGCGCCCACGAGCCGGTGGGCCTCCGTCGACGCGAGGGACCCGACGTAGATGCCGCCCGATTCGGGTCTCGAACTGATGACGAGATAGAGAAAGTGAACACCGTCGGGGAGAAAGCGGGGAAACCGGTGGGACGTGTCGCCGCGCGTGGCGTCGAGCTCGGTCACGGGAACCACGGGTTCGCCGCTCGCCGCCACACGGTAGATGGGACCGTCCTGCGGGGCAAAGAGAATCACGCCATCACGGTTCCAGGTGCCCCCCCAGCCGGACTGCGCGTCGGCGAGCATCTGCGGCGCCGTGCCGGAAATATCGATAATCTTCAGCTTGCTATCCGCAAAGAAACCGACGCTGCGGCTGTCAGGCGACCAGAACGGGTACGACGCACCATCGGTGCGCGCGAGCGTGACGCCCTCGAGGCGTGCGAGTGGCCGCACCCAGAGTTTCCGGACATCGCCGTCCTGGACGAGCACGACGACATGCGTGCCGTCGGGCGAGATCGCGAACATATGGAGCGGGGAGCCACCGCCTGGGGCAGCCGTCTGCATCTCGAACACCACGCGCGCCGGCTCAGGCGCCGAACGCCACGGCGCCCAGAGTGCCACCGCTGCCGCGGCGGCGATCGTCGCCAGAGCGGCGACGGCCCACGGGAGGCGTGCTTGCGGGACTGGCGCTGCGGACGCCGAAGAAGTCGCGGGCGTCGCCTCGTCCTTGGACGCGTCCTCAATCTCCAACCACGCGTCGGCGGCGGAGTCGAGCCGATGTTTGCGATCCTTCGAAAGGCACCGACGCAAGAGACGCCGCAACGCCGCGGGTGTGGCCGCCGGCAGAACCGACCAGTCCGGCTCTTTCGTCAGGATGTGCGCCAGCGTTTCGGCGACGTCCTCGCCCTCGAACGCCCGCTGCCCGGTCAGCATCTCGAAGAGGACCACGCCGAACGCCCAAATGTCCGCGCGCTTGTCCGCCGCACGTCCCTTCGCCTGTTCCGGCGCCATGTACGCCGCCGTGCCGAGAATCACGCCGACGCCCGTCATCTGCGCCGGGCTGGTGATCGTCGGGGACTGCGAGGCCTCGAGCTCGCCAGCCCGGCCTGGGCCGCCTGGCTCCGTGAGCTTCGCCAGCCCAAAATCGAGCACCTTCACGGTGCCGTCGGCGCGCACTTTGATATTCGCGGGTTTCAGATCGCGATGGATGATCCCCAGATCGTGCGCAGCCTCCAGTGCCTCGGCGATCTGCTTCGCAATCGGTAATGCCTCGTCGAGCGGCACCGGGCCCTGCGCGATCCGATCAGCGAGCGTGGGACCCTCGACGAGTTCCAGGACGAGCGCTGTAACACCGTCAGCGTCCTCGAGACCGTGAATGGCCGCGATGTTCGGATGGTTGAGGGTCGCGAGGAGTTCCGCTTCGCGCTGAAGCCGGGCCAACCGATCTGGGTCCTGCGAAAAGGCCTCCGGCAGCACCTTGATGGCGACGTCGCGTTTCAGTCGCGTATCCCGCGCTCGGTACACCTCTCCCATCCCGCCAGCCCCAAGCTGAGACAAGATTTCATACGGGCCGAGACGAGCGCCTGAATGTAGCGGCACTTGTTGAGTTTACGCGAGATTATGTCCGTCAAGCCCCGGCTCATTTCTTCAGCCCGGCCGTCCAGTTCAGGACGACGGTGATGGGCGTCGTGGTGGCTTCGTCGACTGGCATCATGCTGACCAGAAATCGCTTGCCGTCAGGAGAGATCCGATAAAAATAGCGCACCTCGCCAGGCAGTCGTACGGCAAACAGAGCCGTCGCCGCCCCCACGTCAATCGCGGCCTCCCGAGCACTCACTGGCGCCGCCATCACCATCACATCTGGCAGGGCCGAGTCTGGAGGCGCGGCCACATAGAAAATCTCCTTTCCATCAGGCCCCCACATTGGCAGCACACCACCGCGAGTCGAGACCTGCCACTTGCCCTCCACGACTCGACCGGAAGGATCGAACGGCCCTACATACACTTCGTACTGACCTGATTCGTTCGATGCATACGCGATCCACTGACCGTCGGGCGAGAAGTCACCGTAGAATTCGCCGGCTGGCGTCTGAAAAAGGGGCACTGGTTTCCGATCTCCAGTCAGCGGCAGAGCATAAACACCAGGCGCTGCGAAGGTGGTGTACAGAAGAAAGCGGCCGTCGCGGGACCAACTCGACGGACCCTTGTCTTCGTCGGTGGCCAGCAACAGCTCCTCGCGGCCGGCCCCGCTCGCTGGTTTCCGATAGAGACCGGACTGTCCGCTTCGGGTCGATCCGAACACGATTTGACTGCCGTCCGGCGACCAGATGGGAAAAACATTGTTCTGTGCGGCGTCGAATGTGAAGCGGGTCGCCAGTCCATCCCGGGCCAGATCGAGGAGCCACACGTCGGAGCCGCCGCGCTGGTCCGGAAGACTCGCCACCGCCCGTCGTCCATCCGGGGCCAGCGCGACGTCCGTAAAGGCGGCCGGCTTGCCGACGGTCCCAAGAACCCGGCCGGTGCGGTCGAGCCACGTGAGCTGAGGAGCGCCTGCCGGCCTCCCGGTCTGATACGCCAACGCGCCGCTATCCGACGCCGAAAAGAAGCCGTACGGCGGAGTGCCGACCGTCTGAATCTGTTCCGCGACCGGGAACGCTTCGCCGGTCAGGGCGAGGCGCTCGGGATCGAATGGCTGCGCCATCAGCGTACTGCCTCGCACGAACAGCAAATGCCGTTGTGAATAGATGACGTTGGTCGAATCAACGCTGTCCAGCAGGCGCGTGCGTTCGGGTGAATCCAGCGAGCCCACGAAGACTGGGCTCGCATTCGCAACGACGCGGTACAAGAACCTCCGACCATCCGGCAAGAAAAAGGGCCGCGCATGCGACTCGTCTGGGTGGGGCCCAGTGGCAGGAGCTGGCGCCCCGCCGGATGCCGACACTTTCTGCAGCGTCGTTCCCGGGGCTGGAGAGAACACAATCACGTCGTCGCGACTCCACGAGCCGCTGACGCCTAACTCGGCGTCGCATAGAGTCACCGGCGGACCGCCGGCGACGTCGATCTTTTTCAACTTGCCGTCGGCAAAGAACCCGAGCGAGCGGCTGTCGGGCGACCAGAACGGGGAGACGCCCCTTTCGGTTCCGGCGAGCCCCTTCGCCTCGAGTGTGTCCAACGACCGCACCCAGATCTGCGTTCCGCCCGACGCATCCTGAGCTACGAAAGCCACCTGACGCCCGTCGGGCGCGACCGCCAGCGGTCCGCCCGAGGCAACCCCTTGAACCTGTCTGGCGGCCAGCTTCCAGCCGTCTGGCGGGGCGATGAAAAAACGTGTCGCCTCGGTTGCGGCCGGCGCGCGACGGAAATAGGCGAGACCGCCAAGGACAACGGCAACGACCGACATGACGGCGAGGCCTGCGACAAGCGCCCATTTCAACGGATCGCGTTTTTTGGCAAACCGCGCCTCGGAAATATCGGCCGTCAGCGTCTGCGAGGACCCAGAATGCGACGAGAGCGCCTCCAGGGCGAACGCCAGGTCGACCGTGGACTGAAAGCGCGCCGCCGGGGCTTTTTCGACACAGCGATCGACGATGCGCCCCAGAGCCGGCGGAATGTTCCGCTCTGCGATGGGCAGATCCGGCGGATCGTCCTTGAGGATCGCCGTCATCGTGTCGATCGTCGTCTCGCGTTGGAACGCCGGTCGGCCCGCCAGCATCTCGTACAGCAACACGCCAAACGCGAAGACGTCCGTGCGATGGTCCACCGCCTGGCCGCGCACCTGCTCGGGCGCCATGTATCCGGGTGTGCCCAGTACCACTCCCGGATGCGTGCTCGACCTGGTCTCCGCTTCGGTCACGGCCACCGGCGCCGCGGTCGCTTCCAGCAGCTTGGCGAGACCGAAGTCGAGAATTTTGACGCGGCCATCGCTTGTGATGAACAGGTTCTCGGGCTTCAAATCCCGATGAACGATCCCCTTCTCGTGCGCGGCGGCCACACCATGGGCAATCTGAATCGCATACTCAACAGCCTTTCGAACTGGGATCGCTCCAGCATTGAGCCGCTCCCGCAACGTGTCGCCTTCGAGCAGTTCCGAGACGATGTAGGGTGCGCCGTCGTGCTGGCCGATGTCGTAGACCGCGAGGATGTTCGGATGGTTTAGTGCGGCGGCTGATCGCGCTTCCTGCTCGAATCGCTGGAGCCGTTCGGGATCGGCTGAGAAGGCAGCGGGGAGAACCTTGATTGCAACGTCTCGACCCAGGCGGGAGTCGTGAGCGCGATAGACCTCGCCCATGCCACCCGCTCCCAGGGCGGATTGGATCTCATAGGGCCCGAGTCGCGCGCCGGCTGAGAGGCTCATCTCTTCAATGCTGGTTTCCAGTTGAGGATGACGGTAACGGGCATCGTCACTTCGGCCGGCGTGTCCAGAAGAAAACGCTGACCATCTGCCGAGACCATGTACTGCCGGTTCGACCCGCCTTGGGAATTACCGGTGCCACCCACGGATTTTCACATACGTATCGAAGGTGGTACCGAGGTCGCTTTTCCGGTTCGACTGAAAGGCAATGCGCTTGCCGTCCGGCGACCAGACCTGGTAGAGCTCAAATTCCGGGTGAGACGTGAATCGAGTAGGGACACCTCGGGCGAGCTCCAGTTCACCGGGATTATACGGCCAACCTCATCCGCAGATGCTGAGCAGAAAAGCCCAGAACGCAGGCCAGTCGGACCTTACAAAAGAATAGGGGCCGTGGCCCGACTACACGGGCTGGGCCGGTAGGATGAACGCTGATCGTGGTTTTGTTGGGTTCGTGTCCCTGTCGCACGCGAACGGCCGTCTGGGATCACCAGTTGCCCGATCTTCGCGCGGCATTTGCGCCAGCATCTGCGCTACACCGCCCCTTAGGATTAATGCGTTGCGGAAATTCCGACACTGCGCTGGGGAGCGGAGCGGGGCGTTTTGCGAAGAAAACCCTCGGAGCAGCAGGCCGCGCACGCGCCAGACGGAAAAAGCGTCCCGGAGGCGCCGAAATCCCCGTGCGGTGACGAAGTGGGGCCTCGCCGTACGAACCGAGGCGGGACGCGTAACGTATCTTCTGGAAACGGGCGCCGAGCTTACGATCCATCACCGGGAGGAGCGGCTGGATCTGCGGCGGAGAGAACCCGTCAGCCGGTGATGATGAAGTCAGCCAACTGGATGGTGACCCACCTCATAGTTGGGGAACGAGTAGATGCCGCCTCGTACCTGGTCGAGGCCCGGCGTGCTCGTCATCGCCAGCGGAACTAAAATGTCGAGGCCCGGCGGTCGGCGGTCACCAGCTCGAGCAGGGGCGCTCGATAACGAGACCTCAGTCTCATGCGCGAAAGGTTTGCGCCGACCTAATTGGTCCGTCAAGCGGAAACGAAGAGATGTCAGACAAAGCCTTGTGGCTTCGCGTGGTGCCACTCCTTATTCCTGGAGCTCTCGTCTGCGCGGCGTGTGCGGCCCCGTT
>Ga0247825_10003658_pt1 | contig 10131 bp, 6 predicted proteins | sample 13C_Vanillin_Day_FD_194413 | JGI IMG/M metagenome (GOLD analysis project Ga0247825, IMG submission 194413) | Soil microbial communities from agricultural site in Penn Yan, New York, United States - 13C_Vanillin_Day48 | ecosystem: Environmental > Terrestrial > Soil > Agricultural land | place...
TACTCGGATTCACGACGACCTTTCTCGGGAATCCGCTGCTGACGTTCCTGCCGGTGTTTACCAGGGACGTCTTCGCTGGAGGCGTCGACGAATACACGTATCTGATGGCTGCCGCGGGCGGCGGCGCCGTCACGGGCGCGCTGGTGGTTGCGTGGCTGGGGAGATTCCGCCACATGGGGCGTACCCTCCTCGTGATTCAGTTCGTGTTCGGACTGCTGATCGTTGTATTCGCGCTGCTGCGCCTGATGTGGCTCAACGCGATCGTGCTGTTCGCGGCCGGTGCGTGCATGGTGATGGTGTTCGCCATGCTGTCGTCGCTCGTACAGCTCAACGCGCCGAACGAGATGCGCGGCCGCGTGATGAGCATCTACATGGTGGCGTTCCGCGGAGGGATGCCGGTGGGCAGCCTGGCGGCCGGATGGAACGCCACACTCTCGAGCGCCCCATCTGTATTAATCGTCAATGGTGTATTGCTGACTGCCGTAGCGGCATGGTTCCTGCTCAAAGGCCACGGAGTACGGGAGTTGTAGCGATGATGGCCAAGTCCTCATGGACAAGCGCGGTAATCCTCGCGCTTGCAACCACCTCTGCCGCTGCGCAGCAGCCGCCTGATCAGCAGCAGCCGCCAGCAGCACCGCCGACAACCGCTGTCGCGGCCGCTGTGCCAACGCCACCACCGCCGCCGCAGGACGATGGCGGATTCATCGAGAAGACGATTAAATGGGCTGACGATCATCAGATCAAGGAGCGGCTGTCGGGGGATGTCGACGGGTGGTACCCACGTCTCGGCGGCATGACGAGGGGTAGTGGCTTTGCGATCGGCCCGGGCTACCGCACACATCTCGGCAGCGTGTTCGTCGATCTCTCAACCGCCATCAGCTTCAAGAACTACAGAGCGGTAGACGCCAAGGTCCGGTGGTTCCAGGCGTATGGCGAGCGCTTCGAGTTCTGGACAAACTATCGCCTCGAGGATTTCCCCCAGGAGGACTTCTACGGTCTCGGCATGTCGTCACTCGAGTCAAACCGGGTGAGCTACGACCTCGACTCTCAGGACATCAGAGCGATTGCCTTGTACAAACCGTGGTCGTGGCTCGAATCGGGAGTCCGGCTCGGGTACACCACGCCGGATGTCGGCCCGGGAAGCGACAAGAAGTTTCCATCGATCGAAGAGCTCTTCGTCGATGCCGAGGCAGCTGGCCTCATCCAGCAGCCGAACTTCCTGTACACCACGTTGTACGCCGAGGTCGATTATCTCGACGAGCCCGGGCGTCCACGCAGCGGCGGCTACTACCGCGCGGCAATGGGATTCTGGAATGACCGGACGACCAATCTCTTCGATTTCAAACGCTTCGATGCACTCTTCACCCAGTACCACCCGCTCAATAAGGCCAAGAAACATATCGTGTTCGGCCGGCTTGGGTTCAGCTTCGTCAACAACGAGACCGGAAGCCGCGTCCCGTTCTACTACCTGCCGTACGTCGGCGGCGTGGACACGGTCCGCGCGTTCAATGAGTTCCGGTTCAGCGACGAAAACGCGCTGTGGATGACGGCCGAGTACCACTACGTGCTGATGAAATGGGTCACTCTGGCGGTATTCACCGACGCCGGCAAGGTCGCCCCCAATTGGCAGGACATCCGCGCGACTAACCTCAAGGGGGGCTACGGCTTCGGCGTGCGCGTGCACTCCGACGACCAGAACTTCGCGCGCGTGGACTTCGGCGGCGGCGGCGGCGAAGGCTGGCGGGTGTTCCTCAAGCTCGGCCCGACGTTCTGATACGATCGACCCGCTCATCCCGGGTCGAATGGAATTCCCAAAGGCGCAGCCGGCCGCGGCGGTCAGGACCGCCATGGCGTGCGCAGGCGTGGTCGGCGCCCAATTCGTTGCCGGCAAAGCCGCGCGTGACGCACTCTTCCTCGCCAACCTTGACGTCACGGCGCTGCCGGCGATGGTGGTGGCGACCGCCGGCTTCTCGATCCTCCTCATCGCGCTGAGCTCACGCGGTCTGCGAAAGGTGGCGCCGGGAACGTTCGTCCCGGCGGCGTTCGCCATCAGCGCCGCGCTACTCCTCGCCGACTGGGCATTAATGTCAGTCGCGCCGAAGCTGGCGGCGACGGCTCTCTATCTCCAGATTTCTGGCCTCGGCCCGATGCTCGGCTCCGGATTCTGGCTGATCGTCAGCGAGCACTTCGATCCCTACACCGCCAAACGCACCTTCGGCCGGATAGGAGCGGCCGGCACGGTCAGCGGCCTCGTCGGCGCCCTGGTCGCCGACCGCGTCGCGGCGATGTTCGGGGTGACGGCGATGTTTCCGGTGCTCGCGGCGCTCAACTTTGCCTGCGCCTGGCAGATCCGCGCTCTCGCGCGTGCAACGGCAGCGAGCCTGCGTCCCCAGACGCCGGACGCAGTTGATGACGAAGCGATGCAGGCGGGCAGCATGCTCGACGCCACGGCGCATCTGGCGGCCGCCTCGCCAGGATCCGGCCTGCGGGCGCTCGCCGAAACACCGTACCTGCGGACGCTCGCGGCATTTGTCCTGCTCAGCACGCTCGGCGCCACGCTGGTTGACTATGTCTTCAAGGCGCAGGCGGTCGAGGCGCTCGGACGCGGCGAAGCGCTGCTGCGGTTCTTTGCGATCTACTACGCCGCGACAGCGTTCGTCGCGCTTCTCTTCCAGCTCTTTGCCGGCCCAACCGTACTCAGCAAACTCGGACTGACGCTCACGACGAGCACTCCCCCGCTGGCGCTGTGGGTCGGCGGGCTCGGAGCGATTGCGTTTCCGGGTGTCTGGAGCGTCGTCGCGGTCAGAGGCGCCGAATCGGTGTTCCGCGGGTCGCTCTTTCGAACCGGGTACGAAATCTTCTACACGCCGGTGCCGCGCGAGGAGAAGCGCGCCGCGAAATCAATCATCGACGTGGGATTCGATCGCCTGGGCGATGCGCTGGGCGGCGGCCTGATCAGCCTCGTGATCCTGTTGCCGGCGGCCAGTCAGTACAACACGATGATGTCGCTCGCGATCCTCAGCGCCGCGTTGGCGCTCGTCGTCGCGAGGCAGTTGAACCGGGGATACATCCACACGCTGGAACGCAGTCTGGTCATCCGCGCCGTCGAGCTCGATCTCTCGAACATCGAAGACCTGACGACACGGACGGCGATCATGAAGACGCGCCACCTGACGGCAACGACACCGATCACACAGGAGGTGACCCTCGAGCCGGACGCCGCTGTCGACGATCCCGAGGTTCAGCGCATTCTCGCGCTCCGATCGCGAAATCGCGATCGCGTGCTGCACGTGCTTCGCGACGAGGAGGGACTGTCAGCAGCCCTTGTTCCGCATGTCATCCCGCTGCTGGCCTGGGATTCCGTCGCCGAGGATGCGGTGCGCGCCTTGCGCAAGTCCGCAGAGGAACGGCTCGGCGCACTCGCGGATGCCCTGCTCGATCCGAATCAGCCGTTTGCCGTCAGGCGCCGACTGGCGCGGGTGTTTTCCATCTGCGTGTCGCAGCGCGCCGTGAACACGCTGCTGATGGCCATGGACGACACGCGCTTCGAGGTCCGTTTCCAGTGCGGGCGATCGCTGTCGTCGATTCTCGCGAAGAACGATCTGGTGCGCATCGACCAGGAACGCGTCTTCGAGGTCGTGCGCCGGGAAGTGACGGTCAGCCGGCCGGTCTGGGAAAGCCACAAGCTGCTCGACGCCATGAGCGACGAGCGCGCGTCGTTCGTCGACGAGTTCATCAAGGACCGCGCGGGGCAGAGCCTGGCGCACGTCTTTGTCCTGTTGTCGCTGGCGCTGCCGGCCACGCCGCTGCAGATCGCCTATCGCGGCCTGCACACGTCGGATCCCAAGCTCCGGGGCACGGCGCTCGAGTATCTGGTAAAAGTGCTGCCAGCGGACATCCGGGAACGGCTGTGGCCGTTCCTGGGCACGAGCACCCCCGTGGCGGCCAGCGCGCGAGGCCGCGACGAGATTCTCAACGACCTGTTACGCTCAAACGATTCAATCGTGATGAACCTCAAGGAACTTCGCCGCCGCCGCGGGAGCGCCACCTGATGGCCGACTCGCCGCGCCTTGTTGCGAAACTGCGTGAGTCCACGCGGACAGGAGAAGCACGGCGGACCGGCCGGATGCCGGACGAGCTCCTGCCCGAGCAGATTCAGCGGCTGGCGGTGTTCAGCGCCGTCGCGGGAAGCCTCTGGGCGTTCGCGCTGTTCATGGACATCGCGGTCCTTCCCGCCGCCAACGGGACCGGAACATTCAACTGGCGCACGATTCCGGTCGAGACCGTCGCGGCCCTGGTGTCAGGCGTCCTCTGTTTCATCTTCAAGCGATCGGCGTGGAACCACCACAAGCACATCAACGCCGGCCTGGCGTTCATGCTGATCAACGCCATCGGCATCGCAGCGCTCAACGCCTGGGGCTCGGCGCTGCCGCAGGCTGGAGAGATCCGCGTGTCGTGGATCGCCGTGCTGATCCTCATCTACTCGATGATTGCGCCGGCTGCGCCCCGGCGCATGCTCATCGCGTCGCTGATCGCCGCGATGATGGACCCGCTCGCGTTCGGCATCGCAGCGCTCGCCGGCCTCCAGACGCCGCCGCTCATCGTCGTCATCATCATGACGTGGCCGAACGTCGCCTGCGCGTTCGTCGCGATGGTGCCGTCGAAGGTGCTGCAGCGCATCGGCCGACGGCTGCACGAGGCACAGGATCTCGGGAGTTACCACCTCCTCGAGCTTCTCGGCACGGGCGGGATGGGCGAGGTGTGGCGCGCGCGGCACCGGCTGCTGGCCCGCGATGCGGCGATCAAGCTCGTGAGACCCGAGCTGCTGGGCGCGCGGACGGCGGCCGAGAGCAAAACCGTCCTGCGACGGTTCGAGCGCGAGGCCCAGGCGACGGCGATGCTCAGCTCGCCCCATACCATTCAGGTATTCGACTTCGGCGTCACCGAGGACGGCGCCTTCTACTACGTCATGGAGCTGCTTGCCGGCCGCGATCTCGAGTCCCTCGTGCGCGAATTCGGCCCTCTGCCTGCCAGCCGCGTGATCTACCTGCTTCGCCAGGTGGCGCACTCGCTGGCGGACGCTCATGCCCGCGGGCTGGTGCACCGCGACGTCAAGCCGGCAAACATCTATGTGTGCCGGATGGGACTCGAATACGATTTTGCGAAGGTGCTCGACTTCGGGTTGGTGAAGGTGAAGCAGGGGCGCACCAACGACACGCTCTCGACCATTGATCACACGACGACCGGCACGCCGGCGTACATGGCGCCCGAAACGATCCTCGGTGAGGTGGAGGTGGACCGCCGGGCGGACGTGTATGCCCTCGGCTGCGTGGCGTATTACCTGCTCACCGGTCAACTCGTGTTCGAAGCAGACACGTCAATGCGGATGCTGATGCACCACCTCAACACGCCCCCGGTTCCCCCCTCGCAGCGCACGGAGCTGCCGATTCCGCGCGAGCTGGACGAGATCGTGCTCGCGTGCCTGCAGAAGGATCCAGACAAGCGCCCGCAGAACGCCGGCGAGCTGTTCCGGATGGCCTATAACTGCCGCGCCTGTGAGGGATGGGACGTGACAGCGGCGGAAGCCTGGTGGCGAGTCCACGTGCCGGAGCTCACGGGCCCGTTAGCGGTCTCGACGGGTTCCAGGACAGTGACGTCAGTGGCGGCTGTATGACGTCTGCATCGACTGCACTTGCCACCGAGCAGCCGAAATCGCCGCTCGATCGACTCCTGAGCCTTGCGGCCGATGTCCGCGCCGGCGAAGGCGTCACCGTTCTATTGCTCGCGCTCAACGGATTCCTGCTGCTCGCGGCCTACTACTGCATCCGGCCCGTGCGTTCGGCGCTGCTGCTGACCCAAGATCTGCGGGTGCCGGGCGGAGTCGTGCTGCCGGGCGACGAGCTCACGTCATACCTGGGAGCCGTCCTGGCGGCCCTCTTCCTCGTCATCGTGCCGCTCTACAGCGCGTTCGCGAGTCGTGTGAATCGCATCCGCCTGATCAACTCGACGACGGCGTTTTTTATCGTCACGTTGATGGCGTTCTATTTCGCTGCCAGCAGCGCTGCGTATCCGGTCGCCGTGGGCATCCTCTTCTATCTGTGGATTGGCGTCTTCAACCTGATGGTGATCGCGCAGTTCTGGTCGTTTGCGAACGACCTCTACACGCCGGAACAGGGAAAGCGGCTGTTCGCCATCGTCGGTTTCGGCGGGTCCGTCGGGGCGGTCGCCGGCGCGTTCATGACCTCGCGGCTGGCCACGCAACTGGGCCCCGTCGGAATGATGGTCGTCGCCGCGGTCATTCTGGCCACGTGTCTGGTACTCACGAACACGATCGACTTCCGGGACCGGCGCACTCGCGGCGGCTCGGTGACGAAGCAGCGCCCGCAAGAGGAATCCATCGGCGGGCGTGGCGGATTTCAGCTGGTGCTCGGACGTCCGTATCTTCTGGCCATTGGCCTGCTGACGCTGACCGCACAGGTCGTCAACACCAACGGCAACTACATTCTCAACGCGACTGTCCGGGGAATGGCCGCGGCGGCGGAAGCGGCGGGCGGCGCTGCTGCTGCGCAAGTCGTCCTTGGCACCATGGCAGGCGTCGACTTCTGGCAGAACACGCTGGCGATGGCGATCCAGTTCTTTCTGGTCTCGCGCATCTTCAAGTATCTCGGCATCGGAGGCGCGCTGTTCGTCCTGCCGGTGATCGCACTGGGCAGCTACGGGCTGTTCGCCTTCGCCCCGGTGCTCTCGATGATTCGCATCGCAAAAATCACCGAGAACGCGACCGACTATTCGCTGCAGAACACCGTCCGACGGGCACTCTTCCTGCCGACGTCTCGGGAGGCCAAGTACAAAGCCTTGCAGGCTGTCGAAACGTTCTTCTGGCGAGCCGGAGACCTGTTGTCGAGCATCGCCGTGTTGCTGTTCATCCGGAATCTCCAGCTATCGCTGCAGGCCTTCGTTTTCGTTAACATCCTTGCCGTCGGGGCGTGGCTTGCGATCGCGGCATTCCTCGCGCGCGAGAATCGACGCCTGACAGCCGAACCCGAGCGCGTGGCCGCATGATTCGAATCCCATTCCGCACATTTCTGATCGCCGTCGCCGCGTTCGTCGCTCCCGCCTGGGCTGTCGACGCCCAGGAGCGCGAACCGCAGACACGCGCCGAAGCGCTCCGCACCGAGCGCGAGGAGAAGTCCCGGGACCTGCACGCACCGGAGCCGACGCGTCTCGAACGCTACCTGCTCGATCTCGAGGCGGGCAGGCTCTTCGAGCGGATCCTCAATCCGGCAGAAGGCCTGTACCCGAAGTTTGGCTCGATCACACCAGGCAGCGGTTTCTCGATCGGCCCCGGCTACCGTGCGAGCCACCGTCTTGGCGGACCAGTGGACTTCAGTACCTTCGCCATGGGGTCGTTCAAGAAGTACTGGCTCGTGGATGGGCGCGTGCAGATGCCGCGGCTGCTCGACGAGCGGCTCGCGATCGACGTCCATGCGCAGGCGTCCGACTTTCCCGAAGAGCTCTTTTTCGGCCTCGGCGCCGATTCTGCTCGATCCGACGAGGTGTTCTACGGTTACCGGAATACTGTCTTTGGAGGATCCGCCTCGGTACGTCCCGCGTCATGGCTGATCGTCAGAGGCGCAACGGACTTTCTGAAGCCGCGCGTCCATTCGACCAACACGACAGACTCGATCGGCACGCGGTTCGACGACTCGACCGCTCCCGGCCTGGATACACAACCTGACTTCATGCGCTACGAGGGAACCGTCGACGTCAACCTCGGCGAGCCGCGCGGGAATCCACGCGCCGGCGGGCGCTATCTGTTCACGTACCAGCGGTTCGACGACCTGGACGACAACCGCTATTCGTTCCAGCGGACGGAAATCGATCTCCGCCAGTACATCTCACTGCTGCGCAGCCGCCGCGTGCTCGCGCTGCGCGCGCTCGCCTCCGCGTCGGATGCGGACGAAGGCGCACAGGTACCTTTCTACTATCAGCGCCCGCTGGGCGGGCCCGACGACCTGCGCGGTTTTCATCGCCTGCGCTTCCGCGACACCCATGCCCTGCTGCTGCAGGCAGAATACCGCTGGGAGATCTTCACCGCCGTTGACGGCGCGATCTTCTACGACGCCGGGAAGGTTGCGTCCCGCTTCGAGGATCTCAACCTTCGGGATCTCGAGTCCGACTACGGCTTCGGCTTCCGTTTCGGAACAGCCAACGGCGTCTTCCTGCGCATCGACGCCGCCTTCGGCAGCAGCGACGGCAAGCACTTCATCTTCAGGTTCAACAATGTCTTCTAAGCCGCGAGCGATCCGGGCTTCTCTCGTCATCGCTGCGATGGTGGCAGCATGGACGGCCGTCTCTCCGCGCGCCGCGGCACCGCGCTTCTTTCCCGACGATCCCATCCAGGTGGACGACGACCGCGCGCTCGACGCCAGCAAGACCAGGGAGATCGAGGGCAGCAACGCCTACGACTTCGCCGAGAGCACCTTCTTCCCGAAGGGCGACACGGCAGACATCCGCGCCGTCAACGTCAACTCGATCGACGAGGTGCCAGATTCGAGCTGGTTCACCAACCGGATCGGGCGGAGCGCCATGACCGTGGCCGAGCTCGTGCGCGGCCCGAATCAGCGCGACACCATCAACGTCGATGACTGGATCGTCGTCCGGGAGAAAAGCAGCGGGATTACGCCCGGCTATCGGATCGTCGATCCCTCGGACGAACGGCCGCGTCCTCAGCTCTATCAGGTCAAGTTCGATCCGCCGTCGAATCCGGGGATGGCCAGTTCCGCCGAGGTGATCGGCGCGGCCATTTACCACGCGCTCGGCTACAACGTGGTCCAGGGATACATCGTCGAAATCGATCCCAGCCGCATCGTCATCTCCCGCGACGCGACGACGGTGGACCTGAGCGGCCGCAAGCGGCCACTCACCCGCCGCGATGTCGACCGCCTCCTCACCCGCGGCGCGCGATTGCCCAACGGGAAGTACCTCGCCACGCTCAGCCAGTTCGCCGAGGGCGAAAATCGCGGCTACTTCAAGTACTACGGCACACGCCCTGACGATCCGAACGACATTCACGCGCACGAGCATCGCCGCGAACTGCGCGCCAACCGCGTGTTTGCCGCGTGGCTGAACCACGACGACTCGCGCGGCATCAACTCGCTCGACATGCTCGAAGGCCCCGACGGCCGCAAGTCGCTGCGCCACTACATGTTCGACTTCGGGTCGATCATGGGCAGCGGCAGCACCAAGCCGCAGACGCTGCGCGCCGGCAACGAGTACATCGTTGAGTGGGGGGCCGCGTTCAAGACGCTGGCAACGCTCGGGCTCTACGTGAGGCCATGGATCACCACGAAGTACTGGGAAGGCGCGAAGTCGGTCGGTCTCTTTGAGGGCGACGCCTTCGACGCCGTGAAGTGGCGGCCTGAATATCCCAACCCGGCGTTCGACAACATGCGCGCCGACGATGCGTTCTGGGGGGCGCGGCTGGTCGCCAGATTCTCCGACGACGCGATCCGCGCGATCGTGGCGAAGGGGCGCTACAGCGAACCGGAAGCGGCGGACTACGTCGCCGCGACGCTGATCAAGCGGCGCGACAAGGTCGTGAAGGCCTGGATCACGGCGGTGAATCCGCTGGTCGAACCGCGACTCGGAAACGACGGCGTGCTGACGTTTGAGAATGCCGCCGTTGCGGCGCGAGCCGCCTCAGCCCCTTCGCGCTACACGCTCTTGTGGGCTCGATTCGACAACACCACCAACACCGCCAGCGGGTCCGTGGAGACGACCGTCACCGAACCGAAGGCAGCGGCGCCGCCGGCGGTTCTGGACGGCGCCCAGTTCGTGACGGTCGCGGTCAGGACCACCCACCCTGACCACCCGGTTTGGGCCATGCCGGTTACGTTTACGTTCAAAAGGGTGACAACCGGCTGGCAGATCGTGGGGATTGACCGGGAAGTTCCGCCACGCGAACGGCGCTGATTTCCGACCAAATACGGCGCTTCCGCGTCTATACTGCTACTGACGGCAGCGGGCCTGTCGTTTGCTTCTGCCACGGCGTGTTGAAGCGGACTTCGTCCATCGGACACCGAATGACTGACCGACACATTCGATTCAGGCCCGGGCAACTGCTCGCTG
>Ga0247825_10003659_pt1 | contig 10131 bp, 6 predicted proteins | sample 13C_Vanillin_Day_FD_194413 | JGI IMG/M metagenome (GOLD analysis project Ga0247825, IMG submission 194413) | Soil microbial communities from agricultural site in Penn Yan, New York, United States - 13C_Vanillin_Day48 | ecosystem: Environmental > Terrestrial > Soil > Agricultural land | place...
GCGCCAGCAGCATTGTCATGATGGACGATCTCAACAGGGCCGGGCTCACCTCCTCGGGCGGTAGTTGCCAGTGGGAAGAGCTGCACCGCGACCTGAAGCGCATGCGGTTCTTTTGCCAACAGACCGCGCCCGGGGGACGCGGTGCCGAAGCCACCGAGAAGCAGTTCGCGCTGATCCGGACGCTCAAGTACCACGACGGGGACGAGTGGAGCGATCGCACGAACTGGGGGGAGGGTTGGCCCGGCGCCGGCGCCGATGACCTGTACTCCGCCACGCAGCAGCCGGTGCCGCAGGCACAGTGGGACCTGTGGGGTCGCTTCGCCGGCGAGGTTGCCAAGGCGGGCATCCAGGCGTTCAACCATTCGCAGACAACCGAAAACATCGAGGGCAAGCTGACACAGCTCGAAAAACTGCAGAGCCAGGGGATCTCCATCCGGCCGCTCCGCTGGATGCTGATGCACATGGAAGGCGTGACGCCGGCGCAGATCGAGCGGATGAAGAAGCTGAACATGGCCGTCGGCGTGCGCTCTGCGAGCCTCACCATGGGGGGACTGATTCACCGCGTGCACGGGGACAAGGCGTTCGCCATGCCGCCCCTGAAAGAAATACAGGACAGCGGCATCAAGTGGGGCTTCCAATGCGACTGCTTCGAGGTCAACGTGTACCATCCCTTCTATACGCTGTGGTGGGCGGTGACCGGCAAGATGGTGGGCGGCACGGTCGTCAACACGCATACGATTTCGCGCGAGGCCGCGCTCATCGGGCACACGCGGAGCAACGCCTTCCTCCTGTTCCGCGAAGCAGACCTGGGCTCGATCCAGAACGGCAAATTCGCGGATCTCATCGTGATCGACCGCGACTATCTCACCGTCCCTGCGGATCAGATCAAGGACATCAACGTGATGCTGACGATGGTCGGCGGCCGGGTCGTCTACGACGCCGCCGCAAAGCCGGCGACAGCCGCGCGGTAAGAGGACGTATGGATCGAGCTGGGTTCACTCGTTGAACCCGGCCCGATCCTGTCCTGGGATGGGAGATTGCCGCCACGATGGCAGGGTCTACGTCTCCCTTGTCCTGAGCTAGATCGCGGGATTGGACATTGGATGGATCCCTTGCGCCGCCTTCAAGGTGAGCGCCTGCTGGGTGCCGTCGGAAATCAGAAACATGGCGGCATCTCGATAGAGCTTCTCCAGCCCCATCGCGCGCATGAGGCCATAGCCGCCGCAAACCTCGATAGCTACCTGTGTCGCGCGAATCGCAGTTTCGGCAGCGAGCACCTTCGGGAGCGACGCCAGCGTCAGGTCAAATTGCTCCGGGTACTGCGACGCCCACGCCGCGTGCCAGATGTAGTCGCGGGTGGAATCAAGCCGCATCTTGATCTCCGCCAGCAACACGCGAATGGCCTGGTGCTCGATGACCGGCCGGCCGCCCTGCACCCGGCTCTTTGTAAACTGCACCGCCTTCTCGTAGGCGGCCCGTCCGACACCCAGGACCGAGGCCGCTGCATACGCATTGCTGGCCGGGAAGAACGTCCGCAGGACATCGAAGCCGCGGTTCAACTCGCCGAACTGGTTCGACACAGGAATCCGGCAGTCCTGGAACACCAGCTCGGCGTTGTTGCACAGGCGTTCGCCCATCTTGTCGTGGACACGCCCAATGGTGAACCCGGGCGTCCCTGCGGGAACGAGGAACGGCGTGAACACCTGGGTCAGGGGCAAGCCCTCGGGCCCTGTCCTGGCAAAGATCAAGTAGAGAGCCGATCGGCCGCCGTTGCTGATGAAACACTTCGTCCCGTTGAGCATCCAGCTGTCCCCATCGCGGACGGCTGTCAGCCGTGGTCCTGCCTGGGGATCGGTATGCGGGATGATGTAATCGGATCCCATGTCCGGCTCCGTGATCCCAATCGACAGGACACCGCGCGGATTGTCGCGCAGGGTTGGAAGAAAGCGTTCAAGTTGCTCCGGGGTTCCGCCTCCTTGAATCGTCTGCCCGATTTTCCAGGTCTGCGCCATCACGACAGAGACGCCGAGATCGCCAACGGCCAGCTCCTCGGCAAGCATGGCGAGCGTCACCGGGTCCGCGCCTGCGCCCCCATATTCGGGATTGAGTGCGATATTGCGAAGCCCGTTCGCGTGGAGCTTCTCCACCAGGTCCCATGAGAAGCAATCCACAGGATTGGGGTTCGCGTCGAGAGCTGCCGCAACGGGCGCAATTTCGCGTGCGACAAAATCGCGTGCTAAATCGCGGAGGGCGAGTTGCTCTTCAGTGAGGGCGAAATCTACCAACGTTTCTCCGGAGCAAGGGTTCGCTGAGAATGAGAAACAGCGAAGCCGAAATTGTATATGAGCCGACAGCGGTGTCCCTGGCCTGAGACACAATGCCGGCGCTCGTCGCAGCTGAGATTCATGCGTTCGGAACGTGGGGGACAGGATTTCATCGCTCGCTATCGAGAATCCGCATCTGCTGTTCGGCGTAGCGTGTGCCGGCCACGGCCGACGGCGGCACGGCCTCCTCGACACGGGCCACGTCTGCCGCTGAGAGCTCGATCTCGAGTGCGGCGAGCGATTCGGAGAGCTGTGCTCGGGTTCGCGCGCCGATCAGCGGCACGATGTCGTGGCCTTTCGCGAGAACCCACGCAATAGCCAACTGCGAGACCGTCACGTCTTTCTCGGACGCCAGCTTCTGCATCGCGTCAATCAGACGTTGATTCCGCTCGCGATTCTCACCACTGAAGCGCGGGAGATGGGCGCGAAGGTCTCGGGCCGACGCGGGCTTCGAGCCACTGAGCAGGCCGCGCGACAGGACACCGTAAGCCGTTACGCCGATGCCAAGATCCGACAGGAGCGGAAAGATCCGCGCCTCGGGGCCGCGGCTGACGAGGGAGTACTCAATCTGGAGATCACTGATCGGATGGACCGCGTGCGCGCGGCGGATGGTATCCGGTCCCACCTCCGACAACCCGATGGCGCGGACGTAGCCAGCCGTGACGAGATCCTTGATCGCGCCAACGGTGTCCTCGATTGGTACGTTTGGATCGAGCCGGCCCGGACGATAGATGTCGACGTGGTCCAGGCCCAGACGCGTCAGGCTGTACGCGAGAAAGGTCTTCACTGCGGTCGGCCGCATATCCAGGCCGAGCCAACTCCCGTCCGGGCCGCGCAGCGCCCCAAACTTGACCGAGACCAGCGCCTTGTCGCGGCGATCGCGAAGCGCCCGTCCGATCAACAGCTCGTTGTGCCCGGAGGCATAGTAGTCGCCGGTATCGAGCAAGGTGATTCCGGCATCCAGTGCCGCGTGAATCGTCGCGATGCTCTCGGCCTCGTCGGCGGGGCCGTAGAAGTCGGACATGCCCATGCAGCCCAACGCCAGTGGAAAGACGCCGGGGCCGTTCGCCCCGAGTTGACGGAGCTGCGGTAGCCTGGGATTCATGCCAGGAAGGCTAGCGCGGCCAGGTGGCCTTCGGCAAGAAGGCCCTGCGGGCTGGACGGGCCGAGGCGTTGCAGGGATACGTGACTGCAGGATGTCAGACCGCGTCCCACTCGATGGGACGCGTGGTCCGCAGCTCAGTTACTCTCGCCCTTGAGCATCGCCTGCAGCTGTGCCTGCACCTGATCGAGTCCGCCCTCTCCGGTCTGCCAACCAATCAGACCGTCTTGATTGACGTCGAGGCCGGATGCCAACTGATGCGCCAGGAGGTTGAGGCGCGCCACGTCCGGCGCCGCTTCGGCCGCGGTGGTGGCGGCGCGGATTCGACGGGCGACGACAACAATTTCATCGGCTCTCTTCATCGTGGTGTTGCCCGACGCGATGATGTGAGTCGCGAACGTGAGGACGTTGATCGACACTGTTGGCGCTTTCGAGGCCAGCTGAATGTGCTCGACGACACCCGCCGCGGCTCGACGGACGCCAAAGCCGAGCCCGGGCCCTGTCGGCTCGACGCTGGGATCGACGGCGTGCATGACGTGGCCCGCATGCAGCTTCATCGCGTCCAGGTTGCCGCCGGCTTTCGCGGCGAGCGCCGCGTGTTGAGCCGCAATCTTGGCCTCTGCGAACGCGGTCGCGAGCAGCCCCTGGTGATTGGGCGCATCCTGAAACGTGGTGGTGATGTGCGCAAGATGGACCTTCACCACGTTCGGCGGCGCGTCGACGACGGCGATCTTCCAGGCGCCGTTGCCGACACCTTCGCCCGTGATGTCGCCAGGTCGCCCGTCCTTGATCCATTTGTAGAGCGGCTTGCCGCGGTACGCCCACTGCTTCGAGCCGTCCATGCGCGTGATGACGGTCCACGCGTCGCTTGGCGGAGCGCCGGTTGCGGCGACCGGCGGCCACTGCGTCGCGCATCCGCCGTTGCAGTTCGACGCCTGGGGGGTGTCCTTCAGAAAGGTGTAGAGCGTCATGCCTCCGGCGTCGGTCAACATCAGCGTGCCGTCCGGAAGCTTGCTGCTCTGGACTGCTGTCGGCGTCGGGGGCGGCACGTCAGGGGTTCGTTCCTGCGCACCAGGCGAGGCCGCGCCGATCGCCCAGACACATCCGATCGCCACGAGAGCCAGAGAACGCTTCATTGGTCGCTGCTCCTTCGAACAGACATCAAGTCCGCGCAGGCTAAAGCCTGCGCTCTACACTCCACGTGACGGAGCACGGCGGCGGGCGGGATCAAGCGTCTGGCTGGGCTAGGCACCTGGCCATTCGAGGTAGTCCCCCGAGCAGGTAATCTCGCCGAGCTCCCAGCCTGGCCGCAGCTCGAAATACCCGGTGGCGCTCCACGGCTTCGCGAGCGCCTTCGCGTCTTCCATCCTCACAGTGAGCTCGAGACGGTCGAACGTGATTCGCCGGAACGTCTCGGTCACCTTGAGATCTTCGCTGTGAGGCGTGCCCGCGCGGTCGAGCCATGTCTTCGTGTTGAAGCCGATCGTCGTGGCCTCGAACGTCGTGTCATTCACCCAGCGGCCCACCGACGTCCCCATCCAGAGCAGATCCGGGTCCGCGGGAAGCTGGCGACCGATCGGGAACCGGCGCATGAAATGGTCGTACTCGAACACCTGGAGCATCGCGGTCGGGGTTTGGATCAGCTCGAAGGGATAGGGATGGAAGTACACGCGTGGCACACCGGGTGGGTAGCATCGGGTGAGCACCGGGTCGTTGGTCTCGTGCAGTTGAAACTCACCCGAGTTGTTCGGCTTGCTCTTTGCCTTCTCCGCCTGCCCCCATGGCGTCAGCGGTGCCGGCACGCCTGGGGTCCACTCGGCGTTGTCGAATTGTTTGACGCCCTGCGGCGCCCGCCCTTTCATCCAGACGCCGGTCAAGTCGCGTACTGGCGCCGGCTTCTCCGCTGCCGCTGCGGGAGCCGCGGCTCCGGCGCCCCGCCCCTGCGCCGCTACGTCGGAAGTTCCCAGCGCCACGCACGTCACCGCCGCGGCGACGGCCATCGCAGCCGCCGCGCGAATCATGGTCTGCCGCATCTGACCTCTCCGCCTCAATTCTCGGACAACGGAAGCGCCTTGCCGTCTGGCGCTACGAGCTTTCGGATCTGCAGGATGTGGCTGCCGCCCTTGTGAGGCGTGCCTGTCACCTCGATCTGATCGCCGGGCTTCAGTGTCATCTTCGTCCAACCAGCCCTCGCGAGCTTGTTCGGCGCCGTGAGCCACCCAGACCACTTCTCCGGAGCGCCGTCCTTGGTCACTTCCCAATACACGAGCACATGAGGATTGGTGAACGACATCTCCGTCACCGTCCCCTTGAATGTGAGCGTCTGATCCTGATCGAAGGCCGCTCCGCCATGATGAGCGACAAGCACCGACGACAAGCTTCCCAGGACGGCCATCGCGAGCGCGATCACGAATACACGTTTCATTGCCGATCTCCTCTGAGGGGCGCACCCTTTCAGGCCGCCGCTATTTCGTTCTACGTAAGCAGTCCCTTCACCACGTTGCCGTGGACGTCGGTCAGCCGGAAGTCGCGTCCCTGCGATCGGTACGTCAGCTTCATGTGGTCGATGCCGAGCAGGTGCAGGATCGTCGCATTCAGATCGTGGATGTGCACCGGATCCTTGACGATGTTGTAGCCGAAGTCATCGGTCTCGCCGTACGTAATCCCCGCCTTGGCGCCGCCGCCAGCCATGAAGACGCAGAAGTTGCCGCCGTGATGATCACGGCCGAAGTTGGTCTTGAGCGTCCCCTGTGCGAACGACGTACGGCCGAACTCGGTGCCGAACACCACCAGCGTGTCCTCGAGCAGCCCACGCTGCTTCAGGTCGGTGATGAGTCCCGCCGTCGGCTGATCGACATCGCGGCAGCCGGCAGGCAGCCGATCGGAGATGCCGCCGTGGTGATCCCAGCCCATCTGCACCACCATCGTGTAGCGCACGTTGCGCTCGGCGAGCCGCCGCGCCAGCAGACAGTTGCGCGCGAACGTGCCCGTCTGCTTGACCTGCGGACCGTAGAGGTCGAGGACGTGATCGGGCTCCTTGGAGATGTCGGCGATCTCGGGCACGGACTGCTGCATCCGATACGCCATCTCGTACTGGCTGATCTTCGACGGAATCTCCGGATCGTGACTCTCGGTGTGCTGGACGTTCGCAAGACGTCCGATCGCATCGAGCATCTCGCGGCGATCCTTCCTCGTGAGCCCCTTCGGATCGTCGATGTACGGCACCGGTTCCTGGCCCGAGCGGAACTGGACGCCCTGATAGTGCGAGGGCATGAAGCCGGCCGCCCAGGTCGAGGCGTCGATCGGCACGCCGCCCGGGTTGCCCGAGCTCATCACGACGAACATCGGCAGGTCTTTGTTCTCCGACCCCAGCGCGTAGGTTGCCCACGCACCGCCCGACGGCCGTCCGGCAATCTGGAAACCAGTGTGCAGAAACTTCGAGGCCGGATCGTGGTTGACGTGCTCCGTGTTCATCGTCTTGATCAGGCAGATGTCGTCGACGATGCCGCCGACGTGCTGCATCGCATCGCTGACCATCGTCCCGCTCTTGCCGTACGGCTTGAACGCCGAGACCGGTCCGACGATCGGATACGACGTCTGTCCCTTGACCATCGTCGAGAGCCGCCGGTTGCCCATCACCGAACTTGGCAGCTCCTGGCCGTGCATCTTCTTGAGGGTCGGTTTGAAGTCGAAGGTGTCGTTCTGCGAGAACGCGCCCAGCATGTGCAGGTAGATCACACGCTTGGCCTTCGGCGCGAAGTGCGGGAAACCCGGCAGGCCGGCATGCGCGTCACCGGGAATCGGCGACTGCTGCGCCCAGGCGGGCGTGCCCAGCAGTTCGGCGAGCGAGAGCCAGCCGAGGCCCATTCCGGTCTTCAGGATGAACTCCCGCCGTGCGCGTTCGAATTCGTTCTGCATCACAGTTGCTCCCATGTGTTCCCGGGGTCGCCCTTCACCGAAGGGAATACGCGTCCGGGGTATTCATCACTACCGTCGTCAGATTGGTCAACGCAGCCAGCTGCACGGGATCGATACTCTTGTCTACCGGGGTCACACCCACACTCACCAACTGTACGGCTGCCTCGCGGTCGCTGGCGTACCGCTGGAGCTGCGACGTGTAGTAGTCGCGCATGGCGGTCATTTCGGCTGCGATCGGATGACGCCGCGTGGCGAGACGGAACACCTTCGTCAGCCGTGCATCCTGTGCCGCCTCCGTCTTCAGCACGCTGCCCGCCAGCGCGCGGTAGGCCTCGAGAAACTGCGGGTCGTCGAGCAGGACCAACGCCTGCAAGGGCGAGTTCGACGTCCGGCGGCGCGCCGTCGCGGCGCCGCGATCCGGCAAGTCGAACGACGCCATCGCGGGATGCGGCGCATTGCGCTTGATGAACGAGTACATGGCCCGGCGATGGTGGGCATCGGCCGGTACCGCATCCGGCGTCGGATAGTCGTAGGCGTTGAACCCGTCCCACATGTTGGGCGGTTGATACGGGTAGACGCTGGGCCCACCGATCTTTCTCACCAGAAGACCGCTGGCGGCCAGCGCCTGGTCGCGTACCATCTCGGCAGGCATCCGGAGCCGCGTGAACCTCGCGAGCAGCAGGTTGTTCGGATCCTTTTGCAGCATTTCCTCATTGGCGTCCGACTGCTGGCGATACGCACCGGACATCACGATCAGCTTGTGCAGCTTCTTGACGTCCCAACCTGATTCCCGGAAGGTGACCGCCAAGTAGTCGAGCAACTCTGGGTTGGTGGGCAGCGATCCCTGTGAGCCGAAGTCCTCGGCCGTTTCCACCAGCCCGCGGCCGAAGTGCGACTGCCACGCCCGGTTCACGTAGACACGCGAGGTGAGCGGGTTCTTCGAATCGAACAGCCACTGGGTGAGTCCGAGACGATTCTCGGGCCACGCCGGATTCCACGGCAGCACCTGGTTGAGCCCGCGGGGCGGAATCTGATCGCCGTGGTCGTCGTAGTTGCCCCTCACGAGCACGTACGTGGGGCGCGGCTTCGGCAGGTCACCCATCACGAGGACCTCCGGGAGCAGCGACACCGTCTCGTTCTCGATGTTCCGCGCGGCGGTGAGGGCGTTCAGCGCCTCCGCGACCTTCTTGTCCTGCGCGACGAGGAGCTCGATCAACTCCTGCCGCGTGATCTGGGCTTCCGAGGCCGCGGGTTTCGCCTGCTGGTGCAGGACGCGTACTTCGACCGGCGTCAACGCCTTCGAATACACGCGCATCTCATCGATCGCGCCGTCCTTCAGCGTCTTGATGCGCCCGCCCTGGCCGAACTGAACGCCATAGACATCGTCGCCCGCGTTCGAATCGCCATTCGGAATGATCGTGCGCGTCAGGTTGTCACGGAAGATCTCGACGTCGGCCGGCGCCCCGTTGACGTACATCGTGAGGCCCTTTGCCCGGCTCGATCCGTCGTACGTGAGCGTGACGTGCGCCCACTGGCCTGTCGGCAGCGGCTCCTTCGTGTGCATCGCAATGCCGTTGCCGGCGCGGCTGTGCGCGATGTCGAACCACAGGCGATTCTCGATGAGCCGAAGGATGTATCCGGCGTTGCCCGCGTTGTCGGCTTCACGGTGGCTGAACACCAGCGCCTCGTCGTACACGGCCGCCGGCAATACCCAGAGGTCAACGCTGAATGGCTGGGTCCGCTCGAAGTAACCGACGTCCTGGCCGAGCACGCCGCGATTGTTGTCGTCGAAGAAGAACGCCTTCCCGACTACGCCGTCACGGAGAAGTGGTGTCAACAGCACCGCCGGCGACGCCCCTGCCGTCGTGCTCGCCGAAATCATCAGTGGCTCGGTTCTCCAGGAGTCCACCAGGCGGGCCATTCCGGTTCGCATCGTCTGGCACCCGACGTCCGACACGTGACGGTAGCAGCGCGGCGACAACGACTCAAGCGCGAGCGGCGGCGGCGACATGCGAGCCTGCGGCACCGGTTCCGGCTGCACGTTGTCGGGAATCGGCGCGGTCGCCTCGAACGGATAGTGACCCTGTAGATCACTCGTCAAGGCCTGCTCGAGCACGTGCTTCAATTGCGAGGGGTTCGAGAGCAGGGCGTCGGCGCGTGTGCCTGCCTGGTGCGCCGCGGCCTTGCGAGCCGTCTCGTAGGCCACCTCGGCCTTCGCGATGGCCGCACGCTGGCCGGCGATTTCTTTCTCGGTCGCGTCGTCGGCCCAGAGCATGGTCGGACCCGGCGTGATGCCCGAGCGTCCCGGCGCATAGAATCCGGGCTCGTCCGTGCTGTTGAAGAACCCGGTCAGCGAGTAGAAGTCCTTCGTGGGAATCGGATCGTACTTGTGGTCATGGCACCGCGCACAGCCGACCGTCATCGCCAGGAATCCCGTCCCGACCGTCATGGCCCGGTCCACCGCATACTCGACGCGGTACTCCTCGTCGATCGCGCCGTTCTCAGTCGATCGCTTCCCGACGCGCATGAACGCAGTCGCCAGCAGTTGTTCCTTGGTGTGGCTCGGCAGCAGATCGCCCGCCAGCTGCCACGTCGCAAACTGGTCGAACGGCATGTTCTTGTTCGTCGCAGCAATCACCCAGTCGCGATACGGCCAGAGGAGGCGGTCGTGTGTGTCGTCCAAAAAGCCATCGCTCTCCGCATACCGCGCGATGTCGAGCCACTGCCCGCCTACGTGCTCGCCGTAGGCAGACGAGGCGAGAAGCCGATCGACGAGCTTCTCGTATG
>Ga0247825_10003660_pt1 | contig 10130 bp, 8 predicted proteins | sample 13C_Vanillin_Day_FD_194413 | JGI IMG/M metagenome (GOLD analysis project Ga0247825, IMG submission 194413) | Soil microbial communities from agricultural site in Penn Yan, New York, United States - 13C_Vanillin_Day48 | ecosystem: Environmental > Terrestrial > Soil > Agricultural land | place...
GTGCGCGACCCGCCGCAGGGGACCCTCGCCCGGCGCGTAGTGGCGCAGGTAGAACGGCACGCAGCGGCGCAGGTACTGGGCGGTCGTGCAATCGAAGGTCGTCCACGGTTCGAACAGCGTGCAGGCGCCGATCGGGCAGATCAGGCCGACATCGCGCACCGTGACGACGATCGGCAGCCGGTGGGCGCGCGCGGCCAGCCAGGCACCGAGGAGCGCCCCGCGGTTCTGGACGTGGATCAGGTCCACGCGCTCGCGTCGCGCCATGCGGGCGATATGCCATGCGAAATACAGATGGAAGAGCGGTTGGCGGTGGGCGAGCCACCCCGCCTCGCCGGACCCGGCCAGCCCCAGCGGGAACGACACGCGGTGCACGGTGACCCCGTCGTGCTCCTCGCGCCGTGCCGCTCCGTAGTTCGGCGTCACCACGACCACGCGACGGCCGTGGCGCGCCAGCGCGTCCGCCCACAGGGCGTGCGTCCACTCGGCGCCGCCCGGCGTGAACGGCGGATAGTACTCCGTTGCGAACAGGATGGTCTCGATCGTCACGGCTTGCGCGCCACCAGCTCGATGAACGGCGAGGCGCCGGTCGCCCGGTAGTAGAGTCCGCTGATCCCGCGCAGGCGCCCGACCGACTCCCGCGCCGGCGTGTCGGCGTAGAGCGTGGCGTCGGGCATGCCCACCCGGGCGAACGCGCGGCGCAGGCGGCCGGGCGTCAGCCGGCGCAACGTCGCCAGGTACGCGGTCGGACGACCGCGCAGGCGCAGGTAGAGGCGCGCCAGCGGCGGAGGCAGGAACGGCAGCCAGAACAGCTTGTAGTGACCCTCCCAGAGCGACCAGGCGCTGGGCGTGTGCACGTACACGACGCCGCCCCGGCGGGTGACCCGCGCCATCTCGGCGACCGTGGCCTCCACCGAGCGAACGTGCTCGATCACCGAAAAGCAGTGGACGAGGTCGAAAACCTCGTCGGCGAACGGCAGGACCTCGGCGTAGGCCCGCACGAACGCGCCGCCGGTCTGGCGGGCCTTGAGGCCGCAGATGGCGATCGCCTCGTCGTCGTCGTCCACACCAACGACGCGGGCGCCGGCGCCGGCGGCCAGGATGTTGAAGCCGCCAGTGCCGCAGCCGACGTTGAGGACGCGGCCGCCGAGCGGTTCCGCGCCGACCCGATGGCGCAAGCGCTCCAGGTGCGTCGCCTCGAGGCGCTCTTCCTCCTCCTCCCGAAGCTCCACCAGCGTCGCCCAGCCCGGGATGGCCAGGGTGTCGCGATAGTAGGCGGTGTAGTAGCGGCGCAGGCGAGCGCGCAGCTCCACCGCCGCGCTCACACCAGGCGCGCGGTCAGCGCCTCGATCACGGCGTGCCGCTCCTCGGCCGTGATGCCGACCGAGCACGGCAGCAGCACGCCGCGACCCCACAAATGATCGGCAACCGCGGTCGGGCCGGTGCGGGCGCCGCCGAACGGCGGCTGACGGTGCAGCGGGTGCCACACCGGGCGCGCCTGGATGCCATCGGCGTTGAGGGCGCGAATGAGGGCGCGCACATCAGGGCAGCGGCGCGGCTCCAGGAGCACGGCCGGCATCCAGTAGTTGGACCGGGCCCACGCCGCCTCGCGAAAGACGGTGACACCATCGAGGGCGCCTAGGGCCGCGCGGTAGTGTTCGGCGGTCTGTCGCTTGCTCTCCACGAACCCCTCGAGCTGCTCGAGCTGGGCGGCGCCGAGCGCGGCCTGGATGTTGGTGAGCCGGTAGTTGAACCCGACCTCGTCGTGCACCCACTCCAGCGGATCGCTGCGCGCCTGCGTGGTGAGCGCCCGTACGCGGGCGGCCAGCCCGTCGTCGCGGGTGAGCACCATGCCGCCGCCACCGGTGGTGATGATCTTGTTACCGTTGAACGACAGGCAGCCGACCAGGCCGTCACACCCCGCCCGGCGGCCGCGATACAGTGCGCCGAGGGACTCGGTCGCGTCCTCGACGAGCGGCAGCCGCCACCGCCGGCACACCTCGAGCAGGGGGTCGAGATCGCACGGATGGCCGTAGAGGTGCACCGCCAGCACCGCGCTCACCCGGCGCCCGGTCGCGCGATCGGTCACCCGCCCCTCGCGCAGCTCACACTCGCCGTCCAGGAACTCCTCGAGCCGGCGCGGGTCGAGGCCCCACGAGACCGGCTCGGAATCGAGGAAGACCGGATGGGCCCCGCAGTGGGCGACGGCCCCGGCGGTGGCGATGAAGGTGAGGGTTGGCAGGACGACCTCGTCGTCGCGCCCCACCCCGGCCGCGCGCAGGGCCACGTGCAGCGCCGCACTGCCGTTGACGGTGGCGACGGCGTGCGGCACGCCGACGTAGGCGGCCATCTCCCGTTCGAACCGGTCCACGAAGCCGCCGGCGGAAGAGACCCAGTTGGTGTCCAGGCACTCCTTGACGTACTTCCACTCGTTGCCACCGAGGAACGGGACCGCGTTGGGGATCACGCGGCGGGGCGTCACCGGCCGGTTCCCTGCCCCGACGCCCACGTCCGATACCAGTCGAACGTCTCGGCCACGCCGCTCTCGAGCCCCACCTTGGGGGCCAGGCCGGTGAGCGCGCGCAGGCGGGCCAGGTCGGGGCAGCGACGCTCGGGCGAGCCGACCGACGCCGACACGCGTTCCACGGTCGGCCGATACCCGGCCTGCCGCAGGACCAGCGCGGCGAGGTCCTCGATCACCGTCTCCTCGGTGTCGTTGCCGATGTTCACCACGCGGCCGGCCGCGGCCTCGGTGGCCACCAGGCTCACGGTGGCATCGACGGCGTCGGCGACGTGACAGAACGCGCGGCGCTGGCGCGCACCGTAGAGGCGGAAGGGATCCTCGCGGCGGATCGCCCGCAGGGCCAGCTCGGGGACGACGTGGTCGGCGCCCATGCGCGGCCCGTACACGTTGTGGTAGCGCCCGATCACCCAGCGAAGTCCACGGGCACGCCCGGCGTGGATCACGGCCGCCTCGCCCAGGATCTTGCTCAGCGCGTAGGCCGCGCGCGGCGCGCCCGCGTCGGCGATCGTCAGCACCACGTCCTCGCCGGTAGGGACCGCGGCCAGCCCGAGCGCGACGGACCCGGCGTAGACCTCGCTGGTGGAGGCAAAGAAGAGGGTCTCGCCGGCCGCCGGCAGCCAGTCGAGCAGGTGCTGCAGGGACAGCGTGTTGGTTCTCACGACCCGGGCGGGATCGCGCTCGACGTTGCGGACACCGACAACGGCCGCCAGCATGTAGACCTGATCCCACTGCCGCGGCAGCGCGTCCAGCGCGCCCGGGAGCGTGAGATCGCCCTCCACGAAGCGCACACCCGGCCGCGTGCAGAGCGCGGAGAACAGGGTATCGGCCCGCCCGCGCGAGAGGTCGTCCACGAGCGTCAGCGCGTGGCCGTCGTCGGCCAGCCGCGCGGCCAGGTGATAGCCGATGAACCCGGCCCCGCCGAGGACGAGGATCCTAGCCATAGCCGAGGGCGGCGTAGACCACGCCGGCCTGTCGCACCACCTCCTCGTCGAGGATGCGCCAGGCGTCGTAGAGCACCGCCGGCCGGCGCAGCGTGGGCAGCAGCGCCGCCAGGTCGAGCTTCGCGTACTCCGGGTGGTTCATGGTGAACAGCACGGCGTCGGCCCCGTCGAGCGCCGCCTCCACGGACATCGGCGACGCGCCGAGACCGGCCAGCACCTCGGGCGCGACGAGATGGTCGTGGCCGCGCAGCTCGAGCCCGGCCGCCCGGAACAGCGGCAGCATCGGCGTGACCGGCGCACCCCGCATGTCGTCGGTCGGTGGCCAGCCCTTGTAGGCCCAGCCCAGCACGGCCAGCCGCGCTCCCTCGGTGGAGCCGCGCGCGCGGCGCACCAGCGCGATGAGACGCTCGGCGACGCGCACCGGCAGCGCCTCGTTGAGCTGCCGGGCCGCGCCGATCAACGCCGGGGCATGGCCGGTGGCCGCCGCCGCCGACAGCAGGATGTACGGGTCCTTCGACAGGCAGCCGCCGCCGACGAAGCCCGGCTTGCAGAGGTCGGGCCGAGGATACTCGACGTTGGCGGCCTGGATGACCTCGAGCGGATCGAGGCCCCACCGCTCGGCCAGCAGCGCGACCTCGTTGCCGTAGCCGTAGATGAGGTCGGTGTGACAGTTGTTGACGAGCTTCACCAGCTCGGCCGCCTCCAGCGACGACACCCGGACGACGCGCCGGGCCAGCCGCACGAACAGCGCGGCGGCGGCCTCGCCGCTCGCCGCGTCGAGGCCCCCGACCACCTGGGGCAGCTCCTCCAGCTCGCGCAGCGCCTGGCCCTGGATCGTCCGCTCGGGCGCCATCGCCAGCCGCGGCACCAGCTGGCGCGCGGCCAGCTCGGGCAGCACGATCCCGCGGCTGGCGCCGACCGGCACCGTGCTGCGCACGACGGTCAGCGTATCGGCGCGCGCGCGCTCCGCGACGTGACGGGCGGCCGCCCGGAGGTTGTCGAGCTGGGGCTGGCCGCTGGCCGTATCGACCGGCGTGGACACGCAGATGATCGCCGCGTCGACGCCGCCGGCCGGCAGTGCGCGCGCCACGTGGATCCGGGTGCCGAGCCACTGCGCCAGCCCCTCGTCGAGGCCGGGCTCGAAGAGATGCGCGCGGCCGCCGGCCAGCGTCGCCACCACGCGCTCGGACTGGTCGGCCCCGTGCACGACGAAGCCGCGACGGGCCAGCGCGACGGCCAGGGTGAGGCCGACGTAGCCGAGACCGACGACGCCTATCGCGTTCAGTCGAGCAGCCCCTCGGCGACGTCCCGGTTCGCCTGGTGGAAGTCGCCGTCCCGGCCGACGTCGAGCCAGTACTCCCGGATCGGGAAAGCCGCCACTCTCCTCCCGTGCCGCTTCAGCAGCGGGACGAGCTCGGTGGCGTTGAAGGCCTGCTCACGCGGGATCAGCAACACCACGGACGGCTCGACGACGTAGACGCCGGCGTTGATGAGGAAGTCCAGACGCGGCTTCTCGTCGATGGTCACGAGCTCCTCGCCAGCCACCCGCAGCACGCCGTAGGGCACCTCGAGCGTGTGCGGCACCGCTCCCACCGTGAGGTCGGCCCGGCGGCGGTGGTGGAAATCGAGCATCCCCAGGAAGTCGCACTTGGTCAGGATGTCTCCGTTGACGAGAAGGAACGGGGCGGTGAGCGACTCCGGCAGTCGCGTGAGCGCGCCGGCAGTGCCGAGCGGCTCGTCTTCGCGCACGTAGCGGATGTGGACGCCAAGACGACTCCCGTCGCCGAAGTGTTTCTCGATGAGCTCGGACTTGTGGCGGATGGTGACGAAGAACTGCGAGATCCCGGCCCCGCGCAGCCGCTCGATCAGGATCTCGAGCAGCGGCTTGCCGCCCACGCGCAGCAGCGGCTTGGGCACCTCCTCGCTGACACCACGGATCCGTCGACCATCGCCGCCCGCCATCATGACAGCCGCGTTGGGGAGCGGGACGGGGCGCAGTAGTTCCTCGAGAAGCATGACGTCCACGAGCCGGCCGACGGCGTCGACCACCGGGAGGTGGCGGAGGCTGCGCTGCTGCATGACGACGATGGCCGCGGCGCGCTCGGTGCCGGCCGGCGTCGTGGTGGGCCGCCGGTTCATCAGGTCGGCCACCCGACCCTCGATGCCCACACCCCGGAGGAACCCGCGCCGGATGTCGCCGTCGGTGACCATGCCCACCAGGCGGCCGTCGTCGTCCACCACCATGACCGCCTGGCGACTGTTCTTGGTGATGGTCTCGAGCGCCTCGCGAACCGAGGCTGACGGGGCAACGAGCAGCGCGGCGTCTAACGCCATGAAGCCGCCATACCAACGCAGAATTGTACGATAGACTCGCTCACGATGCCTAGGCGCAGTCTCGGCCGAGCCTCCCTCGTCCTCCTCGGCAGCACCTGGATCCACAGCGCCCTCAGCCTGCTCGCCTCCGTGATGATCGCGCGCGTGCTCGGCCCCGCCGCGGTCGGCGCCCTCGCCCTCAACCTGGGGCTGGCTGCCCTCGTCATGGCGGTGCTGCTGCCCGGCTTCAGCCAGGCCCACCTCAAGCGGCTGGCCGAGGGCCAGGACCCCGGCCGCTGCGTCGGCACCATGCTGCTGATCCAGGGTGCGCTCACCGCGGTCCTGGCCGGAGCGCTCCTCGTCGCCTGGCGCGCCGGCCTGCTCGCCGACGCTCCCGCCGGCGCCGCCGTGTTCCTCGCGATGCTGGGCGCCCAGGTCTTCGGCCGGCTCGGCGACGCCTTCCTCCGCGTGTTCATCGCCCGCGAGTGGGTGGTGGGCCACGGCGGCGTGCTGGTGGCCACGCGGGCGGCGCGGCTGGCGGCGACGGCGGTGGTGCTGGTGACGGCGCCCAGCCTGCCGTGGGTCGCCGCCACTTTTCTGTTCGAGTCGGTGCTGACCCTCATGGTCGCCGCCGCGACGCTAGGCACCCTCGGCATTCGCCCGCGGGCGCCGACGTGGGAGGGCGTCGTCGACTACTGGCGCTACGCCCGGCCCTTCCTCGTCACCACACCGCTCGCGCTGATCCAGGACTCGATCGACCGTGTCCTGGTCGGCCGCTGGGCGGGCCTCGCCGCGGCCGGCTACTATCACGTGGCTCGGGGACTCTGGGAGGCGCTGACCGGCGTCATGGCGCCCCCCGGCCTGCTGCTGTTCACCCGGCTGTCGGCCCTCTACGCCCAGCGCACCGAGGCGCGCGACCAGACTGCGCGCGATACGTTCTTCAACGGGCTGGATCGTCTGCTCTTCGTCTCGACGCCGCTGGCGCTGGCGTTCTGGGCGCTGGCGCCGCTCGGCATCGAGCTCGTCTACGGCGCCGCCTTCCTGCCGGCGACGACGACGCTGCGGATCCTCGTCCTCGCCGCATTCGCGATGAATGTGATCAATCCTTACGGGTACCTGTTCCTGGCTCTCGGCGAGGTGGCTCGGCTCATCCCGATCAACGCCGTCCGGCTGGCGGCGTACGTGCTGGTGCTGATCCTCCTCGTTCCCCCCGGCGGCCCCGAGTGGACCCCGCGCGGGGAGGCCGGCGCCGCCGTTGCGCGGCTGTTCGTCGTGGTGTTCCTGGCCTGGATCTACTTTCAGCACACGCGCGCCCTGGCCGGGATCCCCTTCTACCGCCCGGCGGCGGCCTACGCCGCCGCCCTCGCGGCGGGCATCGTCACGTTCCAGGCGGTCGAGGCCGGGCTGCGCGCCGCGCTGTCGAGTGCGACAGTCCTGGAGATCCCCGCCGGGCTCGTCGCCCTCGGCGCCTATGTGGTCACGCTCGATCGACTCCACCCGCCGACCCGCGCCCATCTGGTCACGACCGCGGCGCTGTTCTCCCCGCGGCAGATGCGTGACTTTCTCCGGCATCGCCCCTGACCGCCACCGCAGCTAAATGCGTGACGGTGGCGCCGGGCCATCCGGTAATATGACGCCCGATCCCCAACATCGGTCGCATCGGCGCGCCGAGGGCGCCGTGGAGGCTGCATGAGCTGGAAGGGTTTGGTTCCCAGGGTGGTGAAGGTCCGCATGGCCACCGATTTCAAGGTCGGGACCGCCAGGACGGAAGACGCCGTGCAGTGGTGGGCGCAGGACCACTACGTCGGCTTCAAGAGCATGCGGGCCTTGCGGTGGGCCGGCGTGAACTGGCTCAAGTGGTCGTACGAGAAGTTCCCCGACGCCTACTTCGCCCCCGCCGACGACATCGTGGCGCTCCTCAAGGAGATGACCGCCGCCGGCATCGTCCCGCCGCTGGCCGCGACGTCGCGGGTGATGGAGGGCGGCTGCAACCTGGGCCGCAACCTGTGGGCGATCCGCCAGGCGTTCCAGTGCGAGGTGACCGGCATGGACATCTCGCCCACGGCCATCAAGACCGCGCAGGAGAAGATCTGGACGAAGCTGGACCGAGCCAACTTCATCCTCGACAACGTCCTGACCTCGGGCTGGTTCGACACGATTCCCGACGGGCACTTCGACCTGGCCTTCACGCGCTGGCACCTCATCCACATCCCGCGCAGCCCGGAGAAGACCAAGTACCTGGAGAACCTCAAGCGCATCTCGAAGGTCTTCGTCGTCCTCGAGCCTGTCAGCGCGGACCGCGCCGGCACCATCCAGAGCCAGATGGACGGACGCATCTGCCACTCCTGGGACCGGTGGGACCTCGATTACAACCTGACCGAGTACCGAGCGCGGACGCCCCTGGAGAACACCTCGGTCTTCTACTCGAAGCCGAAGCCGCCGCGCTGAACGGTCGCCGGCCGGGACTGACGGCGGCGGGTCCGGCCGCGGGCGCCGGCCCGTGCAGCGGGGGCGTCAGGCCGGCCCCAGACCTCGCCGCTCGATGACGTCCAGCACGCGGTCGCTCGACTGCGTGTCGTCGAACCCCACGAACTGGGCCACGTAGGCGCGTCGCCGCTCGGCGTCCACGCGGAAATCGGCCAGGCCGGCGCCATCGAGGCGCGCGATCGTCTCGCCCGGTGTCGCCGACCACACGACGCCGGCGAAGTTCTGGAGCGTGTCTGGCTCGGCGCCGTAGAACTCCGCGTAGGTCGCGTATCCCTTCAGGTGCTCCTGTGAGATCTGCACGCTGACCGAGGGCACGCCCGCGAAGGCCGCCTCCAGCACCCCAGCGCTCTGGAAGTGCACACAGAGGTCGGCCACGGCCATCAGCTCCATCGACGTGTAGGGGTAGACCGACTCGTCGAAGACGAAGGCGTCCGCCCGCCGCCGCAGGAACGCCGGGTCGTCGTTCTTCTCGCGCGACTTCACGACGAGCGCGGCCCCGCTGCGATCGCACAGCCGCCGCACGGCGTCGACCAGGTCCGGGTAGCTGGGTCCGCGCCAGATCTCGGGCAGCAGGCCGGCGTGGCCGGTGGCTAGCGCCCGCGCCGCCCGCCACGCCCGCGGGCTTTGGCCCCAGACGAGCCGGCGCCAGGGGTCGGGGACCTTCATCTTGAGCGTCAGCAGGAGCACGACCGGACGGTCGCCGAGTCCGTAGCGCTTGCGCACGGCGGCGCGGTCCACCCCGGCGAGCTGGTCGAGCATGGTCGAGCCGACCACCGCGCTGCGCGCCTGCAGCGTCGCTCGGTTGCCGAGGCCGGCAAAGCCGTTGGCCTTCACGCGCCAGTGCAGCTCGCGCTGCCAGGCGCTCGCGTAGAAGGTCACGTCGACCGCCCGGTAGCCGGCCGGGTCGCTGGTGATCGTGTCGAGGCCGTAGTCGACCGAGTAGAGCTTGACGCCGGCCGCCGGGAACGCGCCGAGCTCGTCGGCGCGGCCGAACGCGCGCAGGATCTCCCAGGCGCGGGGGCCGACCAGCGCCGTCACGCCGGCGGCGCGCAGCACGGGCAGCAGCGCCGTGCGCCGGTCGTACTCGACGATGCGGGCGCCGCGCCAGGCGCCCAGCTCGGCCCGGGTGAGGCGCTCACCGGCCTTGGGCTCGATCGGGTCCCAGAGCAGCACAACCTCATGGCCGCGCTCGAGCGCGGCCTGGATCAGCGCGCCCATGACCTTGAGGAAGCCCTTGCGGAGGGCGAGGAAGCCGACAATCACGGTTGCAGATCCACGAAGCGCTTGCGCGTGAGCCGGGAGCCCAGCTCCACCTCGCGCAGCACCGCGGCGATCCTCGGCGCGGCGTGGCCATCGCCATACGGATTGACCAGGCCGGCCAGGCCGCGGCGGAACGCGGGGTCGAGCGCACGGCGGATCGCCTCGGCGATGGCCTCCCGCGCGGCGGGGACGTCGATCACGTTGGCGGCGCGGAGGCGGCCGCGCTGGCGGTCACCGACGTTCACGACGGGCAGGCCGAACGACGGTGCCTCGATGAGGCCGCTGGAGGAGTTGCCGATCATCACGTCCGCCTCGCGCAGTAGCGAGGTGTAGACGTCGTCGCCGAGCGTCGACGCCATGAGCATCAGGCGCCGGCGTCCGGCCAAACGCTCGAGGCCTGCGCTGATCGTGCGGTAGCCCGTGTCGGCGCCCGGCGCCGTGACGAGGATCTCGCCCTCGACCTTCTCCAGGGCAGCCGTCAGCTCCTCCACCTGGCGCGGCACGTCGGCGACCGCCAAGGTCTCGGGGTGGAACGTCAGCAGCAGCGTGGGGCGGCCGAGCGGACGGCCGAGGCGCCGTTCGATCTCCTCGCGCGAGAGCGAGCCACC
>Ga0247825_10003663_pt1 | contig 10129 bp, 8 predicted proteins | sample 13C_Vanillin_Day_FD_194413 | JGI IMG/M metagenome (GOLD analysis project Ga0247825, IMG submission 194413) | Soil microbial communities from agricultural site in Penn Yan, New York, United States - 13C_Vanillin_Day48 | ecosystem: Environmental > Terrestrial > Soil > Agricultural land | place...
ATGCGGCGCTCACGGGATGGCGCACGGGCTCCGACTCCCAGAGCAGAGCCAGGAGCGCCGCATGAAGAAGGACCGAGATGAGCCCGGCCCATCCGAGGCGTGAGCGCCGCATGGCTTCACGCTCCCAGAAAGGAGGCTCGCGCTCAACCCCTCGCCGTCCTCGGGTGGACAGCGGAGGAGGAGCCGCGTGTGGCAGTGCTCAGTCTCAGCCAGCGCGGAGGTAGTGCGGTGCACCACCTCCGCGCAGGAGGCAGACCACCTAGAACATGCTCCAGAGGTACTGGTTGGTGACCTCGTGGTGGAACTGGATCTCGGCTGTCTTCACGCGGGTGCCCAGCTGCTTGGGGCAGCGCTCGGCCGAGGCCTGCTTGAGCTCGGCGAACTTGCCCTGCACGTTCTCACTCAGCGTCTGCGCGATGAACTGGCTGCCCTTGAAGAGGCGGATGGCGTCGAAGATGTTGTCCGGCAGGAAGCGGGTGCGGCTGCGCTTGGTCTCCGCATCCTCCTGCGGCTGCGGGCCCTCGAGGCCCGTCCTCAGCAGCGTATAGAGCACCAGGTATGGGTTGGCGTCCGGCGCCACCGAGCGGCACTCGATGCGCGCGCTGCGCTCGTTGCCATACGGGATGCGCACCATGGCCCCGCGGTTGTTCGGGCTGGCCTTGATCTGGTTGGGCGCCTCGTAGTGCGGATCCAGCCGGCGGTAGGCGTTCACGCTCGAGTTGAGCACCAGGCAGATGTCGTTGGCGTTGTTGAGGATGCGGTCGATGAAGTCCCAGCCCATCTGGCTGAGGCCGTCCTGGCCGCTCTTGTCGTAGAACAGGTTCTTGCCGCCCCTGGACAACGACATGTTCGTGTGCATGCCGTTGCCGTTCACGCCCGTCACGGGCTTGGGCAGGAAGCTGGCCGTCGTGTCCATCTGCGCGGCCACCTGGCGGCACAGCAGCTTGTAGAGCTGGATCTGATCCGCGGAGATGAGGGCCTCGCTGTAGGAGAAGTTCATCTCGAACTGGCTGGGCGCCACCTCGGGGTGATCCTTCTCGTTCTGGAAGCCCATGGCGCGCTGGGCCTCGGCGGCCTTGTCGATGAAGGAGCGCAGCGCGTCACCCGGCAGCGAGTGGTAGTAGCCGCCGGTGGAGATGAACTCGAACTTGCTCGTCTCGTGGTAGTGGCGCTCGGCGTCGCGGCCCTTGAAGAGGAAGCCCTCGATCTCCGGCGCCACGTGGAACACGGTGCCATCCTTGGCGTACATCTGATCGGTGATGCGCTTGAGCAGGCCACGCATGTCCGAGTGGTACGGGGTGCCGTCACGCTCCAGCACCTCGCTGAACATCAGCACCTTGCCGGGACCGAAGATGTCCGTGGGCAGCCAGTAGAAGGACGCCCAGTCGAGCGACAGCCGCAGATCGCTCTCGGCCTGCGCCGAGAAGCCGCGAATGGAGGAGCCGTCGAAGGTGAGGTTGTCCGAGCTCTTGAGGAGGAACTTCTTGTCGTAGTCCAGCATGTGCAGGCGGCCTTCGAGGTCCGTGAAGGCCACGGTGACCGCCTTGATGCGCTTCTCATCGGTCAGGTACTTGATGCGCTCCTCGCGCAGCTTGTCGGGAGACTCGCGCCGCAGGCGCTGCTCCTTCACGCGGAGGTTCATCACCTCCAGCTCGTCGTACGGAATCTCAAGGAAGTCGCGCAGCCCCTTCGTCTCCATGTGTGTGCCTCCAGCGGCCCCCAGTGTGGTTTCAGCTCAAGGGGCGAAATCTCGCGGACCCATATTTTGAACTCCAGGCCGCAGAATCAATCCTTAAACTCCGCTCATTTATTATAAATGTCCAGAATATTGGTCTTGTGCGGCTGAGTGGGAGCGAGACCGACCGGCTAGGAGGCATCCATGCGGCGCGTGGTGAACAGAAGGGAGCGATTCGCGCCGCCTGCCTACCTGCTCTCATGACGCGGCGTGTTGAGAGCCAGATGGATTGGCAGGGCCAGGGGGCCTCGGGCGATGAGTGAGGGGGACCAGGTGAGTTCGGGGCTGGCACGGGAGAAGTCCTGGATCCGAGAGAACAGGGCTTCGAGACCGAGGCGCGCCTCGAGCCGGGCGAGCAGCGCGCCCAGGCAGTAGTGGACGCCGTGGCCGAAGGCCAGGTGGGAGGATCGCTCGCGATCCATGAGGAACTGGTCCGCCTGGGGGAAGTGACTCTCGTCCCGCAGCGCCGAGGCCAGCAGGACGACCACGATGGCGCCGCGCGGCAGCCGTACGCCGGCGAGCTCCGTCTCCTCCAGGACGAGCCGGAGGCTGGAGTGCCCGGGTGGCTCGTAGCGGAGGACCTCCTCGATCAGCCGGGGGATGAGAGTTCGGTCCGATAGGACTCGGGCCCGCTCCTCGGGACGCTCTGACAGGACGACCAGCGAGTTCGCGAGCAGGTAGACGGTGGTCTCCACGCCTGCGGGCAGCAGGGCGAACAGGAAGCTGATCAGCTCCTCGTGGGACAGCACCGAGCCGTCCGCGTCTGGACCGAGCAGCTCGCTGACGAGATCGTTCCCGGGGGTGCCGCGGCGGGCCTCGATGAGCTCCTCGAAGCAGCGCTCCAGGCTGGCGAGGCTCTCGCGGACCCGGGCTTGTTCTTCGGGCGAGTGGCGGCCTGCGGGCAGGTTGATCAGGTCATCCGCCCACTCCTTGAGCCGCGGGTACTGCTCAGGCTCCAGGCCGAGGATCAGGCCGAGCACGCTCACGGGCAGGCGCAGGGCGAACTCGGCCATGAAGTCCACCGGCCCCTCGTGGCGGACGAGCTGCTCCGCGAGGCCATTGGCGATGGCGCGGATCCTCGGCTCCAGCGCGGTCATGGCAGCGGGAGCGAACGCACGGCTCACTCGTCCGCGCAGCCGCGTGTGTGCTGGAGGATCCTTCATCACCAGCGACTCGGTGACAGGGTTGCGGGGAAGCCAGGGGGGCAGGAAGCTGCGCCCCAGTCCTGCTGAGGAGAAACGCCGGGGATCCTTCATCACTGCCACCACGTCGTCGTAGCGGCTGACGGCCCACAGGCCGCCGGGCTCTACTTGGCGGATGCCGGTCCGGCGCAGCTCAGCGTAGAGAGGATAGGGATTGGCGCGGGCTTCAGGGGTCATCAGGTTCAGCGTGGGGTGCATGGGTACGTCCTCGCGGTGAAGGGACGGGGCTTGGGAGAACAAGTCCCGCGCCAACGCGCCGCTCCCAGGAGTTTCCGCAAGTTGCCGGGCGTCTCCCCGCTGAGGACCCCTCGAGCCCGATTCAAAATGATGGAGGGGGCCCTTCATTCTGAAGGAGTCACTCTCGAACAGTGACAAACCGGTCAGGTAATAAAACGTCAGATGTCCGTAGTACTCAGGGATCCACGCGGGAACTTTCCCTGGGAAATGATGTCTGGTGCCCCGGGAATGACGCGGGAACTTTACCCTGGGGGAAACATGCGGAACATGTATTGGGGGCGCTACGCGCTCGTGCTGATGATGGTGATGGGCGCCGCTGGCTGCGCTCACCACAAGGAGACCGGCTACTTCGAGCGAGACCGGACCCGCATGTCCCAAGCGGATGACTTCACCTGGCTGCTGATGCGAGCGGGGGTGGAGCCTGAGGTACTGCCGTCCACCGAGGAGATCACGGTCCAGCAGGCGGAGGAGCTGCGCCTGTGGATCCGGCTCATGCTGCTGGACGGTCACATGGCCAGCTACGGTCCTCGCAAGACGGTGGAGTTCCTCATGGAGGAGATCATCGCCGGCGGAGTGCCCGTGGCACGCTCTGTCCTCAGCCAGCAGTTGGTTCGCTTCCGGGGCCGCTTCGTGCTCAGACCGGACGCCTACGTCGCGGACGCGCTTCGGGGCAAGCCTCTGCGGAGCGTGGGTCCCCTGCGGGTCGAGAGGGGAGCCATCGTGGCCGCGAGCCTCAAGCTGGATACCTTCTACATGCCCCAGGGAAGCTCGTTCCTCGCGGATCCGGGCCTCGCGATCCACGCGCGTCCTTCCACCGCGAACCCGGTCTCCACGGCTCAGCGGTAGCTGTCCTCTGAGGGTGTTCTGCATGTGACGGTAGGCGAAGGGAGCGCCTGCCCGCAGTGCAGGCCGCATGGTGCCGAGTAGCCGACACGGGAAGATGCCGTTAGCTACTCGAGAAGGAGTTATCCATGCGGCTGGAGAACCTCGACATCCACGCGCTGCTGGAGATCGATCCGGAAGGCGGTACGGTTCACTTCGCGGGGCAGCGCGCGCTCATCCTCGATGCCGTGGCCATGGGCCTGCTGCGCAAGCAGTTGTTGGACACGCTGGGGCCAGCGGCGGCCCGCGCCATCTTCACGCGCTTCAGCTTCGCTCACGGCTGGCGCATGGCCGAGGCCTTGTGCTCCAGCTTCGCCTGGGACAGCGCCAGGGATTGGCGTGCCGCGGGCGGGCTCATCCACACGCTCCAGGGGCTCATTCGCCTCGAGCCAGGGGCGGAGGATCCCTTCTCTCCCCAGGGCGCCACGATGGCGGCCTCCTATGAGGCGGAGCAGCATCTGCTGCACGCGAGGCGCTCGGACGAGCCGGTCTGCTGGACGCTCTGTGGCTTCGCGAGCGGGTATCTCAGCCGTGTCGAGGGAGAGCGCATCTACGTCCTGGAGGATCGCTGCATCGGGCGTGGGGACTCGGCCTGTCGCTTTCATGCGAAGACTCGGGAGGGCTGGGGGGCCATGCTGGAGCCGCACCTGCCCTTCTTCGAGCAGGAGGGACTCGAGGGAGTGCTGCGGCAGGTGACCGCGGAGCTGGTGCGCGCGGAGCGGGAGCTCGCTGCCCGGAAGAGCGCTCTGGCGAGCGCGGCCAGGGAGCCTGAGCTGCCCTCGGGCATGGTGGCGCACAGCCGGCAGATGCGCCGTGTGATCGAGCTCGCGCGGCGGGTGGCCCAGGTGGACTCCACCGTGCTCATCACCGGGGAGAGTGGGGTGGGCAAGGAGCGTGTCGCTCGACTCATCCACGAGGAGTCATCGCGGGCTTCCGGGCCGTTCCTGGCCATCAACTGCGGGGCGCTCTCGGAGACACTGCTGGAGAGCGAGCTCTTTGGCCATGCGCGCGGAGCCTTCACGGGCGCGGTGCGGGACAGGCCCGGGCTCCTCGAGGCCGCGAGCGGGGGGACGCTGTTCCTGGATGAGGTGGGGGAGATGCCGCCCTCCGTTCAGGTCAAGCTGCTGCGCACGCTGCAGGAGCGGCAGATCCGCCGCGTGGGAGAGAACCGGGACAGGCCCATCCGCGTGCGCCTGCTGGCGGCCACCCACCGCACGCTGGCTCGCGAGGTGGAGGCGGGCCGCTTCCGGAAGGATCTCTTCTATCGGCTCCGGGTCGTCGAGCTCGAGGTGCCGCCGCTGCGCGAGCGGAGCGAGGACATCCTGCCGCTGGCTCGCTCTCTGCTCGCTGGCGCGGCCGAGCGGATGGGGCGGCCAGTGCCCGCACTCACTCCTCGTGCCGCGGATCAGCTCGTCCGGCATGACTGGCCCGGCAACGTCCGGGAGCTGGAGAATGCGATGGAGCGTGCCATCGCCCTGGCGCAGGGCCGGCGTGTCGATCTGGAGGATCTGCCCGAGGATGTCCGAGGCGCGTTGCCGGGGGCCGTCATCTCCGGAGGCGTACGCTCGTTGGAGGAGCTCGAGCGGGACTACATCCTGGCGGCGTTGGAGCACAACCAGGGCAACCAGACGGTGACAGCGCGGCAGCTCGGCATTGGCGCCGCGACGCTGTACCGGAAGCTCAAGCGGTACGGCGCCCTCGCGCGCGATCGGGAGAGTGTCTAACATCGCTCTGCCTGAACATGCCGGAGCACCCGGCCAACAACTCACGCGGAAGGAGGGGGCATGAGCACGCTCTCGATCGAGCGACTCGTCTTCCCAGTCACACTGTCGGATGGCAACAACTACTCCCTCGTAGGGTACCTGTACTTCCATGGGACCTGGCGCAACCGTCCTCTCCAGGTGACCCTCCACGGCGGCAACTACAACCACAAGTACTGGCACATCCCGGAGATCAACGGGCACGCATACTCGTATGCTGAGGACATGGCCCGCAGGAGTTACGCGGTGCTCGCGCTGGATCTGCTCGGGACTGGAGAGAGCAGCAAGCCGGACGCGGACTTCCTCTCGTTCCAGCAGATGGGGAGCGCGCTCCACCAGGTGCTGACCGGCTTGAGGAGCGGCAAGGGCCCCACTGGCCACGTTTTCAGCTCGATCGTTCTCGTGGGCCACTCACTGGGCAGCGCCCTCGCGGCGCACGTGCAGGGGACGTATCACGACGCTGATGCGCTGGTGAGCACCGGGCTGGTGTTCGTGCCCCACCAGCGCCCGCTCGATCCGGCGCTGGTCACCGAGCTTGCGAAGAATCCACACTTCAAGCTGCCACCCCAGGTGAGGAGAGAGCTGTTCCATGAGGCATCCGGAGTGGATCCCGCCGTCCTCGACTACGATTGCGCGCAGCTCGATGACTTCATTCCACGGGGATATGTCTTCACGATCTTTCCGTTCCTCGAGGATCCCTCGGTGACGAGGGTGAACCAGGTCACCTCGCCGGTGCTGGTGCAGCTCGGCGAGTTCGATCGCCTCGCGCCGGGCTCCCTGGCCCAACAGGAGGCTGCCGTCTGGTCCAGCGCCGCCAGCTGTACGGTCCAGGTCGTCCCAGGTGTCGGCCACTGCTTCAACTCGCACCGGGGCAACCTGGGAAGCTGGTCGGGAATCGACGCGTGGCTCTCCAAGACACTGCCCAAGCACTGACTCATGCACCGGAGCATCGCATTTGCCTCCGATGACACGCGCGAGTGGGGCCTGCCGCTGGCGGGCCCGGGCCTGCTCCTGGACGTCCCACGCGAGGACTCTTGGGCCCAACGGCCTTCTCTGCACTTCGAGGCCGTGCCGAGCTACCGGCTGCGCGTGAGCAGCGGGGGCCATCCGTTGCTCTGGGTGCATATCGACGGCTACTGGGATCGGTGTGGCTTCCTCCGGGGAATGCCAGAAGCCCCCTGGCGCCTCCCCGCACTGTCGGCGGCCGAGGTGCGCGAGGTGACACACGCACCGGACTCGCCCCTTTGGTGGGAGGCGTGGGTGTGGCGGCTAGGCCGTGAGCTCGCGCAGTCCGAGCATCTGGTGGTCTACGCGGGCCGCTGGTGCCTGCGTCCCGTGCGGACCATTCAGGCTTCCAAGGCGGACCGCTATCCCATCAGCACGATGGAGTGGCAGTTCGGCCAGCCTCCCTCCGCGCCTCACTCCCTCGAAGGCGTCACGCGTTTCGAGCGGTTCTGGGTGGAGGACTGGGCGGCGTACGGACCTCCCTCGGAGGAGGGGATGCTTCAGGGGGCCGTGGTGCCACTTCGCGCTCCGTCCTCCCAGGAGGATGGCCGGGTGAAGAGCTGGCGCAAGCGCGCGCGTGACGGGACGTTGCCGCCCGCGCTGCTGCTCTATGTGGATCTTCTCGGCAAGTGGCTGGTGCTCGACGGACACGACCGGATCCATGCGGCCCTGCTCGAGGGTGTCGCCGCTCCCTTGCTGGGCCTGTGGCCTGTTCACGAGCAGGTCCTGCCATGGAGCCCCGAAGGGCACCAGGGAGTCCTCCAGGCAGCGGAGCACCACCTGAGGAATGGGGCGCCGCCCAGTGTCGTCGACAGGGTCAACCGCATGCTGCTGCTCAACTTCCAGGGGAGCCGGCGCAGCACCGTGACTCGGGCCTGGCCTCTGAAAGGAGGGCTCACGGCTTGGAGATCCGAGGTGATGGCGTGGCGCCAGCGGAACTCTTTCCCAGCGGAGGACCGGGACTGGGAGTGGTTCACCTCACGCTGAGGTGCAAGGGCCTGCTCGCCTGATACCTCTCCGAAGCTGGGAGCACAGCCAGGCGGACGAGCTGTGAGCCGGTGTCATGGGAGGAGAGGGCAGGGAGCGACGGCGTACTTAACCTTCGGGGGGAGGGCTGGCCCTGGTGGGCGCGTGTCCTCCGGCATACAGGGGGAGAGTCCATGAAGATGCTGCTGCACGAGCTGCACCCGGCCGTCGTCCATGCGCCGCTCACGTTGCTGCCGACGGCGACGGCGGCCGACCTGATCGCGGTGATGAGTGGAAGCAGAGCCTGGGCACAGGTAGGGCGGAGGCTGTGGGTGGCTGGCACGGTGAGCGCACTGTTCTCAGGAGTGGCCGGACTGGCCGCCTCGCAAGAGGTGAAGCTCGATGAGCCGCGCGCCCGAGACATGACGTTCATCCACGGTCTGGGCAACGCCGTCATCTCGATGAGCGCGATCGGGGTGACGCTGTGGAGGTTGCGCCACCCGCCCTCGCTGGGGCAGACCTTGATCGCGCTGATGGCCAACGCGGCGGCTGTCTACACCGCCTCTCTGGGCGGAAAGATGGTCTACGAGCTGGGGGTGGGCGTCAACCGGATGCCCTCGGATGACAGGGTAGGGACGTTGAAGGGGCCGCCGCTGTTGTCGCGCGAGGCTCCCAAGGCGCTCCTGCGCGACGGGCTCCAGGGCGTGCGTTGGCTGATCAGCCGTGCGAAGAGCCTCTTCGCGGGGGCGCAGCCGCTGGCTCCGGGTGCCAAGGGATTCGGCCCGGCCTTCGAGGCCACACCCACGCCGCGAGAGATCGCGCCGCAGGCGGAGCTGCCGATCTCTCCTGCATAGACGCCGCGCGCTGCCAGTGATGCCCAGGTGGATCCATTTCGGGCCACCTGGGCTGCCCTGTATCAGTCAGTGTCCTTGCGTTCTGTCTTTGCGATCTCGCGGCGCAGCCACTCCAGGTGGAAGTACGTACTCGTGTACTCCGAGAACTGCACCAGTTCATGGCCGCCGTAACGCGTCTTGGCGATTCCCACCAATTCCATGGATCCAGCGCGCTCGCGCAGACAGGGGCCGCCACTGTCACCATTGAGGCTGTACGAGGCAGCCTCCCTCACCAAGAGCATCTCTTTGGGTTTGTAAGGTCGCCGGATCTGGATCGGCTTACCTATCAGGAACGTCGCCCCGTTCTCTGCGACGCTTGCGACCTCGTTGAAGCCAAAGCGGCGGTCTCCTCCACCCGCGACCCCAGGTTCGTCTCCGCCGTATCCCACCACGGCGACAGGCTGCGTGTAACGGATCGGGGTCGTTGCAATGCGAACAGGCTTCACACCCTGTGGTGGGTTCTTGAGGGTAATCACTGCGAGATCCGCGTTGCTTGAGACCTCCTTGTCCTCAGCGCTGTAGAGGATCCTGAGCTGCTCGTGCGGGCTGACCCTTCCGGTGAGAACCTGAACGTGTGGGCCATCTTGAGGCTGGTAGGTCACCACCTTGACGGTGGCGTTCCGAGTGCAGGTGGTCTTGTCGATGACGGCTCTCGCTGGGGCTTCTTCAGGGCCTGCCTCACGCGTCGCACAGACGCAGTGTCCCGCTGTCAGGACGATGCTCTGCGCGACGAGCACACCACTGCACGTCCCCCGGCCACCATCGACCAGGACCGTGGCCGCGTAGCGGTTGCTCCTATCGAGGTTGCTCTTCGAGATGATCGACTCCCCTGGACCCGGCTGTATTTCGGCCGGCACATATTCCGGCGGACCCTCTCTCGAAACGGGGGTACTCGCCCCGCACCCAACTCCCAGGCATAACCACACGATCGTCATGTACCAGCGAGAGCCCTGAGACTTCATGGTGGATCCTCACCTTCTGGGAGAACTGTCGGTTTCCGCGCGCCGGATTCCATCGCGCAGCCAGCCGCGGTAGCCGTGGGTGCTCGTGAAAGCCGCTCCCTCTCCCAGCCAGCGGCTCGAGATCCCCACAAGCTCGGGCCCCCTGAGTCCCTGGTGAAGACAGGGTCCACCGCTGTCCTGCCTGTACCGGTGCCCACCCGGTTGCTGGATCAGGACTCGCTCATCCTCCGCCGTGCCCAGCCGGGTCACCTGGTTCAAGCTGAAGCGGCGCTCCCACCCGACGACATCAACAACTTCATCGTAGCCGTGACCCACAATCGTGACGGAGTCACCCACCCGTACCTCTTCCTCTGCAAACGGGAACCCGGAGAACTCAAACGGTCTACTCAAGAAGATCAGAGCGAGATCCGCGTGGCTTGCTGCGACACGCCCTTGCATGTCGAGCACGATTCTCAAGGCGGGATGGGGTTGTACACGGCCTTCATGC
>Ga0247825_10003664_pt1 | contig 10127 bp, 6 predicted proteins | sample 13C_Vanillin_Day_FD_194413 | JGI IMG/M metagenome (GOLD analysis project Ga0247825, IMG submission 194413) | Soil microbial communities from agricultural site in Penn Yan, New York, United States - 13C_Vanillin_Day48 | ecosystem: Environmental > Terrestrial > Soil > Agricultural land | place...
GCAGCGTGTGCGTGGGGTGCATGCACCGGCCAAACGTGCACGGGCGCGTCGTCCGAACCGTGTGGCAACTGCGGAGCGCGCACCCGTTCGTGCAACAACGGCACGTGGTCGGAGTGGTCCGCGTGCGGAGGCGAGGGCGTCTGCACGCCGAACGCGACGGAGGCATGTGGATCGGGCGGCACACGAACCTGCAACGCGAGCTGCTCCTGGAATTCGTGTGTGGGCCAGACCTGTACGGGCAGCTCGACGCAACCGTGTGGCAACTGCGGAACGCAATCGCGTACGTGCAACAACGGCACGTGGTCGAGCTGGTCCGCGTGCACGGGAGAGGGCGTGTGCACGTTCGGCGATCTCCGAGCGTGTGGGACGAACGGAACTCAGGGCTGCGACGCGAGCTGCAACTGGAGCACGTGCTTCGCCGGGATCACGTGCACGAACGTGCAACGCCGGTGGCTGCCCGTCGACCAGATCTGCATCTCGGAGCCACCGACGGTCGTGACGAACGGCGGGACTCCGGCGCCGGTCGAAGGCGCCAATTTGCAAATGATGCCGGATGGCGCCGATCAGGAAGGAGCGATCACGACCGGGGCCCGCGGGATCACGTATCAGCAACACGGATTCATGCCGTTCTTGCGCGTGAAGGATACGAACCACACGAAATACGAGACGGAGTACCCTGCAGGCACGGCCGAGCGCGATCGCTCGACGGGCATCGTGACGTTCAGCTACGCATCGACACGACTCTTCTCCGGCTCCGGCGATTACGGCGTTCCCGCGGACTGTTGGCGCGCGGTTCGAACGCAATGCATGGGCTCGACCACGCTCCTTGGATGCGAGGGGTCGTCGTTCCAGAGCTGCGGCAACTGCGGAACGCGAACGCGTACATGCAGCTATGGAGGCTGGTCGAACGCCTGGAGCACGTGCACGGGGGAAGGCGTGTGCGCGCCGGGATCGACGCAAACATGCGGGACGAACGGCACGCAAACGTGCACGGCTAGCTGCCAGTGGGACACGTGCCCCGGCCAAACATGCGAGGGCCCTTCCACGCAGACGTGCAATGGGGGTTGTGGAACGCAAACGCGCTCGTGCAACGGCGGCGTCTGGTCCAATTGGTCGCCGTGTAGCGGCACGTGTGGAGGCACCGTCACGGACATGGCATTCGGCACCGCGTCCTCGTGCTTCGTACAGAACCAGCAGAGGTACTGCTCGGGCCGCAACTCCGGTGGCTCGTTCGCCATCGGGGCGACGGATACCAACGTGCGTCTCACGCCCGAGCTCGCGACGACCGGCTACACGTTTGCCTCGTTCGGGCGCGGCCCTCTGGGGGCGAACTGCGGTCTCCTGGCGGATGGGACGGCGTATTGCTGGGGCCCGAACCAAGGCTTGCAGTTCGGGTCCGATCGCTCCACGCCGAGGCCGACGCCGATCGAGATGTCCCCGGGCACGAAGTTCACGCAGATCAGCCCAGGGTACTACGCGACGTGCGGTCTCACGACGACGGGTGCTGTGATCTGCTATGGCGACAGTGGCCTGGCTGGAATCACGAACCCGCCGCCTCCGAAGTCGTTCGCGGGGCCGTGGACGGCGGTCGCCACCGGTAACAACTCCGGTGGATGCGGATTTGGCGGCAACCTCGTCTGCGCGCTCGATCCGACGGGCGCGGCCTACTGCTGGGGCTCGTCGAATTGTTACGGTGAGCTCGGCAACCCTTCCGCGGATCCGCGCCAGTACTACGCCGATCCGATGGTCGTCGCCGGGGCACATACGTTCACGACCATCAGCACGGGATACACTGGGGCCTGCGCCGTCGATACGAGCGGCATCCCGTACTGCTGGGGCCTCAGTTACGACGAGTCGTCTCCGGGAGCGGGCGCGTCGGTGATCGTCGTCACCAAGGTGCCGACGGCGATCGCCGCACCTGCCGGCGAGATCTTCACCGACGTTCAAGGAGGCTTCTCCGCTGCATGTGGACTTACGGCGTCGGGCCACGTCTATTGCTGGGGCGGTGCGGCCGTCAACGGAGCGGGCCTCCTCGGTCAGGGCACGACCGACAAGGCGCCTCACCGGACCGCGACGCTCGTTCCGGGACTTCCAACGATCAAGGAGATCGCCTTCGACGGCGGCTCTTGCTGCGCGTTGTCCACGACGGGTGAACGCTGGTGCTGGGGCAGCAACAGATACGGCCAACTTGGCGACGGCTCGACGCAGAACGTCCTGTCGCCGAAGAAGGTGCCCTGAGCGCGGGCACCGCGTTCCACGGGGCAGAGGACGACGACGAGGACGCAGACGACGGCGCTCAGCCAGCGTGGGAATGCGAACACGAGTCGTGGCGTAGGCGACGTCATCCATCGTCAGGCTCGCTGCGCGCGGAACTCCGTCGGCGTAACGCCTGTCCAGCGTTTGAACGCCCGGAAGAACGCCGACGGATCGCCATAGCCGAGGCGCGAAGCGATCTCGGTGAGCGTGACCTGCCCGTGTCCCACGAGCGCCCGCGCCATCTGCTCGCGGACGCGCTCGACCTCGCGCTGAAAGGTGGACTGGTTCTCGGCGATCCGCCGCTGCAACGTGCGAACGCTCACGCCGAGGCTCTTCGCGACGTCTTCGATCTGCGGCTGGCCGGAGGCGAGCAGCTCCTCGATCGTCGAGGGAAGGCGACTCACGACGTTGCCATCGGGCGGCGGCATCGAATCGGCACGCTTCGCGAGCGCTTCGTACACGTTCGGATCGGCGAGGACGACCGGGCGCGACTTGTCGCGCTCGTCGAGGACGATGCTGTTGCCAGCGCGATCGAACAGGATGTTCGACGTGCCGAACACCTCGACGTAGCGGCTCGTGTCGCTCGGCGCCGGATGAGCGAACGCGACCTCGAGCGGGACGATGTCGACGCGGGTGATGACCTGCAGCTGAAGGAGGATCCACGCAATCAAGAACTCGTTCGACAGCCGTTCGAGCCTCAAATCATAGGCATCGCACGTCTGCGTGATCGTGATCCGGCCGGGCTCGCTGCTCACGCGGAACGCCATGCGGCCCGCCATTGCCTTCGCGTAGTAGCTCCACGTGCCGATGGCGCCCTCGACATCGGCGCAGTTCTGCCAGAGCGCCTCCATGAAGGCGTACATTCGCGGCGTGGACTGGGCGAACGCGAGCCCGAGCGCCGCCTCTCCCGATCGAGCCTCCGCAACCTCGAGCAGCTCGCAATAGGTGGCATGCGAGAGGTGCCACGCGCGATGGCCGATCGCTTCCGGGCTCACGTCGTTCGCCGCCAACCATTCCCGGACCGGATACCCCCTCTCTTCGAGCCAGAGCAGGAAGGGGCCGATGAAATGGCTCTTCATGTCGGGGACAGTGTTCGGGCACGCCTCGCATGCGTCAAGGTCGTCGCACGATCGTGAGCTTCGCTCACGCAGCTGTCGGGCTCTTCCTTCCTGCCCTCACTCGTAGACCGCGCTCACGGCGAACTCACGACCGCGGATGCGGACGGTCTGTCCGGCCTCGCCGACCTGCGTCGTCCACTCCTGGCCTTGGCGCGTGCGCACCTCGACGCGGCGCTCTCCTTGCGAGACAAGGACGTATTCATCGAAGGAGGGGAGCTTCTTGTAGGCTTCGAACTTCCCGTCACGATCGTAGCGCTCGGTGGTGTCGGAGAGGACCTCGACGATGAGCGTCGGGTTCACGATCGCCTCACCGATGCTCTTGCCGTTCTTGTCGTGCACGGTCCGTGTGACCACCCCTCCAGCATCTGGCGAGGGCCCATGAGTCGCTGCCTTCTCGGCATGACGGCGCCGTAGTAGCACCGGACGGCCATGTTCGATCATCTGTCGCTCGGTGTTGCCGATCTCGATCGCGCGTCGGTCTTCTACGACGCTGTCATGGAAGCACTCGGGTGCTTCACGAGCATTGGAGCCTCGACGAGGTCGCACGATCCATCAAAGCGCCTTGTTCTCCGTTCGGAGCTCCTCGCAATATGCGGCGAGCGCTCGTCGGTAGCTCGTAATGTGCTGCGACGCCCCCTGCAGCGAAAGCACGACTTCGAGTAGCTCTGCGAGCGCGACCGCATCGCGACCTGCGGAATGGAGAGCCAGGCCGTAGAAACAGCGTGCGGCATGGTTATCGGGTTCATCACGGAGCAGGTCCGCCAAGACACGGAGCGCCTCATCGGTTCGTCCGACGTTACGCAACGTCGAACCGTAGCCGATGATGAAGTCCGCTCTCTCGAGCGATGGAACTCCGAGCCGCCATGCTGAGTCGTAGTACGCGATCGCCCGCGCTTCATCCCCGGCCCGGTCGCACGCGTAGGCCGCGGCGATCTGCGCGGAGACATCGTCCGGGCGCGCATGCGCGGTGGCGATCAAACGTTCCGTGTCGTGCATTGATCTTCCCTGGTCGATGGCGCGCATCGGCGCCAATCGGAGAATTGCATGAAGATGCGGGCCACGCGAGGGACTGAAATCGAGGGGCCGTCGCGTGCCCGGACACCGGACGGTGTTTCGATCTTCGGACCGGGTGGAGAGAGCCGCCACTTGCGAAGAGTCGCACGAGACGCGATCGTTGATCTCGATGCACCGCACGCTTCGTATCGGCTCGCTGGCTCTCTTCATCCTCGGCGGCTGCGTCGTGCACACGGGCCCTTCCGCGCAGCAGCCGCCACCGCAGGCGCCGATCCCTCCGCCGGCGGTGTCTCAGCCGGCCTACGTCTACTACAACGGCGCTGCTCAGCCGCCGCCGACGCGCGTTCCAACGATGCCGCCGGCGCTCAGCGTCCGGGACTGGGTGAACGTAGAGCAGCTTCGGGCGGTCGCCGCGCAGCCACGGCGCTGCGACCACCCGATCGAAGTGTCGCCCGGAAACTTCATTCACCTCGACTGCGTCCCCTACCGGCGCATCGCGATGGCTAGCGCGCACATGACGCCGGCCAAGCTTCTGTCGATCCGGTCGGGCGGCTTCAAGTGGAACCCTTTTGCGGCGCTCGGCGTAGCGATCCCGGGCGTGCCGCAAGCGCCGAATCAGGTGCGCGGTCACTCGGCACTGCCGGACATGGTCGATCATCGGCTGAACGGCACCGAGGGCCCCATCAAGGATCAGGGCAGTGTGGGCGCATGCACCGCGTTCGCGCTCTCGTCGACGTTCGACAACTCGCTCCGGCGCGCGCAGAAGAACATCACCAGCTCGCCACACCATCTTTGGTCGCGTTACGCGGTGCCGACGATGGAGGATGCGGCCGCGGGCAACTTGAACCGAGGCGTCACCACGCACGAAGTCCTTCCGTACAGCGGCAAGGAGGCGTGCATGCTGATGAAGGACTCCACCGATGAGTGTGGGCTCGCGTACAACGTCCGTCCGAACACGGCGTCGTCCGATTCCGCGTTGATGGCGAAGATCCAGCGGGCGGACGCGAACGGTGGTCACCGAATCGTCGCCTTCGAGGAGCTCCAGGTCGGGCCACCGAACATCGAGGAGCTCGTCGCGGTGCTCGCGAGCGGCGCCGATCTCTGGACCGCCTTCCACATCGACTCGACGGCCTTTACGAACCGCCGCATGCAGAATTTCGTCGTCCCCGATTGGCTCATTCCGGACGGCGGGCACGCGATGACGATGAGCGGTTACCGCAAGGTCAATGGTCAGTACCAGTTCCTCCTCCACAACAGCTGGGGAGTAAGCTGGGGCGATCAGGGCTACGCGTGGGTGAGCCAGGCCATGGTCCAACGGTTCTTGCATCTTGCATACAAGATCAAGACGGATGCGGACCCCGGCGGGAACACACCCGTCCTGCCGAGGACGGACGAGGACTGCCGCGCCGATCAGGTGATCGACGCGGTAACGAGGACGTGCGTGGCGGTGTGCGCGAACGGCGCGCGGCCGTCGAATGGCCAGTGCGCGAACAGCCAGCCGGTCGGGCCCTCCGGCTGGCCGAGCATTCCGGGGCTTCCGAGCATTCCAGGCTGGCCGCCCCAGCCCGCGCCGAACCCGCCGAACCCGCCGAACCAAGCGACGCAGCCCGCCTGGCCGTGGCCGATGCCGGCGAACCTGCCAACGTTCTTCCAGCCAGCGCCGAAGTGATCGGCGCTTCCGAGAGAAGAGCTCGCCAGGAACGGCTGCCGCCGCGCCTCAAGGCGCGCGCGGCAGCGGTCTCGAGCTGGTCGTGTGGCCGACGTAGATCGCTACATCGAAGAGGCGCGCGAGCGACTGCGGGAATCCTTTGCGTTCGTCGTCGGAGACGATCCAGCCGCACGAAGGAACGAGATGTGGAGCAGCGAGCCACGCGCGGACCGGTCCCAGAGGCGCGGCGCGGAGATCGACGGCGAAGATCGGCGTACCGACGCGCGCGAAGGGCTCCGCCGCATCGCCGGGCGCCGCGGGTATCAGTGGAACATCGACGGTATTGGCGGGGATCTTCGGGTCCGGAGCCGCGCGGTACGAGCCCTCGTTCAACAGGAAGCCGACCGATACGTAGTCGTTGCCCAATCGTTCACGAAGGTTTCGCCCCATGTTCGCGGCGGGGAGGCTGGTCGAATCGAGCTGGATATGACCGTTGTGCGCCCAGACCATGACGCGTGCGTCGGGCTCTGCTTGTCCGAGCAGCCAAAGCACGTTGTCGGCCATCGCTCTATCGCGAGCGGCAAACTGGTCGGCGAATCCTTTGGCAACGAAGCGAGCGCGCGCTTGCTCGACGACGCGCGCGTGTTGGGTGGCGAGCGCATGCTCGGCGGCACTCGAGCGCGAGACGTACAGTTTTCGTTTCGCTGCGAGGTGGTCGACGACGCGTGCGACCGCGTCGGCCGTCGCAGTCGCTTGCGCGTCCGAGAGGTCGACCATGCCTCGCTCGTTGGTGTTCACGTCGAGCGGCGCGAGCCCGCTCAATACGTCCTCGGAAGCTGGGTCGACGCGCTTGAAGTACGTTCGTAGCGCGGCGATGGATAGCCGTGCTCCCTGCATGTCGTATCCGCGAAATTGAACTTTCCTGCGATGTCTCGGATCGGCGTTCCACTGTCGCATCCACACGACGAGGTCTCGGACCTCCTCCGTCCGCCACACGCCGACCAGCTTCGCGAGGACGCCTTCGGCCGTTCCTCGCCCCGTCTGCACGTAGTCGTCGACGAGCTCGGCGGCGCTGAAGGTCGCCTCGATGGCGAAGACGGTGACGCCGTGTGTTGCGACGAGTCGCTCGAGAAGACGGTGCTTGATCTGGAAGAATTCGCGCGTGCCGTGGGTCGCCTCTCCGACGCCAATCACTCGAGCGTTGCCCAGGGTGGCGACGAGCGGCGCAAGATCGTCATTCGGGCCGCCGGTCGCCGACGTCGCGATTGGAATGGCGCTCTCGCGCAGCCAGGCGACGACTTCGTCGGAGGCTGGCGCCCGGCGCGAGACTTCCATCGTCACGTCGGAGCGCGATCCGGGATTGCCCGATAAGCGGAGGTCTCGCCAGATCAGCGCTTCCGAGTGGGCGCGCAGCGTATAGGTGCCGGGCGGAAGGCGGAGCTCGAACGCGCCGGTGGCCGAGACCTCGCCGTAGAAGATATCTCCTTGGTCCTTGCTCGAGCGCGACGCAGCGACGAGCAGTCCAGCCGGCAAAGCTCCTCCCGTCAGCGTGAGCGTGCCGGCGATGGTCGTTCCACCATCGAGCTCGCCCAAGCGGAGATGGTGTGGTGAGTGTCCGACGCGGTCGGCGTGAGCGACGAACACGGCCGTGCCGCGCTCGCTCGTCGAGGTGATCGCGAAAGGCTCCTTCGGCGGCGTGAATCGAAAGCGGCCTTGCGCATCCGTCCTCGCGACCGCGATATGCTCGCCGCCGAGTGCGTTCAGGGCCACCCATGCTCCCGCTGCGGGAGATCCATCGGGCGCTTCGACGATGCCCGTCACCGCGTGATCGGGAGTCGAAGCCGATGTCGCGGCGGCCGTCGCGGATCGTGTAGGCCCCTGGTGCTCCGCGCGCGAGCTACATGCTGCGAGCAGAGAGACGAGAACGACGACCGACGACCGCATCGCGACCTTATACAACACACCAAACCTCGTGATCTCGGCGCAGTCGGTAGAGACAGGGGAGGGGCGGCTGCGTCGGTGACGCTTCCTAAGGAATCGTCACCCCGAGGTGCCCTTGTACGCCAAATTCGACCTGGTCGCTGTCGCCTAAGAGCCGAGAACGATCGTTGTTCCTAACGTCGCCGTGCACGTAGGACACGGACGGTCCGAGGCTGAAGAGGACGTACCTGCTCACGGGTAACACGGCGTCGAGCGTGAGCCGACTCGCGATCGTTCGCGTGACGATTCGACTCGCCGGCTCGTACGCGTCGGCGGGTCGCTCCGACCGACCGACTCCGTAGCCAACGCCGATCTTCGGCCAGAGGGTCACGGGCCCAAGGTCGAACGTTCGGCCGATGCGAGGTGAAGCGGAGAATGAATAGCCGGTGGTCTCACTGGTAAACGACGTCCGGTTGGCGTCGATGTTGACGGCGACAGTCGTGAATCGAACAGCGTCCGCCGTCAGCCCAACCGTCCAATGATCGGTCACGAAGACATCGGCTGCAGGATGGAACGCGAGGGAGCTCGTCGTGAAGCGTCCAGCGGGGCTGTCGGTCGACGACAGCCCGTAAGACAGCAGCCCGCTCGCGCCGATCCCGCCCACGAGGCTGGGAGCGCCCACGAGCGCGAACGACGAGATCCCCATCAGCTCCGGAAGCACGATCCGTCCGCGTCGCGAGAACGACGTCGATCCCTCCGTCGGTCGCGGCGTCGAACGATCGCGAAGCGCCTCGCCCCGCGCCGCGAGGTCGGCCTCGCGTTCTCGTAGGCTCATCTCCAGCTCGGCGCGTTCGACATTGGTCCGACGTGCGGCGAGCGGATCGTCCTCCGCGTGAGCGGTGCGCGGGAGGAGGAATGGGAGGGAACAGCAGACGGCAAGCGTGAGGCGTGGGAGGCGCTGAGACAAGTGCACATCGATCGGCATGAAGGGAGCTCCTTTGTGGGCGTGGAGCGCTCGGCCGTGCCGTGTCATTCCGTCCGCGCGTCGCCTTGCCAACTCGGCGCGCGTGGCTCGTCCTCCCTTCGTCCGGCTGCCGTTCTGTCCGACGGACTGGGCGAGACGAGGCCCGCTACGACGAGGTCGCCTCGTTCTTACTCCGAAAGGCGGAATCGATGCTGCGCATGAGCTCGCGCGCCCACGGCTCACCTGCGATCATCCCGCTCGTGTCGTCTCCGCCGATGCCACTCGCCCTGACCGAGCTTCCGGTCCTCGTGGTCGATTGCCAGGCGACGGGGGCAACGCCGGCCCACGGTGACCTCCTCGAGCTAGGCTGGTCGGTGACGACGGGGACAGGAATCGTCATCGACGCGCGCGCGGAATGGACGAAGACAGCCCGTCCCGTCTCACGGATCGTACGAAAGCTCACGGGATGGAACGAATCCGTTCCATCGATCGACGCGGCCGAGGCCTGGTCTAGGCTCCTCGACGATGCGCCCGCGGGTCCGCGGATCCCGACGGTGATTCACTTCGCGCAGTTCGAACGGCGATTCCTCGAGCACCTTCACGGTGCGGACGCCTTTCCGCTCGATGTCATCTGCCTTCATGAGATCGCGGCGCGTCTCTTTCCGAACCTTCCCCGACGGAATCTCCGCGCGCTCGCAGGAACGCTCGGTGGAACGCCGGACGTGCTACGGCGTGCGGGACCACATGCTGCCGCGACCGCATTCGTATGGCGCGCGCTCGTCCCCCGACTCGCGGCGCTTGCCGTCACGACGTGGGCCGAGCTCGCGACGTGGCTCGACGTACCCACCGCTCGCCCGCGGAAAAGCGCGCGTCAGTTCCCTCTTTCCCCGGCCAAGCGAAAGGTCGTACCCGATGCTCCTGGCGTCTACCGCTTCATGCGCCCGAACGGCGACGTTCTCTACGTGGGCAAGGCGGCATCGCTGAAGAAGCGCATTGCCAGTCACTACACGACGAATGCGGGCGCGCGCGCGACCGAACGGGCGCTCGAGATGCTTTCGCAGGCGCACGAGGTCGACGTGACGACGACCGAGACGACGCTCGAGGCCGCGCTCTTGGAGGTCGACGAGATCCAGCGTCTCGACCCTCCATACAACGTTCAGCTTCGCACCGCGGATCGCTCGGCGTGGTTCGCCGCCCCCGATTGGGA
>Ga0247825_10003665_pt1 | contig 10126 bp, 9 predicted proteins | sample 13C_Vanillin_Day_FD_194413 | JGI IMG/M metagenome (GOLD analysis project Ga0247825, IMG submission 194413) | Soil microbial communities from agricultural site in Penn Yan, New York, United States - 13C_Vanillin_Day48 | ecosystem: Environmental > Terrestrial > Soil > Agricultural land | place...
GCATCCATGGCAGTCTCGAGCCGGAGATCGAATCGTACACGCGGCACGTGACAGTGGCCTGGTGCCTGTTCTTCCTGGCACAGCTCGCCGGATCGGCCCTGCTGCTCACGTACGCGCCGCTGGCGACGTGGTCGCTCTTCGTCAACGTGCTCAACGTCCCGCTGCTCGCCCTGATGTTCGGTGCCGAGTGCCTGTATCGAATCTCCCGCTATCCCGGGCATCCGCGCACGACGCTGAAAAGCACCTTGCGCGCGTTCGCCCGGCATGGCTAGGAGCGCCCGGTGAGCCGCCTGCCCCTGCTCGCGCGCGGCGCCCCCGGCACGGTGGTGGCGCGCGGTCGCGGCCGCGCTGTCACGGCGGGCGAGTTTCTGCGGGACGTGGCGCAGCAGGCGGCGGCGCTGCCGGATCGATCTTACCTGCTCAATCTGTGCACGGATCGCTACCGGTTTGCGGTGGGTCTGGCTGCCGCGCTCGCGCGCGGACAGACAAGCCTGTTGCCGCCCAACGAGGCGCCGGACCTGCTCGCCCGGCTCGCCGGTCGCTATCGGGGTTTGTATTGCCTGGCGGACGAGCCTGGCGAACGTGCCGGCCTGGAGACGGTCCTCGCGGCGGACGGCGCAGGCGCAACGCCGGCGGCGGAGCTGGTTTTTCCCGCGGCGCAGGCGGCCGTCATCGTGTTTACTTCGGGATCCACCGGCGAACCCGTGCCCCACGCCAAGTCCTGGGGCGCGCTGGTCGGCAGCGCACGGGCGGAGATCGAGCGGCTGCGCGTCGAGCCCGGCGCTTCGATCCTCGCGACGGTGCCGCCGCAGCATGTCTACGGGCTCGAGTCGACCGTGATGATGCCGCTGCAAGGCGGCTGCGCGCTGCACGCCGAGCGGCCGTTCTATCCGGCGGACATTCGCGCAGCGCTCGACGCGCTTCCGCGCCCCCGCGGCCTGGTGACGACGCCCGTGCACCTCCGGGTGTTGCTCGCCGAGCCGGAGGCGGTGCCGCCGGCCGATTTCATCGTGTGCGCCACGGCGCCGCTGTCTCCCCAGCTTGCCGCGCAGGCGGAAGCGCGGTTCGGCACTCACCTGCACGAGATCTACGGATGCACGGAAGCCGGGCAGGTCGCCAGCCGCCGCACGGTCGAGACGGACGAGTGGCGGGCGCTGCGCGGAGTGGCCTTGCGCACCGACGGCGAGGGCACGCACGTCCTCGGCGGGCACGTCGAGCGCGAGATACTTTTGGGCGACGTCATCGAGCTGCGGGGGCGCGAGCGCTTCCTGCTTCACGGGCGCACGGCGGATCTCGTCAACGTCGCCGGCAAGCGGGCGTCGATCGCCCATCTGAATTACCACCTGAACTCGATCGAGGGCGTGCGCGACGGGGCTTTCGCCATGCCCGAGGCGGACGGGGAGGGCGTCGCGCGGCTGATGGCCTTCGTCGTCGCGCCCGGCGTCGCCCGCGAGACCATCCTCGCCGCCTTGCGCCAGCGCATCGACCCGGCGTTCATGCCGCGCCCGCTGTGCTTCGTGGACGAGCTGCCCCGTAACGCGACCGGCAAGCTCCCGCGCAAGGAGCTCGATCAGCTGGCGAGGAAAGCGGGATAGCGTGCCGGCGCGTGAGCACCGCTTCCCGGCCGATCATCCCGCCGCGCCGGGGCATTTCCCCGGCAACCCCATCATTCCGGGCGCCGTGCTGCTGGGCGAGGTGCTGCGGTCCGTCGAGACCACCCTGGGCATGCCGGCCTCGCCGTGCATCATCCGCTCCGCGAAGTTCCTGGCGCCGGTGCGACCCGGAGACCGGGTCCTCATAGAGTGCTCGCCGGGCGGGGCGGCCGGCGCGATTCGCTTTCGCTGCTACGCGGGAAGTCTTGAAGTGCTGCGCGGGGAAGTGACGTGCGGCGGTCCCGCCCGCGGTGATTGAGCGTCATCCGCCCATGAGCGGTGCCCAGACCCGGCAGGGGAGCAACGACCAGTCCCGGCAAGGGGGTAGAGGCCAACCTCGGCCCCAGTGGGCCGAGCGCTTCGAGCGCGGCAACGCGCGGGTCAAGCGCTGGGCCGTGCGCTTCGCGCTCTGGATCGGCCGCGGGCCGGCGCGGTTGTTTCTCGTGCCGGTCACGCTCTACTTTCTTGCGGCCTCTCCGCAAGACCGCGCGGTCTCGCGCCAGTACCTGCGCAGGGCGCTGGGGCGCGAGCCGCGCCTGGAGGATGTGTTCCGGCACTTTCATGCGTTCGCCTCGACCATGCTGGACCGCGTGTACCTGCTCAACGGTCAATACGGCGATCTCGACACGGAGCTCCATGGCGAGAACGTGGTCCAGGACATCTTGCGCCAGGGCAAGGGTTGCCTCCTCCTCGGGGCCCATATCGGCAGCTTCGAGATCGTGCGTTTCGCGGGCCGGCATGCCGGCGTGCCCCCGGTGAGCCTGGTGATGTACGAGGACAACGCCCGCGCGCTGCGCGAGGCGCTGGACGCGCTCAATCCCGAGTATGCGATGCAGGTCATTCCCCTGGGCCGCATCGATTCGATGCTGGAAGTGGAGCGCGCGCTCGACGCCGGCGGATTTGTCGGCCTGCTCGCCGATCGGACAATCCAGGGCGAGGGCACCGTGTCGTGCCCGTTCCTGGGGGCGCCCGCGCGCTTTCCGACCGGCCCGTTCCGCATCGCCGCCATGCTCAGGCGGCCGGTGGTGCTCATGCTCGGCATTTACGGCGGAGGCCGGCGTTACGATATCTATTTCGAGCCGATCTCGGACCTGTCCGGCGTGGAGCGCGCGCAACGGGATCATGCCGTGGAGGAGGCGCTGCGCAAGTACGTCGGCCGCCTCGAGCATTACTGCCGCCTCGCGCCGTACAACTGGTTCAACTTCTATGATTACTGGGCCTAGTCTCGGCGCGCGGTGGCTCGCGGCTTTCGTCCTCATGGGTGCGGCGGCGGCCGCGTCCGCTGCCGAGTGGAACCTCGAGCGGCTCATGCAGTCGCTCGCGCAGGTCAAGTCCTCGAAAGCGCGTTTCGTCGAGCGCAGGGAAATGGAGATTCTGAGCTCGCCGCTGGAATCTTCGGGCACGCTGATCTATACGGCGCCGGACCGCCTCGAGAAGCACACGCTGAAGCCCCGGCCGGAAAGCATGGTGCTCGAGGGCAACCGGCTGACGCTGGAAAGCAAGGCGCGCAATCAGCGCCGCACCTTCGAGCTGCAGGAGCAGCCGGTGATCGGCGCCTTCGTTGAAAGTATCCGCTCGACGCTCGCCGGGGACCTCGCCACGCTGAGGCGCTATTACGACGTCACCCTGAGCGGCGACGAGCGCGAGTGGCAGCTGCTTCTCAGGCCGTCCGCGTCCGACATGCGACGTTTCGTCAGCGAGATCCGCATCGGCGGCAGCCACGACCGGGTCTCGACCATCGAGATCACGGAAATACAGGGCGACCGTTCGCTGATGACCATCGTGCCGGAAGAACGCAAGCAAGCCATAAAGCCGCCGATGAACGCCGATAAACGCCGATCAGTTCGATAGCAGACTTGAGTCCGGATCGAATCACGAATCACGATTCACGACTGGCGCGTTGGTGGGCCGTCGGCGCGTGGCTCGCGCTCGTCGCGGCGTGCGCGCTGGTCGTCAGCCGCACGACGCTCACCACCGACGTCTCGGCCTTTCTGCCGCGCTCGCCGACGCCCGCCCAGCAGGTCTTGGTGGAGCAGCTGCGCGACGGCGTGGTCTCGCGCCTCATTCTTGCGGCCATCGAGGGCGGCACGCCCGAGGCGCGCGCGCTGGCGAGCAAGCGGCTGGCCGCCGAGCTGCGCCGGCATCCGGCGCTGGCTTCGGTGAACAACGGCGAGAATACGGGCTGGGAGAAGGACCGCGAGTTTCTCTGGCGTCATCGTTACCTGCTCAGTTCCGGCGTCACGCCGCAGCGCTTTTCGGCAGACGGGCTGCGCGCGCGCCTCGAGGAGCACCTGCATCTCCTGGCTTCCCCCGCGGGGCCGCTGCTGCGGCAGGTGCTGCCCCGCGATCCGACCGGCGAGCTGCTGCACTTGCTGGAGCGGCTGGAAGGCGAAGCGCGGCCCGCGACCCGGGACGGCGTGTGGTTTTCAGGGGACGGCAGCCGGGCGCTGCTTCTCCTCCAGACGCGCGCGGCCGGCTACGACATCGACGGGCAGGAGCAGACGCTGGCGCTCATCCACGGCGCGTTTGCGCGCGCGGCGGAGGCGGGCGGCACGAAGATCCTGCTGACCGGCCCGGGCGTCTTCTCGGTGAGCTCGCGCGCCGCCATCAAAGGCGACGCCGTGCGCTTCTCGCTGATCGCGCTGGCCATGATCGCGACGATCATGCTCGTTTTTTACCGGTCACCGCGCATACTCGGGCTCGGGCTGCTGCCGGTCCTGACGGGGGCGCTCGCCGGCGTCGCAGCCGTGAGTCTCGGCTTCGGCAGCGTACACGGCATCACGCTCGGCTTCGGCGTGGCCCTGCTGGGCGAGGGGGTCGACTACGCGATCTACCTGTTCACGCAAACCGCCCCCGGCGTCCCGCCGGACCGGGCACTCGACCGGATCTGGCCGACGCTGCGGCTGGGCGTGCTCACCTCCATTTGCGGCTTCAGCGCGATGCTGCTTTCGGGCTTCAGCGGCCTGGCGCAGCTGGGATTGTTTGCCATTACCGGGCTCGTCGTCGCGGCGACCGTCACCCGCTGGGTGCTGCCGGAATTGCTGCCGCCGGGCTATGCGGCGCCGGTCGCTGCGACGTTCGGGCGCAATGCGATGGCGGCGGCGCAGCAGGCACGCGTCCTGCGCTATCCCGCGCTGATTGCCGTGGCTGCGGGCGCCGTGTTCCTCCTCGCACAGCGCGGCTCGCTGTGGAGCGACGATCTCGCCAGCCTCACGCCGGTGCCCCAGGCGGATCAGCTGCTCGACCAGGCGCTGCGCCGCGATCTTGGGGCGCCCGATGTCAGCTATCTCGCCTTGATCCATGCGAACGACAGTGAGGCGGCACTGCAGGCGGCCGAGGCGGTCGGCGCAGCGCTCCGCAGCGCGGCGGGGCGGGGCTTGCTGGCGGGGTACGACAGCCCGGCCGAGTACCTGCCGAGCCGGCGGACGCAGGAAAGACGGCAGAGCGCGCTGCCGCCGCGCGCGACGCTGGAAGCCAGCCTGCACCGGGCGCTGCAAGATTTGCCGTACCGTCGCGGCACGTTCGATCCCTTTCTCGCGGACGCGGAAGCGGCCCGGACCATGGCGCTGCTGACCCCCGAGGCGCTGAAGGGCACCCACTTTCAGATCAAGGTCGAATCGCTGCTGTTGCAGCGAGGGAAGCGCTGGACGGCCATGCTGCCGCTGCGTGGCGTCACCGATGCCTCCGGCCTCGCCGCAGCCCTCGCCGCCGTTCCGGGCGTGAACGTCTCGTTGCTGGATCTCAAGACCGAGTCCGGCCGGCTCTATGCCGATTACCGGCGCGAGGCGGTGACCCATTCCCTGCTCGGCGTGCTGGCGATCGTGGTGTTGCTCTTCATCGGCCTGCGCTCGGTGCCGCGGGTGCTCGAAGTGTTGGCGCCGCTCGCCGCGGCCGTGGTCGTCACCACCGCGACGCTCGCTGCGATCGGCCCGCTGTCGATCTTCCACCTGGTCGGCCTGCTGCTGGTCGTGGCGGTCGGATCGAACTATTCGCTGTTTTTCGAGCGCCAGGCGGCCGCGGCGCCCGGGCAGGAACGCACCGTCGTTTCCCTGCTGATCGCCTGCGCCGCGACGGTGATCGGCTTCGGGCTGCTGTCGTTCTCCTCGGTGCCGGTGCTCAGCGCGCTCGGCTCAACCGTGGGAATCGGTACCGCGCTTGCGCTGCTGTTCTCGGCCATCCTGTGCGAAGCCGCGCCGCGTGAACGTCATTCGTGACCGGGTGCCCGGCTCGGGCGCGGAGCGCATCGCGCTCGTCATGCTGCCGGGCGCGGGCGATCGCGCGGCCGATCTCGTGGGGCATGGGTTCGTGCAGGCACTGCGTGATCGCGCGCTGCCGGTGGATGCGCTGGTGGTGGATGCCCATTCGGATTATTACCTGGAGCAGACCGTCGTGGCCCGGCTGGAGAAAGACGTGATCGGGCCGGCTCGGGCTTCGGGGTATCGGCGCCTCTGGCTCATGGGGATTTCGCTGGGCGGCCTGGGAGCGTTATCGTACGCGCGCGAGCACGGCTCGCTCGTGGAGGGGCTCGTTCTCCTCGCCCCGTTTCTCGGCACGCGCGGGCTGATCGCGGAGGTGGCGCGGGCAGGCGGGCTCCGCGCCTGGCACCCGGGGAATGGCGCGGCCGATGACGCGGAACGCGGGCTGCTCGCCTGGCTGCGGCAGGCGACAACCGAGGCGGGCGGGCTCCAGATCCATCTCGGGTACGGCGCCGGCGACCGCTATGTGGGGGCGAGCCGGCTGCTCGAAGCGGAATTGCCCGGCCATCGCGTGACGCGCATCGAGGGCGGACACGACTGGGGCACATGGCTGAAGCTCTGGCACGGCATCCTGGACGCCGGTGTGTTTTCCACCAGCGCGCGTCCCGTGTAGCCTCTGGCGTTGCATCACGCCATGAACTCGATAGAGCACGGCACCGCGCGTCCCTGGCAGCCCGCCCCGGCTGTCCTCGTCACTGCCGTTCTTCACGCGGCGGGGTTGGTTCTGCTGGTTGCGCACCCTTCGCTGTGGGCCTGGGTGCTCGGCGGACTGGCCGCCAATCATGGAGTATTGGCCGCCGCCTCGCTATGGCCGCGCGGCCGCCTGCTCGGACCCAACCTCGTCCGCCTGCCCGATGCGGCGGCCGCCCGCGCCGAAGTCAGTCTCAATTTCGACGATGGGCCCGATCCGGAGGTGACCCCGCGCGTGCTCGACCTGCTCGACCGCTACCGCGCCCGGGCGAGCTTTTTCTGCATCGGCGCGATAGCGGAGGCGCACCCCGAGATCGTGCGCGAGATCGTCCGGCGCGGCCACAGCGTGGAGAACCACAGCTACCACCACCGTCACACCTTCGCGCTCCACGGTCTCGGCGGGCTGCGCCGCCAGGTGCAGGGCGCTCAATCCGCTATTGCCCGCATTGCCGGTCAAACCCCGAGGTTTTTTCGCGCGCCGGCCGGTTTTCGCAATCCCCTGCTGGATCCGGTGGTCACGCGGTGCGGCCTGCAGTACGTCTCCTGGACGCGACGCGGTTTCGATACGGTGCGACGCGATCCGGACGCAGTCTTGAGGCGCCTCACGCGTAACCTGCGCGCCGGCGACATCCTCCTGCTCCACGACGGCGCTTCGGCCCGGACGATCGGCGGTGAGCCGGTGGTGCTGGCCGTGCTGCCGCGGCTGCTGGCGCGTCTCGAGCACGAAGGGCTCAGATCGGTTTCGTTGCCGGCCGCGTGGGATGGATCGGGCCGTTGAGCGGATGCTGGACTCGGCGGCGGGCTGCTACGCCGCCGCGGGCCGCGTGGCGAAGGGGTTCGCGAGCGGCAAGCTGCGGCATGATCCGATGTACGCAGCGCTGCTGCGCCTGGGCTGTCTGCCCGATCGCGGCGTGCTGGCTGATCTCGGCTGCGGCCGCGGGCTGCTGCTGGCGCTGATCGCAGCGGCTTCCGAGCAATTCGGCCGCGGCGATTGGCCCGCCGGCTGGCCGCCGCCGCCGTCGCAGTTGGCGCTCCATGGCTACGATGTCAATGCCGCTCATGTCACGCTGGCACGCCGGGTGCTCGACGGCCGGGCGCGTATCACTCTGCAGGACGTGCGCGAAACGCGCCTTCCCCCCTGCACGGCGGTCGCGTTGCTCGACGTGCTCTTCTACCTGGATCCCGATGCCCAGGAGCAAGTCCTGCTGCACGCCGCCATGGCGCTCGAGCCGGGCGGCGTCCTCCTGCTGCGCGAGGCCGACGCCGCGCACGGGCTCGCGTTTCTCATGACGCGCTGGAGCGAGCGGACGCTGGAGGCGCTGCGCGGCCGGCCTCGGGGCAGGCTGTATTACCGGAGTGCGCGGGAATGGGTCACGCTGCTTTCATCGCTCGGCCTCGCGGTGCGCACGGAACCGATGAGCACGGGCACGCCGTTCGCCAATGTGCTCTTCGTCTGCAGGAAAGCCGTGACGAGTGACGGGTGACAAACCACGAGGAGCAAGGCTCGAAGAACTCGTCACCCGTCACCGCCCGTGGTCTAATCGCTTCGTGCAGCCGCTCGCCATTACGCATTGCTCGGTCGTGAACAGTCTCGGCGCCGGGACCGGCGCGGTCGCCGCCGCGCTGCGCGACGGGGCGTCGGGGCTGACCGCGTGCGACTTCGAGACGGTCAGGCTCGATACGTACATCGGCCGGGTGCCGTCGCTGGAGGCCGTTTCGCTGCGCTCCGATCTCGCCGGCTACGATTGCCGCAACAACCGCCTCGCGCAGCTTGGCCTGGAGACCGACGGTTTTGCCGCCGCCGTGGCCGCGGCACGCAGCCGCTATGGCGCGGGCCGCATCGCGCTGTTCATGGGAACGAGCACGTCGGGGATCCTGGAGACCGAGCTCGCCTATCGCCGCCGGGATGCGCAAACCGGCGCGCTGCCCCCGGATTTTCGTTACGACGAAACGCACAGCACCTATTCGCTGGGCGCTTTCGTGCGCCGCTATCTCGAGCTCAAGGGCCCGTCGTTCGTGGTGTCGTCGGCGTGTTCCTCGACCGCGAAGGTATTCGGCAACGCCGCGCGCATGATGGCGGCCGGCGTCTGCGATGCCGCCGTGATCGGCGGCGTGGACACGCTGTGCCTCACCACGTTGCACGGGTTTCATTCGCTGCAGCTCACTTCGGTCCGTCCGTGCCGCCCGTTCGATGCGGAGCGCGACGGGATTTCGATCGGGGAAGGCGCCGGGTATGCCCTGATCGAGCGCCTGGACCAGGCCGCTTCCCCGCGCTCTCTGCTGCTCGGAATTGGGGAGAGCTGCGACGCCTATCACATGTCGAGCCCGCATCCGGAAGGGCTCGGCGCGCGTCTTGCGATGCACGGCGCGCTGGACAGCGCCGGGTTGCGGGCGGCCGACATCGACTACATCAACCTCCACGGCACCGCCACGCGCAGCAACGACGCGGCCGAAGACCGCGCCGTGACCGAGCTGTTCGGCGCCGAGGTGCCGTGCAGCTCGACCAAGGGCGCGACGGGGCACCTGCTCGGCGCGGCCGGCATCACCGAGGCGGTCATCTCCCTGATCGCGATGGAGCAGAACCTCATGCCGGCGGGTGCACACACGCGCCGGGTCGATCCCGATCTGCGCTGCAACTACCTTGTACGGAACCGCGAGGCCCGCGTTCGGCGGGTTCTCAGCAATTCCTTCGGTTTCGGCGGCAGCAATTGCAGCCTCGTCCTGGGGGCGGCGGGCTGATGCGCCTGTTCGTGGAGGGCGTGGGGCTCGCCGGGCCCGGCCTCGACGGCTGGGAAGCCTCGCGCGCCATCCTCCGCGCGGAGTCGCCGTATGCCGGCGCAGCGACCCGGCTGTCGGCGAGCGAGCTGCTGCCCGCCGCGGAGCGCCGCCGCGTGGGCGTCCCGGTCAGGCTCGCGCTCGCAACCGGGCGCGAGGCCTTTCTGAACGCGGGCCGCGATCCCGCGACGGTCCCGACCGTGCTCGCGTCGTCCGGGGGCGACTGCGACAACGTCCATCACTTGTGCGAATCGCTCGCGACCGAGGCGCGCGAGGTGTCGCCGACGCGGTTTCACAACTCCGTGCACAACGCGGCTGCGGGCTACTGGGGCATCGCAACGCGGGCGCATGCCGCTTCGACCAGCCTCTGCTGCCACGATGCAAGCTTCACCGCCGGGTTGCTCGAGACTGCAGCCCAGGTCGTCGCAGGCGAGGAAGTGGTGGCGCTCATTGCCTACGACCACTCGTATCCCGAGCCGCTGAATGCCGTGCGACCGATCTGCGCGCCGTTTGGCATGGCCCTCGTGACCGCGTCCCAACGCACGGACCGCGCACTCGCCGCGCTTGACGTGTCGTACTCGCCCGACTTTGCCGACGCGACTCGCATGCCGGATCCGGGGCTCGAAGCGGTACGGACAGGGGTTCCGGCCGGCCGGAGCCTTCCCCTGCTGGAAGCGCTGGCGCGCGGCACGCGCGCGACCGTCGTCTTCGACTATCTGGACGGGCATTTGCGGGTCGAGGTGACGCCGTGCG
>Ga0247825_10003666_pt1 | contig 10125 bp, 6 predicted proteins | sample 13C_Vanillin_Day_FD_194413 | JGI IMG/M metagenome (GOLD analysis project Ga0247825, IMG submission 194413) | Soil microbial communities from agricultural site in Penn Yan, New York, United States - 13C_Vanillin_Day48 | ecosystem: Environmental > Terrestrial > Soil > Agricultural land | place...
AGGGCACGCCGAAGTCCGCGAGGCTGCGCGCGGCATGCTGCATGACGTCCCAGTCGCTGGTGCTGCCCATCACGATGCCGACTAACGGTTTGCCCATGCTTTCCCCTGTTGTGCGAGTCCATATTTTATCGCACCGCGTGCGTTTTCGGTTGAGCCGCCAGTCCCGCGCTGTTAAGATTTTTTCCCCGCGAGTGTCGCCGCGACCAGGAATCCCCTGCCATGCTTTTGCCATCCCGTTTTTCACGGGCGCTCGCTGCCGCCGTCCTCCTCACCGCCACGGCTGCCGGAGCGCAAAGTTATCCCGCCAAGCCGGTACGCGTGCTGGTTGGCTTCCCGCCGGGCGCGGGTGTGGACATCACAACGCGGCTTTTCACGCCCAAGCTGGCCGAAGCGCTCGGGCAGCCCTTCGTCGTAGATAACCGGCCCGGCGCGGCGGGCAACATCGCCGCGGAAGTGGCGGCCAAGACGCCCCCGGACGGCTACAGCATTCTTTCCGCCTCGGCGCCCATCGTCATGAGCCAGGCGCTCTACAGCAAGCCCGGCTTCAACCTCGAGCGCGATTTCGAGCCGATCGGGATGATGGCTTCGGCGCCGTTCATCCTGGTGGTGCACCCTTCCCTGCCGGCGAGATCGCTGAAGGAGTTCGTGGCACTCGCCAAATCCCGGCCCGGGCAGATGGCATTCGCCTCCACCGGCAACGGCAGCACGCCGCACCTCTCGATGGAGATGCTGAAGGCGCAGGCCGGCATCAGCCTGGTGCACGTGCCGTACAAGGGCACGCCGCAGGCCGTGGTCGATCTCCTGTCCGGCCAGGTGCAGGCGATGTTCGCCAACACGCTGTCGGTACTGCCGCACGTCAAGGCAGGGCGGCTGCGCGCGCTCGCGATCAGCAGCGCGAAGCGCAGCGCGGCGGCGCCCGAGCTGCCGACCGTCGCCGAATCGGGCATGCCGGGCTACGAGTCGGGAACCTGGTTCGGCATGTTCGCGCCTGCCGGCACGCCGCGCGAGATCATTAGCCGTCTGAACGGCGAGATCAATAAGATCGTCGCCACCGCCGAGATGAAATCACGGCTCGTCGCCCAGGGCGCCGACCCGATCAGCGTCACGCCCGAGCAGTTCCGCGCCTTCGTGAAGAATGAGCTCGCGCGCTGGGGCAAGATCGTCAAGACCGTCGGCATCAAGGTCGACTGACGCGGAACAGTGTGACGAGTGATAAGTGATAAGTGACGAGGCTCCCGCGCGAAGCGCGGATCTTTGACCCCTATCCCTTATCACCTATCACTTATCACTCAGCTATGGATATGGTGACGCAAACGCTGGCCCGCTACCTGGTGAATTCGCGCTGGGCCGACATTCCCGAGCGCGTGCGCCACGAGGCGGCACGGGCACTCCTGAATTTCATGGGCTGCGCGATCGGCGCCTCGCGTCACGAGACGGTGGAGAACGCGCTCGCCGCGGTGCGCGAATTCGCGGGCAAGCCGCAGGCGACGGTGCTGGGCCGCGCCGAGCGCCTGGATATCCTGCACGCGGCACTGCTGAACGGCATCAGCGCGCACGTATTCGATTTCGACGACACCCACGCGCGGGCCATCCATCCCAGCGCACCGGTCTACCCGGCGGTGCTCGCGTTCGCCGAGTGGCGCAAGGTCAGCGGCGCGGAGCTGGTCCATGCCTTCGTGCTGGGCGTGGAAGCCGAGGAGCGCGTCGGCTTGTCCGTTTTCCCGGAACACTACGAGGCTGGCTGGCACATTACCGGCACCGCCGGCGTTTTCGGAGCCGCTGCCGCTGCCGGCAAGCTGCTGGGCCTGGACGAGCAGCGCATGGCCTGGGCGCTCGGCATCGCGGCGACGCAATCCTCGGGGCTGCAGGAGATGTTCGGCTCGATGTGCAAGAGCCTGCACCCGGGTAATGCCGCGCAGAACGGCTTGCGCGCGGCCCTGCTCGCAGCGAACGGCTTTACCAGCTCCGAGCGCGCGATCGAGGCGCCGCGCGGATTTGCCAACGTGCTGTCCAGGAAGTTCGACCCCAAGGTGATCACCGAAGGGCTGGGCGAGCGCTACGAACTGCTCTCCAATATGTACAAGCCCTACGCCTGCGGGCTGGTCGTGCATGCGGCGATCGACGGCTGTATCGATATCTGCCACGAGCAGAAGCTGGCGACCGACTCGATTGCAGCGGTCGAGCTCGACGTGAGCCCGCTGGTAGCACGGCTGACGGGCAACAAGACGCCGCAGACCGGGCTCGAGGGCAAGTTCAGCGTCTACCACGCGGTCGCCGCGGCCATCGTGCACGGCGCGGCGGGCGAGGCGCAGTTTTCCGACGCCTGCGTGCGCGATCCACGCGTCATCGCGGTGCGCGAACGTGTTTCCACGCGCGAGGACGCCGCCATCGGACGCACCGAAGCGCGTGTTACCATTCGCGCCCGGGACGGACGCTCGTTCACGCTGCACGTCGAGCATGCGCTGGGCTCGTTGAAGCGCCCGATGAGCGACGCCGACCTCGAAGCCAAGTTCCGCGCGCTCGCGCAGGACGTGCTGCCCGCGGCGCAGACGGAAGAAATCATCAAGCTGTGCTGGCGCGTCGCTGCGCTGGATGATGCGGGCGCGGTCGCGCGCGCCGCCCAGGCTCGAACGGCGTGACGACTGATGACCGACGACTGACGAGAGGCAAGTAATCATGAGCAGCAAGAAACAATCCGCTACCGAAGTCTCGCCGCTGATGCGCGAGCTCTCCACCTACATCGCCGGCGCGATCAAGCGTCCGCTGCCGGATGAGGTGGTCGAAAAAACCAAGCACCACGTGCTCGACACCATCGCCGCGATGGTCTCGGGGTCTCGGCTCCTGCCCGGAAAGAAGGCGATCGCCTACGCGAAGACGCTCGGCGGCGTGAAGGAATCCACCGTGATCGGCTCGCGCCTCGTCACCACCGCGCAGCACGCGGCGCTCGCCAACGGCATGCTGGGCCACGCCGACGAGACCGACGACTCGCACGCGCCCTCGCTCTCCCACCCCGGCTGCGCCGTGGTGCCGGCGGCGCTGGCGATGGCCGAGCGCGAAGGCCGCAACGGCACGGCTTTCCTGCGCGCGGTCGCCCTGGGCTACGACGTCGGCAGCCGGCTCAACCTGGCGCTGCATCCCTACGATTTCCGCACGGTGGGACATTCCACCCACAGCTTCGGCCCGATGTTCGGCTCCGCCGCTGCAGCCGGCGCCTTGGCGGGCCTCGATGCCGATGAGTCGCGCTGGCTCCTTTCCTACACCGCGCAGCAATGCTCCGGCATCTCGTGCTGGATGCGCGACGAGGAGCACATCGAGAAGGCCTTCGACTTCGGCGGCATGCCGGCGCGGAACGGCGTCGCGGCCGCCTCGATGGTTTCCGCCGGCTTCACTGCGGTCGAGGACGTGTTCTCGGGCGAGCGCAATTTCTTCATCGCCTATGACGAGACGCGCCGGATCAACCGCGCGCCGGAACCGCAGCGACTGGTCCAGGATCTCGGCAAGGTGTACGAGATCATGAACACCAACATCAAGCGCTGGTCGGTGGGCTCGCCGATCCAGGCGCCGCTCGACGGCCTCCTCGAGTTGATCCGGACTCACGGCGTGAAGGCGGCCGATGTGGAGAAGCTCGTGGTCCGTGTCCAGCACCAGGGCGCGAACACCACCGACAACCGGCCGATGCCCGACATCAACATGCAGCACATGTGCGCGGTGATGCTGTTGGACGGCATCGTCACCTTCAAGTCCTCGCACGACGAAAAGCGCATGAAGCATCCGAAGGTGGTGGAGCTGAAGCACCGCATCGAGCTCTTCGGCGACGACGAGCTGACCCGCCTCATTCCTTCGCGCCAGGGCATCGTGGAGCTGACGCTGAAAGACGGGCGCAAGCTGCGCAACCATGTGAAGGCGGTGCGCGGAACTTCCGACAATCCGATGACGCGCGCGGAAGTGGACGAGAAGGCCTATCACCTGCTCGCGCCGATTCTCGGCAAGCCGCGCGCGCGCAAGCTGTGCGACGCGGTATGGACGCTCGAGAAGAGCGGAAACGTGCGCAAGCTACGCCCGCTGCTGCAGGCTTGAGCGGGCAATTTCGTCTGGCGACGCCGTTCGTCCTGAGCCTGTCGAAGGGCGGAGGGGCGCGCCGTTTGTGGTCCGACCAGCTCACCACGAACGGCTGCCGGAGATTCTCCGCTAGATGCTCATCTCGAGCGTGTAGAGCCCGCCGCTGAAGCGATCCACCGTGTAGACGATGCCGCGGTTGTCGACGTAGACGTCGTTCAACTGGATCGCGCCCTTGGGCGAGAGCTTCGGCGCTGCCGGCACGAAGTAGGCGACCTCCTTCGGCTGGAACGCGTTGGAGACATCGTAGACGCGCACACCGGCATTGAAGCAGGTGCCCAGCACGATGTCCTCCGAGCGCCAGGCGTGCTCGTGCGGGTAGTTCTCGTAGATGTTGTGCGCGCCGAAGCGGCCGCCGCGCTTGCCGAACACCTCTACCGGCGGCATCGGCAGCGTGGACAGCGGCACCAGGTTCTTCTCCTCGCGCATGTCCACCATCCACATCAGCTTGGGCCAGTCCGCGCCGTCGTCCTTGTTGCACTCGTCGGCGAGCACCATCAGCTCGCGCTTGAGCAGCGGCATCGCGGTGTGCGACATGCCGTTGAACGGCGGCGAGATCCGCAGTCGCGAGACTACTTTCGGATGCGCCTTGTCGCTGATGTCCATGACCAGCACGCCGCCGTCGATGTAGCCCATGTAAGCGCGGTCGGGGCGCTCGGGATAGACGCTGATGTTGTGCGGGCGATAGCCGCCGTCGAAGCGCGGGTGGCGCGGCGGTGCCGGCTCGGCGTCGCCTTCCTTCGTGCCCGGGTACCACCAGCGGCCCGCCTCCACCGGCTTGGAGGGGTTGCGCACGTCGATGATGCGGTAGATCTGGTGGTCCTTGGGATTGCGCGGCTGGTGATCCGGCGCGCCCGTGCTGATGTGCACGAACTCGCCGTCAACGAACCAGCAGCAGTGCGCGCCCAGCGAGTGCGGCCCCGAGGCGTCGAAGTGCGAGATGAGCTTCGGCTTCTCCGGCACGCTGATGTCGAAGAGATCGAAGCCGGCAGGTTTTCCCCCGGCGCCGGCGCGGATATTGTCGGGCTCGTTCGGGTTGCCATGGCCGGCGCGCACCTGGTAGCACACCACCATCATGTCGCCGGTCACCTCGAGCGAGTTCGAGCGCACCCGCTCGTGCGGCAGCTCGGTCTGCACCACCACCTTGAGATTGCGCGGGTCGGTCACGTCCACGCCGGTGAAATTCTTGGGCGCCGACTCGTGCGCGAGCCACAGGATGCGACGGCCGTCCTTCGTGGACTGCATGTTGCAGCCCTCGCCGATGCCGCCGAAACCGTTCAGCTCGTGCTGCGCCAGCAGCTTCATGTTGAGCGCGAGGCTCTTGCCCGCCTGCGCGCCCGGATTCATCGATCCGCCCATCGCCATCGCTGCCTCTCCCCTCGATTTCGTAAGAACGCGTAAGTGTATCGCTTGCACTCCGTCTCCGCGCTTGCAACAATCGCCTTCCCCACTCTTCTTGCCGGACCAATCCGTGGACTTCCGCCTGACTCCCGAGCAGCAGCAATTCCGCGACTCGGTGCGAGGGTTCGCCGAGCGCCACTTGCGCGCCGGCGCGCTGGCGCGCGCCCACAGCCCCGCGCATCCGGCCGATGTCGCGCGGCTGATGGCGCAGCAGGGATTGATGGGCATCACCATCCCGGAAGCGGACGGCGGCCAGGGCGGCACGCTGATGGACGCGATCCTCGCGATCGAAACCGTCGCGCTCTCATGCCCGCGCAGCGCCGACGTCGTGCAGGCCGGCAACTTCGGCGCGATCCGTGTACTTGCGGAGTACGGCACGGCGGACCAGAAGAAGCGCTACCTCGGGAAGCTGCTCTCCGGTGACAGCGTGATCTGCGTCGGCATGACCGAGCCCGAGGCCGGCTCCGCGGTCACCGAATTGAAAACCATGGCGAAACCCGACGGCGCCGGCTTCCGCGTGAGCGGCGAGAAAGTCTTCACCACCCACGCGCAGTACGCCGACGTGATGGTCGCTTACGTGCGCTACGGCCCCGGCGTGGGCGGCATCGGCTCGGTGCTGATTGAGCGCAGCGCGCCCGGCGTCTCGCAGAGCAAGCCCTCGCGCTTCATGAACGGCGAGGAATGGGTCACCACCCGTTTCGACAACGTCTACGTGCCGCCGGAAAACGTGCTGCTGAAGGAAGGCGGCTTCAAGAAGCAGATCGCCGGCTTCAACGTCGAGCGCCTCGGCAACACCGCGCGCTCGCTTGCCTTCGGCCGCTACTGCTACGAGGTCGCGCGCGAATGGGCGCTGACGCGCAAGCAGTTCGGGCGCGCACTCGCCGAGTTCCAGGGCCTGCAGTGGAAATTCGCCGAGATGAAAGTGAAGCTCGATGCCGGCCAGCTGCTGCTCTACCGCGCCGCCGCCAATGCCGACCGCGGCCTGCCCTCCGCCGAGGAAACCGCGATCGCGAAAGCTTTCTGCAACCAGGCCGGCTTCGAGATCTGCTCGGAGGCGATGCAGGTGATGGGCGGCATGGGTTACACCGAGGAGACGCTGATCGAGTGGTGCTTCCGCAAGTGCCGCGGCTGGATGATCGCCGGCGGCTCGATCGAGATACTGAAGAACCGCATCGCAGAGTCGGTCTTCGAAAGGACGTTCTCGCAACGTCCGCCGAAGACCGACAAGCAATGAAACGTGGCTGGTGGCTAGTGGCTGGACTCCGCGCACATCGCGCGGATGCTACTCGAACCACGAGCCACGAACCACGAGCCACTCTAATACAATGAAGAGCCCAACCCCATCCGCGCTCGCACAGGCGTTATTTGCTCCCAAGTCGGTTGCGTTATTCGGCGCCTCCGGCGACGCCACGAAGAATACCTCCCGCCCGCAGCGCTTCCTGCGCAAGCACGGTTACGCCGGACGAATCCTGCCGATCAACCGCGGGCGCGACGAGCTTTTCGGCGAGAAGGCCTATCCCGATCTGCGCGCCGTGAACGAGCCGGTGGACCACGCCTTCATCATGGTGCCAGCGCGGCACGTGCCCGAGGCAATCGCCCAGTGCTGCGAGAAGAAAGTGCCGGTCGCGACCATCTTCAGCGATGGCTTCGCCGAGACCGGCGCGGCGGGGCGCGCGCAGCAGGAGGCGTTGCTCAAGACGGCGCGGGCGAGCGGCCTGCGGCTGCTCGGCCCCAACTGCATCGGGCTGCTCGATCTCCATTCGCACCTCGTGCTCTCGGTCAATGCGGTGCTGGAGCACGCGCAGATCAAGATCGGCTCCACCGCGATCGTCTCGCAAAGCGGCAGCATGATGGGCGCGCTGATGTCGCGCGGGCTGGGGCGCGGCACGGGTTTCTCCAAGCTGGTGTCAGTGGGCAACGAGGCTGACCTCGCGGTGGGCGAGATCGCGGACCTGCTGGTGGACGATGCCGACACGCGCGTCATCCTGCTCTTCATGGAAACGATTCGCGACGCCGACCGTCTCGCGCGCGCCGCGCGCCGTGCCTACAACGCGGGCAAGCCGGTCATCGTGTTCAAGCTCGGCCGCTCCGACGTGGGCGTCGAGCTGGCGACCTCGCATACCGGTGCCATGACCGGCTCCGATGACATGGCCGAAGCTTTTTTCCGCGCGCACGGCATGCTGCGCGTGGACCTGCTGGAAACGCTGTTCGAGCTGCCCACGCTGGTTGCAGGAAGGAAGCCCGCGGCACGCCACCGCGTAGCGGCCTTGACCACCACCGGCGGCGGTGCCGCGACGGTGGTGGATCGCCTCGGCACGCTCGGCGTCGAGGTCGTCGCGCCCACCGAGCGGGTCATCGCCAACCTCGCGCAGAAGAAGATCACGATCTCGCCCGCGCGCCTCACCGACCTCACGTTGGCCGGCGCGAAAAAGGAAATCTACAGCGGCGTGCTGAACGAGCTGCTTGCCTCCGACCATTGCGATCTCGCGCTGGCCGTCGTCGGCAGCTCGGCGCAGTTCCAGCCCAACATTGCGGTCGATCCGATACTGGAGTCGAAGGACGCCGCGAAGCCGATCGCGGTTTTCTGCGCGCCGCAGGCGGACGCCTCGCTCGCGCTGCTGGCCGAGGCCGGCATCGCGGGCTTTCGCACGCCGGAGGCCTGCGCTGACGCGATCCGCGCCTGGCGCGACTGGCGTGCGCCAGTTGCACCGCCCGCGCCGGATTCCGCGCGCACCGCCGCCGCGGTCAAGCTGCTCGCCGGCAAGAAGCGGTTGAACGAGCAGGAAGCCTGCCGCGTATTCGAGGCGATGGGCGTGCCGGCCGCGCGATCCGAGGTCATCACCGCGCCTGACCAGCCGGTGAAGCTCGAATTCCCGGTGGTGGCGAAGATTCTTTCGCCGGACATCGCGCACAAGACCGACGCGGGCGGCGTGGTGGTGAACATCGCCAACGCGGAAGCACTCCAGCACGCCGCGGCAGCCATCCTGCAGCGCGTTCGCGCCAGGCATCCCGAGGCGCGGATGAACGGGATCCTGGTCCAGCGCATGGAGAAAGGCGCTGCCGAGGCGATCCTGGGCTACCGGCGCGACCCCCAGGTCGGCCCGGTGGTAGTGCTGGGCGTGGGCGGCGTGCTGGCCGAGATCTACCGCGACTTTGCGGTGCGGATCGCGCCGGTTTCGGTCGAGGAAGCCGCGCGCATGGTCGAGGAAGTGAAAGGTCTCGCCGTGATCCGCGGCTACCGCGGGCTACCGCGCGGCGACACCGCGGCGCTGGCGCAGGCGGTGGCCGCGTTCTCGCAGCTCGCCGCGCTCGAGCCGTGGGTGGCCGAGGCGGAGATCAACCCGCTCATCGTGAAGGGCGAAGGCCACGGCGTGGTGGCCGTGGACGGCTTGCTGGTTCTCGGCGAGAATTGACGCCCGAGGAACGGCGTCCCAGGTACTGCGTCCCAGATGAAGCGTCCCAGATACCGCGTCGCAGATGGAGCGTGCCGATGCACGTGGGGCCCAACGCTCTGAACCAAGGTTGAAACGCCTTATCTGGGACGCTTCATCTGGGACGCCTCATCTGGGACGCTCTTGAGGAGTAACGCCATGCTGCTGGAAAAAATCGCCGACTACGCAGTCAGGGAACAGACCGCGAAGCTGAAGCCCGAGGTCATCCACCACGCCAAGCGCGCGGTGATCGACTGGTACGCGTCGCTGCTGCCGGGCAGTCGCGTCTCTCCCGCTGTACAGCTCGAGCAGGCGCTCGCCGACGAGATGGATCGCGGCCAGGCGTGGCTGGGTTCCGGTCGCCGCGCCACGATCCGCGCCGCAGCGCTCATCAACGGCTCGGCCTCGCACGCAGTGGAGTTCGACGACATCTGGCGCAATGCCGTGTATCACCCCGGCGCGCCGGTGATCGCGGCCGCGCTCGCCACCGGGCAGGCGCAGAGCGCGAGCGGCGAGCAGTTCCTGCGCGGCGTCATTGCCGGCTACGAGATCTCGACCCGTATCGGCGAGGCGGTGATGCCCTCGCACTATAAGTACTGGCATACCACCGGGACGGTGGGCTGCTTCGGCGCGGCTGCTTCGGCGGGCATGCTCCTCAACTGCGACCGCGAGCAGTTCATGAATGCGCTGGGCACCGTCGGCACGTTTGCCGCCGGGCTGCAGCAGGCGTTCCGCTCGGAAGCGATGAGCAAGCCGCTGCACGCGGGCCGCGCGGCGGAAGCCGGTGTCCTGGCGGCGCTGTCGGCCGCGAAGGGCGTCACCGGCGTGCACGACATACTGGAAGGCGAAGTCGGCTTCGGCGCGGCGATGAGCGGCAAGGCGGACTGGGACAAGGCCACGCGTGGCCTGGGCACCGAGTACAACATCGTGCACGTCACCTTCAAGAATCACGGCTGCTGCGGCCATACCTTCCCCTCGCTCGACGCGGTGATCGAGCTCAAGAACAAGCACAAGCTCGCGCCGAAGGACGTCGCGAAGGTGCGCATCGGCACCTACCAGGGCGGGCTCGACGTGGTGGACAACTTCAAGCCCGAAGGCGACTACCAGGCCAAGTTCAGCCTGCCCTACGTGGTGGCGCACGCGCTGATCCACGGCAGCGTGCGCCACCACGTAGGGC
>Ga0247825_10003667_pt1 | contig 10122 bp, 10 predicted proteins | sample 13C_Vanillin_Day_FD_194413 | JGI IMG/M metagenome (GOLD analysis project Ga0247825, IMG submission 194413) | Soil microbial communities from agricultural site in Penn Yan, New York, United States - 13C_Vanillin_Day48 | ecosystem: Environmental > Terrestrial > Soil > Agricultural land | place...
CCCCAAGAAGTAACCGGTTTATGTCTCGGTGATCTCGTAGACGCTCCCGAAGAACGACGCGGTCATCTTGAACGGGCCGTAGGTCACCGAGTCAACCGTCGGCACGGCACCACCGCCACCTTGGCAGTCCACCCAGCCACAGAGAGTGACGCCGAAGGTGAAGCCCCACGTCGTCCCGGTACAGGTCATGGCTGCCTGGACGTCGCCCAGCGCGGTGGTGAGGCACTGAGGCGAGTGCCAGTTGTAAAGGGACGAGCTGGGGTTGCTGCACGCTGCGTTGTACCGGACCTGGAACTCCGTCTGGGATACCACCCCCGCCCCGGAGATGAGGCGAACGTACAAGGTTCCCGGGATCGCGTATGAGCTGTTGCAGGTGGTGGTGACGCTGACAGCCTCCCCGCAGGCCGCGTCTGCCTCCGCGAACGTGGCGTAGGGGCCGGAGCAGATCTCCACGTCGCAGGCGTCGTCTGCCGTGAGGTAGATTGCCTCGCAGTTCCCCTCGGCTGTCCCGGTACCAGTCCCCGTCACCACGCAGTACCACCCCTCCTCAGTGAACTCCGGTGGTGGGCAGCACGCACACGCGAGGCAGATAGTGAAGGTCAGACCGTTGCATGGCGTGGCATCGTCCAGGTCTGCTACGTGCCCCGTCAACCAGCTCCCCGTGTAGCACCCGTTGCCGCAGTTCTGGAGGAGTATCCCGTCGAGGGAGAGGTCCATCCGGGCTGTCGTGGCGTTCCACACCGCCGAGAGGGTCCCCGTCCCGCCCAAGTGCGTCCCGGTCCCTGCCCCGTTGGGGTACCTCATCTCCGCGACGCTGGTCCACGTCTTGGCCCCCGTCCGGCGGAGCAGCACCTCTTGCCCGTCAGGTCCCGTGGCGAGAAGGCAGTCGTCGGAGTTAAGTCGGGCCAGCGCACACTCACCACCACCAGTCACGTTGTCCGGGTCTGCCTCCGTCCCGGTGCCCGTGTCCTCGGAGGTCACTGCCTCGTCTGGGTCACCAACTATGATCCAAGGCCCACCCTTGGTCTTCAGAATTGGTACCCAGGCACTTCCTGCGACGTCATTGGTAGAAAGGTTGAACACGGTCTTGGTGAGACCAGGGATCTTGAACAACTTGTGAGCCCCAGCTCCATGGGCCTGTCCGATCTTGTAGACCTGGCAGATAGCCGAACCGGGCTCATCTGGGGAGGTGCCCGCGAACTCCTCCAGGCCTGGGATGCCCCCAGAGGGTGTGCGAGCCACGAAGACGTCAGAGGCCTGGAACCCCTCGTCGAGCTGCCCGCCCAACCCCACCTGCGAGCCGTTGGCGCGGGTGCGCTGGTGTGCCTGCACCATCTCCCGAAAGAGACGGTAGTCTGGTTCGCTCAGGGTGAACATCTTGTCAGCCACGGTCACTCCGGGACGATGTCGAGAAGGCACTTGGCCTGCTGGTTGCGACAGCGGACGACCAGGCAGCTGAGGTCAGTAGGCTGGATGCGGATGTCGGTGCCGGGTCTCACCAGCGAGAGGAGGACGACGGGGACCTCTGGCTTGGGGTCGGACCACTGCGTCCGTCTACCCTCGTCGTGGACCGGGACCTTCACTCCGAGCTCAACCACTCGACTCCGGATGTCATCCCAGCCCGCCTCCCCTGGCTGCTCGGTGAGGTTCGACCCCTCGCGGTTGCGGAGCTTGAGCATGAACCCGCGATCCAACCAGCCGTGGTCGAGGGGTCTCCACTCCTCGGTAACGATGAGCTCCCGGCTGTAGGACTGCTCCGAGCTGGTGAGCTGGTGGTTATAGCGGGAGGGGAACGAGACCGGCTGCGAGCCCGCGTCCCTCTGGTGGAAGACCGTGTCGACCACCGAGACGAACGAGCGCCTGCGGTTGCCAGTGGAGACTGGTGCTGCGGTGAGGGGGGCACAAGGGACGCTGAGCTCCTCTCTCAGCTCAGAGAATGCCTCGTCTGAAATCTTGGTTGACGGGTTCACGTTCTGCTCCTTGGGTGACGGTTATCGCTCGAAGGCCCCGAGGTACCCGTTGATGGGAGTCGGGTTGCCGATGCCCTTCAGCATCAGCTTGTTCTCCGGCGCGGAGGTCGCGGTGCCAGTGTCGTTGTACTGCTCGAGTAGGTTGCGGCTGAGTGTGAACGGGTACGACTCCCCCGGCCCGACCTCCATCAGGGGGTAGAACACGTTGGTCTGGAGGTCGAAGATGCCCACCTCGAACGAGTAGGTCTCGTCGAAGTTGGCCACCTCACAGGCCCCAGGCTCCACGATGAACCCCTGGAAGTCGACGATGCGGCCGGTCTTGGGTATGGTCAGGCCCCCGGGCAAGGGGCCAAGAGTACCGGTTATTGTGAAGCGAAAGCTCTTCCGGTTGCTGTAGCTGAGGTTCCCCTTCTTGAGGTTCAGCTGGTAAGAGAGTGAGCCTTCAAGGGCCATCGCGGTGCCTCGTTACAGGATGGTCGGGATGTTGAGCAGGTAGAAGTTGGCCTCGGGGTACTTCTCCACGTGGATCTTTCCCGGGGTGCTGGTTGAGCCCGCGTATGCGATCAGTCGGTACTCATCCTGATCAGCTGCATCTGGATCAAATGAGGCAATACTGAATCTTCGCCTGTAGATCTTGTAGGATGTGGCACCTTCGACGCCACTCCACGACAGCGATACAGTTCTGTTGTCGTTGGTAATAGTCGCATCAGCCTCGTTACTTGGTAAGCTTTCTCCAGAAGCATTACACGCCGTGACGACATAACTATTGGTCACCCCGGAAACTAGAGAGCCTTCTGTAACTGAGGAGGCTACAAGTACCGGGGGTGAAAGCCCGGACGTGTTGGTGGTCGGGACCGTCTGCCCACCAGGGGAGGCGAACCCAGTGTCCTTGTATGTAGCCGAGGAGTCCGGGTTGAACGGTACCCCAGCCCCGTTGAGGACCACCCGCGCGTTCTCGTCGTTCCAGTCCTTGAATCGTTGGAAGTTGACCGGGTTGTAGGGGTTGAGGTCCTCTCCGTTCTCGTCGACTGCCGGGATGTACTGGTGGTAGGTAGCACTCCCCTCGGTGCGGTCCCAGTCGCCTATGAGGACCTTGGTGCCCTCGTCGAGTAGGTCACGGTCCCAGGTGGCCTCGTTGATCTCAAAGTCGACGATGATCGTGAAGTACTGGTTGATTACCCCGTGGAACTTCCGCTCCCAGCTGATCGGCACCAACCTGATGCACCTGCGATTGAAGCCCCAGAGCGGGAACGGGTTGACGTGGTTGCGCATCGCATAGACCAGCGCAACGTCATCGAACAGGGGTGTGTTCCACTCGATCCTGATGGTCGGGCGCTGGTCGTCCCACTCGTTCTGGGCTCCCCTGATCTGCTCGTGGGAGCTGGTCCTGATTGGCCTGCCGAACCGGTCCTGGGTGCCCTCCTCGGTGAACTTCACGAAGCTCCCACTAACCTTGGGGAACTCGAGCAGGGGGTCAGTCGGGCCAAGGTCCCCGCCGGACGAGTCGCCGAACCCGGGGATGCCTGCCAGGTTGTTGCCCCGGTCGAACCGGAGTGGCCGAGTGCTGAAGTGGAAGGTCAGGTGGAAGTGGACGTTGTCTGGGTCCTGCTTCTCCATCTCGACTTCGGCGTCGAGCTGGCACCAGGCCCAGTTGTCCACGTCATTAGAGAACGCCCACACCGCGCCGGGTACCGGGAGCCCGTTGGCTTGAAACGCCACGGCCGGTCCGTCGCTTTTGGAGTCGACCTTGACCAAGAACGTAATGTTGTAGTTGCGGTGACCCTCTGAGTCCCGCTGCATGCCCCAGTACTTGCGGCCGATGATCGTCCCAGCCATGGCCTTACTCCGATCCGCTGGGGGTGATCACGACGGGTCGCACGCGCGCCTGCTTCTCGACCCCGTTGGCGATGCGGTTCAGGAGCGTGATCTCCTGCGCCCGCTCCGCGCCCGGGGGTAGGCCCTGGACGGTGACTGTCCGACTGCCACGGTCGAGGTCGTTGCGGGTCAGGTGCTGCTCGATGCGTGTGCGAGCCTCGGCGCTCCGGAACGACGCCTGGTCGAACGCCTGCATTGCCATGTGCGCTGCCTTGGTCTTCTCTTCTGTCTTCTCCAAAGCCATGTTGGCCCTCGCCGATGCCTTCTCGAAGATCTCCATCGAGATGGCACCTCTGCCAAGGTAGTACGACAACCGGTCGATCTCGTCGTTGAACACCTCGATGGGGCTCCTGGACTGCTCGATGATCTCCTTGACCTCCTTCTGCTCATTCTTCCATGCCTCGATCGACTGCTTGAGGCCACCGGAGAATGCCCTGGCAAGCATGGTCGGGGCCTGCTTGGTGGAGAAGATCGTGAGGTCGTCCTTGAGCTTCTTGATAGACTGCTTGAGCTGCTCCACGCGGGCCATGGCCGAGTTGACCTCGGAAGTGTCTGCGTCGGCTGATGCTTTCAGGGCGTCCATCACCGGGTCACCATGGAACCAGCGACTCAGACGCCCCATCGTGTCAGCCCGCTCGCCAGTATTCCGTTCCTTGAACAGTCTGTCGATCTCGGCCTTGGTAGCGTTCGCCGTCTTCTGGGCCTCCTCCAGCCGCTTGCTCTGGGCCTTGAGCTCACGCTCGGTACTCTTCAGCTGGTCCTCCTTGGAGAACCCCTGGAGGCGGTCGAGGTTGAAGCTGGACAGCTGGTCCTTGGCCCCGCTGAGACGCCCCGCAGCTCTGCCAGCCTCCTCCATGGACTTCTGCATCTTGTACATGGCCTGCTCGACACCCAGGGCGTCCTGGATCACCTGCTTGGCGACCTGAGACACTAACCGCATGGCAGCCCCGAACCCGAGCATCCGGAGGGCGTAGCTGGCCATGCTCCCCTGGAGGACACCGACTATGTCGTTCTTGCCGTTGAGCTGGTCCTTGGTCTGCTTGACTGCTCGCGCGTAGGTCTCCTGATCAATGGCCCCCTTCTTGAGGAGCACGTTCAACTCGAGGAGCTTGGTCTGTAGCTTCTCTTGTGGAGACGCGACGTCGCGTGCGATCTCGGCCCCTCGCTGCGCCAGCTTGCTGGACTCCTTCTTGACCTCGTCGGTGGCCTGCTTGGTCTTGCCCTTGGTCTCCTCGAGCATCTGGATGTACTTGGAGTTGTCCCCGATGAGGCGGACGATCAGCTTGGCCAGTTCGATCTCGTTAGCTGCCACCTTCCACCTCCTCTGGCTTCTTGCGCACGATGGTCACCGAACCGGCTGGGAACAGGCTCATGTGGGCCTTACGCGCCTCGGCTGCCACCTCTGCGGGGCTCTTGGTCTGGCCCTTCCTGGTCCTCGAGAACTTCAGCAGGAACCGCTCAGTCTTGACCTTCCGCTTGTCTGAGGCCTTCAGGTCGGAGCAGGCTGCCTCCTTGGCAATCTGTGCCAGGTAGTAGTGCTCTGGCGTCGTCTCCTGCCACCTGAGGTCGTGGTACCACACCTCCCACGCCTGGAACTGGCGGTGGGTCACCGGCCCCGCCCAGCCCATCAGCTCGTGGAGAAGACGCCCCGAGCGGTCTGCTAGGATGAGCTGGGACTGCCAGCGCTCGGCACGCCTTTTGGGGAGGGGTCCTCCTCGCCCTTCTTCTTGGTAACCAGATCGCTGTTCTGCTCGACCCAGTCGACCAGGGGTTTGCTCACCCGACTGGGCAGGCCCTTGACGAAGGCCAGCGTGACCGGGTACTCGGCCAGCCCGCCGTCGGGACCGCCCGGCCCCAGCTTGAACAGGCACTTCTGGAGGAGGATGGCGTCGCACTCGGCGTTGGCCGCACCGTGGGTGACGTCCCCCTCGAACCGGATGGTCTTGAGGGCCGAGTTGCTCCGGGCGGCAGCGGCGTCCTCAGTCGCCTCTCGAAGGACGTGGGGAACGCCCCCAAGCTTGATGCGCTTCGACTTCGGCTCGAGGTTGAAGTCGAAGTCGTCGGGGATCTCTTCTGGAGTGGTAGGCACGGACGGCTCCTTGGGTTGGCGGGTGACGGTGACGGAACAAACTCAGCTGGTCAGGTACCGGAGACCAGGGTCATGACCGGTCCGGCCTCGACGTCGTTGGTCGGGTCGTAGCAGGTCGGGACGTAGGTCGCGGTGCCAGAGGGGAACTCCCCCTCAGATAGCGGGTCGAACTCCACGCCCTTCAGGTACCCGAAGAAGCACATGGTCGAGCCGTCCGGGTAGCGGATGGTGATGGTGTCGCGGACGTTGATCAGGTTGCTGATCTCGTCGCGGATGATCGGGTCGTAGGAGAACGTGACCGTGAACGGGGTCAGGTCGCGCAGGGTCCGGGGAGACTTGGTCCGGAACGTAGAGTTGTGCTGGGTGGTGGTGTCGACCGGCTCCCCGCCGTCGTCGCCGGGCTGTCCGACATCCTTCTCCCATAGGTTGACGTTGGTGTCCCTGGCGCTGGTGATCAGCGAGCGGTGCCCGTTCTCGAGCAAGCGGCCAGTGGGGGTCACGCGGGCAGTGGGCGTGGGCGCTGCCGGGATTAGTACCACGAACAGCACGAACAAGAAGATCAAGCAAGCAATTCCCATATCTGGAACCTCCTGGTGGTTACACGAGCATGTGGACGTTGATACTCACGTTAATGGTGTGCACGTGTCGGCTCGAACCCGGCTCCTCGCCGTTGTAGATCGGCCGACTCTTACGACTGATGGCGTGGACGAAGTAGGTGCTTCCGTCGATACTGACGGTCTCCTGGTAGACCTCCTGGTCCATGACCGTGCATAGGCTCCTAGCCTTCACCCAGCCAACCCGCTCGACCTTGGACCGCACTCTGAGCATCACCCCGTAGTGCTCGAACCTCCTGCCAGTCACCTGTGCCCTGCCAAAGTCGAAGCCCTCGGTGTCGTAGGTGCAGATAGCGTTGTCCGGGGCGTTGAGCTCCTGACCCTCGGAGATTGGCCAGTTGGTCTTGGTGCCGTTTTCTGGCAGGACACCGGCTCCCAGGTCCACCAGCAGGTGACGCAGGATGTCCGCCGGTGAGTGCAGCAGGTCGTCGGTTGGGGTGGTCTCTACGGCACCGGTGGTCCCGTACCCCATGGTGATGATGAGGCTCGGTGACGCTACCGACGTGTAGCCGAGCGTGATGACGGTCGACGGAGATGACATCAGGTCGCCTCCGTGATGCTGGTCGGGGTCGACGCGCTGTCGAGCGTGAACGTCTTGGCTGTGGTCCCGTCGATCTTCCGGAGCGTCTTGGTCGTGCCGCTGATGACGCTGTCGCCCATGTGCGAGATCAACTCGTAGACTGCTTGGGCCAGTGTAGCTGTCCCCCCGGCCGTGCGGTAAGCCTCGGTCATCGCCGTAGTCAGTACAGCAGTCGCGATCTGAGCAGCGGTAGGTACAGCAGCGGTAATCGTCGCGTCGAGGTCGAGGGTGGTAGTATCCTCGTCCAACGCAGTGAGGGTGCGGGTCGCAGCCGCCCACACCTGAACGGCGGTCGGTAGGCTGGACGCTGTGATAGCGTCCTGTGCCTCGCTCTGTACTTCCGCGTCCCAGGCTGTGTTCCAGGGGATGCTATTGACGGAAGACGTTATCTGGTTGGTTGTGATTTCGGTGAGTGCTTCAAGCACGTCTAGTCTCATTTCCGCGCTTGACCCGCCATGAACGTAGTTTCCCAGCTTCACAACCCACCCGTCGTTAGTCGTGTTATAGTTCACGGCAAAGTCGGTGTTGAAAACCGTGTTCATGTTCGTGATAGGCGTTGCCGAGCCCGCAAGCTGGGTTGCGTTCACCTCCGGAATTCCGCTGGAGGTAATCACCATGTCATTGATGTTGTTCGCCCGTGTGTAGATGATCGAGGGCACCACTTTGACGTTCGCCGTTGAGCTCTTGCCGGTGAACATGAGCTTGTCAGCGTTGCACTCGCTCTGGCTTACGTCGCAGCTGTACATGCCGGGCGCGTTGGTCGCGTCCAGTTCCGCCGCGCTCGTGTCCGTGAGGGCGGTAACGCTCCCATCGTCCTTCGTGACGTAGAAGGTGAGGTTGGCCGCGTCCCCGGTCTGGGGCGCGTTAGTGGTGGTATTGATTGCCAGAAGCGTAATCTTCTGGGAAGCGACGTTCTTAAACATGGCATGAATTCCCGTAGTTGCCCCACCAGAACAGGGCGGCCTCGCCCTCCTCCGGCTCGTCTTGGACCGCGCCCACAACGTTTCCGGTATGGGATGCTGTTCGCCACGCGCTGTACTGCACCCGGAAGCCGTAACGGATGTATTCCAGTAAGTCCTGTAACAGCGTCGGGTCTTCCCGCAAGAACGTTCGCGCCTCTACTACCTTCTCCGCGTAGGTGCCGGTTGCGCCACGACTCGTCGCCCACGTCGCAATGTTCCGGGCCGGGTCAACGAATACCGTCGTCTCGTCCGTGGAGTCCAGCCGCACGTCATTAGCGCCCGGCTGCGTGGTCGGGTAGTCGCCCTCGTAGGCGGGCGTTACCATGTTGAGCAAGCCGTTATGCGTACACCCGCCCGGCGTGACCACGTTATCCGTGGTGACAGCCGCCCCGATAGCGGTAATGGCTGTGCCGTCAGACGCGGAATTTTTGACCCAAAAGATGTTAGACTTAACTTCCGGGTGGGTACCAGTCGTGGCCGATCCGTCGCCAATCAGAATCCCGCCCGCGTAGTACGGCGAGTAGAACGTGTTTCGGAGGACGTTGCACGACGGTTGCGAGAACGTTACTGCACCGGGACTCGGTTCGGTCTGCCCGGGGATCGTGATACACCCCGTCAGCGTCCAGTCGCAGGTATCGGCCGCATAGAACCAGTTGCCGTTATCGGTCAACGTACCCTTCGTGTACTCGCAGATTGAATCGGCAAACGTCTCCGATGCCCCCGTGTCGCGGGGAAGGATGATGTGGGGGTTGTCGGTTCCGCCGTCTGCCAACACGAACCAGTCACTCGCCGAGCCATACAGCGCCATCCCGACCAATCCATTGCCGCTCGTGGCTGTCAGACGCACGAAGCAGTTGTCGAAATCGCCATCGGCCCAGGTGCCAGTCTCGTTGGTCCCGTACTCGTTGTCGAAAATACATTGCGTGAAAGTAAACCCGCCGATGGTGAAAGCAACGAGTTTGTCAAACCCGCACAAGTTAACAACCCGAGTAACGCCCGTTCCACGCGCGCCGGTACTGGCGAACCGCGCACACTCGGTTGCGTGCTGGGTGTTCGTCCAGACAACGCGGGTAAACAAGAGCTCCGCGTCCGCGTGCAGCGCGTTCGCACAGTGGAACCGCCCGCAGTCCGTGAAGGTCACGTCCGTGAGCGTGATGAACACCACGTCCGAGCCGGGGTCGCCGGGCCGGACCAGTTCTATTGCGTTGAACGTCGCGTCGCCGATGCGGAGGAAGTCGGCCCACTCGCAATCGTACAGCCCACAATCATTGCTCGCAGAGAAGTAGGCATTACCGCCGCCCGCGTTGGACCGAACGATAGTGGGGTCCGCTTCCAGCCCCCGTGTCTTGAACATCGCCGAAGCGTGAGTGGCCAGAATCTTGTACTGCTGGCTGGATGGACTGGCCGCCCCGCTCGCATCCATTTCCAGGATGCCGCCGCCAGTCGCCTCGCCGACCTGAATCGTCCCGCCGTAGGAAATCTCCCCCTTGACCGTCAGAGTCGCCCCATCGTTCACTGTCAGACTCGCACCGTTCGCCACGGTGAGGACCACGTTGCTTTCCGCCGGGCTGTTGCCACACGCCCGCGAGCCTGCCACGGTGATGGCGTGCGGCGAGACAATGGAGACAAGGTTGCCGCTCACCGGCTCCTCAATCACGTCCCACGTTGCCGCCGTCGCCCATGCACCACTGCCAGCACTCGTCGCGGTGTTGGTCGCGGTGATTGAATCGGTGATTGTCCCGTCGCCGATGGTGAAAGCGCCGGTGCCACTGCCCTTGTTCAGCGTCACCGTCGCGCTGGTGCCGCTGATGACGTTTTGACTCGATATGCTCCAGCCGGTCGGCTCGGAGGCTAGGACGAACGTGGTGCCACCAGTCCAGCTTGTGCCGCTGCCGGTAATGCTAACCGTGACAGTCCCCGACCCGCACAGGACGTTGTTCCGGTCAATCGCCATTGACGAAACAAGGTCGGTAACGGACAGGTCGTCAATCGTACCGGATGACGAGCCGTTCAGGAACCCAATACCGTAGTG
>Ga0247825_10003671_pt1 | contig 10109 bp, 9 predicted proteins | sample 13C_Vanillin_Day_FD_194413 | JGI IMG/M metagenome (GOLD analysis project Ga0247825, IMG submission 194413) | Soil microbial communities from agricultural site in Penn Yan, New York, United States - 13C_Vanillin_Day48 | ecosystem: Environmental > Terrestrial > Soil > Agricultural land | place...
GCCCACCACCACGGCCGCCGAGCTCTTCTCGGGCGAGGTGAAGATCTCCGCGGACAAGTCCACCAACTCGCTGGTGATCGTCGCCAGCCAGTCGGACTTCAAGAACATCATCCGCGTCATCGAGCAGCTGGACGTGCCGCGGCGCCAGGTCTTCGTCGAGGCCGTCATCATGGAGGTGAACCTGGACCGGAACTCCGAGTTCGGCATCAACTTCCACAGTGGTTACAAGCTGACGACGGACCAGGGCGCGGTGCCTGGGCTGTTCGGCACCAAGTACACCCGGCAGGGCCTGCCGCCCTCGTTCTCGTTGGCGAACCTGGCCAGCTTCGGCGGCTTCCTGGCCGGGCTCCAGGGCCCCGTCATCCCCGAGCTGCAGCGGCTGGGCATCGACATCCCCGCCTTCGGCGTGGTGCTGCACGCGCTCCAGCAGAGCTCGGACGTGAACGTGCTCTCCACCCCGCACATCCTCACCAGCGACAACGAGGAGGCGGAGATCACCGTGGGCCAGAACGTGCCCTTCCAGGCGGGCTTCTCGCCCGGCTCGCTGGGCACCGGCCTGGGCTCCGTCCCCGGCAGCCCCACGGGCGTCCCCTCCTCGCTCCTGGGTGGCCTGGGCGGCCTGGGCTCGCTGTTCGCCCCCATCACCCGCCAGAACGTGGAGCTCAAGCTCACCGTCAAGCCGCAGGTCAACGAGAGCGACTACATCCGCCTGGTCATCACCGAGCAGACGGAGGAGATCGCCTCCAGCGATCCGGTGCTCGGCCCCACCACCTCGAAGCGCACCGCGAAGACGACGGTGGTGGCCAAGGACTCGGAGACGGTCGTCATCGGCGGCATCATGCAGGACCGCACCATCGAGTCCGTCTCCAAGGTGCCGGTGCTCGGGGACGTGCCCCTCATCGGCCACCTCTTCCGCGACACCACTCGCAGGAAGACGAAGACGAACCTGCTGCTGTTCCTCACGCCCTACATCATCAAGGACCAGAGCGACTTCCGCGCCATCTTCGAGCGCAAGATGCGCGAGCGGCAGCAGTTCGTCGAGGAGTTCTACGGGCAGGTGCCGGGCTACGACGTGGCCGTGGACTTCAGCCGCAAGCCGGGGCCGCTGTCGCGGATGAACCAGTCGCTGCTGCGCGAGCAGCAGAGGCTGGAGAATGGCGGTCCGGGCATGCCGGGCGAGCGGGTGATCAAGCCCGGTGGCGGCACGGCCCCTTCCCGCTCGGGCACGCAGGCCCCCGCAGCCCCGCCAGACGGACAGGGGGGCGAGGGTGCGCCAGCCGAGCAGCCCGCGGCGAGCCCGCCCGCAATGGAGATGGGGACGGAGGTGCGGGAAGCACCGCCATCGCCCCAGGGTTCGGATGATTCAGTGCCCACGCCTGAGTCCCCTGAGCGGCTCAACGTCAAGCCGGACACGGGCGAGGGAGAGCGAGCTCCATGAACGTACAGACCGACGCCACCACCGCCACCGACGCCGCGCTCGAGCAGGCCGCCCCACGCAACGACGCCAGCACCCAGGTCGTCGCCCATGGCCCTGCCTTCCTCGCGGGCCGGCCCTTGGGAGAGATCCTGCGCGTCAGCGCCGGGCTGACCGAGGAGAAGCTCCAGGAAGCCCTCGCCGCCCAGGCGGAGAAGGGCGGCCGGCTGGGCGAGGTGCTCGTCGGGCTGAAGGCCGTGTCCGAGGAGGACGTGGCCAAGGCGCTGGGGCTGCAGCTCGATCTGCCCTACCTCCAGCGCATCTTCGTGGATGAGGTGGACCCGGAGCTGGTGAAGAAGGTCCCCATCAACTTCGCCAAGCAGGCGAAGATCATCCCCCTGTCGCTCCAGAAGGACGACACCATCGCCATCGCCGTGGCCGATCCGCTGGACACCGCGGCGCTGGACCATGCGCGCATGCTGCTGGGCGCCACCCTGGACTCGCGGATCGCGCTGGCCTCCACCGTCCTGGATGCCATCAACAGCGTGTATGACAGGTCCATCAACGAGGCCGAGCAGCTCGTCGACGAGCTGGAGGCCACGGACCTGGACTCGCTGGCCCACGAGCTGGAGGAGCCCAAGGACCTGCTGGACACGGATGACGAGGCTCCTGTCATCCGGCTGGTGAACTCCATCCTCTTCCGCGCCGCCAAGGAGCGCGCGAGCGATATCCACATCGAGCCCATGGAGCGCGAGCTGATGGTGCGCTTCCGTGTGGACGGCGTGCTCCAGGAGATCATCAAGCCGCCCAAGCGCTACCAGAACTCGATCGTCAGCCGCGTGAAGGTGATGGGGCAGCTGAACATCGCCGAGAAGCGCCTGCCGCAGGACGGCCGCATCCGCATCAAGCTGGCCGGCCGCGACATCGACATCCGTCTGTCCACCATCCCCACGTCCTACGGCGAGCGCATCGTCATGCGTCTGCTGGACAAGACGGCCACCCTCTTGGACTTGTCCGAGATCGGCATGGCGCAGCACACGCTGCATGGGATGGAGGCCGTCATCAAGCGCTCGCACGGCATCATCCTGGTGACGGGCCCCACGGGCTCCGGCAAGACGACGACGCTGTACGGCGCGCTGTCGAAGATCAACACCCCGGACCTGAACATCCTCACCGTCGAGGATCCGGTGGAGTACCAGCTCAAGGGCATTGGCCAGATGGCCATCAACCCGAAGATCGGGCTGACGTTCGCGCAAGGCCTGCGCTCCTTCCTCCGCCAGGATCCGGACGTGATCATGGTGGGCGAGATCCGCGACAAGGAGACGGCCGAGATCGCCATCCAGGCCTCGCTCACCGGCCACCTGGTGTTCTCCACGGTGCACACCAACGACGCGGCCGGCGCCGTCACCCGTCTGGTGGACATGGGCGTGGAGCCCTTCCTCGTGGCCTCGTCGCTGACGGCCATCCTGGCGCAGCGCCTGGTGCGCCGCGTGTGCCCGGACTGCCGCGCGCAGTACACGCCCACGGACGACGAGCTCAAGGAGCTGAGCCACTCGCGCGCCTCCTTCAAGGAGCGCTACGGGATGGAGAAGATCTACAAGGCCACGGGCTGCCCCAACTGCAACCGCACCGGGTACCGCGGCCGTACGGGCATCTACGAGCTGCTGCTTGTGGATGACGACGTGCGCCAGCTCGTGCTGAAGAACGTGGACGCGTCCACCATCAAGCGGGCCGCCACCGGCAAGGGGATGCTCACCCTGCTGGAGGATGGCGCTCGCAAGGTGGCCCTGGGAGAGACAACCATCGCCGAGGTCCTCAGCATCACGCAGGAGGACATCTAACCGCGGTCCCTCACCCGAGGGGCTGGGGGTGAGACACCATGCCGGTCTTCGAGTACAGAGGTCTCAACACAGCAGGGAAGACGGTCAAGGGTCTGCTCGAGGCGGACTCGCCGAAGACCCTGCGCGCCCAGCTGCGCAAGGACGGCATCTTCCTCACGGACGTGCTGGGCCAGGCCGAGGGCAGCCGCGCCGCGGTGCGCAAGGGCGCGGGCGCCGATCTGGCTGCGCGCGACATCGATCTGCGCAAGCTGGCGGGCGGCCGCATCAACACGGACGACATCGCCATCACCACGCGCCAGCTCGCCACGCTGCTGGGCGCGGGCGTCACCCTGGTGGAGTCCCTCACCGCGCTGGTGGACCAGGTGGAGAAGGAGCGCCTCAAGCGCGTGCTCTCGGACGTGAAGCAGCGGGTGAACGAGGGCTCCTCCCTGGCGGACGCGCTGGGACAGCACCAGAAGATCTTCGGCTCGCTCTACGTGAACATGGTGCGCGCTGGCGAGGCCTCGGGCGCGCTGGACACGGTGCTCCTGCGGCTGGCGGACTTCACCGAGAGCCAGGCCAAGCTGCGGCAGAAGATCGTCGGCACCATGCTCTACCCCGCCATCATGATGGCGGTGGGCGGCGGCATCCTCGTGCTGCTGATGACGGTGGTGGTGCCGAAGGTGACGAAGATCTTCGAGACGATGAACGCCACCCTGCCGTGGACGACGCGGGCGCTGATCTTCACCAGCAACCTGCTGCAGAACTGGTGGTTCATCATCTTCCCCGTGCTGGGCATTGGCATCCTCACGGCGGTGACGTACTTCCGCAGCCCCGCCGGCAAGCCCAAGTGGGACCGGTTCGCGCTGCGCGCGCCCGTGTTCGGCAGCCTGCTGCGGCTGCTGGCCATCTCCCGCTTCGCCCGCACGCTGGCCACTCTGCTCAAGAGCGGTGTGCCCCTGCTGGCCGCCATGGACATCGTCAAGGCGATCATCACCAACTCGGTGCTGGCCGACGTGATCGAGAAGGCCCGCGACTCCATCCGCGAGGGCGAGAGCATCGCCAACCCGCTCAAGCGCTCCGGCCAGTTCCCGCCGCTCGTGTACCACATGGTGGCCATTGGTGAGCGCTCGGGCCAATTGGAGGACATGTTGCTGTCCGTGGCGGACAGCTACGAGACGCAGGTGAACGTGCGCATTGGCGCGCTCACCTCGCTGCTCGAGCCCATCCTCATCGTGGTGATGGGCGCGGTGATTGCATTCGTAGCTTTCTCGATCCTGATGCCGATTCTGCAGGTGAACTCGGCCATCCGGTGAAGGAGAGTTTTCGATGAACGACACGCTGGACCGGTGGATTCAAGGTGTCACTCTGGCAGCGCTGGCCGCCCTGGCGGCGGTCCTGCTGTCAGTGGGAGTGGCACTCTATGCTTCGGACTCCGAGGCGCACGCGCCCGCCGAGGCCTCTACCCACGGCGTGCCCTGACACAAACGACCCGGCGGGGCCGGTTGCCCTGCCAGAAAGTCACTCGAGGGAGACGATGGACGCGAAGACGAAGAAGAAGCAGCAGCGCCGCCGCCGCGGCATGACGCTGATCGAGATCATGGTGGTGATCACCATCCTGGGCCTCATCGCCGCCGCCGTGGGCGTGGCCGTGATCCCCCAGCTCAACCAGGCCAAGCGCGACCGCGCCGAGCTGGACATCAAGACCATCCAGGGCGCGCTGAAGCTCTACTACACGAAGAAGGGCAACTACCCGGACACGAGCACGGGCCTCAAGGGGCTGGTGGACATGCAGGCCCTGGAGCAGGTCCCGCGCGATCCCTGGAACAACGAGTACGTCTACATGAACGAGGGCGGCAAGCCCGTCATCATCTCCTACGGTGCGGACGGCACCTCGGGCGGTGAGGGCCAGGACGCGGACATCTCGTCCAAGGAACTCGGCGCCAAGAAGTAGCCCTATGATTTCCAACCCCACTACGCTCCAGAGCTCCGAGCCCACGGCGCGGCCGTCCCGCAAGGGACAGATCGTGGTGGCCATCGTGTGCGTGCTGGCCACCGCGCTGGCCTTCACGCTGGCCTTCATCACGACCGACTGGAGCCTGGGCCCGAAGCAGCGCCTGGCGCTGGAGCAGATCCGGCGCATGGAGGGCTTCTTCAAGATGTACAACCGCACCATGGGCCGCTTCCCGACGGAGCAGGAGGGCTTCAAGCCGCTGCTCGACGCGAAGGTGTTGCCGGAAGTGCCCATGGATCCGTGGGGCCGGCCGTACGTGTACCGGTTCAATGAGCAGCGCACGGGCGTCGTGTCCTATGGCGCGGACGGGGTGCCCGGGGGCGAGGGCGAGGACGCGGACATCAACAGCGGCGGACTCGTGAGGGCTCGGCGATGATGCACCTTCCCGCTTCCAGCCTGCGCCGGGCTCAGCGCGGCCTGACGCTGATCGAGATCAGCATCGCGCTGCTGATCGCCGCGGTGCTCTTCTCCGCGGTGGTGGCGGGAGTGGGCGCGCTCACCGGCACCAAGGCCAAGGCGGCCGCCAGCGAGCTCGCGGGAGTCATCCGCTCGCTCTACGACACGGCCGCGCTCACGGGCAAGACGTGCCGCCTGGTGTTCGAGCTGCCCCAGCCGAAGAGCGAGGACTCGGTGAAGTACCACGCCCAGTGCGCCGAGGCGGGCATCACCACCTCGCGGGATCGCGAAACGGATCTGCGGGAGGAGAACAAGGCGCGCGAGGAGGAGAAGCGGCTGGGCAGGGACGAGCGGCGCAACTTCACCCGGAGCGGCAGCGGTGGCGCGCCCAGCCTGCAGGATCTGATGGACCAGGAGCAGAACCGCGTGGAGCAGGCGGCGCGCTACTCCGCCTATACGGGTGAGGAGGTCGAGGCGCGCGAGCTGCCAGGCAGCGTCAGCCTCTCCGTGTGGACGCGCCAGCAGCGCAAGCCGGTGGACTCGGGCGTGGCCTACCTCTACTTCTTCCCCCAGGGTTACACGGAGAAGGCCCAGCTGTACGTGCGCCAAGGCGACAACGTGTGGACGCTCACGATCTCGCCGCTCACCGGCAAGGTGAACATCGTGGCCGAGGAGCTGGAGGTGCCTCGCTCATGAGAACTCGAAACCGACGAGGCTTCACCCTGCTGGAGACCGTGGTCGCGCTCGCCATCCTGGCGCTGGCGCTGATGGCGATCTTCGACCTGAACTCCGGCGCGGTGGCCAACCACGTCTACAGCAAGCACCTCACGGTGGCCTCGTTCCTGGCCCGCTCGAAGATGACGGACCTGGAGCAGGAGCTCTACGACGAGGGCTTCTCCAACGATGACGAGGAGGAGTCCGGCGACTTCTCCGACGAGGGCTGGCCCAACTACAAGTGGCGCGCGAAGATCATCGCACCCGATACGGACGGGGTGTCTCCCGACCAGCTCATTGGCGCCATCTTCAACCTGCCCATCGGAGAGGGGGATGGAGACATGGGCGGCCTGGCCTCGCTCTTCGGCGGTGGCGCGGGCGGCGCGGACGGCAAGGGCGGCGGCCCGGCCCCCGCGGGCGGCGGCATGGCCGGCATGGCCGCGGGCATGGCGCAGCCCATGTTCACCCAGATGATCGAGCAGATCACGCAGACCGTGCGTGAGGTCCACCTCACCGTCACCTGGAAGGAAGGCAAGGTGGTGGAGAGCATGGACATCGTGACGCACATCGTGTCGCTGGGTCCGGGCTCGGATCGCAACGGAGGCGCCGCCGCGGCCGCCGCGGCCGCCACGGGCCAGCAGCCTCCGGATACAGCGAACCAGTGGGTGAACCCAGCCACGGGCCAGGTGGTCTCCCAGCCTAGACAGCTCCCCAATGGCCAGATGGTGGACCCCGCGACGGGCCAGCCGCTCATCAATCGCATGCAGCACCTGAACACGCTGAACAATCCTGGGGCCGGCGGCTTCAACCCGAACCCGGGCGCGGGTGGCGGCATCTTCAACCCACGCGGAAAGAGCCCCCAATGAAGCGCGCTCTTCGTGGTTTCACGCTGATGGAGGTCATGGTCGCGGTGGCGATCACCGCCCTGATGGGCACGATCGTCACCATGGCCTTCCAGACGGGCTTCCGCGCCAAGGAGCTCGTGGAGGGCGAGGCGGAGCACTACCGCATGGTGCGCGTGGCGCTCAACCGCATGGCGCGGGAGATCGGCTCGGCTTTCGTGAGCGACCGGTACGATCCCAAGCGCTACCGGGACGCGAATGATCGCCCCACCAACTTCGTCGGCGAGCAGGATCGCCTGCTCTTCACCACGTTCGCGCACCAGCGCCTGTACACGGACTCGAAGGAGTCCGATCAGGCAGTGGTGGAGTACTTCGTGGAGAGCTCCACGGAGAAGGGAGCCCGGGGCCGGCAGGATCTGAAGCGGCGGGTGAACCCCAACATCGGCGAGCGGATGGACCGGGGCGGCACCACGGACGTGCTCTTCGAGGGAGTGAAGAAGCTGGAGTTCGAGTACTGGGACTCCGAGCGCAAGGAGTGGGATGACGAGTGGGACACGCGGCGGAACGACCAGAAGTCCTTCCTGCCGACGCGGGTGCGCATCACCCTGGTGGCCCTGGACGAGAACGGGAAAGAGGCGCGTTACAGCACCCAGGCCCGAATCATGCTGAACACGGAGCTGCCGAGGTTCTGATGCGCAAGTTCTTCTCACAGACGGCCCGGCGCCGCCCCGCTCGCCCGCTCTCGCCTGCCCGGCGCGATCGCCGCGCGCGCGGCGTGGCCCTGATCATCGCCGTCATCTCCATCACCCTGCTCACCGTGGTGGCGACCGAGTTCGCCTACAACACGCGGGTGGATCTGCAGCTCGCGGCCAACCAGCGGGACGAGGTGCGGGCCTACTACATGGCGCGCTCCGGCATCTCGCTGGGGCGCCTGCTGCTGCGCTTCCAGAAGCAGATCAACCAGACGCCCATGCCCAACCTGGGCGGCCTGCTCCAGCAGATCACCGGCGGCGGCGGCCAGGCCCCAGGCGCGCAGCAGCCGGCCCAGACGCTCAACATCCAGCTCTGGAAGCTGGCGCGAGTGGACTGCCACATGCTCAAGGGGCTGGTCGTGAGCGACTCGGGAGGCCAGGACGGGAAGGACGAGGAGGAAGAAGAGCGCAGTTCCTTGGACGACGAGCTCTCCTTGGAGGACGGCGAGGGCACAGCGCTGAGTGGTCAGCCCATGAAGCGCTCGTTCGGTGGTTTCGAGGGCTGCTTCCTGGCCACCATCACCGACGAGGAGGAGAAGCTCAATGTCCACCGGCTGGCGGGCCTGTCCACGTACGCTCTGCCCACCGCGGCGCGCATGATGGACATGTACGGTGACAGGCGCTTCGAGTTCATCTTCAACCGCGACGATGCCAACAAGGTGCGCGTCACCCCACAGGACGTGGTCATCGCGATGAAGGACTGGGTGGACGAGGACGAGACGCAGTCCGCCATCAACCTGGCGGATCCTGTCAACCCGTTCGCCTCGGGCTTCGCGTCCGAGGACGGCAACTACGATCGCTTCGACCCGCGCTACGACTCGAAGAACGCGCGCTTCGACAGCCTGGACGAGCTGTACCGGGTGCACGGGGTGACGGACATGTTCATGGCGGCCTTCCGGGACCGGCTCACGGTGTACCCGGACATCAACTCGGCGCCCAACATCAACACGGATGACCCGATGATGATGTACTTGGCCATCCTGTCCGTGGCGGCTCCTACTCCCCCGGATCCGCGGCTGCAGGATCCGGTGTTCATCAGCGAGATCATCACCCGCATCCGCACCGCGCGCATGTTCAGCTTCATGGGCATGTCGGTGCAGGACTTCAAGGCCGTGGTGCAGTCCGCGGGCGTCAACGTCAACCCGAGCATCGGGGCGAGCACCAGCACCAACAACGCGCTCGTGAGCGACAAGAGCAACACCTTCACCATCAAGTCCGTGGGCGAGGCGGGCAGCGTACAGAAGACGCTCACCGCCGTGGTCAAGCTGGACGACTCGCTTGGCAAGCTCCTGTACTGGAGAGAGGAATAAAGATGGCCCGCATTCTTGGCCTCGACCTTGGCAGCTACTCGGTCAAGGGCGTCCTGTTCGAGTCGAACCTCCGTGGCCACGTCACCAAGGCCTACGCCGAGGTGCGCCGCGCCGAGGGCGACCGGACGGAGACCCTACGCGCCGCCGTGCAGGAGCTGCTCACGCAGCACCCGATGCAGGCGGATCAGGTCATCGTCGCCCTGCCCGGGCCGACGCTGATGACGCATGCCTTCACCCTGCCCTTCGTGGATCCGAAGCGGCTCGAGGCCGCCCTGCCCTTCGAGGTGGAGAGCCAGCTGCCCTTCGATCTGTCCGAGGCCGTCTTCGACTACCAGGTGGCGAGCACGAAGGCGAAGGCGAGCAGCGACGTGCTGGTGGGCGTGGTGCGCAAGGAGGAGCTGACCTGGCTGCTGGGGCTGCTCTCCGGGGTGAAGGTGGAGCCGCGCATCGTCACCCACCCGGGCATCACCTACCAGAACCTCTTCCTCCAGGCGCCCACCATCTTCGAGGGGCTGGCCGAGGCGGACGCGGTGGCGTTGGTGGACATCGGCCATGAGCGCACCACGGTGTCCGTCGGCCGTCCGGGCGTGGGCGTGGAGTTCACGCGCACCTTCGCTGGCGGCGGCAGGGATCTGAGCCGGGCGCTGGCCTCCGAGTTCCAGACGCAGCTGGCCGAGGCACACCAGTGGAAGGAGACGTATGGGGCCATGGCCAGCGTGGCCACGGCCCAGGGCCCGGACGCCGAGCGGGCCGCCGCGGCCTTCGTGCGCGGCCTGCAGCCGGTGCTGCGCGAGCTGCGCCCCACCTTCAAGGCCTTCACCGCGCGCACCAAGCGCCAGGTGAGCGC
>Ga0247825_10003672_pt1 | contig 10108 bp, 12 predicted proteins | sample 13C_Vanillin_Day_FD_194413 | JGI IMG/M metagenome (GOLD analysis project Ga0247825, IMG submission 194413) | Soil microbial communities from agricultural site in Penn Yan, New York, United States - 13C_Vanillin_Day48 | ecosystem: Environmental > Terrestrial > Soil > Agricultural land | place...
GGCGCCCGCATTCCGCGGTGCTGGGGCGCGTGGACGGCGTCAAGGGCTATCACGACATCACGCGCTATCCGCACGCCCGCCGAATTCCGGGTCTGGTCCTGTTCCGCTGGGACGCGCCCTTGTTCTTCGCGAATGCCGAGTTCTTCAAGGAGCGCGTGCTGGAAGCGGTGGCGCAATCGCCCACCCCGGTGCGCTGGTGCCTCGTCGCAGCCGAGCCGGTCACCAGCGTCGACGTCACCGCGGCCGATGTGCTGACCGAGCTGGACGACGCGTTACAGAAAGGCGGGATCGAGCTGCGCTTTGCCGAGCTCAAGGACCCGGTCAAGGACAAGCTCAAGCGCTTCGGCCTGTTCGCACGATTCGGCGACGGCGCGTTCTACCCCACTCTCGGGGCTGCCGTGAACGGCTACCTCGCACGCTATCCAGTCGAATGGGTGGATTGGGAGGATCGGAACGCTCCAGCGGAAATGCACGCCGCTCCGTGACCGCTCCCGTCAGCGGCGCCGCCCGCCGCGACCGCCGCCGCGCGCTCCCTGGAAGCGGGTGCGGCCGGCGGACAATCCGGTCCGTCGCGGCGTCGGGTGATTGGTGATCGAGCGCTCGCTCCGCCGGTCCGACGCGCCGTCGAAGCTCGTGCCTTGGGCGCTCTCCAGCAACGCCGCGCGCTGATCGGGATCGAGATCGGCGGCGCGCTCGCTCAACGCCGATCGCCGCTCGGGGTCGAGGCCCTGCGCGCCAGACGCCCGACGTTGCTCGATGCGCGCACGGCGGTCGTCGCGCCATTGCTGCCGCTCGGCCGGGGTGAGGGCGGCCCACCGGTCCGCTGCCGTGTCGAGAACGAGGTCCTTGGCCGACTGGCCGGTCGCCGGCTCGACCCCGTGCTCCTCCATCCAGTCCTCGACCCGACCCTGCACCTTCTGCTGCTCGTCGGGATCGAGGCCGTCGTACCAGGTGCTCAGGCTGTCGCGGATATCGTCCTCATCGTCGCAACAGTCCGGATGCTCATCGGCCCAGACCCAATAATCGTCATCGTACCAATGGTGATGGTGATAGAGCCAATCGTTGTAGACAGGGGGCTGCGCATCGGCGCCCTTTTCATTGTCGCCGGCGCAGCTGCAGAGCAGGAAGGCGACACAGAAAGCCGTCGCCATCCGGCGCGATCGCTTCACCGTCCCGCTCACTTGCATGGCCAGGCGGCTACGGCCGCGCGCCGTACGCTTTCAGCGGGCGGAGCCTCCAAGGCGCCCGGATTGTCGCGAACCCAGTCGAGGAACAGGCCGGCCAACGCGTCGCGCGCGACTTCATGGGTGGGGCAGGCCAGACGTTCGATCTTCTTCTCGCGGACCAGGGCGCGATGCAAATGCGCCATCCCGGTCAGATAGCCGTAGCAGAACTGCAGGGCCTGCGCGTATAGCGGCCGGTCCGGCGGGCACGAGCAGAGCGCGACCAGATCGGCGGTTGTTTGCAGATCGAAATTCCGCGTCTCCGCAGCGAGCGCGGGCGAAGCGAGGCCCCAGGCGGCAGCCGCCGCCATCACGACAGTCCCACTCCTTTGCGCGCGCCGCGCCATGTGCGGTGTCCACCTCTGCCGGCGCGATCCGGCTTGATCTGCCGAAGCGTAGCATTGGGCAGGAGCACCGCGACGCGATCAGGAAGGGGTAGGTGCGCGAGGCCTATCGAACCGAACCCTCCGCCGAAGCCGATGGGCTATTTCAACAAGGACTGCAGGACTTTCCCTGACGACGGGTCGATGAGCAGATCGACGGGCGAGCCCAGTTTGTTCACTGCCGAGGCCTTGAGCATGTCCCCCTCCGCGCCCAGTCCCGTGACGTCCGAATAGCCTTGCTGTTCGACCAGGCGGACGATCTGGTCGGTGGGCAGGCCCGAGACCCCGCCGGTGGCGGAGGGGACGGCAGCGCCTTGGCTGCCCGGCAGCTCCGTTCCCGTGCTCAACAGGTCATCGGCATGCACCGGCAAAGAGGCCAGCACCAGAGCTGTCGCCACGAGTGCAGTGCGCATCGAGAGGCTCCATCGGGTGGTTGCGATCGCCTCCAGGATGGATCGGAACGGCTCCGGGGTTGCACCGGCACAACCCGGTAGGCCGGCCGGAAACCTGCTGTAGGCGGGATCGTGATGAGTGCTTGGAGGCGTCTCGATCACGCCCTGGCGTTTACCGGGCCGCAGCGCTTTCGGCCACCAGGGCATAGAGCGCGCGCAGGCCCATCGCCTCGCCGCCCTCGGGCCGTCCGGGCCGCGCGCTCGAGTTCCACCCCATCAGGTCGAGATGCACCCACGGTGTCGTGGGCGAGACGAATTCCTGCAGGAACAGCGCCGCCGTGATCGCGCCGGCGAAGGGGCTGTCCCAGATATTGTTGAGGTCGGCGACCTTACTGTCGAGCCCGCGCCGGTAGGGCTTGTGGAGCGGCAGCCGCCACATCGGGTCACGCTCTGCCACCCCGTGCCGCAGCAGCGCCTCGGCGGTGGCGTCGTGGTTGGAGAAGAGCGCCGGGAGCTCCGGCCCCAGCGCAACGCGCGCCGCGCCGGTCAAGGTCGCGCAATCGATCAGGAGGTCCGGGCCCTCGCTATCCGCCTCGGCCAGCGCATCCGAGAGGATGAGCCGGCCTTCAGCATCGGTATTGCCGACCTCGACGGTCAGCCCTTTGCGGGTGCGTAGCACGTCGAGAGGCCGGAAAGCGTTGCCCGAGATGCTGTTCTCGACGGCCGGGATGAGCAGCCGCAGCCGCACCGGAAGCTGCGCGGCCATGATCATCTGCGCAAGCCCCAGCACATGCGCCGCGCCACCCATGTCCTTCTTCATGAGCTTCATGTTGGAGGCCGACTTGATGTCGAGCCCGCCGGAATCGAAACACACGCCCTTGCCGACCAGCGTGATCCTCGGGCCGGTCCGGCCCCAGCTGAGATCGATCAGCCGCGGCGCGCGGTCGCTCGCGCGCCCGACGGCGTGGATCGCCGGATAATTCTCCGTGAGCAGCGCATCCCCAACGATGGCGGCGACCGCAGCGCCATGCACGGTGCCGACGCGCGCCACGGCTTCGGCGAGCTCCGCAGGACCCATGTCCCCGGCCGGCGTATTGATCAGGTCGCGCACCAGATAGATCGCCTCGGCCGCGCGCGTCACCGCGCCGCGATCGGCGCTGGCCGGCCAGGCGAGGCGGGCGAGGCTGCGCTCCTTGGTCCTGTACCGCCCGAAACCATAGGCGCCGAGCGCCCAGCCCAGTGCTGCACGGCCCTGTGCCGCCTCGTCGAGCCCGTCTTCGATCAGCCGGTACGTGCCCTCGGGCAAGGCCGAGGGCAGGCCGCCATAGGGCCAGAGATCGTCCTCCACGCCGAGGCCGAGCAGCACCTCGGCGATCCCGCCTTCGGCATGGGGGACGAGGCAGGTCTTGCCGGCCGCCGCCTTGAACCGGTTGGCCTCGACCCAGGTCGCGACGCGTTTCTCCTGGCGCGGCAGCCACTCGTTCAGCCCCTCGGTCGAGAGCGGGCGGATGGGGACGGCGGAAGAGCCGGGCTCGACCAGATGATCGATCATGCGTGCGGCGTGAGGTCCTTGGGCAAGATTGGATTGCGCGGCAAGCATAGCCGCTTCGCCCGGGCGCGCCAGCCCCTCCCTTGACGCGCGGCGCGTTCCTCCTGTCCCATGCGCGCCGAAGGCAGATGAGGGGGGGACTCATGGCGGAACTGACGCTGGTCATCGGCAACAAGCAGTTCTCCTCCTGGTCCTTGAGGCCGTGGCTGGCGCTCAAGCAGATCGGCCTGCCCTTCCGCGAGGTGCTGGTGCTGCTGCGCCGGCCCGAGACCAAGGCCGAGATCTTGAAATACTCGCCGTCGGGCAAGGTGCCGTACCTGATCGACGGCTCCCTCGGCGTGTGGGACTCGCTTGCCATCATCGAGTATCTCAACGAACTCAGGCCCGAGGCGCGGCTGTGGCCCGCCGACCGCGCGGCGCGCGGCCTCGCCCGCGCCATCTCGGCGGAGATGCATTCGGGCTTCGCCGCGCTGCGCCAGCATCTCGGCATGGATCTGAAGCGTGCCCCCGCGCAGGGCGCGTGGCCGGCCGAGGCCGCCGCCGACATCGAGCGCGTGCAGGCGATCTGGGCCGAGGCCCGGGCCCGCTACGGGGCAGGAGGGCCGTTCCTCTTTGGCCACTTCACCGCGGCCGATGCGATGTACGCGCCGGTCGTCACCCGCTTCCATCGCTATGGCGTGCCGCTTGACTCAGGCCTGACGGCCTATCGCGACACGATCCTGGCGCTCCCGGCGATGCGGGAATGGACGGCCGCCGCTGAGCAGGAGCCCTGATCTTGGCCGGGGCTTCGCTCGTCATCGGCAACAAGGCCTATTCCTCCTGGTCCCTGCGCGCCTGGATCGCATTGAAGCAGGTCGGGCTGGGTTTCGAAGAAATCCTGGTGCCGCTCGACCGGCCGGAGAGCGCCGCCGCCTTGCGCGCGCACTCGCCGTCGGGGCGCGTGCCCTGCCTTGCCCACGGTCTGTTCCGCGTCTGGGACTCGCTGGCGATCATCGAGACCGTGGCCGAGGCGCCGATCGGCGCGGCCCTGTGGCCGCGGGATCGCGCCTTGCGCGCGCACGCCCGCGCCATAGCGGCGGAAATGCATTCCGGCTTCGCCAATCTGCGCCGGCACCTGCCGATGGACCTGAAGCGCAAGCCCGAGCCGCGCGCCTATCCCGAGGAGGTCGCCGCCGAGATCGCCCGCATCGAGGCGATCTGGGCGGAGTGCCTGGCGGCGAAGCCCACGGGCGGGCCGTTCCTGTTCGGCGCCTTCTCGGCGGCCGATGCGATGTTCGCGCCGGTGGCGACCCGGTTCCGGACCTATGCGGTGCCGGTCTCGGCTGCGAGCCGGGCCTATTGTGACGCGATCTTCGCGCACCCGCCCATGCAGGAATGGGTGGCCGCCGCGCTCGACGAGCCCTGGGTCATCGAATATCCGAGGCCCTGAGCCTCACCCTGTCGGCATGACCCGCCGGGCCTCCCCTCCCCCTGTTCCGCGGGAGAGAGGCTATTGCGCACATCCACCTGTCTCTCCAGGTGCCGAAGACGGGCTCTTGCCCGACCCGCCTGGGCAAGGCTAGGAACGGCCCCATGCGCCTGCGCCTTGCCTTCATGGGAACCCCCGACTTCGCCGTGCCGAGCCTCGCCGCTCTGGTCGAGGCCGGGCACGAGATCGCCGCGGTCTACACGCAGCCTCCGCGACCGGCGGACCGCGGCCATCGCGAGCGGCCGAGCGCAGTCGCCGCATTCGCATCCGAGCGCGGCATCGAGGTCCGCTGGCCCACCAGCCTGCGCGCGCCCGAGATACAGCGGGAGTTCGCCGAGCTCCGGCTCGACGCTGCCGTGGTGGTCGCCTACGGGCTCCTGCTGCCCAAGCCGGTCCTCGCGGCGCCGCGGCTCGGCTGCATCAACCTGCACGCCTCCCTCTTGCCGCGCTGGCGGGGCGCGGCGCCGATCGAGCGCGCGATCGAGGCTGGCGATGCCGAGACCGGGCTCACGCTGATGCAGATGGAGGAGGGGCTCGACACCGGCCCGATCCTCGCCGCCGACCCGATGCCGGTCGCGGCGGACGAGACCGGCGGCAGCCTCACGGCCAAGCTCGCCGCGCGCGGGGCGGAGCTGCTGCCCGGCTGGATGGAGGCTCTGGCGCATGCGCGGCTCACTGCGCGCCCGCAGCCGGCGGAGGGCACGACCTACGCGCCCAAGCTCACGCGTGCCGAGGCGCGGCTGGACTGGTCGAAGCCGGCCCTCATGCTGGAGCGGCAGGTGCGCGCCTTTCATCCCGCTCCGGGGAGCTGGTTTCTCTTCGGCGAGGAACGGATCAAGGTGATCAAGGCCCGGCCGGCCGAAGGTGTGGGTGCGCCTGGCACTGTGCTGGGACCGGGCCTCACTGTCGCCTGCGGGGCGGGCGCGCTGCGGCTGATGGAGGTGCAGCGGCCCGGCCGTGCGCCCATGTCGGACGAGGCGCTGCTGCGCGGTTTTTCGATTCCGCCGGGCACCGTGCTGCCGTGACGCAGCGCTGCAAGCTCACGCTCGAATATGACGGCGGCGGCTTCGTCGGCTGGCAGCGCCAGGCGAACGGCCTCTCCGTGCAGCAGGCACTGGAGGAAGCGGTGCAGCGCTTCTGCGGCGAGACCGTCGCCGCGGTCGCCGCCGGCCGCACCGATGCCGGCGTGCATGCGACGGGGCAGGTCGCGCATGTCGATCTGGAGCGCGAGGCCTCGCCCGAGACGCTGCGCGACGCCCTCAATTTCCACCTGAAGCCCCTGCCGGTCTCGATCCTCTCGGCAGAGGTCGCGCCCGAGGGCTTCCATGCGCGTTTCTCGGCCGTGCAGCGACGCTATCTCTATCGCATCGTTAACCGACGCGCACCGCTGGCGCTCGATTCCAGCCGCGCCTGGCGCGTGCCGCAGCCGCTCGACGCCGAGGCAATGCACCGCGCCGCGCAGGCGCTGGTCGGGCGGCACGATTTCACCAGCTTCCGCGCGAGCCTCTGCCAAGCCGCCTCTGCGGTGAAGACGCTTGACCGCTTGGACGTCGCCCGCCAGGGAGAGGAGCTCACGATCCGCGCGGAGGCGCGCTCCTTCCTGCATCATCAGGTGCGCAACATGGTCGGCAGCTTGAGGCTGGTCGGCGAGGGGCGCTGGTCGGAGCCCGATCTTGCGCGCGCGCTAGAGGCGCGCGACCGCACGGCTGCTGGGCCGACCGCGCCCGCGCACGGGCTCTATCTGATCGAGGTGCGCTACTGAGCGCCGCCCCGCAAACCGGCTATCTCGCCCCGGACGGTTTCCTCGATCCGCTGCTCGAAGAGCTGGGCGAGGTATCGGCCGTGCATGGCAGGCTCGTTCTCGCGCCGGGCCCGCCGCGCGCAGCCGCCTGGGCGCAGAATGTCTGGCATGAACCCATGCGCATCGACATTGCCTCGATCGGCGACGCCGCCAAGAAGCTCCGCGCCATCCAGCGTAACTGGGCTCTCTATGTGTTCCAGCTGCATCGCCGTGCCGCGCTCATCGATGCCCAGCTTCCGCCGGTCTCGGCCAAGCCGCTCACATTCGGCGAGCCGCCGCCGGCCGCCCCGCTCGGCTCCTGGACCTTGCTCGCTGCGAACACGGTCCTCGCCGCGCCGCGCTGCTCCAGCCCGTTCCCGAACGGCGAGGTGCGGTTCGTGGAGGACCGTACCGGCCCGCCGAGCCGCGCCTATCTGAAGCTGTGGGAAGCCTTCACGGTCCTGGGGCGCAAGCCAATGCCCGGCGAGCTGTGCCTCGACCTGGGATCGAGCCCGGGCGGCTGGAGCTGGGCCTTGCACGAGCTGGGGGCGCGCGTGATCAGCGTCGACAAGGCGCCGCTCGACCCTGCGGTGGCCGCGCTGCCGGGCATCACGCATCTTCAGCAAAGTGCGTTCGCGCTCGAGCCGGCGGAGGTCGGACCGGTCGACTGGCTTCTCTCGGACGTGATCTGCTATCCCGCGCGCTTGCTGACGCTGGTCCTGCGCTGGCTCGCCTCAGGCCGCGCCCGCAATTTCCTCTGCACGATCAAGTTCCAGGGCGCCACCGACCATGCGACGGCACGCGCCTTCGCCGCGTTCCCGGGTGCGCGGCTCATGCATCTCGGCGTGAACAAGCACGAGCTGACCTGGGCGCTGCTGCGCTGAGACGGCTTCAGGCTTCGTCTTCAGGCGCTTCGAGATCGGCCTTGAGCAGCTCGTAGACGGCCGCCACCCGCGCGGTCATCGGCTTGGCGAGATCGCCGCCGAGATGATCGTCGGCCGTCAGCCAGTGATAGGCCTCGCTCACCTCTGCGGCCGTCGCCCGCGTGGCGAGGATGTCGAGCACGAGCCGCTCCTCGGCAGTGCCAATGACGTCGGTGACGTCGCGGGCCGTGGCCGGGCGATCGGTCGAGAGTGCGGTCTTGGGCATGGCTCACCCCGTCCCATGCGACCCCTAGGGAACGCCTCCCGTGCGGCCCCGTTCGGGCGATCAGTCCCACCCCGTCGCGCCCGGCAGATGCCGGCGCGCCCGTGCCGTCTCCTCCGGCTTCAGCCCGTTCGCGTCCGCGAAGGCGATGAGCAGCCGCTCGTCCGAGAGCAGGTGATCCAAGACGCCGCCCAGCAGCACCGGATCGGATGCGCGAGCCCGCAGCTCGGCCGGGCCCATCCCGCTCAGCGCCAGGAAGCGCCCCAGCCGCTCGGGATCTTCGGCCAGGAACGCCAGAGCGCGCAGCGCAAGCGCCTCGGCGGCCTCATGTTCGGTCGTCGCATCGCGGAGAGTCATGCCGTGCCTCGTGCCGTGACCAGGGTCGTGCTCGTCATCCTCAGCACAAGATAGCCCGCGATGCCGGACAGCGCCGAGCCTGCGAGCACGCCCAGCCGCACCGGCGCGGCATAGGAGGCAAGCTCGAAGGCCAGCGTGCCGATGAAGAGGCTCATGGTGAAGCCGATCCCGGCCAACATGCAGGTGCCGTAGAGCATGGGCCAATCCGCGCCGTCGGGCATGCGCGCCCAGCCCGCCCGGATCGCGAGCCAGGCCGCCCCGAAGGCGCCGAGCTGCTTGCCGAGGAAGAGGCCCAGCGCGATCCCGAGCGGCACACCCGCGAACAGATCCGCAGCCGCGATGCCGGAGAAGGATACGCCTGCGTTCGCGAAGGCGAAGGCCGGCATAACCAGATAGGCGACCCATGGATGGAGCAGATGCTCCAGCTCGCGCAAGGGCGATTGGCCGGCCGCGTCCTCCCTCGCCGGTATGGCCAGCGCAACCGCCACCCCGGCCAGCGTGGCGTGCACTCCCGATTTGAGCACGAACAGCCAGAGCGCGATGCCCAGCAGCATGTAAGGGGCTTGGCGCCTGACGCCCGCCCGGTTGAGCGCGAGCAGGCAGACCATCACGCCCCCGGCGAGCCCCAGCGACCACAGCGACAGCGCGCCCGAATAGAAGACGGCGATGATGGCGATCGCGCCGAGATCGTCGATGATGGCCAGCGCCACCAGGAACACCTTCAATGACGCCGGGACGCGCGTGCCGAGCAGCGCGAGGACTCCGAGCGCGAAGGCGATATCCGTGGCTGCAGGGATCGCCCAGCCATGCAGCGCCACGGGATCCTCGAGATTCACGGCCGCATAGATCAGCGCCGGCACGGCCATGCCCCCCAGCGCGGCCAAGCACGGCAGCGCGGCCTGCGCCCGGGTGGAGAGCTCCCCCTCGATCAGCTCGCGCTTGATTTCCAGCCCGACCAGCAGGAAGAAGATCGCCATCAGCCCGTCATTGATCCAAAGCAGCAGCGGCTTCTGCAGCGCCAGGGAGCCGAGCCGCGCCCCGACCGGCAGGTCGAGCAGGGCTCCGTAAAGCCCGGCGAGCGGCGAGTTCGCTGCCACCAACGCGATGGCCGCCGCGGCCATCAGGATCGCGCCCGAGGCGGCCTCGGTCCGGATGAAGAGGAGGAGGGAGGTGTGCAGGCGGGGGATCACGGGCAAAACAGCGGCCTCAGCAGAGGGGTGGGGTCCGACCAGCCCTATCTAGCCGGCATCCACGCACATCCAACCTGCAATCGAGAGCTGCCGCACGCTTTTTGCAACGCGACATGGTCAGGGAGTGTTGCCGCATTGCGGAGGAAGACTGTTACCCAGCCCTAAACCTTTGAGTAACGAAACTTAAGGACGTTCCTTGCTACGCTTGTTTCGGTCGCGGGCTGCGGCTATAGTGCGACGTGCTGCGGTGCAGTAACACTTTCGGTCGGGTGCCATGAACCAGATGTCCCCATCGAGCGGCCAGCCGGGCGGTCTCGACGGCTATTTCCTCGAGGATCTCCAGGCGGGGATGTCGGCCTCTTATGCTCGCACCGTCACGGAAGCGGACGTGATCTTGTTCGCGGGCGTCTCGGGCGATCAGAATCCGGTCCATCTCAATCAGGAGTTCGCCGAAGCGACCCGCTTCAAGGGCCGCATCGCGCACGGCATGCTGACGGCCAGCTTCATCTCGACCGTGCTTGGCAACAAGCTGCCTGGCCCTGGCTGCATCTATGTCAGCCAGAACCTCAAATTCAAGGCGCCGGTGCGGGCGGGCGATACCGTCCATACCCGCGTGCTCG
>Ga0247825_10003673_pt1 | contig 10108 bp, 11 predicted proteins | sample 13C_Vanillin_Day_FD_194413 | JGI IMG/M metagenome (GOLD analysis project Ga0247825, IMG submission 194413) | Soil microbial communities from agricultural site in Penn Yan, New York, United States - 13C_Vanillin_Day48 | ecosystem: Environmental > Terrestrial > Soil > Agricultural land | place...
GTCCTACACAACAGCGCGATGCAGTTACGATTGGGAACAGTGGAAGACTCCAGCCTCGCGGACTGGAAATTCACCCTCGACCACACACTGACCGTTCCCTTCCTGGTCTCCAAACACGCCATTCCCCACCTTCGCGCACGCGGCGGCGGCAGCATCATCTTCATGGGCTCGGTGGCCGGTTCCGATATAGGGACGGGGTACCCGGGCAACCTCCCCATCATCCAGGCCTACTCGGTGGCCAAAGCTGGTGTCATCCGGTTGGCAAGCTGCCTGACGAACGAAGTGGCCAGCGCGAACATCCGGGTGAACACGATCTCACCAGGCTGTGTGGCAACCCCGAACGGCCTGCTGTTCTACGGTACGGAAGGCACCGAACAACGGCGCGTTACCTTGACACCGAATCTGATTCCGCGCCTTGGGCAACCCGAAGATATTGCCAGCGCGGCTGTCTATCTGGCCTCAGACGAGGCCTCCTGGGTTACGGGGCTCAACCTGGCCATCGATGGTGGTTCTTACGCATCCGGCGGCGCCGGCTTGGCGCGCCCGGAAGACATCGCCGCCTACGCACCCGGGATGGCCGAAATGTCCGAGGTCGACCACTGGGCTACGAGTGGGCAGCGCGTCCAACCCGGTGATACCCCTCTTCGTCAGTAACACTGGGAGGACCGTCAGGCCGGGCCAGAGTGTTGGTGTGAGCGTGCAGTATCGGCTTCTTGACCTCACTGGAACCCGGATACGAGATGTGAGACCTCATCTACTGTAACGGCCACTCGGCTTCGCCGACGTCCGCCTGGAAGAAACCGCCGACGGGAGCCTCGCGGTGGTGGGGTCGAGGAACTGCCCGAACCCGCAGGCTCCCACCGTGCTGCTCTACGCGCACTACGATGTCCAGCCACCATTGGACGACACCGCCTGGCACAACGGTGTTCGAGCTCACCGAGAAGGACGGACGTTGGTATGGACGGGGTACGGCCGACTGCAAGGCCAACGTCGCCCACATGACGGCGCTGCGCGCCCTCGACGACGAGGTGCCGGTGCCCTGAAGCTGGTTGTCGAAGGGTCGGAGGAACAGGGCACCGGCGGCCTGGAAGCCTTCGTCCCCGACCACGCCGATCTGCTGCGAGCCAACGCGATCCTCGTCTGCGACACCGGTAACGCCGCTGTCGGCTGCTGAGTGAACGCATGATGTGACTCGACGTCAGTTGCATTGCGGCCCAGTGTTATACCCCTGCCCGCAACCGTACTGCAGTTGGGTCTCACCGCTGGTGGGGTCCTCCCCGCAGGCGAGGCCGCACCGTTCGTATCCGTGGACCACACCGTCACCGTTGCGATCCTGAGACGGATCGTAGGGATAACCGGAGGTGCTGGCGCCCTGGTCGGAGTAGTTGGGGCACGCCGGGTACGTCGTCGAGTACGACCCGTCGGTAGACCACGACGCCGCCGTAATCGCAGTACTGCAAACCCAGACCCGGTCCCTGCGTGGGAAGAAGCGGATTGGTAGTCGATCTGCGAGCAGTTTTGGGGTGCGTCGTGCGCCGCGCGCCAATCGAGCGGTCTGTGGAGAGAACGTGTTTTCTCAGCTGGTCGGGACTGGCGGCGGTGGGAGCGTCGTCGTGGGTAGCGGCGCAGGGGAAGGCTCCTGCGGCGGCTGGATGGGCGGTTCCGTGGTCGGGTTGTCCGAAGGTACAGGTGGGGGCGGAGGCGGGACCACCATGATCGTGGGATCAGGGCTCGTGGACGGCAACGTCCCGGGCGGCAGCGGCGGCGTCGTCGTGGGCAGCTGCGGCAGCGGAATGGGCGGCAGTCCCGTCTGAATATCCGTGGGCAGGGTTCCCGGCAGGTGCTCGACTCCCGGCGCCGTCGTGAAACCCGGTGTCCCCGGCACGGTGGCCGGCAACTCGATGGTCTGCGTCGGCGTGTCGGTGGTGGTGGTTCCCGGCGTCGTCGTCGCCGGCGGCGTGGTGGGAGCGATCTTCTCGACCTCCGCCGTGAGCTTCGCACGCCACGCGTCGAGTTCGTTGCGCATGTCGGCGTCGCGTACCCCGCCGGCACGGTCTGCGGCGCCCTCGAGCAGGTTCTTGGCCGCCTCCGCGTCGCCCGCGGCGATCAGCCGCTCGACTTCCTGCAGCTGGGACGTGGTGTCGATCTGGGCGACGGTCGAATCGGCCTGCTGGCTGAACACGACCGACTTGACGCTCCACAGCGGATCGCCGGGTGCGGCGTTGTAGGAGAAGATGGTGGCGCCACCCATGACGACCGCGATCGCGGCGGCAGCGCCCGCGATGGGACGCAGCAAGCGGAGCTTGCCGCGGGCAGCGCTGCGTGCGGAACGGGCGTCGGAGGCGTCGATCGCCGCGATCACGTCGTCGAGCAGCGGCCCGGTCGGCATCGGCGTCGCCCCGATGTCGGCGCGCCAATTGGTCAGCAGAAGCGCGAGCTCGTACTGCTCCGGCGAATCCGTCGCGACGGGACCGCCACCGGCGATCGCGTCGATCAAAGCGTCGTCGCGGCGCACTGCCGCGACGTCCACCGGTGCGTCGTCTCCTGGGAGATCGGCATCGGGATTGCCGTTGCGCTTGATGCCCCTAGCCAAACCTCTCACCTGCCCTCGTCACTTCTTTTTCAGTTTCGCGAAGGCTCGTGTCGAGCCACGCGGACAGCTCCCGCGGTACTACCCACGGGGCCACGCCCACGGCCGTGGCCTCGGCTGACCTGCCAACCACGAGGCGGACGATCCAGATCTCCCGGTGCTTCTCCGGCAGCGTGCTCAGCAGTTCGAACATCTGCCTGCTCGCTTCCGAGTCCAGCGCCGCTGTTCGGGTCCGTCATCCGGTACTTCGGCGACGGGCGCCGACTTGTTACGGGCGGAGTCCGATGCGCGTCGGCGACCTTGTGCGCGGCGATGCCGTAGCGAATGCCATGAACGGCCGGCCTCCATCCATCGTAACGAGGCAAGGCCGTCATCACGGCGAGGCACACCTGGCGAGGCACACCTCCTGCCCCACGTCGCCCGAGGGCCGGACACCGGCGTTTCTGGGCCAAACCAAGGCGTGATCACCAACCCTCCGCAGCCCAGTGTCTTCTCTGTCGACATAGCGGGTGCCGCACAGTTGTTTGGCTTGAAATTGAACCTCCGCGGACGTGAAGTACAGCCGTCAAGAACTCGCCGCGGAGTTCCCGGGAACGGTCCCGGTCGTCCGCGCTCCACCTGACCCGCACATGAGCGGCGAAGCGTGCTACACCCGGATTTGGAATAGGTAGTTGGGGCACCCTGGCCCCCGTCGCCCCTTCACCGGAGTGTCGGCGGTGAAGGGGCGACGTGAGAGTGGGGAGGAGAATACCAACCATGAGCAGTGTCGACGACGATATCCCGCCGCCACCCGAAAGTGTCATCGAGCGCGTCGCCCCCGCATTCGGCGCCGTTATTCTCCGGGCTGAACGCGCCTCGAAGGTTGCGACCGTGGAACAAGGGGCAGCAGCCATCAAGGCCGTGAAGGTGGTCAACCTGACCCGCTGAGTCGCACGGCCTGACCAGGAAGCGGGGTGCCTCCCAGCCGGTCTAGGACGGCACGATCGATGGGTGGACGCGAAGGGCCGCGGTCGTCGGCGACCCGGACGCCGGTGCTAGTTCCGCTGATAGCGGCTGGTGCGTTCCGTCGGCCAGTTCCTGGGTAGTCATTCACATGAATGAATCTCGGCCACCTCGATTTTCGAGCGTGTTGGTGCGATCTTAGATCAGCGACGACGGCGTCATGAGAGGCGTCATGAGAGGCCTCATGCGGGAGAGTGGGTTATCAAATGCTGGGGACTATCACGTGGTTGACGTCGGTGTGGAGCCATGCACGGCAGGGCCGGTGTAGCTGATGACCACAGCCGATCTGTCGAAAGGCACCGCCCAGCGCCCGCCCGATCCGATAAACCCGTACGCGGTGATTTCGCTGGTTGCGGCCCTTTTGGGCTTGTTTCCGGTGGCGATCGTGTTCGGCATTCTCGCGTTCTGGCGGCCCGCCGGCCGAGGCATCGCGATTGCCGGTCTGGTCCTCGGGGTGCTCGAAGCCCTCGCCACTGCTGCGGTCGTGTATTCGGCGGGTACCGCGTTCGATTCGGACACCGTCTCCGAGGACGCAACGGCGTCGGAGTACTTTTCGATGCCGGCAGAGCTGCCCACCATCACCTCGCCCCCACCGAGGACCGCGGCGCCGGCGACGACCGTGGACGAGACCACCTCGGTCGAGGAGACCGAGGCCGCAGAGCCTGCAGAACCTGCGCCGGTGGTCAATGGGGACTGCGATCCGTCAGTCGACAACCATGCGACCGCTGCGGACGGGACGTTCCTCAAGTGCACCTACGCCGGATCCAGCCGGGCCCACTGGGTTCGGTCTGTACCGATCATCGGGACGGCATCAGAGGGTGATTCGTGCGATCCCTCCGTGACCGGTATCGCCGTCTCACCCGAAGGCCAGGACCTCTTCTGCGTAACGAACTCACGGACCGGCGGCGGAACATGGGCACCAGGCCCGTAGCGTCGCCGCGAGCCCTATGCGATGAGTAGTGGGATAGTACGCGGCCGTGACGACCCTGGACGGTCGCTCATCCACAGTGCACCGATGGGACTGGATAGCAGGTACCGCCGAGAGCGGAACCCGCGGGGGCGCAGCATGGGCGTTGTATGTCCTGGTGGCGATAATCGATCGGCAGCAGCGGATCGAGGGTCTGACCATGCCGGCCGTGCGACTGGGTGCGCTGATTCGTGCCCTCGTACGCGAGCCCATGACCGGTCGGTAACCGATCTGCTCGGACGTGGCTGTGTGGAGGGCGCACTGGCACTTCCCGCCGCGCTTTGGAGGTCTCGGCGTACTTCGAGTGCACGGCGACGAGGGGCCGAAGTCGCCGTCGACCGTCAGGGCTCGTGTTAGCCACGGGGAGCATCATTCCGCGACGGAGTTCGGCTGCGGGCCGTGTGTGCCGAGCACGCGGTTCCGGGGTGGCTACATCATGGGTCGACTTCACCTCGTCGGTAGTGTCATTCATGTAAATGACAGCAACCGCGCGGCGTGGGCCGACTCGCTGATGCCCTGCGGACACGCCGGTGGCACGGTGTTTGCCCGGTGGTGACCGAACACGAAACGGACCGGTTAGTATCCGCATTTGGTGGCCGGACACCGGGAACCGGTTTTCGGCTTGATCCGGCTGCGCAGGGAGGAACGGTTCGGGGTCAGACGTGGGTGGTGTGTGGTGGAGTTTCCGTTGCTATCGAAGGGGCAGAACTGGCGTTGCCCGCTGATGTGGATCGCATTCGTCGACGCCGTGATCGGGTGTGATGGATTCCTCGGCCGACCAGTCCGCGCGGATCCTGAACGACACGGACCTCGTACACAAGTTTGCTCGGGGAACTGCTACCCGGGATCTATCGGCGCTTCGCAAGATTGGAATCGAATTGGGAACGACAGTTGGACCGTGGAGCCTCGGTGTGCTCAGAGGCCTCGCCGCGGTCCTGGCCGAGACTGAGACAGGTCTAACCGGACGTGAAATCGGAAGCTTGCTCGCGCGGCTCAACATGGAGGACCCGCTGTCTGGCGCCACCAAGCGGGATCGGCTTGCCGAAGCCTTCATTCGCAGACAGAGACAGGATGGATGCGCGACCCGGATCGTCACCTTCATCGTGCATGTCATGGAACCGGTGAGCTATCGAGACCGCCCCGAGCTGTTCGACCTTCGTCGGGATAGCGTGAACGAACGCCTCGCATTTGTCGGACTGCAGGTTACCAACAAAGGTCAGGTGGCTCGAGGCGAAATCGCCGAAACGCTCGACGAGGCCACGAAGATCGCCACATCGCTACGCGACGAACTTCGGCGCCGTCGAGTTCATCCACGGGTGCTGGAGTACACCTCACTCGAGGTGCTCAAGAAGAATAACTTCCACGCCTGTTTGGAAGCCTGCAAGAGCGTGTTCGATCAGCTTCGGGATCTGACTGGTCTTACTGGTGACGGAGCCAAGCTGGTCGACGCGTGTTTGAGTCTGGGCAAATCGGGCGTACCGATGCTGGCAATCAATGAACTCGTCAGCGTGACAGAACGCGACGAACAAACTGGACTGGCGAATCTTGTCAAGGGGCTCAACGGGCTCTTCCGGAATCCGGTGGCCCACGATCCTCGCCTGAAGAGGGAAATCTCCAACGATGAACTCCTCGACATCATGACGACCGTCTCTATGGAGCATCGTCGGCTCGACGACGCTCGACGGATGTCGTCGTGACATCCCCCCACCACCCTTCGGCAGAAAGTGACGAATGAGGCTGACCCGTCTGCAAGTCCATAACCACAGCCGTCTCGTGGATCTTGAGATCGAAGTGAGAGATCACCTTGTTCTCGTCGGGGCGAACGACGTCGGGAAGTCCTCGCTGCTGCGATGCCTAGACCTCCTACTGGGGGCGAGTGCAGCGCAACTCTACTCGCATATCTCATTAGAAGACTTTCGTGATCGAGAACAGCCGCTAGTCATCGAGGTCGATCTCACAGGGTTCACCGACCACGACAAGGCCTTGTTTCCGGACGAAATCACAATCGACCCTGCTGGCGGGAAGCCGACCCTTAAGATCCGACTCGCAGCCGTCATCGACTCCACCGAGACGCTCTCAGTGGATCGCTCGGCTCCAGGAGGCGGCACAGGACGCCAGCTCTCCCGCGATCAATTGGCCGGGCTCGGATGGAAGTTCCTCAGCGCGATCGCCCAGACTCGGGACCTGCGCGAAGGCCGCAAGTCCGCGCTCGACGATCTCCTCCAGGCCGTAGAGCTTGGTCCCGAGCAGGCAGAGTTCGACGCCATCACAACGTCGTTGACCTCGAAGCTGAAGACCTCCGCCGTGCTATCCACTCTGCGAAGCGAGTTAGCGAGTCAGCTTTCCCGTGCCCTGCCGGAACGAGTTGAGAAGGACAATCTCGCCTTTGTCCCTGGTTCCGCCGCTGACAATGATGTACTCGGTGATGTCCGGTTAGAGGTTCATAAGAACGGCACATCGCAGAGCGTATCGGCACAATCGGACGGAACCAGAGCCCTCTATGCTATCGCCCTATATGACCTCATGAGTGTGGGCGCGAACATGGTTGGCATCGATGAACCGGAGGTCCACCTGCACCCGACCAGTCAGCGAAGTCTTGCCCGCCTTCTGCAAATGAGCCCAAATCAGAAGATCATGGCAACCCACTCTGCGGACATCGTCGGCGCTTTCGATCCAGACTCCATCGTGGTCGTCCGCGTCGGCGGGAGCGTCGTGCAGCCGACTGGAGGATTCCTCTCGGCAGACGAAAAGCTAAGCGTGCATTGGTGGGTACGCGACAAACTCGAACCTCTGACCTCACGCAGGGTCGTTGCGGTTGAGGGCATTTCCGACCGCATCATTCTTGAGCGAGTAGCAGACCTTACCGACCGCAACCTCGATCGGCTCGGCGTATCCATCATCGAAACAGGTGGCGCTGGTGACATGGGAGCCGTCGAAAAACTCTTCGGCTCGACAGGGTTCAAGATCCCGCTCTCGATGCTCATCGACGAGGACGCAGAGAGCGCGACTGCAAGCAAGTTAGGAGTTCCCACTGCTGACTTGAGCCGGCACTCGGTCTGGGTCTCCCGGGCGGACCTCGAAGATGAGTATGTCAATGCGCTCGGAGTTGCTGTCGTATGGCCCGCTCTGCAAGCATCCAGTCTTTTCAACACCAATGAACTCGCGAACTGTCATCCGACAGGCCCGGGCGGCACGTACCTCGATAAGGACGTGGCTACGTTCTGCCGGAGGAAGAAATCCAAGGTGAAGGCCGCGATGGTTGTCGCCCCCTTGCTCGATGCTGGCACAGCTTCCCGAGTTGTAAGTGTTGACGGATTACTGAACGAGATCGTGGGCCCCTGAGATGCTCGCTCCAACACTTGCTCAGCGGCAGATCCGCGACTTCAACGGCCTCAGCCTGCTTGCAATTGCGCCCGCGGGATGCGGTAAGACCGAGGCACTCGCTTTGCGAATTCAGGGCCTACTCACGCGCGGCGAAGTTGTTCCGCCGCGGAAGATCTTGGTTACGACCTTCTCCAACCGTGCGCGCGACAACATCCGTGAACGGTTGCAGGCTCACACACACCCCGCTCAACTGCGTGATCGCGTGACCGTGGCGAACTTCCACGGTCTTGCCGCCCGTATCGTCCGTGCGCACGCAACAGTCGTCGGATTGGATCCGTCGGCGAATCTTCCCGAGAGCGACTGGGTTGGTGAGCAATGCAGGCGGCTCGGTCTTCAGTTCAAGGCTATCGGCGTCATCCAGAATGTTCTTCGCGAGGCCAAGCAGGAGCCACTTGACGACGGAGAGGTCGAACAACGGCTCGTCGCAACCGGCAACGTCAACGCCCTCAACATCGAGAGGCAGCGCCGCCAAGAGAACAGGCTGACCTACGACGATCTAACCCGGCTCGCGGAACTCATCCTCCAGAGTGATGGCGTTGCGGACCTGTACCGCAATCACTTCGCCGCCGTCGTGGTCGACGAGTTCCAAGACCTCACACCGCAGCAACTCCGAATCATCAACCGAATCGGTTATCAGAAGACCACGTACGCTGGAGACGTAGCTCAAGGCATCTACGGCTTTGCCGGCGCTCGCCCGACCGAGATTGACAAAGCGGTTCGAGTTGAGTGCAGTTCGGTCTTCGAGTTCTCAGACTCGCACCGTTCCTCTCCAGCGGTCCTAGGCATGGTCAACTCGCTCACGTCCCTGACCGGCGGCCAGCAACTGAACAGCGCTGCACCAGGATCCTGGCCCAGCGGAGGCCTTTCCGGACTCGTCGCCTTCGCGACCGCCGTCGAGGAAGCGGACTGGGCAATGCAGTTTTCGAGGTATGTACTCGACCGTGCCCCTCTCCAGAGGATTGGCATAGTTGCGCGGATTGCGTCTCGTCGACGTTTTGTCGACGAGGCAATCGCAGCAAGCGGCCTGACATTCCACCGCTGGGACGATGGAGTTCTCGATACGGATACCGCGAAGCTCATGAAAGGTATGTTGGCTCAGCTGGACACCGCGGAGCTCGCCAAGTCGAGCGACCCACTCGGTTTTCTGCGGGTCGCCGCGAACCTTGAAGCAGTACAGGATCCAGGTGTGCGCGAGGCGCTTGCCGGAGCATTAACGTGGTGCAATGATCTCCTGGCAGAGGGGCACAGTCCCGCCGCCATTAAGTCCAGAATCCGTATAGGTGACAACGACACCCTCATCACGGTGCCCGGTGTTCACCTTCTTACCGGACATGTGGGTAAGGGTCAGCAGTTTGACTGGGTGATCGTTATCGGGGCCGAGGAAGGCAGCATTCCAGACTTCCGCGCAACCTCGGTGGAGGACCTTACCGAGGAGGCCCGCATACTGTCCGTGATGATCTCGCGTGCACGACACGGTGTCATCGTCATGCACGCACAATCGGTGCCGGCAGCGTCGAGTGGCGTGGCTTACTCAAAACAAGGTTCGCGGTTCTTATCAGCACTTCAGAGGTCAAACCCAATCGACTCGCAGGGGGTTGTCGAATGGGTCCAGACTGCGGACTGGGATGCGGTCGCAGTCCGATGACAGCGGAGCACGCGCGTGACAGGTGCGCTGGAGACCTGTTTGTCGGTGAGCGGATCCGGGGGTCCGAGGCCATGAGGAAGCTCAGCGAGCGCCTGTCGGTGGCACTGAGACCAGCACAGGACACCATGGACTCTCGCTGGCGGCGGCGCGCGATTGGCTTCTCACCACGTGGGAGTAATCTGGGCTTTCTGCCGGTCGGTTTCCGTTGGAAGTTGGTGTACATCGAGGATGCGTTTCTGGCGGTGCGCGTCGTCATTGCTACGAGACGGTGACGACGTTCGCTGAAAATGCTCACCCGTGTGGCATGCGCCCACAAACGTGGGCGAGATACCTGGGGTGCTGAACGCCCTTCTGAGAGTGGTGGGCCCGGATCGGGACCTTGGGCGACGAACCGGAGCCGCTAACCTCTGGGTGGCCTGCCTGGGGTCTGGAAACGGCGCTGCGCTGCCTGCGGGACGTGGGCCGCACGAAGGCGACGAAGTTGATTGCCCGCAAAATTTTGGGTACCACGCGAGCGCAA
>Ga0247825_10003675_pt1 | contig 10107 bp, 11 predicted proteins | sample 13C_Vanillin_Day_FD_194413 | JGI IMG/M metagenome (GOLD analysis project Ga0247825, IMG submission 194413) | Soil microbial communities from agricultural site in Penn Yan, New York, United States - 13C_Vanillin_Day48 | ecosystem: Environmental > Terrestrial > Soil > Agricultural land | place...
GGCCGCCCTGGAGCACGAGGTCGCCGTGACCAGCGTGACGCGCCTGGGCGACGCCCTGCGCGTCGCCGGCCCCGACGGCGCGGCGCTCGACGCATTGCTGGCGCGCCACGGCGCCCCGGCCGAGCCCACGCCGCCGACGCTGGAGGATGTCTTCATCCAGCTGTCGCGCCAGGCGGCGGACAACATGGCCTGACCCGTGCTGAGCGACGTCTTCAGCCTCGGCCGCCTCTACGCCATCATGGCCAAGGAGTTCGTGCAGCTGCGGCGCGACCGGCTCACGTTCGCGATGATGGTCGGCATCCCGGTCATCCAGATGACGCTCTTCGGCTTCGCCATCAACGGCGACCCGCGGTCGCTGCCCACCGCCGTCGTGGCGCACGAGCAGGGGCCGTTCACGCGCAGCCTCGTGCGCGCCCTCGAGAACACCGGCTACTTCCGCGTCGTCGACGCCACGCTGGGCGAGGCCGAGGCCGAGCGCGCACTCGCGCAGGGCGACGTGCAGTTCGTCCTCACCGTGCCGGCCGGCTTCGCGCGCGCGCTCCAGCGCGGCGAGCGCCCGGCGCTGCTGCTCGAGGCCGACGCCACCGACCCGGCCGCCACCGGCAATGCCATCGGCGCGGTGCAGCAACTGGCCGCCCGCGCGCTGCGCCACGACCTCGTCGGCCCGCTTGCCGCGCCGGACGCCCCGCCGCCCTTCGAGTGGCGCATCCAGCGGCGCTACAACCCCGAAGGCATCACCCAGTACAACGTGGTGCCCGGATTGATGGGCGTCATCCTCACGATGACGATGATCATGATGACGGCGCTGGCCGTCACGCGCGAGGTCGAGCGCGGCACCATGGAGAACCTGCTCGCCACGCCGGTGCGCCCGCTCGAGGTGATGGTCGGCAAGATCGTGCCCTACATCGCCATCGGCCTCGTGCAGGTGGTCATCATCCTGCTCGCGGCGAAGTTCGTCTTCAGCGTGCCGTTCGCCGGCTCGATCGCGCTGCTGATGCTCGGCGTGCTGGCATTCATCGCCGCCAGCCTCACCGTCGGCATCACGATCTCCAGCGTCGCGCGCAGCCAGATGCAGGCCATGCAGATGACCTTCTTCTTCTTCCTGCCCTCGCTCCTGCTGTCGGGCTTCATGTTCCCGTTCCGCGGCATGCCGGGCTGGGCGCAATGGCTCGGCCAGGTGCTGCCGCTCACGCACTTCCTGCGCTACATCCGCGGCGTCATGCTCAAGGGCAACGCCGCCGCCGAGTTGTGGCCCCACCTGTGGCCGGTGCTGCTCTTCACCGCCGTGGTGCTCGCCGTCGGCCTGAAGCGCTTCCGCCGCACGCTCGACTAAACTGCGCCGCCCATGCGCTCCCTCGGCCACGTCACGCCCCGATCCCTCTCGTTCGCCGAGCCGCTGCGGCTGAAGAGCGGCGCGTCGCTGGCCGGCTACACGCTGGTCTACGAGACCTACGGCACGCTGAACGCCGATCGCAGCAACGCCGTGCTGGTATGCCACGCGCTCAACGCGTCGCATCACGTGGCGGGCACCTATGAAGGGCGCGACGCCAGCGAGGGCTGGTGGGACAACCTGGTCGGCCCGGGCAAGCCGCTGGACACCGACCGCTTCTTCGTCATCGGCGTCAACAACTTCGGCTCGTGCTTCGGCTCCACCGGCCCCATGCACGCGAATCCAGCCACCGGTAAACCCTACGGCGCAGATTTCCCGGTCGTCACGGTGGAAGACTGGGTCGACGCCCAGGCGCGCCTGCTCGACGCGGTGGGCATCGAGCGCCTGGCCGGCGTGCTCGGCGGCAGCCTGGGCGGCATGCAGGCACTGAGCTGGTCGCTGCGCTACCCGCACCGCGTGCGGCACTGCATCGCCGTGGCCACGGCCCCGAACCTCTCCGCGCAGAATATCGCCTTCAACGAGGTGGCCCGGCGCGCCATCGTCACCGACCCCGATTTCCACGGCGGCCACTACTACGAGCACGGCGTGCTGCCGCGCCGGGGCCTGCGCGTAGCGCGGATGATCGGCCACATCACGTATTTGTCCGACAACTCCATGGAGGAGAAGTTCGGCCGCGAGCTGCGCGCCGCCGAGCTCGGCTACACCACCCTGGACATCGAGTTCCAGATCGAGAGCTACCTGCGCTACCAGGGCGACAAGTTCAGCGAATACTTCGACGCCAACACCTACTTGCTCATCACCCGCGCGCTCGACTATTTCGATCCGGCGGCCGCCCACGACGGCGACCTCGCCCGGGCGTTCGCGCCGGCCACCGCAAAGTTCCTCCTCGTGAGCTTCACCACCGACTGGCGCTTCTCCCCCGCCCGTTCGCGCGAGATCGTGAAGGCGCTGGTCGACAACCAGCACGACGTCACCTACGCCGAGATCGCCGCGCCGCACGGCCACGACGCCTTCCTGCTGGAAGACCCGCGCTACCACGCGGTGCTGCGCGCATATTTCAACAACATCGCCGACGAGCGACCTGAGCCGGCGCCGGGCCGCCCCAAGGCGGCGAGCGCCCCCTCGGGGGGCAGCGAGCCTGCGAGCGTGGGGGCTCCATGACGCCGGCGCCGGGCCGCCCCAAGGCGGCGAGCGGCCCCCTCGGGGGGCAGCGAGCCTGCGAGCGTGGGGGCTCCATGGACGCCGGCGCCGGGCCGCCCCAAGGCGGCGAGCGCCCCCTCGGGGGGCAGCGAGCCTGCGAGCGTGGGGGCTCCATGACGCCGGCGCCGGGCCGCCCCAAGGCGGCGAGCGCCCCCTCGGGGGGCAGCGAGCCTGCGAGCGTGGGGGCTCCATGAGCGATCGCGCCGACATCGAGGCCATCGCGCGGCTCGTTCCCGAGGGCAGCCGCGTGCTGGACCTGGGGTGCGGCGACGGCGCCCTGCTCGAGCACCTGCGCGACCGTCGGCGCTGCCGCGGCTTCGGCATCGAGATCGACGATGCCAAGGTCGCCGCCTGCGTGCGCCGTCGCGTCCAGGTGCTGCAGCTGAACCTCGAGGAGGGGCTCGCCCTGTTCGAGGACCGCAGCTTCGACGTCGTGCTCCAGCTCGACACGCTGCAGCACCTGCGCAACACCGAAGACATGCTGCGCGAGACGGCGCGGGTCGGCCGCCTCGGCGTCGTCAGCTTCCCGAACTTCGCGCACTGGCCCAACCGCCTGCGCGTCGCCTCCGGCCGCATGCCGGTCACCAAGGCGCTGCCGTACCAGTGGTACGACACGCCCAACATCCGCGTCGGCACCTACGCCGACTTCGAGGTGCTCGCCCGCAAGAACGGCCTCGAGGTGCTCGAAAGCTTCGGCCTGCAAGACGGCAAGGTGGTGAAAAGCTGGCCAAACCTGCTCGCAAGCGTCGCCGTCTTCAAGTTCGAGCGGGCGTCCCCATAGCCGCCCGACGGGCGGCCTCGTCATCCATGCTGGAGCCCCCTCATGGAGGGGGCGCGGGGGAGCCGTAGGTTCACTGCGCAGCAGGTTCTAGGCGACAGCCTAGAACTTGCTGCGGTAATAGAACATCGGGCGGCCCTTGCGGATCTTCAGCGTCAGCCGGCTGTCCCCGCTGAGTTGCATCCCGACCGCGCCCAGCTCCGCAAAGCTCTTGCTGCGGGGGGCGGCGAACTGCATTTCCACGCGGGTGGTCACCGCCGGCCGCTCCTCGTCCTCGCCGGACAGCGCACGCCAGGCCGCCACGTCGACGCGGTGGCGCGCGTTCACCGTCGAACGCCAGCGCACGCCGACGTCCATCGATGCCGAAGCCTGCTCGCCCAGCCGCGGCACCGTCGCCGGGCGGTCGAGCGTCGAGCCGAGTGCGACGCCGAACGCGTTCGATCCGCGCTCCGCCCAGCCCACCGCCTCCACCCGGGGCCCCAGGTCGGGGCCGTCGAGCCGCACGAGCGTGTGGCCGCTCAGCTCGAAGCGGGAGTTCACCGACGCGGCGACCTCCACCGGCGTTTCCTGGCCGGAAGCCAGGCCCGATGCGGACGCCGTGATGAACGCTGCGCCCCAATGCACCAGGAAGCGGGTGCCGGAGGGCCGTTGGAGCATGATGTTCATGCGCAGCGTCGAGGAGAGTGGTGGCACGAGTTTGTTGGCAATCACCTTGCCTTGTCTGTCCGTCAGCGAACGATAGTCCTGTCAGGCGTAGCTGACACCGTCCGCCGTGCCCCCACCACCACCCGTTCCGGGGGGGCGCCGCACCCTACACTGCGCGGCGATGCAAACCCTGCGCACCGACGACGGTCTCTCCCTGCAACTCCAGCGCTGGCGGGCAGCCGGCGAGGCGCGCGGCACGGTGCTGATCGTCCACGGGCTCGGCGAGCACATCGGCCGCTACGACCACGTCGCCCGCCAGCTCAACGAGTGGGGATGGCACGTCGCCGGGGCCGACCAGCGCGGCCACGGCACCTCCGGCGGCGCGCGAGGCGGGCTGTCGAGCGACGACGACCTGCTGCGCGACCTGGCCCTCGTGATCGACGTCGCGCGGCCGTCGGCCGACGGCCCGCTGGTGCTGCTGGGCCACAGCATGGGCGGCATGGTCGCCGGGCGGTTCGTCGCCGAGGGCCTGGCCGAGGCGCCGGCGGACTGGTGGCGCGAGGTGGATGCGCTGGTCCTGTCGTCGCCGGCGCTCGCCGCGGACACCAGCGTCGTGCAGCAGACTCTGCTGGCCACCATCGGGCGCGCCGCGCCGGACCGCCCGGTGAACAACGGCCTGAAGCCGGCCTGGATCAGCCGCGACCCGGCCGTCGTGCAAGCCTACCGCGCCGACCCGCTGGTGCACGACCGCCTCACGCCGCGCCTGGCCCGCTTCGTCCTGGACGGCGGCGCGCTGGTGCGCGAGCGGGCCTCGCGCTGGCGCACCCCCACGCTGCTGATGTGGGCCGGCGCCGATCGCTGCGTGGCGCCGCGCGGCAGCGCCGAGTTCGCCGGCGCGGCGCCGGCGGGCGTCGTCACCTGCCGCGAGTGGCCCGGCCTCGCGCACGAGATCTTCAACGAGCCCGAGCAGGTCGAGGTGCTCGCCGAGCTCGGCCGGTGGCTCGCGAGCAGGGGTCACTGAGGGGGGCGTAAACTGCCCGCCTTCGTCACGGAGCCACAAGCACCATGAACGCGCCCGAACGCCTGAACCATCCCGATTCCAAGGCCCTGCAATCCTTCGTGGACCGCCTCTGGGACGACGAGATCGTCCCCGCGCTCACCCACTACATCGCGATCCCGGCCAAGAGCCCGATGTTCGATGCAGACTGGCAGGCCCACGGCCACATCGATCGCGTGGTGCGCGATGCCGCGGCCTGGGTCGAGGGCAAGAAGCTCGCCGGCCTGAAGCTCGAAGTGCTGCGCCTGCCCGGGCGCACGCCCGTGATCTTCTTCGACGTGCCGGCCACGCGCGCCGCAAGCGACGACACCGTCGTGCTCTACGGCCACCTCGACAAGCAGCCCGAGTTCAGCGGCTGGCGCAGCGACCTCGGCCCCTGGACGCCCAAGCTGGAGAACGGCCTGCTGTACGGCCGCGGCGGCGCCGACGACGGCTACGCCGTGTACGCGTCGATTGCCGCGCTGCTCGCGCTGGATGCGCAGGGCGTGTCGCGCCCGCGCTGCGTCGGCCTCATCGAGACCAGCGAGGAGAGCGGCTCGATCGACCTGCCGGCCTACATCGACGTCCTGAAGCCGCGGCTGGGCAACCCGAGCCTCGTCGTCTGTCTCGACTCCGGCGCCGGCAACTACGACCAGCTCTGGCTCACGACCAACCTGCGCGGCAACGTCACGGGCACGCTGAAGGTCGAGATCCTCACCGAAGGCGTGCACTCCGGCGACGCGAGCGGCGTGGTGCCGTCGAGCTTCCGCATCCTGCGCCAGGTGCTCGACCGCCTCGAAGACAGCGCCACCGGCCGCCTGCTGCCCGAGGCGTTCCACTGCGAGATCCCCGGCCTGCGCATCGAGGAGGCGCGCGCCGCCGCGAAGATCCTCGGCGACGAGGTCTGGAAGCGCTTCCCGTGGGCCTGCGGCGCCGACGGCGCGAGCACGCTGCCGACGACCACCGATCCGGTCGAGGCGCTGGTCAACCGCACCTGGCGGCCCACGCTGTCGATCACCGGCGTCGACGGCATGCCCGCCTTGAAGGACGCCGGCAACGTGCTGCGCCCGTACACCGCGTTCAAGCTGTCGCTGCGCCTGCCGCCGCTGGTGGACGGCAACGATGCCGCGGTGAAGCTCAAGGCCCTGCTCGAGGACAATGCGCCCTACAACGCGAAGGTCACCTTCGCGCCGGACGGCCGCATGGGCGCCTGGGGCGCCACCGGCTGGAACGCCCCGGCGCTGGCGCCCTGGCTTGCGGATGCGCTGGACACCGCGTCACGCGAGCACTATGGCGCGCCGGTCGGCTTCATCGGCCAGGGCGGCACCATCCCGCTCATGAGCCTGCTGCAGCAGGGCTTCCCGGCCGCGCAGATGATGGTGTGCGGGGTGCTCGGGCCGAAGAGCAATGCCCACGGCCCGAACGAGTTCCTGCACGTGCCCTACGGAAAGCGCCTCACGGCGTCCGTAGCGCAGGTGATCGCGAGAGTTTGAACCCCCCGAAGCGCCTTCGGCGCCTCCCCCCGGGGGGCGCCACCGGCGGACCGGCGGAGCCGGATCCGCGGTGGCCGCTTGATGTTGCACCGGGCTTCGCCGGTGCACTTGCGGCGAAGGGCAGACGGATCACGCGCCGACGTTGTACGCGCCGGTGGCGAAGCGGGTCGCGCTGCCGCGGGCCTCGGCGCGCACTTCGTCGCGGCTCCTCACCGACTGCGTGTCGGCGAACACGGTGGCTTCGCCGGCGAGCATGATGGCCCGGTCCGCGCTCTTCGCTTCGGCCTGCACTTCGGCGCGGCTCTTCGTCGAGGCCACCTTCATCCACGCGTCCGACGTCGCTTCCTGAGCGATGGCGGCGTTGGCGCCGAGGAAGGCAAGGGCGGAAACGGCGATCACTTGCTTGGCATTCATTTCAGGACTCCAGAAGGTTCGTTGATGGGGTGACTCAACTCTAGGCAGCAACGTTCGATAGAAAAATGGCGTGGCGCACAATGGGACGTTGCGAAACGCGGAACAATCCGGGGAGCAATCGGGGCGTCCATGGACCAGCTGAAATCGATGCGCACCTTCCTGCGCGTGATCGACGAAGGCAGCTTCGCCGGCGCCGCGCGCGCGATGGACACCGCCCCTGCAGTCGTCACGCGCGCCATCGCCGATCTCGAAGAGCACCTCGGCACGCGGCTCATCAACCGCACCACGCGACGCATCGCGCTCACCGAGATCGGCGAGCGCTACCTGGAGCGTTCGCGCGCCATCCTGGCCGATATCGACGATGCCGCGGCGCTCGCGAGCGCCGCGCATGCCGAGCCGCGCGGGCACGTGCGCCTGCGCTGCGCGCCGGCCTTCGCGGTGCACCAGCTCGCCAAGCGCCTGCCGCGCTTCCATGCGGCCTATCCGCAGGTCACGATCGAGATCACCGCATTCGGCCCCGTCGACACCATCGACGAGAGCCACGACGTCACGATCATCGTGCGCCAGCAGGATCTCGAGGGTGAGTTCGTCGCACGTCGCCTCGCGCGCTCGGAGGTCGTCACCTGTGCATCGCCGGAATACCTCGACCTCCGCGGGCGCCCGCGCGAGCCGCAGGATCTCGTCGGCCACGACGCGCTGATCCCCCCGCTGTCGGAAGTGCAGCGCGGCGTCGCGTTCCACCGCGGCGTCCCGGGCGACAACATGCGCGGCGGCGAGACGGTCACGGTCTCGCCCGGCCGGCCGGTGCTCAGCAGCGCCAGCCTCGACCTGAACTACGCCTGCGCGCTCGCCGGCCTCGGCATCGCGGGGCTGCCGTCGTTCATGGCGGAAGACGCGCTGCTCGAGCAAGCTCTCGAACGCGTGCTGCCGCAGTGGCGCCTGTTCGTCTTCACCATCTGGGCCTGCATGCCCACGCGCAAGCACGTGCCCGCGAGCACGCGCGCGTTCATGGATTTCCTGCTCGCCGAGTTCGGCGGCGAGGACGCTGACCCCTGGCTCGTCGCCGCAGGCTGCGCCACCGGCCTGGTTCCCGCTTGAAATGAACCCCCCCGAAGCGCCTTCGGCGCCTCCCCCCAAGGGGGCGCAACCAGCGGACCGGCGGAGCCGGATCCGCGGTTGCCGCTTGGTGGAAGCGGTTCATGCGTCAAGGCTCGACGAGCTGCGGCATCACGAGGGCATGCAGCTCGTGCACCGTCCGCTTCGGCCGGATGCCCGGCGGCAGGTGCGGAGCGACGTGCTCCGCGTAGAAGCGGTCGGATTCCGCCTTCGAGCGCCACAGCTCGATCACGCGCCAGCCGCCTTCGACGGCGTGGCTCGCGTGGGCGACGAAGCCGGGCGCCGCCCGGACGCTAGGCTCGAGGAACCGAAGCATGCCGTCGTAGCCTTGTTCGGTCTGCCCCGCGACCTCTGCAATCATCATCACTGCCATGACGCTCTCCTGCGTGATCCGGTCGAGCCGATGCTGATCCCGCGCGGAAGGCGTGTCGATTCGGCACGGCCGCACAGCCCCTGTGCACGAGCGCATGGCGACATAGACTCGACGCCATGGCCACCGGCGCCAAGCTCGACTGGGACGACCTGCACTACTTCCTGCATGCGGCCCGAAGCGGCACGTTAGCCGGCGCGGCGCGCGCCATGGGCGTCGAGCACACGACCATCGGCCGGCGCCTGAGCGCGCTGGAAGCCGCGCTCGGGGCGCCGCTCGTCGTGCGCGCGGCCGACGGCCTGCACCTCACGCCGCTCGGCGAGCACTTGCTGCCGCTGGTGGAGGGCATCGAGCACGCCGTGCTGGCGGTTCAGGATCAGGCCACGCAGCAACCCACGCGAGTGCGGCTGGCCCTGCCGAGCGGCTTCACGAGGCTCTTCACGGCGCACCTGGACCGTCTGCTGGACACCGCCCCCCGCGTGTCGCTGGAGTTGCTCACCGGCTCCAAGACGGTCGACCTGTCGAAGGGAGAGGCGGACATCGCCATTCGCAGCGGCCCCGTGGCCGACGAGAACCTCGTCGCGCGCAAGCTCGGCGACTCCGGCTGGTCGCTCTACGCGGCCCCGGCGTATCTCGCGAGCCGCCCGGCACCGGCCGACCCGGACGACCTGCAAGGCCACGACCTGATCGGCTACGACCTGAGCCTGTCGAGCGTGCCGGCCGCGCAGTGGATAGAACGGCACGCCGTCGGTTCGCGCATCGTGATGCGCAGCCGGGAGATGACCGACATGCTGGAGGCCGCGATCGGCGGCGCGGGCCTCGCACTGTTACCGTGCCTGATCGCCGACTCGGAGCCGGCCCTGGAAAGACTGACGCCCCGCGTGCTGGCCACCCGGGAACTGTGGCTGGTGTACACGCGGGAGGCGAGGCGATCGGCCGCGGTGCAGTCGGTCGCGCGCTTCGTCGCCGCCGTGATGCGGGACAACGCGCGCCGCGTGTCCGGTGCCGGCTGAAAGGCGGCTTCGTCTAACGCAGCGTGAAGCCCGTTTCCGCGCTCACGCCGGCCAGCGGCTCGAGCAACGGCAGCAGCGGCTCCAGCGGCCGGTAGCGCACGGCCACCTTCATCGCGTAGCCGAAGAAGCGCGGCAGGTCCGCGGCATAGCGCGGCTTGCCGTCGCGGTGCTTGAGCCGGCAGAAGATGCCCAGCACCTTCAGGTGCCGCTGCAGCCCCATCCACTCCAGCGCGCGCCAGAACTCGCCGAAGTCGTCGGCCATCGGCGCGTCTGCGAAGAGGCCGGCGCGGCGTGCCTGCTCCCAGTAGCGCACCGCCCAGTCGATCTCGCGCTCTTCGTCCCACGAGACGAAGGCGTCGCGCAGCAAGGAGGCGATGTCGTACGTCGCCGGGCCGTGCACCGCATCCTGGAAGTCGAGGATGCCGGGGTTCGGATCGGCCACCATCAGGTTGCGCGGCATCCAGTCGCGGTGCACGGCGACCTTCGGCTGCGCGAGCGCGCTGTCCACCAGCAGCCGGCACGTGCGCTCCCACACCGCACGCTCCCCCTCGCCCCACGACACCCCGTGCTCGCGCTGCACGCACCACTCGGGGAACAGCTGCAGCTCGCGCAGCCGAAGGTCGCCGTGCACCGCGACTGGATGCCGCGCAAC
>Ga0247825_10003676_pt1 | contig 10106 bp, 4 predicted proteins | sample 13C_Vanillin_Day_FD_194413 | JGI IMG/M metagenome (GOLD analysis project Ga0247825, IMG submission 194413) | Soil microbial communities from agricultural site in Penn Yan, New York, United States - 13C_Vanillin_Day48 | ecosystem: Environmental > Terrestrial > Soil > Agricultural land | place...
CAATGAGCGAGCGACAAAACGTGTCACGTCTTGTCGCTCGCTCATTGGGATCGAATTCGTCCTTGCTGGCGCCCGCGCTCAGGCATGCGAATCTTCCGTCAACGGAAGTACGAGACGGAACGCCGTGCCCCGACCGGGAACGTTCTCGACATCCACGTGACCGCCGTGCGCGTGTGCGATCTCTTGCGCGAGCCAGAGCCCGAGCCCGAGCCCGCCGTAGTTACGCTCGGAGACGGCGCGTTCGAAGCGGCCGAAGATGCGCTTCAGGTTCTGCTCTGCGATCCCGATCCCGCGATCCGTCACTGTGACGACGGCCGTGTCTTCTTCGACCGTGCAGCGAACGCCGATAGGATTCCCCTCGCCGTATTTGATCGCGTTGGAGACGAGGTTGGATACGAGTTGGTCCACGCGATCGGCGTCCCACTCTCCGACGCACGGCCCGTTGCTCGAGAAGGAGAACTCGGAGCGCGCGCGCTCGGCGTCTTCCTGGAACCGATCGCAGACGGCGCGTACGACCGTGCAGAGGTCGACCCGCTGTCGATGGAGATCGAGCCGGCCTCCGGCGACCTGCGAGACGTCGAGCAAGCCGTCCACCAGCCGCGTCAGCCGATGGCTATGGCGAAGCGTCTTGTCGAGTCGCTTCTCGAAACGCTCCGCATCGCGTTCGAACATGGCATGAGCGAGACCCGCTCTGAGGCTCTGGAGCTGGAGTGTGAGCGCAGCGAGCGGCGTGCGGAGCTCGTGCGCGGCGACGGACAAGAACTCGTCACGGAGCCGGACGGCACGCTGCGCATCGCGGTAGAGACGTGCGTGCTCGATGGCGGTCCCGGCGCGAGCCCCGATCTCGCCGGCAAGCGTGAGATCGCCGCCATCGTAACTACGCTTCGGCTCGAACGTCGCGAGCGCAAGGACGCCACTCGTCCGTCCGGAGACGACGATCGGAGTAAGAATGATAGAGCGTATCTGGGCCTGGCGAAGGATCTCCAGATGCTCCTCGTTCGCGGCGAACGACGGCAGCATTTCGCTGGTGACGATCGAATGGAGCTGCGGCTGTCCGGTTCGAAACACGGTCGCGATGGCGTCCGGTACCGAGCTCCCACGCCCAAGACGTGCCCAGGCTTCGCGCGAGCGGGAGACGAGCTCGCCGTCGCCATGCGCCGCGACTTGCTGCGGGACGCCATCCTCGACGAAGACCACGGAAGCCCAATCTGCCAATCGAGGAACGAGCGCCTCGACGAGCGTTCGCAGGGTGGTCGTGTAGTCGAGCGACGCGGACAGAAGCCGCGTCGCCTCGGCGAGGTAACGGGCTCCTTCCCTCGAGCGGACGGTGTCGGTCACGTCCGTGGCAACGCAGATGACGAGCTCGAGCCGGCCCTGCTCGTCGACCTGTTGCGTGTATCGGGCGAGCCACCAGCGAAGTTCGTTCGTCGCGTGGTGCCGGCTGCAAAGGAGCAATGTATCGGCGGACGAGCCCAACGCCAGCTTCCCGTCGTGGATAGAAAGGACGCGACCAAACTCCACTGCATTCCCTTGCTCGTCGAACAGGTCGAATGCCGTCGCGAGCTTATCGAAACGCTGGCCGATCATCGAAGCGCTGTCGGCGAGGCCGCGGCTCCTCGCAGATGCATCGTTCGCGTAGACGAGCCTGCCCGCTCCATCGAATACGTAGATCGAGTCGTAGACGGACCGGAGTACGAGGTCCGCCTTGGCCAGCATCTCGGTGTAGTTCCGGCCCGCGGCGGGCGCCTCGCGCTCTTTGCTCTGCACTCGCTGGACGAAGCCGACATGCGATCCGTGCCGATCGAAGATGGACGCGAGATGGACGCGCGCTCGAAAGAGCGCGCCGTCCTTGCGCCGTCGATCGGTTTCGTCGTCCAGCGTGCTGCCCTCGTCGAGCGCCGTGACGAGGTCCCGTTCGGGGTCGCCGCGCTCGATCGCATCACGCGGATAGAGGCACGCGAAGCTTTCGCCGACGGCGTGTTCGACGTCGAGACCGAAGATGCGCTCTGCGGCCGCGTTCCACGACGCGATCCGTCCGTCCGGCTCGAGAAAGATGGAGGCGCAATCGGGAGCGGCTTTCTTCGGATCGCGCAGCGGACTTGCGAGCGCGACGCCTGCGCTGGGCCGTGCCTCTGCTGCGCTGGACGGCATTGCACGGGGGGGCATCGTGATCGCTTAGCACGCGAGGAAAACTCGACGCACGCGGACGACCTTTCCTCGCCCACCTCGCGGAAGACCGGAGCGCGCGAGCGAGTCGGCGAACGAGCTCAGGCCTTGAGCCGCGAGCGGATCCGGCCAATGGCCTCGGGCTCGGCGCGCCACTTCACTTCGGCGCGCGGAGGTGGACCTTGTTCATCACGAGGGTCGACGGCGTCTCCGTGGCGCCGATCTCCGCGAAGATCTCCTGCGTGACGTCGAGCTGGGCCCCATGAAGGATCGGCGGCGTCGACGATGTGGAGGAGATGCGAAGCCTCGAGCGCCTCGTCGAGCGTCGACTTGAAGCTGGCGACGAGACGTCCCGCAATTCCGGCATGTCTTGATCGACAAGACGAGGACCTACCACGCTCACCTCAGCTCCACTCGCTCGCCCGGCCACGAGGCCGCGCTGTGCCATGTGGAACACGGCAGGATGGATCGAGCACGACAGCGACAGGGCACGACCTCGCCGATGTCGCGCCGTGCTCGTCACGGCGCTGCTCGTTCGGCTTTCAGGGCGGTGGTACGCCCGAGACAGCGACGAGACCCGACGGCGACAACGATTCATCCGCGGAGGTCGACACCGCGCCTGGCATGAGCCCGTCTACCCAGGACACGTATTCGGTCACGGAGACGCTCTCCTATGGAGGCAGAGCCAACCTCTACCGCGGCGTCAGGAACGGCGACGGACATCCGGTCATCCTCAAGGTGCTCGACCCACGGCGGAGCAGCTCGGACGATCTGAGGGGGCTCGAACACGAGTACGAGCTCGGGACGCTCGTCGAGTCTCCTGCGATCGTCCGACCGCTCGCGCTTCGGCGCCACGACGGCATGCCGGCACTGATCATGGAGGACTTCGGGGGCACGTCTCTCGAACACCTCCTCGGCGCGCCGATCCCGGTGGAACGGTTCCTCCGTCTCGCGTCTCGCATCGCCGGTGCGGTCGCGGAGCTGCACCGACAGAACGTCATCCACCGAGACCTGAAGCCGGCCAACATCCTCGTCGGACCGATGGACGACGTGAAAGTCGCCGACCTGAGGCTGGCGTCACGGCTGCCGCAAGGCCGTTCGATCGTGCAGAGCCCGAGCCGCATCGAAGGCTCGTTGCCCTATCTGTCGCCAGAGCAGACAGGACGGATGAACCGCTCGGTCGACGGCCGCGCGGATCTTTACGCGCTCGGCGTCATCTTCTACCAGATGCTCACGGGCCAGCTTCCCTTCCAGGCGAGCGACCCGCTGGAGTGGGTGCATTGCCACGTGGCGTACAGGCCGCGGCCGCCTCGCGAGATCGTCTCCGAGATCCCCGCGGTCTTGTCGAACATCGTCCTCAAGCTCCTGGCCAAGCTCGCAGAGGATCGGTACCAAACCGCACGAGGACTGCAGCATGATCTCGACACTTGCCTGACTGCCTGGAGGGAAGCAGAAGCGATCGCTCCGTTCCCGTTGGGCGAGCACGATCGCTCGGACCGATTCGAGATCTGCGAGAAGCTCTACGGGCGCGAGGAGGAGCTCGCGACGCTCATCGGCGCGTTCCAACGCGTCGCCCGATCGGGTACCCCCGAGCTCGTGCTGGTCGCCGGCTATTCGGGAATCGGCAAGTCTTCGCTGGTGCGCGAGATTCATCGACCAATCGCGCGCGCACGAGGGCTCTTCATCTCCGGCAAGTTCGATCAGTACAAGCGCGACCTTCCATATGCCACGTTCGCTCAGGCCTTTGCCGAGCTCGTAGAGCAGATCCTCACCGAGAGTGAAGACCGCGTAGCGAGGTGGAAGGCAGCGCTGCAGAACGCGCTCGGCGCGAGCGGACAGCTCATCATCGATATCGTCCCTCGGCTCGAGCACATCATCGGACCTCAGCCCGCGGTCGTGTCGCTACCGCCGCTCGAAGCGCAGAATCGCTTCCACCTGGTCTTCCGGCAGTTTGTCGGCGTCTTTGCGCGCAAGGAGCACCCGCTCGTCCTGTTCATCGATGATTTTCAGTGGCTCGATTCGATGGGTCTGAGGCTCGTCGAGGACATCCTCCGTCCTCTCCCGAACGCCGGTCACATCCTCGTCCTCGGCGCGTACCGCAGCAACGAGGTCGGCACCTCTCACCCGCTGATGCTCACGCTGGACAAGATGCACGAGGCTTCGGTCCCGGTTCACGAGATCGCCGTCAGGCCTCTTCACGTCGAGCACCTTTGCGAGCTCGTGGCCGACACCCTCCACTGCAGCCTCGAGACCGCCGCTCCCCTTGCCGCTCTCGTCCACGACAAGAGCGCCGGAAATCCCTTCTTCTCGATTCAGTTTCTGACCACGCTGTACCAGGAGGGGCTACTCGCGTTCGACCGCGCCGCCTCCGAATGGCACTGGGACATCGCGAGGATCCACGCGAGAGGCTTCACCGACAACGTCATCGACCTGCTGACGCGAAAGTTGAGCCGCTTGCCCGCTCCTACGCGCAGCGTCCTGAAATTCGCTTCCTGCGTCGGCAGCAGCGCGGATCTCCACACGCTGGCCGTGATCTCCAACCAAGCCGAAGAGGCGACCGCGCTCGCGCTCCAGGATGCCGTCACCGAAGGGCTCGCGCTCCAGTTCGGCGACGAATATTCGTTCGTGCACGACCGCGTCCAGCAAGCCACGTATGCGCTGATCGAGGAGAGCGATCGCCAGGCGGTCCATCTCCAGATCGGCCGCCTTCTCCTCCGCAGCCTCGATCCGCAGCGTGTCGAAGATCGGATCTTCGACGTCGTCAGTCAGCTCAATCGCGGCGTCGATCTCATGACGGACACCGCAGAGAAGGACGAGCTCGCCCGACTCGACCTGCTCGCCGCAAGGAAGGCGAAGTCCTCGATCGCGTACGCGTCGGCGAGGAATCTCTTCGGGACAGCGGCCACACTCCTACCCGAGGACGCATGGGAGTCGCGCTACGAGCTCGCTTACTCCATTTTCGTGGGGCGTGCCGAGTGCGAATACCTCTGCGGAGCATTTGCGGAGGCCGAGACTCTCTTCGACGTCGTCCTCGCGCGAGCGCGAAGCGATCTCGACAAGGCTCGAGTGTACGAGCTGCACCTGAAGCTGTGCCAGCTCGCGGGCAAGTACGACGAGGCGGTGGTGCTGGGCGCCTCGGCTGTCCGGCTCTTCGGCGTGAGCTTCCCCGACGACGAGGAGGCGCTGAGGCGAGCCATCGATGCCGAGGTGGCGCTCGTCCGGATGCGCCTAACCGACCGCAGGATCGCCGACCTCGCCAACGTCCCCGAGGCCACGGACTCGAATGCCCGAGCCTTGATCGGTCTGCTCGTGAACATGACTGCACCCGCGTACATCGCGGCGCCCGAGCTGATGCCGCTCGTCATCCTCAAGGTCGTGAACTGCTCGCTCGAATTTGGTCCCACGTTCGAGTCGTGTCTTGGATACAGCGGCTATGCTGTCTTGCTCGCATCGCACTTCGACAACCCCGGCTCCGCGTACGAGTTCTCGACGATGGCCCTCGCGCTCAGTCAAAAGCTGGGCGACATCCGCCGGCGTGGAGCGTGCCTCCACATTCACGGCAATCAGATCAATTTTTGGTTTCATCCGTTCACGACGGACTTCCCGATTCTGGAGCAAGGGTTTCTCGCTTGCCTCGAAGCGGGTGACCTGGTGTTCGCCGGCTTTCTCGCACCTCAGCACGTGTGGCAGGCGGTCGAGCGCGGCGACCCGATCGATAGCATCCTCCCTCTCGTCCAGAGATACGCGACCTTCGCGCGCGATTCACGAAACGACGCGATCCTCGAGGTGCTCCGAGTCGAGCAGTGCTTTCTCGCGTGTCTCCAGGGGCGTACCCACGGCCGCGCCTCCTTCGATGACGAGTCGTTCGACGAGGAGCGGGCGCTGGCGACGATCGTTGGCGCGAACCTCCGGACCGCAACGTTCCTCTATCACTCGATGAAGCTGATAGCGGCGTACCTCGCCGAGGACGAACCGCTCGCCGTGCACCATGCGGATGAAGCCAGGCGGCTACTCCCCGCGGCCATGTCGACGCCTTTCGAGACGACCTTCCGCTACGTCGATGCCCTTCTCCTGGCTCGCCTCTATCCGAGCAAGGACGACGAGGGCCGGCAGGCGAGCCTCGATGCTCTCGCGGACCATGAGAAGAACCTCGCGCGGTGGGCTTCGAATTGCCCGGAGAACTTCTCGACCAAGCATGCCCTCGTCTCCGCTGAGATCGCTCGAATCACGGGTGACGAGCTGAAGGCCGAGCGCCGATACGAGGAGGCGATCCGGGCGGCGGCCACGAACGGCTTCATCCACTGGCAGGCGCTCGCGAACGAGCTCGCCGCGCGATTCAACGAGGAGCGAGGCTTCGAAACCGTCGCAAACGCATATCGTCGAGACGCTCTCCACTATTACATGCGCTGGGGCGCGGAGGCGAAAGTGCGAGCGCTCGAGGCCGAACACCCTCAGCTCCGAGGCGCGACTTCGGACTCCGCTGGTACGTCGTTCGTTGGCCGCGCCGAGCACCTCGACTTGCTCTCCGTGATCAAGGCATCGCAGACCATCTCGGGCGTGATGGTCGAGGAGCAGCTCCTGGAGACCCTCCTCGACTTGGTCCTCGAAGAGGGTGGTGCGCGCCGCGCGCATCTGCTCTTGTCGCGTAATGGATCGCTGAAGATCGCCGCAGAGGCCTCGGTCGATACCAGGAGAGCCGACGACGCTCGGCCGAAAGAAGACGAAGGCAAGCTGGCGTCGCGCCTCCCTCTTTCGGTCATTCAGTATGTGCAGCGGACCAAGGAACGGCTCGTGCTCGACGACGCCGCGATCACGAGCAGGTTCGCGCGCGACCCGTACTTCGTGCGCGTGCGCCCGCAGTCCGTCTTGTGCACGCCCATCCGTCGCCAGACGGAGATGGTCGGGCTTCTCTACTTGGAGAACGAGCTCGTCCCAGGTGCATTCACCCCGGAGCGTCTCATGGCACTCGAGCTCTTGGCCGCACAGGCAGCGATCTCGCTCGAGAACGCGCGCCTCCTGCACGAGACGCGAGAGGCACTTCGCCTCCGCGAGGAGTTCCTTTCCCTCGCCTCGCACGAGCTGCGAACTCCGCTGACGTCACTCCGGATGATGACGGAGGCGCTCATCCATGCGAAGGCGACGGGGACCGTGCTCCCGAGCGAGACGCAGGACCGCAGCTACGTCCGCATCCTGCGCGCGGTCGAGCGGCTGCAGCAGCTCGCCGGCGAACTGCTCGACGCGACCCTCATCGAGGGAGGCGAGCTCGCGATGAGGCCGGCCTCGATGGACCTCCGTGCAGCTGTGCACGACGTCGTGGGACGGCTCGAGCCCGACCTCCGTGCCGCCCGCTGCACGGTATCCATCGTGGGCGCGACGATGCTCGTCGGCATGTGGGACCGTTCGCGTCTGGAGCAGGTGGTGACGAGCCTGCTCTCGAACGCGATCAAGTTCGGCGCAGGTCAGCCCATCGAGATTCGTCTGCACGAGGCCGACGGGGTCGCCCATCTCGTCGTCGAGGACCACGGGAGCGGCATCGACGAGTCACGGCTTGCACGCATCTTCGAGCGCTTCGAGCGCGGAGTGACGTGGAAGCACCATGGCGGCCTGGGCCTCGGTCTCTACATCGCGCGCTGGATCGTTCGTGTCCACGGCGGGACCATCCGTGTCGAGAGCACGCCCGGAGTCGGCTCACGATTCATCGTCGAGCTTCCCTGGGCGACCCAGCCCGCGGTCTCGGGCACCGTTTCAGGCAGCCCTCCGTAGCGCGAGTCCGCCTTCCTGGTTGGCAGCGAAGTTCCTCGTGGGCGGCGCTTGGTCGGGACGGCCACGAGCGATGCTCACCCCTACCTCGATGATCGCTTCAACTCGTGCGCAATTGCGCGGCCGCGTGATGAGCCATTCCTTTGAATTCATCGGTACGAACCACCGTCCATCGCCGGTGCGTCCCCTCGTTGCGGTAAGCAGCTCCTACTCGTGTGGTTCCGTTGTTCTAGTCCTTCCCAGTGCTATTGAGGAGGATGCTGGATGAATGCGTTGACGCCGCGCGATGCCTCTGCGAACGGGCCGGAAGTCGGCAGGCTGCAATTGCCGCTCTTTCGCGCGCTCGAAGTCAAAGAGACGCCCAACGGGTTCTCGATTGCTCCGCGCGGCCCCTCAACGGATCTCTGGATTGAGGCTGTCGTTTGGGTTGTTGGGCTAACGGTGCTTGGCCTTTGCCTTCTCTTTGGGGGGACAGTACTGCGAGCGATCGGCGCTGTCGCGATCGTAGCGATGGGCGTGCGAGCCGTTCGTCGCGTTGTCAGCGCAGCCTTCGGCGGAACCACCCGAAACCTCCGCATCGTTCTCCGCGTACCGCAACCGTCCCTAGCGGGGCCGTTCGAGGCGGTTGGTCTCCACGACCTCGCGCAGCTGACCGTTGCACGACGGCAGGGGCTCACAGGCCTGCTCGCGACCACTTTCTCGGGAGCCGAGCGATGGCTCGTCGATTTCGATCCAGCGAATACCGATGACTACCGTGCCCTCATCGGGTGGCTCGAGTACCTCTGTCAGAGGCGTCTTCAAGGCTAGAACTCGGCCGAGGAGCTTCCTTTTTCGCGGCGTTCTCTTCGACCTCGCGACAGGCATACTCGCGGCCCCTCCGGCGGGGCGTGTCGGACCGATCGTCTGCCGTCCTCCTCGCGAAAGAAGAAGAGGAGACGACTGGCTCGTCGTCGCTTGTTTTCTTGCGCGCTCGTGTGTGTCGCAAGGATTTCTCGTGCGGGATCGTTCCGCGTCCGTTGCAGCAATCGCCGTCGCATGTCTTGCGAGCGTCGCCCGGTCGTCCGCGCGCGAGCGGCAGATCTTCCGTCGACGGTGCGACGTCTCCCTCGGAGTGCTGTCCTCCCTGGTATGACGACGAAGATCCCCGAGGCAACATCCCCGAGGGCCTGCATGTCACTCGCAGCCTGTTCACTGCTCGCGAGCGCGCTCTCAGCCGGAGGTTGTGCAGAGGTCGAGGAACCGACGAGGACGATCGAACAGGCCGGAACCGGGATCCAGGCGATCGAGATCTTCCGGCTCCGTGAGCAATTTCGCTCGAGCTCGAAGGTGTCGTTCGAGCGCGAGAGCGGCCCGTACCAGTCGCCGGACCCCGTCATCGAGTATTACCCGCTCTTTCCGACGACGAGACGGAGGCCGGCGCCGTACATGATTGGCGGCTGCAACACCTCCACGGACTGCAAGAATGCCTCGTCGGACTTTCCCTTCAAGAGCAAGTGCGGGGTCAGCGCGGGATATTGTTTCGTCGAAGCTCCGGGGACGCGGACTTGGAGCTGCAAGGAGCGAAGCGCCAAGCTCGATGCGCCGCACGTGGCGACGCCGTTGACGTACGCGTTCTCGCGGACACAGCGGGCGGGGGTCTTGGCGAACCAAGGGACGGGGCCCGGCAAGGTCTTCATGTGGTCGGGCGAAGTGAACGAGCTCGTCGGCTTTCCCGAGCCCGACGTCGGCGGAGGGATCGTCACGTACGACGTTCTCCACAGCGATCGCTACTCCGGCACGCTCGTGCTCGAGCGTGTGGCGCTCGTCGCGACCGCAACGCTCGACGCCGCAGACAAGGCAGCGTTCGACCTCCTCTCCCGCCAGCATCAGAGCGCCCTTTCGGTCCCCGGCGGGCTCGCGCTGTCGTACGCGGTCTGTGACAGGTTCACCGACGGTCCTTGACCGGTCACGGTGGAGTTCCATGCGACGTCGGGCGGGTGACGCTGTCTTCCCTGGCATGATGCCGAACGTCGTCGAGTCCGCCCTTGCCCGTCGGACCTCGTGTTGCCGAACCTTCTTCCCCGTATCTTCCGTCCTCGCGCTCGCCCTCTCGATCGGCGCGTGCGCGCGCCAAGACGACGACCCGTCCGATCCGGCACGAACGACAGAACAAGCCGGCACCGGGGTAGAGGACCTCGAGG
>Ga0247825_10003678_pt1 | contig 10103 bp, 9 predicted proteins | sample 13C_Vanillin_Day_FD_194413 | JGI IMG/M metagenome (GOLD analysis project Ga0247825, IMG submission 194413) | Soil microbial communities from agricultural site in Penn Yan, New York, United States - 13C_Vanillin_Day48 | ecosystem: Environmental > Terrestrial > Soil > Agricultural land | place...
CGCTTCGTGTTCCCCCACGCGCCGATGCAGCCGGTGACCATCAACGGCGGCATGGTCATGCGCGCCTGGTACGACGTGCGCCACGACGGCGGCGCCCGGCGGGAGGACGAGCCCGGCGTGCGAGCCTCGCAAGGTCACATCGAGGCCCTCATCGCCCGCGAGAAGGCGCGCGGTGTCCCGGCCGCGCGGCTTGTCCTGGCCGGCTTCTCCCAGGGCGGGGCGATGGCCCTGCACACCGGGCTGCGCCACGCCGAGCGCCTGGCCGGCATCCTGGCGCTGTCGTGCTTCCTGCCGCTGGCCGCTCGCCTCGCCGCCGAGGCGAGCGCGGCCACCCGAGCGGTGCCGATCTTCCTGGCCCACGGGACGCAGGACCCGCTCATCCCCCTGGCGCGGGCCCGCCACGCCCACGAGGTGCTGACCGGCCTCGGCTACCCGGTCGAGTGGCACGAGTACCCGATGCCGCACTCGGTCTGCGACGCGGAGATCCGCGACATCGGCGCGTGGCTCACCCAGCGGTTGGCTTGAGGACCGGGCCAATCGCTCACTTGACGGCGTCGCCCGCGACGCGGCACAGTCCAGAGACCATGAAAGCCGAGCATCCGAGCGTCTGCCCCCTGGATTGCCCCGACACCTGCAGCCTCACCGTCACCGTGGAAGCCGAGCGCATCGTCAACATCCGCGGCTCCCGCGCCAACCCGTACACGGATGGCGTGCTCTGCGCCAAGGTGCCGCGCGCCTACCCGGAGTTCGTGCACGGCGACCGGCGCATCCTCACCCCGCTCAAGCGGGTGGGGCGCAAGGGCGAGGGCCAGTTCGCGCGCGTATCGTGGGTTGAGGCCCTCGACGAGATCCACCGGCGCGTGACCTCGGTGATCGCCGAGCACGGGCCGCAGGCGGTGATGCCGTTCAACTACGCGGGGCCCCACGGCTTCCTGGCCGGGGGCTCGATGGACCTGCGCTTCTTCCACCGCCTGGGCGCGACCCTGCTCGACCGCAAGCCGCTCTGCGGCGGCATCCGAACCGAGGCCTGGGTGGGCACGTTCGGCACCATCCCCGGCATCCGGCCCGAGCAGGTCGAGCACTCGCGGCTCGTCGTGGCCTGGGGTAACAACGTCACCTGGTCGAACCTGCACCAGATGCCGATCATCAACCGGGCCCGGCGGGCCGGCGCCAAGCTGGTCGTCGTCGATCCGCGCCGCACCAAGATCGCCGAGCAGGCCGACCTGCACCTGGGCCTGCGCCCCGGCACCGACGTGGTGCTGGCGTGGGCGGTGGCGGCCGAGCTGGAGCGACGCGGCGTGATCGACGGGGCGTTCGTCGCGCGCTGGGTGGAGGGCTTCGAGGACTTCATGGCGCTGGCCCGGCCGTGGACCGTCGAGCGCGCGGCCGAGACGTGCGGGCTGGCCGAGGCCGACGTGGCCCGCTTCGCCGACTGGTACGCCACGATCACGCCGTCGGCGATCAGCGTCGGCAACGGGCTCGAGCGCAACCAGAACGGCGGCAGCGGTATCCGCGCGGTGCTGGCGCTGCCGGCGCTGGCCGGGCGGTTCGCCGTCCCCGGCGGCGGCCTCGTCAACGGCGCCTCGTTCGCCTTCCCCAAGACGCCACAGAAGCTGGCCCGGCCGGACCTCGTCCCGGCCGGCACCCGCACGCTGAACATCGTCGACATCGGCCGGCACCTGACCGAGTCGACCCTGGCGCCGCCGCTGCGGGCGCTGTTCATCTACAACCACAACCCGGTCGTGGTGCACCCGGACCAGAACCGCATGCGCCGGGGGATGGCGCGCGAGGACGTCTTCGCCGTCGGCATCGAGGTGGCGCTGACCGACAGCATGCGGTACTGCGACATCGTGCTGCCGGCCTCCACGAGCTTCGAGTACCACGACCTCTACGCGGCCTACGGCCAGCACTGGCTGCAGCGCGCGGAGCCCGTGATCCCGCCCCAGGGGGAGTCGCTGCCGAACACCGAGATCTTCCGGCGGCTGGCCGCGCGCTTCGGCTTCGCGGAGCCGATCTTCACGGCCACCGACGCCGAGCTGATGGACGACGCCATCGATCCCGCCGACCCGCGCCTGGGCGGCGTGCGGCCGAGCCGGCTGCCGCTCGACCGCGCCATGCCGATGACGGTGAGCGGTCAGGACGCGCTGATGTTCGCCAACGTCTTTCCGAAGACACCGTCGGGGAAGGTCGAGCTGGCCTCCTCGTACCTCGCGCAGAAGTACGGCGCCCGGCTGCCGTCCTACCGGACGCTGGCGTCGAGCTATCCGCTCACGCTGATCTCGCCGGCATCCGACCAGCGGATCACGTCGACCTTCGGCGGCACCCGCACCAGCGACGACGTTCCGCCGCTGGAGATCCACCCCGACGACGCCCGGCCGCGCGGCCTGAAGGACGGCCAGCCGGTACGGGTGTGGAACGACCTCGGCGAGGTGCGCCTGCCGGTCCGGATCACCGACGACGTGCCGCGCGGCGTCGTCTGCTCGCTGAAGGGCGCATGGTTCCGCACCACCGACAACCACCAGACGGTCTCGGCCCTCGCCCCCGCCACCCACGCCGACATCTGCGGCGGCGCCTGCTACAACGACGCCCGGGTGGAGGTGGCCGCGGCCGCGCCATAGAGGAGCGCACTCGCCATGGCCTCTCCGGTCGATCCCAACGCCGTCCTCATGACGGGCGAGAACTCGTTCATCCGGCTCAGCCACGACGGCGGCACGACGCTGGCGAGCCGCTTCAGCCACTGGCGGGTGCTGTGGTGCCCGGGCGGCTCCGGCCACGCGCTGTTCATGCAGAGCGACCTCAGCGACAACAAGGTGCGCGTCTACAGCGACAACCCCTCGGTCGCCCGCTGGCTGCAGAAGACGATCGAACACCTGCTGTTCCCGGCCTTCGCCGACCCCACCATCCCGGTGATCGCGGCCACCTTCGCGCGCAGCGGCGACGCCAGCTCGACGGCCACCGAGAGCGTGGACTCGGCCACCGACCGCATCCGCCTGACCTGGTGGGACACCGTGGAGCCGTTCGTGCTCACCATGGCTCCCGGCACCAACAACCGCCCGATCGGCGTCTTCAGCACGTTCTTCCCGGCCCGCTCGGCCCAGGCCGAGCTGAACGGCCGCTTTGCCACCGGCCAGGTCTGGGCCGAGAAGCGCGGCGACCGGGATTCCTCCAGCGCGTGCCTGGCCTGGTCGGAGACGTGGGTGAAACCGCGCGCCTGACGTGAGCTGGGACGCCTGGCTCCTCTTCGCGCTGACCGAGGCCGTCCTCTGCTCGTCGCCGGGCCCGGCGGTGCTGCTGGTCCTCTCGCAGGGCCTGGCCCGCGGCACCCGAGCCTCGATCTTCTCGAACCTCGGCGTCCTCGCCGGCAATACGTTCTACTTCGCGCTCTCGGCCACCGGGCTCGGCGCCGTGCTGCTGGCCTCCTACGAGGTGTTCTCGGCGATCCGCTGGCTCGGGGCCGCGTATCTGATCTGGCTGGGCCTGGCGGCGTTCCGCGGCCGGTCCGCGGTGCTCTCGGTGACGCCGGCCGCCGGCGCGCCCGAGCGCCGGGGGCGGATGTTCCTCAACGGCGCGATGCTGCAGGTCTCCAATCCCAAGGCGCTCGTGTTCTTCACCGCCCTGCTGCCCCAGTTCATCGATCCGCGCGGCCCGGTCCTGGTCCAGGTCGCCATCCTCGCCGTGACCAGCGTGGTGATCGAGTTCTTCGTGCTGCTGGCGTACGGCGCTCTGGCCGGGCGCCTGATCGCGCTGACGACGCGGCCGCGCGCCGCGACCTTGGCCAATCGCGTGGCCGGCTCCATGCTCATCGTCGCCGGTGTCGGCACCGCGGCCATCCGCCGCGACTGAGGTGGCGATCGACCGGGCGACGATCGAGACGACACACGCCGTCATCCGGCCGCACGTGCGGGTCACGCCGATCCTCGAGCTGACCGGCGCCGACGCAGGCCTGGCCGCGTTCCCGCTCACCCTCAAGCTCGAGCTGCTCCAGCATTCCGGCTCGTTCAAGGCGCGCGGCGCCTTCGCCAACCTCCTGCTGCGCGCGGTCCCGGCGGCCGGGGTCGTCGCGGCCTCGGGCGGCAATCACGGGGCCGCGGTGGCCTATGCGGCGATGCGGCTCGGCGTGCCGGCCCGCATCTTCGTCCCGACCGTCTCGTCGCCGGCCAAGATCGCGCGCATCCGCGGCTACGGCGCCGACCTCGTCGTGGGCGGCGAGCGCTACGCCGATGCGCTCGCGGCCAGCCAGGCGTACGTCGCCGAGTCCGGGGCGCTGCCCGTGCACGCATTCGACCAGGCCGAGACGCTGCTGGGGCAGGGCACGCTCGGGCTCGAGCTGGCCGGGCAGGCGCCGGTGCTCCACACGCTCCTGGTCGCCGTGGGCGGCGGCGGGTTGATCGGCGGCATCGCGGCCTGGTACGCGGGACGGGTGCAGGTCATCGGGGTCGAGCCCGAGGCCGCGCCCACGCTGTTCGAGGCGCTGAAGGCCGGCGCTCCGGTGGACGCGCCGGCCGGCGGCGTCGCCGCCGACTCGCTGGCGCCCCGGCGGGTCGGCGAGCTGATGTTCCCGATCGCCCGCGCCCACGTCGCGCGCGTGGTGCTGGTGAGCGACGACGCGATCCGTGCCGCCCAGCGGCAGCTGTGGGACTCGGTCAGGATCGTGGCGGAGCCGGGCGGCTCGGCGGCCTTCGCCGCGCTGTTGAGCGGCGCCTATGTCCCGCGCCCGGGCGAGCGGGTGGGCGTCGTGGTGAGCGGCGGCAACACCACCGCCGTCGATTTCGCGGCGCGATGAGGCTGATCGGCCCGCGTCCACCGCCTGGACAGGCGGCGCCGGAGTGACATCGTCGCCGACGTCGACGCCGCGATCCCCTTCTACACCGAGCGGCTGGGATTCCAGGTCGACGTCCACCCCGCTCCCGGTTTCGCGCGCCTGTCCCGTGGCGATCTGTACCTCCTGCTCAACCGACGTGGGGCGGGGGGCGCGGGGCAGGCGATGCCCGACGGCCAGGCCCCGGAGCCCGGGGGCTGGAACCGGATCCAGCTCGAAGTCGAGGACCTCGGCGCGACGGTCGAGGCGTTGAAGGCAGAGGGTTGCCGCTTTCGCAGCGGCATCGTCACCGGGAACGGTGGCCGGCAGATCCTCGTTGAGGATCCCTCCGGCAACCCGGTCGAGCTGTTCGAGCCGTTCAGCCCAGACGCGCCATCACCTGCTCGGCAAACGTCCGCACGATTGCCTCCCGCTCGATGAACCCCTGACCGGGGTTCTGGGGCAGCAGGATGATGCGCGCGATCTCCGGCACGCTCATCACGCGCTGCACCTGCGCGTGGACCTCGTCGGGCGTGCCGGCCAGCGCCATCATGTCCACGAAGCGGTCGGGCACCAGCTCGCGGTGGCGCGAGGCCGCCGTCGCGTGCTGGTAGGAGTCGTAACCCTGCCGTAGCCGTCGCACGGCGGCCTCGTCTTCCGGCGCCAGCGACACCGGCAGCGGATGGCGCATCGCCGAGGCCACGCGTCCGCGCACGTGGTCGCGGGCGCGCGAACGGTCGGCATCGACCGCGGTCGGCGTCCACAGCAGGACCTCCAGGCCGGCCGGGTCACGGCCCCGCTGGGCGGCGCCGCGGGCGACGCAGGCGAGGCCGGCGCGCAGGATGGCCGGATCCGTGCCCGTGTACATGATGGCGCCGTCGCCGAGGCGGCCGGCCGCCTCCAGCATCTTCGGCCCGGACCCGGCGACGAAGAGCGGAATGCGTCGGGGGCTCTCCAGCCAGGCCAGGCGGCTCTCGACGCCGCTGTCCAGGCGCGCGGTGTCGCCCGCGAGCAGGCGTCGGATCGACGTGGTCATCGTCTCCAGCGTGGCGATGCGGGCGGCGCGCTGCACGCTCACCCCCATCGTCTCGGCGCTGCTGCCGCCGGTGCCGATGCCGAGCACGATCCGCCCGGGAGCCATCTCTTCGAGCGTGGCGATGGCGCTGGCGGCGACGGACCAGTGGCGGGTGTGGGGGACGGTGACGCCGGGGCCGAGCTTGATGCGCTTCGTCCCCAGCGCGCAGGCGGCGAGCGTGACCCACAGCTCACGGCAGACGAGGTGCGAGTCGGTGATCCAGACGGTCTCGTAGCCCAGCTCCTCGGCCAGCTGCGCTTGACGGACGACCGTCGCGACCGGCTGGTTGTTCATGAGACCGACGTCGAACTTCATGGGCGGAGCAGGCGGCTGAACACGGCCCATCGGCGTCGTCGGGCCGTGTTCAGCAGCCTCGCGAACGCGGGTCGCCCTACACGTGCACGGGCTTGTACGTGGGCGTGCGCCACTCGGGGTGGCGGGTGTCGACGCCGCGGACCAGGTCGAGGTACGCGGACGAGATGCGCTTGGTGACCGGGCCGACGTCGCTGCCCGCGCCCAGGCCGAAGCGGTCGATCGACAGGATCGGCGTGATCTCGTAGCCGCTGCCGCAGAAGAACGCCTCTTCCGCCACGTAGAGCTCGGTGCGGTCGATGTCGCGCTCGACGACCTCCATGCCGAGCACCTGCGGGCAGACGTACTCGATCAGCGTGGTGCGGGTGATCGACTCGAGGATGTCACTGCTCGTGTGCGGCGTGACGATGCGGCCCTTGCGGACCATGAAGAACGTCGCGCCGCTGCCCTCGGCCACCTTGCCGTGCCGGTTGAGGAAGATCGGCTGGTCGTAGCCGTCCGCCCGCGACTGTAGCGTGGCCAGTCGGCCGTTCTGGTAGTTGGAGCCGGACTTCAACCGGATCGGGATGGCATTGTCGGAGGTGCGCGTCCACGACGACACGTTGCACTTCAGGCCGTTGCCCTCCATCACCCGCGGCCGCTTGCGCGGGTTGATGTAGAGCCCGGTCTGGGTCGTGGCATCCAGCCCCGGCGCGCCGACGTAGGCGACCATGTGCATGTGGATGTCCTCGCGGAGCTCGTTGCCCGCCAGGACCGTGCGCACGGCCTCGAACAGGTCGTCGTCGCTGTAGGGCACGGTGAAGCGCATCATCTTCATCGACTCCCGCAGTCGCGCGAAGTGGTCGGCCAGGCGGAAGCCGTACATCTCGCCGTCGCGCTCGCTCCAGTACGCCCGGATGCCCTCGAAGACGTTGGTCGCATAGAAGACCGCGGCGCTGTTGACCGGCAGCACCGCCTGCTCCTGGGGCACGAGCCGCCCGTTCATCCAGATGTTGAAGGTCGCCATGTCCGCTCGCTCCTCTGCAGTTCGGCGTGGGGTGACTGTCGAAGCGACACTAGACGACGCCCGGCCGCGAGTCAATCGATTGACCACCGGGCGGGCCGCCCGATTCTTGCCCACCCCCGGGCGTCCGCGCGCCGGTCAGCGCCCCCACCATGTGGGCCAAGTGCCCGAGTTGTCGAGCGTTTGCAGGAGGACCGACGTGGCATCCTCGTTGCCTCACCAGAGGGCATGGATAGCGTAGCGGAGGACCGGCGAATGGGGGAGGACAGGATCGGCGTGGCGCTGGCGACGGGTGACGTGTCGGGCGCGCTTCGCGCCTGGCAGGAGACCTACGGCGCGATGATGGGGAGCCGCCGCTGGGAGGGCTTCGCCGACGCCGGCGACGCGTACCTGCGCATCGCACGCGCCTCCGGCTCCCCGTCGGAGGGGATCTCGCGGGCGCGCGATCTCTACCTCTCGGCGCTCTTCCGGGCGAGCGGCTCCGGCTCGCTCGATGGTGTGCTGCGCCTCGCCTCGGCCTTCGTCGAGCTCGGCGACGACGAGGTCGTCACCCACTCGCTGCGCCTCGCCCGCCGGCTGGCCGGAACCCACCCTCAACCCGGCCTCCCAGAGCGCCTCGACACCCTGCAGACGCGCGCCCCGGCCTCGCGATAGCCGCCTTCCGCCGCTGCCCTGGGCAGGATGCCCGACGCCACCGGAGGGCTGCCCGAACACGACGGGCTGGGATGCGCCGGGACGACGCCAAGTGTGCGAGATGCCTGGGCCTGCCCTCGGGGGACGGGTCTGGCACCGCCGTTGCGATGAGCCCCGCCCAGTTGACAGCTCGGAGGTCTTCTCAAGCCAGGGGAGACGGGTCATGGTGACCGGGAAGACAGTGGGAGCGGTGCTGGGCGGCCTCGGGATCGTGTTGTCGAGCGCGCTGGTGGGCGGTGCGGCGAGTCCGCGCGGATTCGGATCGGCACCGGCGAGGGGCACGGCCGCGCCGTGGGCGGCGCACCTGGCGACGGTCGACGCCGCGCTGGCGACGGGCGACGTGCCGACGGCGGTCGCGGCGTGGCACGCGGCGTATGGTGCGGCGCTCGGCAGCCGGCGCTGGGATGGCTTCGCCGACGTCGGCGACGCGTATCTGCGTATCGGACGCGCCTCGGGCGCGCCGGCCAGCGCCCTGCCTCGCGCCCGCGACCTGTACCTGTCGGCGCTGTTCCGGGCCCGCGACACCGGCGCGCTCGACGGCGTGCTGCGCGTCGCAGCCGCCTTCGACGGCCTCGGCGACCGCGAGGTCGTGGAGCAGGCGGTGCGCATGGCCCATGGCCTCGCCGGCCCACATCCCACGCCGGCCGTGCGCGAGCGCATCGCCGCCCTGGAGCGAGAGCGCCTGGTCGTGTCGATCTTCTGAGGCTCGCCCGACACCGCAGGGGGCCGTCGGGGCCCCCTCCGGGTCAGCGGCCGATCAGGCGGCGGCGCGAGCGGACGAAGTCGACGACGACGTACTCGCCCAGGCGATCGGGCGAGGTCATGAAGGCCCGGCCGTGGTTGATGCGGGCCATCTGCTCCACGAAGCCGACCAGCCACGAGCTGCGCTCGAGCATGAACGTGTTGATCGTGATGCCCTCGCGCGTGCAGCGCTGCACTTCCTTGAGCGTCTCCTGGAACGTGCGCTCGGTGGGCGGGTAGGAGAAATCGGCCACGCCGTTCTCGAGGTGGGCGGTCGGCTCGCCGTCGGTGACCATGAGGATCTGCCTGTTGCCGCTGGTGTGCTTGCCGAGCAGCCGGCGGGACAGCGCGAACCCGGCGTGCATGTTGGTGCCGATGTTCCACTCGCTCCACGAGAGCGTCGGGAGCTGCTCGGCGGTGAACGTCCGCGCGTAGAGCGAGAAGCCCACGATGTACAGCGCGTCGCGGGGGAACTGGCCGCGGATGAGCGCGTGCAGCGCCAGCGCGACCTTCTTGGCCGGCACGAAGTAGCCGTTGTTCAGCATCGAGCGGCTCATGTCGAGCATGACCACGGTGGCCGCCTGCGTGCGCAGCTCGGTGCGATAGACCTCGAAGTCGTCGGGCGCGAGCCGGATCGGCGTGCCCGGGCCCCGCCGCTCGACCGCGTTCATCACGGTCTCCTTGAGGTCGAGCAGGAACGGATCGCCGAACTCGTAGGCCTTGGTCTCGTCGGTCTGGTCACCGCCGGCACCGCGCCGCTCGATGGCGTGGCCGCCGAGGCGGTCGCGCTTGAGCACGGCGAAGACGTCGCGCAGCGCCTGGTCGGCGATCTTGCGGATGGCCCGGGCGGTCAGCGACAGCTCGTCGCCCTCGCGCTCCAGGTACCCGGCGTCCTCCAGCTGCTTCGTCAGCTCCTGCAGCCGTCGGAGGTCCTCGGCCGCCTCTGGTCCCAGCAACCGCTCGACGCGCTCGCGGTCGACCTGGTCGAGATCCTCCAGCGCGCGGACGCCCCGGATCTCGCGCTCGAGGTCGTCCATCTCCTGCATCTCGTTCATGAGCCGCATGGCTTCCTGCATCGACAGCTCCTCGTCGCCCTGGAACGGATAGCGGCGCGCCATCTCGTCGAGCGGGAGGAACTGCGAGAGGTTCATGGCGAGCTGGCGCATCTGCGCCTCCAGCCGCTCGTCCTGCAGCATCATGTTGCGCATCATCTCGTCGAGCTGCTTGCGCTGGTCGGGCGAGAGGCTCTGCATGAGCGACTGCATGGCCGCCATCTGCCGGCCCAGCTGCTCGATGAGCTGGTCCAGGCTCTCCACCCCCGGGAACTGCTGGCCCCACTTGCCCATGAAGGCGTCGAAGTCGGGCTCGTCCCCGTCGGCCTTCTGCTGCAGCATGCGGTTGAGGTCCTGCATCATCTCCCGCATGCGGGCCAGGTCTTGCGGACTCATGTTCTGGAGGGCCTGCTGCATGGTGTTGAACAT
>Ga0247825_10003679_pt1 | contig 10102 bp, 11 predicted proteins | sample 13C_Vanillin_Day_FD_194413 | JGI IMG/M metagenome (GOLD analysis project Ga0247825, IMG submission 194413) | Soil microbial communities from agricultural site in Penn Yan, New York, United States - 13C_Vanillin_Day48 | ecosystem: Environmental > Terrestrial > Soil > Agricultural land | place...
CTCGCGGCGGAAGGGCTGCACCAGCCCGGCGAGACGCTCGGGCGGCACGCCGGGGCCGTCGTCCTCGACCGCTAGGCGTCCGCCGGCGTCGAGCGAGATCGACAGCCGCGCGTCGGGCCCGGCGTGGCGCTGCGCGTTCTCGACCAGGTTGCGCAGCGCGATGCCGAGGGCGTCGAGGTCGCCGGCGACCCACACCGGTGCCTCCGGCAGCGCAAGACGCCAGCGCGACGCGGCCTCCTCGCCGCCGCGGCGGAATTCGTCGAGCACCAGCCGCACCAGCGCCTGCAGCTCGACGGGCTCGCGCGCCAGGCCGACGCCGGCGTCGACGCGCGCCAGTTGCAGCAGCTTGGCGCCCAGGTCCGACAGGCGGCGCAGCTGGCGCTCCAGCGCGAGCGCGCGATCGCGGCCCGGCACGCCGGCCGGCAGTTCCTCGATCAGCCGCTGCAGCTGCGCGCGGGCGGCCGCCAGCGGCGTGCGCAATTCGTGGGCGCCGGCCGCGGCGAACTGGCGCTCGGCGGTGACCAGCGCCGCCACACGGACGAGCAGCGCATTGACCGCCTCGACCAGCGGCTGAAGCTCGCGCGGCAGCCCGTCGGCGGGCAGCCTCGACAGGTCCGTGCCGTCGCGCCGGGCCAGCGCCGCGCGGGCCGGCTCCAGGCTGCGGAAGCCCTGGCGCAGCAGCAGGTGCACGATCAGCGCCGCGGCCGGCAGCAAGGCCAGCAGCGGCAGCAGCAGGCCGGGCAGCGCGGCGGCGACCGTCTCGGCGCGTTCGGCGAGCGGCTCGGCGGCGACGGCGACGCGGCCGTCGTGGCGGTCGCGCACCACCGCCACCCGCCAGCGGCCCTCGTTGTGCACGCCGCGGCGCGACAGCCGCGCCAGCGGCTGCAGCGGCGCCTCGTGGCTGCGCCACAGCAGGCGGCCGTCGGCGGCGAACAGCTGCAGCTCGATGTCCTGCTCGTGCTCGGGCGCCGGGGCCGGCGGGTCGCTTGAAGGCTGCGGGTGCATCAGCAGCAGGCGCCGCGCGCCGTCCTCCAGCGCGTCGTCGAGCACCTCGTGCAACTCGAGCTGCTGCGCCACCAGCGAGGCCAGCGCCGCGACCAGCCACAGCCCGGCGAGCGCGCCCACCAGGCGGCGCCGCAGGCGCGCCTGAAGGCTCCAGCCGGGCTCGGCACGGTGGGCCCCGGGCGCGGACGGCGCGGGGTCGGGCGGCGGCGGCGGGGAGCGTCGGCTCATGCCGCCGCGCCAGGTGCCGGGTCGTCGGACTCGAAGCGGTAGCCGAGTCCGCGCAGCGTGCGGATCCGTCCGGGGCCGAGCTTGCGGCGCAGGCGGCTGATCAGCACCTCGATCGAGTTGCTCTCGGCCTCCGCGCGCCCGGCGTCGCCGTACAGCGCGCGCTCGAGCGCCGTGCGGCTCCACAGCTGGCCGGGGCGGCTGGACAGCCGCGCCAGCAGCGCCCATTCCATGGCCGTCAGCGACAGCTCCTCCTCGCCGCGCCAGGCGCGCCGCGCGGCGAAGTCCAGGCGCAGCCCGGGCAGGCGCAGCGGCTGCGGATCCAGCGCGCCGCTGCGGCGCGCGACCGCCTCGACGCGCGCCAGCAGTTCGTCGAGATCGAACGGCTTGACCAGGTAGTCGTCGGCGCCGGTCTGCAGGCCGCGCACGCGATCGCTGACCTGGTCGCGAGCGGTCAGCACGATCACGGGGCGGCGGTCGCCGGCGGCGCGCCGGCTGCGCAACAGGTCGATGCCGTCGCCGTCCGGCAAGTGGAGGTCGAGCAGTGCCAGCTCGAGCGGGGAGGCGCCGTCGAAGGCCGCGGCCGCCTGCACGATGCGCTTGCACCAGTGCACCGCGTGGCCGTGGGCCTCGAGGTGGTCGACCACGGCCTGGCCGAGGTCGATGTCGTCTTCGAGCAGCAGCAGGTGCATGGGCGGAAGCGAGGTGGCGCCCGAACGCTAACGCAAGCGGCGGGGCGGCCGTTCAGAACCCGTTCACCCGCGGCCGGCACTCTGGCGCTCCATCGATGCCGAGGAGATGCCATGACGACGAACACGAGCAGGCGCCGCGGCGCCCTGGCCTGCGCGCTGGCCGCGGCGCTGTGCGGTCCGGCCTGGGCTGACCGCGACCGCTGCCAGGCCGGCCCGGAGAGCGAATGGCGGCCGATGGCCGAGCTGGTCCAGCGCCTGAGCGCCGACGGCTGGCGGCTGCGCAAGGTCGAGATCGACGACGGCTGCTACGAGGTCGAGGCGATCGACCGGGAAGGCCGCTACGTCGAGGTCGACTTCCACCCGAAGACGCTGGAGCGGGTCGGATGGGGCTCGTGAGTCCTGCGGCCGCCGCCGGCGCCCGCCGCGCGTGGCTGCGGGCCTTGGCCGCAGGTGCCGCGGTCAGCCTGGCCTGGGCGCTGCTCGCGGCGCTCGGCGAGGCGGACGCGCCTCGCTGGCCGCTGGCCGGCGGGCCGCCGGCCTGGTGGCCGGGGGTCACGGACCTGGAAAGGCTGCACGCCTACGGCGGCCTGGCGCTCGGCGGCCTGGGCGCCGTGGCGCTGCTCGGCTGGGCGCTGCGCGCGCGCGGCCCGGTGAGCCGCCTCGCGCTGCGAGCGGCGGTTGCGCTCGCAGGGGCCACTGCCAGCGGCGTGCCGATCGGCTGGGACGGCGGCCGCGCCCTCGTGCTGCCTGCCGGCCTCGATCCGACCGCCGGCGGCGCGGTGCTGGACGCGCTCGAGGGTCTGCACGCCGCCGCGGCGGCCGCCGTGCCGCTGCTCGTGCTGGCCGCCGTGGCGGCCACGGCGCTGCAGGACCGCCCGGGCGGCCTGCGTCGCATCGGCGCCACGCTGAGCGACGGCCTGCGGCCGGCGATCGGCCGGCTGGCGGCCCGGCTCGGCGCCTGGGCCGAGCGACGCTAGAGCGCGCGAGCCGCGGCGCCGCTCGAGGGCGGTATCACCGCCATCGCTCGTGCCGCGTCCGGCGGTCACCCGGCGGGGTGATGGTCGCGTCCGACGGAGGCCCGGCGCGTCCGGCACGCGCCGCGACGCGCGCCGACGTTCGCCACAATGTGTTCATGTCGGTGCGCTCCTTCCTCTGGCTTTCCGTCGCGGCGGCGATGGCGACCATCGCGCTGAAGACGGGTGCCTGGTGGCTGACCGACTCGGTCGGGCTGTACTCCGACGCGATGGAGTCGCTCGTCAACCTCGCCTCGGCGCTGTTCGCCGTGACGATGGTGTCGATCGCCTACCGTCCGGCCGACGAGGACCACCCGTTCGGCCACTCCAAGGCCGAGTACTTCTCGAGCGCCTTCGAGGGTCTGCTGATCCTCGTTGCCGCGCTGGCCATCCTGTTCGCCGCCTGGGAGCGCTGGCGGGCGCCGCAGCCGCTGCAGTCGCTGGGTCTGGGCCTCACGCTCTCCGTGCTCAGCTCGGTGCTGAACGGCGTGCTGGCGTGGCGCATGCTGCACGCCGCCCACGCGCACCGCTCGATCGCGCTGGAAGCCGACGCGCGCCACCTGATGACCGACGTCTGGACCTCGGCCGGAGTGGTCGCCGGTGTGCTGGGCGTCGGGCTGACCGGCTGGCTGTGGCTGGATCCGCTCCTGGCGGCGGCCGTGGCGCTGAACATCGTCCGCGAGGGCGCGCGGCTGCTGCACCGCTCGGTCCAGGGCCTGATGGACAAGGCGGTCGAGCCGGCCGTGCGCGAGCGCATCGACCGCACGCTGGCGCAGTTCGCGCACCCGGCGATCCGCTTCGACCACCTCATCACGCGCCGCGCCGGGCGCCGCCTGTTCGTCGACGTCCACATGCACATGCCGGCCGGCTGGACGCTGGGCCGTGCGGCGGCGCTGCGCATCAACGTCGAGCAGGCGCTGATGAGCGAGGTGCCGGGCCTGCACGCCTCGATCCAGCTGCTGCCGATGCAGGTCGAGGCGCAGCCGGTCGACGCCGAGGGCGATCTGCCGTGATCGCGCTCGTGCAGCGGGTGCTCGCGGCGCGCGTGGACGTGGCGGGCGCCACCGTCGGCTCGATCGGGCCCGGCCTGCTGGCGCTGGTCTGCGCCGAGGTCGGTGACGGTGACGCGCAGGCGCAACGGCTGGTCGACAAGCTCCTCAAGCTGCGCGTCTTCCCGGACGAGCAGGGGCGCATGAACCGCAGCGTGCAGGACCTGGGCGGCGGCCTGCTGGTGGTGTCGCAGTTCACGCTCGCGGCCGATACGCGCGGCGGCAACCGGCCGAGCTTCTCGCGCGCCGCGCCGGCCACGCTCGGCGAACGGCTCTACGAGCGCGTGCTGGCGCTGGCGCGCGCGCGGCACGCGGTCGTCGAGGCGGGCGTGTTCGGCGCCGACATGCAGGTGCATCTCGTCAACGATGGCCCGGTCACGATCCCGATCGTGATTCCGAACGACACTCCGCGTGCATGACGACGAATCCGGTTCTGGTCGAACTGTGGCGTGGCGACGCGGGGAACGGGTCGGTCGAGTCGGCGCATCGCGGCGCCCTGGCGATCGTGGACGCGGACGGCCGCGGCGTGCTGGCGCTCGGCGACGTCGGCCGGCCGGTCTTCCCGCGCTCGGCGGTCAAGGCGCTGCAGACGCTGCCGCTGGTGGAAAGCGGCGCGGCCGAGCGCTTCGGGCTGGTCGACGCCGAGCTGGCGCTGGCCTGCGCCTCGCACGGCGGCGAGCCGGCGCACGTGGCGGTCGCCGCCGGCATGCTGGCCAAGGCAGGGCTCGATGCCACGGCACTGGAGTGCGGCGCGCACTGGCCGCTGCACGAGGGGGCGCAACGCGCGCTGGCGGCGCAGGGAGGCACACCGGGTGCGCTGCACAACAACTGCTCCGGCAAGCATGCCGGCTTCGTCTGCCTCGGCTGCCTGATGGCGGCGCAGGCGGGCGCCGCGCCGCGCGCCTGGCTGCGCGGCTACGTCGAGCCAGACCATCCGGTGATGCGCGAGGTCGGCGCGGCGCTCGGCGCGGTGACCTCGACCGACCTGGCGCGCGCGCCGCGCGGCACGGACGGCTGCTCGATTCCTACCTTCGGCATCGCGCTGCGCTCGCTCGCGCTCGGCTTCGCGCGCTTCGGCAGCGGCGCGGGCCTCGCGCCAGGGCGTGCGGCGGCGGCGGCGCGGCTGCGCCGGGCGGTGGCGGCGGCGCCCGGGATGGTGGCCGGCACGGGCCGCTTCGACAGCGTCGTGATGGGACGGCTCGGCGCGCGGGCCTTCGTCAAGGTCGGCGCCGAGGGCGTGTACTGCGGCGCGCTGCCGGAGTCGGGCCTCGGCATCGCGCTCAAGATCGACGACGGCGCGACCGCGCGCGCGGCCGAGGTGGCGATGGCGGCCGTGCTGCAGGCCCTGCTGGATCTGCAGGGCGAGGACGCGCAGCTGCTGGACTCGCTGGCCGACGTCGCCCTGCGCAACTGGAACCGGCGCCCGGTGGGCCGGCTGCGCGCCACCGAGGCGCTGCGCGGTGCGCTGACGCCGCTCGCGGCGGCATGAGGGCGACGCGGCGTCCCTGCCCGCCGGGCCCTGCGCTGCGGGGCCGCCCATGAGCGCCTTGCGCCGGCTGCTCAATCCGGTCGATCGCTGGCTCGACTTCACCAGCCTGCGGGAGCCGGTCGTCACCGAGAAGCGCTGGCCTGGCGGCGGCGTGCCCTGCCTGGCCTCTTATGCGCTGGAGCGGGCCGCCTCGGCCGCGTTCAAGCTCGACGCCGGCGCCCGCCTGAAGCGCATCAGCGCGCCCCGCGGCACGGCCGCGGACGGTGCCGCACAGCGCTGGACGATGTTCTTCGAGCTGCCGCGCAAGCGCGCCAAGCTGCTGTGCGACTGGTACCTGGACGGCGACAAGTCGGCCGGGCGCTTCGGCCGCGAGTGCCTGGACACGCGCGCCACGCCCTATCCGGCGCCCGACAGCGAGCTCGGGCACGCGCTCGAGCACGGCCGCGTGGCCTATGGCCGGCTGCGCAAGCTGTGGCGCGAGGAGCGCCGGCGCCTGCCCGACCTGCCGCTGCAGTTCCGCGACTCGGACGAGGCGCTCACCGACCTGTGCGCGCTCGGCCTGAGGGTGGATCGGCCGTTCGCGCTGCGCACGGAACTATCGCACCGCGGCGTCGAATGGGTCGCCCGGATGGAGGAGCGCAGCTTCAGCTGCCGCTTCTTCGCCTGAGCCGCGGCGCGGCGGCCGGCGCCGCCGCGCCGGCCGCGAGAGGACCGGATCAGTCCGCGTACTGGCCGGCCGCCTTGATGACGGGCGACCACTTGGCGATCTCGCTCTCGACGAACTTCTTGTGCTCGGCCGGGTTGACGCGGGCGTCGTTCACGATCACCGCGCCGAGCGCCTCCTCGCGCTTGTCGAAGTCCGCGTCCTTGAGCGCCGCCTTGAGCGCGGTGTTGATCTTGTCGAGCACCGGCTTGGGTGTGCCCTTGGGCGCGTACAGGCCGTGCCAGATCGTCACGTTGAAGCCCTTGAGTCCCGACTCGTCGAGCGTGGGCAGCTTGGCGAGCGACGGCGACGCGAGCCGCTTGGTCGTGGTGACGGCGTAGGCCTTGACCTTGCCGGACTCGATCTGCGCCGTGGTGTTGGTGGTCTGGTCGCACATCAGGTCGACCTGGCCGCCGATCAGGTCGGTCATCGCCGGGCCGGTGCCCTTGTAGGGCACGGTCGTCATGTCGACCTTGGACAGGCTCTGGTAGAGCAGGCCGCAGAGGTGCGAGGCCGAGCCGAGGCCGGCGTGCGCGAGATTGATCTTGCCCTTGTTGTCGGCGATCCACTTCTGCAGCTCGGCATAGTTGCTGGCCGGCAGCGTGGGGCGGCCGATCAGCGTCATCGGCACCTCGTTGATCAGGCCGAGGTACTCGAATTCCTCCGTCTTGTACTGCAGGCTGCGGTAGAGCGAGGGCGCGGTCGACATGGCGATGTGCGCCAGCAGCAGCGTGTAGCCGTCCGGCGCCGCCTTGGCGACGCGGGTGTGGCCCAGCGTGCCGCCGGCGCCGCCGACGTTCTCGATCACCACCGTGGCGTTGCCGAGCGGCTTGCGCAGCGCCTCGGCGAAGTCGCGCGCGACCTTGTCGGTCGGGCCACCGGCCGCGAAGGGCACGACGATGGTGACCGGCTTCTCCGGGTACTCGGCGAGCGCGCCGGCGGCGGCCGACGCCGCGACGGCGGCGATCAGGATGCGTTTCATGCGAGGTCTCCTCGGGCAGCGGGGGCTGCGATGACGTGCGCGGATGCTACGAGTCGCCCCGTGCATGGGCATGCCGGAAACTACGTAAGGATTTCGCCTGTGCGCAGCACGCCGCGTGCCGCGTTCGCCTCAGTCGTCGCGCTCGTTCCAGCGCTCGAGCAGCCGCCGGGTGTCCTCGACGTAGCGCCGCACCTCCGCGCTGTTTTTCAGCGTGGCGGCGATCCATTCCGGCGTGCGCGCGGGCTGCTTGACGCGCCGCGCGCGGATCGTGCCGGCCTCGAGCGCGAGCTCGATCACCGGCAGCCCGCGCCACTCGTAGCGGCCCTCACGCTCCGTGAGCCGCAGCTCGCGCAGGCTGCGTCTGAGGCCCGCGAGAGCCGCCTCGGCCTGGAACGCAGGCGGGGCGAAGAAGTCGTCGTCCATCTGGGTCTCTTGCCAAGGTCGGGTCCCGGCGTGCGCGACCGGTCGACGATGATGCCGCAAGACGGCAGAAACGGTGTGTCCGGTTGCGCTCGTTGGCAACCCCATGCCCTCGGGAGAACGAAAGCAGGGCGGGGTGCGGTGGACCGGTCCGCACTCGCGCCCGCGCCGGGCGCGGGTCAGGAGCCGCGCCGTGCAGCGAGGTTGGTCACCCCGGCGGCGACGTGGCCGGCCGGCACGTGCGGCGCCGCGCCGTCCACGTGGCGCGTCTGGTCGTCGAAGAAGAAGTCGGGCTCGAACTCGCGCAGGAACTCTCCCTTGGCCAGGCCGCCGAGGAACATCGCCTCGTCGACCTCGATGTGCCAGTCCATCAGCGTGCGGATGGCGCGCTCGTGAGCCGGCGCGCTGCGGGCGGTGACGAGCGCCGTGCGCAGACGCATGCGCGCGTGGCTGGCCTGCTGCAGGCTGTGCAGCGCGTGCAGCAGGGGCTTGAACGGCCCGGCCGGCAGCGGGCTCGTGGCCCGCTCGCGCTCGTGCGCCTGGAAGGCGTCCAGGCCACCGGCCTGGAACACCTGCTCCGCCTCGTCCGAGAACAGCACCGCGTCGCCGTCGAAGGCGATGCGGACCTCGTCCGGGTGGTCCCGCGAGGCGCGTGCCGCGTGCGGCAGCACCCGCGCGGCCGGCACGCCGGCCTCCAGCGCGGAGGCCGCGTCGTCGGCGTTGGCGCTCAGGAACAGGTGGGCGTGCAGCGGCTTCAGGTAGCGCCACGGCGAGCTGCCGCGCGTGAAGACGCCTCGCTGGATCGGCAGCCCGTAGTGCTGCGCCGAGCGGAACACCCGCATGCCCGACACCGGGTCGTTGCGGGACAGGATGACGACCTCGACCTTCGGCGCCTCCCCCGGCGGGTTGAAGGCGAGCAGCTTGTGCACCAACGAGAAGGCGACGCCGGGCTGGGCCGGCGCGTCGAGCCGCTCCAGCTGCAGCCGCATGTAGGCGCGGTCGTCGCTGGACTCGAACAGCTTGTTCTCCTCCTCGAAGTCGAACAGCGCGCGCGAGGAGATGGCCACGACCAGCTGGCCGGCGAGGGAGACGCTCATGCGGCAATGCTAGTCGCGCCCGACCGCCGTGACCGCCGCAATCGTCGTGGGCCGCCGCAATCGGCGTGGGCCGCCGCGGCCGCCGCGATAGTCACGAGCGCCGCGACGCCGCGACCGTGGCGACAGCCTGGACCGCCGCGAGCGCTGCGAATCCGGGACCGTCAGGACCATCGGGACCCCCACGGCGTGCGACGGCCGGCGGCCCGCCGCGGCCGCGACGCCGACCGCGCGCGCCGGCGGGAGCTATTGCACGAAGCCGATCGACGCCCGGCGTCCGCCCGGGTTCGGCAGGTCGCGCTTCAGCACCTCGTCGCGGCCGGCGAGCTTGGCGTTGCCGAAGGCGGTCGTCCACGCGCGCCGCATCTCGCGCGGCGCCAGCTCGGCCATCGCGTCGAGCACGGCGCCGGAGGGTTCCGGCGAGAAGCGGCCGCCCCAGTCGTGCTCGGCGCGGATGCTGCGGTACAGCCGCGCGGCGATGCGGCGCGCCGCATCGGCGTCGGGCGCCTGCACCTCGAACACGTTCATGCGGTTGAGCAGCGGCTCGGGGATGGCGCGGCTGTCGTTGGCCGTCGCGACCCAGATCACCTGGCTGGCATCGATCGGCACCTCGGCGAACTCGTCGGTGAATGCGCGCGCGGTGTCGTGCTCCAGCAGCGCGTAGAGCGCGCCGAGCGGGTCGTAGGCGTGCTCGCCGCCGGTCTTGTCGATCTCGTCGACCACGATGACCGGGTTGGCGTACTGGCCGTCGACCAGCGTCTCGAACACCTTGCCGGGGCGCGCGCCCTTCCACTGGCTCGACGCGCCGCTCAGCACCCAGCCGGCGGTGAGCGAGCTCATCGACAGGAAGCCCATGCCGGTGCCGAGCAGCAGCGCGATCTCGCGCGCGAAGTGCGTCTTGCCGACGCCGGGCGGACCCAGCAGCAGCATCGGCGTGATCTCCAGCGCATCGCGGCTGTCGGTGCACAGCGCGAGCTGGCGCTTGACGTCGTCGAGCACGTCGTGGAAGTTGGGCAGGTCGTCGTAGAGCTGCTCCATCGCCGGCAGGCCCGACGGCTTGACCTGGAAGCGCTCCGGCCCTTTCTCGAGCATGCGCTCGTAGGTGGCGCGCAGGTTCTCGTGCTCCTTGTTCGGCAGCTTCTCCAGCCGGCGCTCGACGTCTCCGACCCGGTAGACGCTGCGCATCTGGGCGATCGGCAGTCCCGGGCGCCGCAGGTCACGCGGCACGGTGACGAGGTCGGTGGCGGTGGACTTCATGCGGGCCTCCAGACGTTGGGCCGGGTCGATCCATTGAATCCAAGGCTAGGGCGGCCGGCGCGCGGAACAACGGGGCAAACCCCGGCCTCCTCGTGGCTTGGTATAGCACGGTGCGTGCCAGTTCCCCACCACAAGCGGGGGGCTGGGGGGCGCTACTTCACCCAGGTGTTCAG